>ERZ894220.29-NODE-29-length-178867-cov-15.8709_pt1 | contig 178867 bp, 181 predicted proteins | sample MGYA00380292_ERZ894220 | MGnify/ENA primary metagenome ERZ894220 (study PRJEB32331, sample SAMN06328446) | human gut metagenome | biome: human gut microbiome; feature: stool | host: Homo sapiens | collected 2014-12-05 ... | reverse complement strand
GTTGTATGAACTCTTTTTATTTCACAAACTGTTGCACTTGATAGTATAATTCACCCGGACATAAGAAAAAGGGACTGCTTTCAGCAGTCCCTTTTTTTATGACTTTTTCGATTGCACGCATGGGAGCATCCTGCGCAGTTGCCGCAGCAGGTTCCGTTGCGGCGGTCGCGAACAATCCGGCGCACAGCCAGTGCGAACAGAAAAGCCACCAAAGCGAGAATCAGCCAATCCGCAAATCCCATGGCGGCACCTCACACAAGCAAACTGCCCACTTGGAACACCAGTGCGGCAAACACCCAGGCAACGGCGCATTGGGCAAAGGCAACCCACAGTGCGGCCAGTCCGGAATTCATTTCCCGGCGCACTGCGGCGATGGCCGCTACACAGGGCGTGTACAGCAGGGAGAACGTCAGGAAACTGAACGCGCTCAGCGGAGTGAAAATAGACGCCAGCGCCGTGCCCAATTCCGCAACACTGGTGCCGGTCAGCACGGCCATGGTGCTGACCACCGCTTCTTTTGCCGAAAAGCCGGTGATCAGAGCAGTGGAGGCGCGCCAATCCGTAAAGCCCAGGGGCGCGAAGAGGGGGGCGATGATTCGGCCGAGCCCAGCCAGCATGCTGGCTGAGGAATCTGCAACCACGTTCAAGCGGGTGTCAAAAGTCTGCAGGAACCAAATAACGATGGTGGCTGCAAAAATGACAGTGAAGGCGCGGGTCAGAAAGTCCTTGGCCTTATCCCACATCAGCAGGCCCACGCTCTTGGGGCTGGGCAGGCGGTAGTTGGGCAGCTCCATGACAAAGGGAACAGGGTTGCCCTTATAGAGCGTGCTTTTCATTACCAGTGCACACAAAATACCAATGACCATGCCCATTACATACAAAAGCATCATCACCAGCGCCCCGTAGCGGGGGAAGAAGGCGGCGGTGAACACCGCGTAAATCGGCAGCTTGGCCGAGCAGCTCATAAAGGGCGTCAGCAGAATGGTCATTTTGCGGTCACGGTCGCTGGCCAAAGTGCGCGTGGCCATGATGGCCGGCACGCTGCAGCCGAAACCGATCAGCATGGGGACAAAGCTGCGGCCGGAAAGACCAATTTTGCGCAGCAGCTTGTCCATCACAAAGGCTACACGGGCCATGTAACCCGAGTCCTCCAGCATGGACAGGAAGAAAAACAGCGTGACAATGATGGGCAAAAAGCTGAGCACACTGCCCACACCGGCGAATACACCATCAATGATCAGCGAATGGACCACCGGGTTGATGCCGTAGGCCGTCAGTCCGTTGTCCACAAGGGCGGTCACCCAGTCGATGCCCACCGACAAAAGATCGCTCAAAAAGCTGCCGATAACGCCGAAGGTCAGCCAGAACACCAGCAGCATGATCAAAAGGAACATGGGAATGGCCAGATATTTTCCAGTGAGAATCTGATCGATTCGCACGCTGCGCAGATGTTCCCGGCTTTCGCCGTTTTTGAACACCGTGTCCGCGCAGAGTTTCTCAATAAAGGTATAGCGCATGTCCGCCAGAGCGGCTTCCCGGTCGGTGCCCAGCTCGGCCTCCATTTCCTGAATGGAGTGTTCGGCCAGTTCCAGCTCGTTTTCCGTCAGTTTCAGCTGCTCAATCATGGGCTTGTCGCCCTCCACCAGCTTGGTGGAGGCAAAGCGGGGCGGCACACCGATGGCGGCGGCATGGTCTTCCACCACATGCGCCAGCGAGTGAATGCACCGATGCACTGCGCCTGTGCAGAAATCCTGGCGCTTGGGCACTTCCTTGTGCTCAGCCGCGCGCAGAGCGTGCTCAATCAGCTCATCAATGCCCTCGTTTTTCGCCGCGGAAATGGGAACCACGGGCACGCCCAGCTCCTGCTCCAGCTTCAGAATGTCCACTGTGCTGCCGTTGGCGCGCATCTCGTCCATCATGTTCAGAGCGATGACCATGGGAATGCCCAGCTCCATCAACTGCATGGACAGATAAAGATTCCGCTCAATGTTGGTGGCATCTACAATATTGATGATGCCGTCGGGCTTTTCCTGAATCAGAAAATCCCGGGTGACGATTTCTTCCGCCGTGTAAGGGCTCAGCGAATAAATACCCGGCAAATCCACCACGATCGCCTGCTCCGGCTGAGGAATGTCCTGTCGTTTGTGGCGGGGATGTCCCCAGCTGCGGGGGCCGTGATGGTGCTCGCCTGTGTGATGGTCCCGGATCACGCCTTCTTTTTTGTCTACCGTTACACCCGGAAAGTTGCCCACATGCTGGTTGGAACCGGTGAGCTGGTTGAACAGCGTGGTCTTGCCGCAGTTCTGATTGCCGGCCAGAGCAAAGGTCATCATTGGGCGTCGCCTCCGCACAAGGTGATTTTCTGCGCATCTTCCAAACGCAGCGTCAGTTCGTAACCGCGCAGATGCAGTTCAATCGGGTCTCCCATAGGCGCCACTTTCCGAATGGTGACGCAGGTACCCGGTGTCAGTCCCATATCCAGCAGACGCCGGCGCAATGCGCCTTCGCCGCCAACCGTTTCAATGCGGGCCTGTTGCCCGATGGGAAGTTTGTCCAAAGTCATGGAATCCATCCTCTTTCTTCGTTGCAAAAATGTTAGCCTGTGCTAACTTCTAAAGTATACACCTGTCGTACAAATTCGTCAAGAAAAAACGGCACAAAAAAACGCCCGGGGAAACCGGGCATTTTTTGTTCAGTTCTCACGATGCAGCAGGGGTTCCAGCTGGTCAAACAGCTCGGCGCAGGCAATGCTGTCCGCCAGAGGCATTACGTCGCTTTCCGTCAGGCCGGCCCGCACACAGGCGGCTGCATGTTCGGCTTCAAATTCAAAGCCGCAGGACGTTTCGTGCAAAAAGACTTCCTCAGGCTGGGCTCCCTGCCAGCCTTGCGGTCCGGGCAAAGGAATGCGGTACAGCTCGGCCCTCTGCGCCCAGTTGAACCAGGGAGCAAGACGGATCATACCCTGCTCGCCGCAAAGCAGAAGGCTGTTGTCTGCCGCAAACTGAATGCTGCATTTCAACTGAGCGGTCAGCCCGTCCTCATAGGAAAGGGTCAAAAAGGTAGAACCGTCCACGCCGGTGCCCGAGGGAACACACAGCGGAACCATGCCGGTCAGCTTGCGGCCGCCGGCAAAAAATTGGGCACAGGAAAACGCATACACACCCAGATCATAGAAAGCACCGCCACCCAGGGCAGGGTCAAACAGGCGGGGATATTCGGCGGGGTCACGGCTGGCGCACAGACTGGCGCTGATACAGCGCAGCCGTCCGATCCGTCCTTCTTCCAGCCAGCGGCGTGCGGTTTGCACAGCGGGCAGAAAACGGGTCCACATGGCTTCCATCAGGAACACATGGTGCTCCGCCGCCAGCTGCGCCAGACTGCGCGCCTCGGCCGCGGTGAGGACCAGGGGCTTTTCACACAGCACATGTTTGCCGGCCCGAATAGCGCGGGCGCAGCAGTCATAGTGCATGGAATTGATGGTAGCAATGTACACAATCTCAATTTCAGGGTCTGCCAGCAGCGCATCGTGACTGCCGTAACTGCGGGCGATGCCGTGTTCGGCTGCAAAGCGGGCCGCGCGCTGGGGGTCCGACGAGGCAACAGCGCACAGACGGGCGCCGGGCACCAGTCCCTTCTCAAAGCAGGCACTGAAGCGGGCGGCGATTCGCCCGGCACCCAAAATACCATATCGACAAGGCTCCATACTGATTCCTTCTTTCCTTGTGTTCTGGTTTCATCCTAACGCATTTTGAACGGCAGTGCAAGATAAAAAAGGCGCTCTCCCAAAAGGAGAGCGCCCAGGATATTTACAATCAGCCTTTGTAGCCGACGGCATCCGCCAGTTCTTTGTCAATGACAACCACTGCGTCGGAATGCAGCTTCAGCAGGGTGGAGGGGTTCTGGGTGGTGATCACGTCGTCCATCACCAGGCCCTTGATGGCAGGAACTTTGGCCAGACCGGTGGCGGCGAGCACCACGGTTTTGGCTGCCAGAATGTCGCCCATGCCCATGGTGATGGCCATGGTGGGAACGTCTTCTTTTTTCTCAAAGAAGCGAGCGTTGGCATTAATAGTGCTCTCTGTCAGTTTCTCCACATGGGCCACACTGATCAGATGGTCGGATGCCTCGTTGAAGGCAATGTGGCCGTTGTTGCCGATGCCCAGCAGCTGCAAATCAGCAACGCCGCCCTCGCGCACTTTCTGCTCCAGTTCGCGGGCATTGGCTTCTTCATCGCCCATGCCGCTGGCAACGAAGGTGTTGGCCTTGTCGATGTTGATATGGTTGAACAGGTTGGTGTCCATGAAATAGCGATAGCTCTGCTCGTGCGTGCCGGGGATGCCGCAGTACTCATCCAGGTTTACGGTGTGGACCTGGGAAAAGTCCACCTGGCCGGCACGGTTCATCTCAATCAGCTTTTGATAGATGGGAACCGGGGTGCCGCCGGTGGCAAGACCTAACTTGGCGTTGGGCTTTTTGTTGATCAAATCCCGGATCATGCCCGCGATGACCGCGCAGGTCTCGTCGTAGCTGTTGGTAACGATTACTCTCATGGTGCATTCTCCTTATTTATAATAATGAACGGACACATTTGTGTTATCTTTATCATAATCCCTTTGCAGGCAGCTGGCTAGACGTAAAATGCTTTTTAATTTGTACAAACGTGCATCTTATGTGTACAGCGCGCTCTCCAGTTCCGACAAGCGGGTCGGTGCCGCACCGGATCCCGCGTGCAAAGCGCGGAACATGCCCGGCGTTTGTCCGGTATGCTTTTTGAATACTTTGCACAGATAGTTGGCACCGGAAAAACCGCACAGACTGGCCACGACGTCCAGACTGTAATCCCGCTGGGCCAGCAGAATTTTGGCGGCGTCCACCCGTGTTTGAATCAGATATTGACCAGGGCCGATTCCCATCCGGGCGGTGAACACGCGCACCAGATGACTCTTGCTTACTCCCAGCTGGCGGGCCAGTTCGTCCACACCGTACAGCCCGGCATAATTCTGGCGAATGGCCACAACTGCCTGGGCAACCAGAGGCGGAAGGCTGGGACTTTCGTTCACCTCATCCGCACGGGCCACACTGCACAGCGCCCGAAAGGCCAGTCCCGGCAGCAGTTCGGTTTCACTGCGGCTGACAGCCGCAGACAGCGCGCTCATCTCCTGGGCCGCCAGGGGACAGGCGTTGCAGTCGGAAAGAAGCGGCTGGTCCAATCGCGCACCCAACTGGCGCGCCGCTGTGCCGGAAAAGCCGATGGCAAGAAGATGGCAATCGGTGGCAGGGGTGATCTCCATACGACAGCGGAACAACAGGAGCGCGCCCGCTTCCAGCCACAGTGCCTCGGAGGTGTTGTCTGCCGGAGCGGCAGCCGCCCGGCCGCTGGAATTTAAGAGCAGCGTGCAGTCGGCTTGCTCCAGAATCACCGGTGCAGGCGCGTCGATTTCGCGGCAGAATACTACGCTGCAGATCTCTTCAGTCGATAAGAGCAATAAGTTTCACCACACATCAATATTTTGCTATTTTCAAATCCAAAACAGCCTGTTATTATTATATTAAAGCAAAAGAGACCCGTCAAGGGTGTCAATAAAATACAAAATCGAAAGTGGAGGTAAGGTCCCATGGCAAGCATTAGCTGCAGAGGCATTTACAAAATCTATTCGGGCAACGTGCAGGCTGTTACCGATTTCAACCTGGAAATCGAAGACAAAGAGTTTATCATCCTGGTCGGTCCTTCCGGCTGCGGTAAATCCACCACCCTGCGTATGATCGCCGGCTTGGAGGAAATCTCCAAAGGCGAGCTGTACATCGGCGACCGTCTGGTCAACGACGTTCCCCCGAAGGATCGCGACATCGCGATGGTGTTCCAGAACTATGCTCTGTATCCGCACATGACGGTTTACAAGAACATGGCGTTCGGTCTGGAACTGCGCAAGACCCCGAAAGACGAGATCGACAAACGCGTTCGCGAGGCTGCCCGCGTGCTGGACATCGAGCACCTGCTGGACCGCAAACCGAAGGCTCTGTCCGGTGGTCAGCGTCAGCGTGTTGCTCTGGGCCGTGCAATGGTTCGTAACCCGGCGGTCTTCCTGCTTGACGAGCCTCTGTCCAACTTGGATGCCAAACTGCGTACTGCGATGCGCACCGAGATCATCAAGCTGCACCAGAAACTGGGCACCACCTTCATTTACGTTACCCACGACCAGACCGAGGCTATGACCATGGGCGACCGCATCGTGGTTATGAAAGACGGTATCGTGCAGCAGGTTGATACTCCGCAAAACCTGTACGATTATCCCTGCAATATGTTTGTGGCTGGCTTCATCGGCTCTCCGCAAATGAACTTCCTGGATGCTACTCTGGTCAAAGAGGGCAGCAACTACTATGTGGATCTGGGCGGCGACAAACTGCTCATCAACCCGGAGAAAGCAGCTGCCAACGCTGCGAAACTGGATTCCTACATCGGCAAGACCATCAAAGCCGGCATCCGTCCTGAGGACATCAAGGACGACGAGGAGTTCCTGGAGAAACACAAAGACGCTACCATCACTGCGAACGTGGAAGTTTCCGAGCTGATGGGCTCCGAGATCTATCTGTACCTGACCTACAAGGGCTACAAGATGACTGCTCGCGTGAACCCGACCAGCAAGGCCAAGAACGGCATGGACGTCAAGGTTGCGATGAACACCAACAAACTGCACCTGTTCGATCCGGCCGACGAGTCCGTCATCCTGAACTAAGAAATTCAAAAGAAGGCCCGCGGCAAATGCCGCGGGCCTTTTGCTGTCCGGCTCGTAAAAAAGGGGGGCGCGCATCACTTGGATGCGCGCCCCCCTTTGATTTTATTTTAGTCAAACTGAATGGTTTCCACGTGGCGAATTTTTTTATTGTACAAATAGCGGAAGAACAGCAGTGAAAGAGCAAAGCCGAAGCATTCCGCAAACAGGAAGCTGTACCATACAGCACCCAAGCCGCCCAGTTTTGACAGTACATAGGCGGCGGGCAAAAGCAGAAGCAGCTGACGGATTACGCTGATCCACAGGCTGAGCATGCCGTCACCCAGCGCTTGGAATACGCTGGAGAGCACCACGCCCACGCCGGCAAACAAGAAGCACAGGGAGATCAGACGGAGCGCCGGTACGCCGATGCTGAGCATGTCCTCTTTGGCGTTGAACAAAAGCAGCAGCTGCTCGGGGAACAACTGGAAAATCACAAGTCCCAGGGCCATGATGGCGGTGGACATAATGATGCCCAGGCGAATGGTGTCCATAATGCGCTTGCGCTGACGGGCACCGTAGTTGTAACCTACGATGGGAATCAAGGCGTTGGTCACGCCGAACACGGGCATGAATACAAAGCTCTGTAGCTTGAAATAAACGCCAAATACGGAAACCGCTGTCTCGGTGAAGGAAATCAGGATCTTGTTCATACCGAAGACCATCACACTGCCGATGCTCTGCATGATGATGGAAGGCAGACCCACCTGATAGATACCGCGAATGGTGTGCCAGTGCGGTTTCATCGCCGCCAGGGAAAGGCGCACTTCATGGTTTTTCCAATGGTTCAGAACCAGCGCTACTACCATACCGCACCACTGGCCAATGACCGTGGCGGCCGCTGCGCCGGCCACACCCATTTTGGGGCAACCCAGAAGGCCGAAGATCATGATGGGGTCCAGAATGATGTTCACCACAGCACCGGTCATCTGGCTGAGCATTTGATAAACCGTTTTTCCGGTAACCTGCAGGATGCGCTCCATGGTGATCTCCACAAATACACCCAGAGAAAAGATGGTCACAATGCGCATGTAATCTGCGCCTGCTTTGGCAATTTCCTCGTTTTGCGTGAACGCCGCCATGAATGCGTCGCTTCCCACGATGCCCAGAAGGGCGAAGGCGACAAAGCTGGCAAGCGTGACCAGAATACCGTTGTTTGCTACCCGGTTGGCCGCCTCAAAGTTCTTTTCGCCCAGCCGGCGGGACAGCAGAGCGTTGATACCTACTGCCGTGCCTACTGCAACGGCGATCATCAGGTTTTGAATCGGGAAGATCAGGCTGACGCTGGTCAGTGCATTTTCGCTGACCATGGACACGAAAATGCTGTCCACCACATTATACAGTGCCTGCACCAGCATGCTCAGGATGATGGGGAAAGACATGCTTGGCAAAAGCTTGTTGATTGGTTGCGTGCCCATGATGTTTTCTTTTCTGTTTTCCATAGATACTCCTCACTGTTTTAATACCGCGCCGCACAAAAAGCGGAGCATCCGCCCCAAGGGGACGATGCTCCGCTGCGTGCTGAAAAAATATCGCTCACTTGTTCATCAAGCGAACGTCTTCGCCGCAAAAATTCAGGCACTCGCAGTTGCCCAGCAGCCGGGACACAATTTTTTCCGTGTACCGGCGGTGGAGATCCGCGTCCTGTACAATGTTGCTGGTGTAAATGGTGGGCAGCCGCCGGCATACGCGGGTGTTGACCAGGCTGTACAAACAGCTGCTCACGTACGGGGTCAGATACTCGGTGCCCAAATCGTCCAGAATCAAAAGCTGGGCATCGCACAGCGTGGCCAACGTGCCGCCCTCTTCGCTTTGAAAGTGCTCTTTTTCAATGGCGTCGAAAGCGTTCTGTGCGCTGACATACACCACGTTGTAGCCCTTTTGCAAAACGGTGCTGGCGATGGCCAGAGCCAAATGGGTTTTTCCCAGCCCGGCATAACCGTATAAGTAAAGATTCGGGTTTTTTAAAGTGAACTGTTCCGCATAATCTTTGCAGTAATGGAACACATCCGTCATATGTTCACGGGCGGAGAGCCCCAGTTCCGGTACGTACTTGTCCGGATACTTGTTCAAATCAAAGGTGGAGAAGCTGCACAGGGAAAGGGGGGAGGACTCGTTGACCTCTTTCTGGCGCATCTCCTGCACCAGCGCCCGCACGCATTGACAGGGCTCACCGGATGCACGGCCTGTGTCCTGGCAGATGGGACAGGTGAACATAGGCTTTAACTGGGCCGGATCGATGCCGTTTTCCCGCAAAAGTACCTCGCGCTTAGTGTCGCATGCAGCGGCCTCGGCCAACGCGGCATCCACTTGGGCGCGGTCCGCGCCGCTCACCGACAGCTGGGCGGCACGCAGACCGGCCTGGGTCCGCTTTTGTTCCAGCAGTTCCAGCTGGGGAAGCTTCGCCCGGACCTCCGCCAGCCTCTGATCGGCCAGGGTGACAGCCTTCTGGCGGCGCAGGGCCACAATGCCAAAGGCTTTCTGCATCATTTCCTGTTGAGTCACGGCGTATCCCCTCCAGTCTGCTTAAATACGGGCACCCGACGTGCGCCCTTGCCCAAAACGGATTTGGCATTGGGATTGGTGGGCTGCACATTTTGCGTGTTCAGCGCACTGCTGCTCATCACATCCCGCACCGTGCGGTACCCTTTGGAATGCCAGGCGCGCAGAATGCCGTTTACATACCGCACGCTGCTTTTTTCGCCCGCATAGGCAATGGCCTCCACGATCATGCTCTCGTCGTATTGGAAATCCTCGTACCAGACAGCAATGGCCCGCTGCTCGGCTTTGGTGAATTTGGCGTCTTTCAAATGGAACAGGCGGGCTACCTCCGCTTCGCGCTCGCTTCGCAGCGCCAGCAGTTTCAGATAGCGCTCAGCCGCTTCCACGGTGTCAATTCCTTCCGCCTGCCAGCCGAGCAGGGCCTTTTCAATGTACCGGGCGCTGCGCTTGCCCAGTGAGACGAAATGCGCCACACCCAGCAGAATGAAGTCTACGGGAAGCCCATCTGCCACATACAGGGAAACCAGAATGTTGGTGTCTGCTTGGGTGATTACACCGCCCATCAGACGCTGACACTCCTGCACCAGTGCGGCAATGGCAGGGTCGTTGTGTGCGGCCGCAGCCACTTCCGTTGAGGTTATGCGGCTGCGGGGTGCGCTGGCACCGGCGATGTCTCCGACCGGGACAGCGTCATCGCAGTTTTCCAAAAGACCTGCGCCCTTCCAAAAAAGAAGCGCCTCGCGGGCTTTCTCCGGGCTTTTCAGCCGCAGCTCACGGGCGAGGCGGGCGGGGTCTGTCTCACCGGTGGCAATCACCATCAGCGCTACCCGAAGCCAGTCATCTTCCAGCTGCGGAAGCTTGGAAACAACCAACTGGGGCACGCGGATGCTGTCCCCAAGGTTTTTGCAAAGCCGGTATGCCATAAAACCCCTCCTCTCCGTTTTTACACATATATAGTACTATACCACAAAATGGGCGGCTTTGAACAGACCTTTTTCAGATTTTCACAAAGGGTTCGACACCGGATTGACACAGGTTTGCGGCCCATTTATACTCAGATTAGAAAAGCGCGCGGAAAGGCGGGAAAAGGGCAAATGAAGATTTTGAATCTGGGGTCGTTGAATCTGGACCGAGTATATCAGGTGGAGCATTTTGTAAAGGGGCAGGAGACCATTTCGGCCCAATCCTACAGCGAAAACGCCGGCGGAAAAGGGTTAAATCAGTCCATCGCATTGGCGCGGGCCGGTGCAAGGGTGACGCATCTGGGTGCCGTAGGGCAGGACGGCCGTTGGCTGTGTGATTTGATGGCTGAAAACGGTGTGGACGTGCATCTGGTGGAGACTGCAGAGGGGGCCAGCGGTCATGCGGTGATTCAGCTGGTGCAGGGGCAGAACTGCATTCTGGTGTACGGTGGTGCCAATCAGAAAATCAGCACCGATCAGGTAAAGCGTGCACTGGCGGAGTGCGAGGCAGGCGATGTGTTGCTGCTGCAGAACGAGACTTCTTCGGTGCCCGAAGCCATCCGCATGGCCAAGGAAAAGGGCATGACCGTGGCCTTCAACGCGTCGCCCATCACGGACGGGATGTCGGCCTATCCCATGGATCAGGTGGACCTGTTCTTTGTCAACGAGGGCGAGGGGATGGTGCTGGCCGGAACCGACAGCACGGACCCTGAACAGGTGCTGGACGCTTTGCGCAAAAAGTACGACGCCGGCGTGGTGCTGACCTTGGGCGGCGAGGGCGCATATTATCAGGACCGGAATGTGCGATTGTATCAGTCGGCCTTTTCTGTTCCGGTTGTGGACACCACCGGCGCGGGAGATACGTTCACCGGATATTTTTTGGCAAATCTCCATCAGGGGGCGGCGCAGGCGCTGCGCATTGCCGCTGCGGCCGGGGCGCTGGCAGTGGGCACCCGGGGTGCCGCGCCGGGCATTCCCACAGCCGGGCAGGTGGCTGCATTCCTAGCAAAACAATAAGAGAACGAGGGGACCGAACTTCGGTCCCCTCGTTTTTTCAGCGCACACGCACTTCCTTGATGTTGAACTCCCGTCCGCTGAGAAGTTCTTTGTCGAAACTGCCGCATTCCGGGCAGTACCCCTGATTTTCCACAATGGGAAAGGTGGTTCCGCAGCCGCGGCAGCGGCCCACCGCAGGGATGATGTTCATCTCCAGCTTGGCGTCCCGCAAAAGCGGCCGTTCCCGGGCAGCGGGAAAGCAGGACTTAAAGTAATGGGGCACCACCGAGGAGATCTCTCCGATCTCCATCACCACGGTGTCCACCGCGTCCACATCTTCATCTGCCAGAGCTTCCTCAATCACCTTGGCCATCTCAAACACAAGGCCCAGTTCATGCATGGAAAAGCCCCCTTTATTCGTTGCTTCCCGTGACCACGTCCTTCACGGACCGCACGGCGATTTTGCCCACGCGTTTGATCATGTTGGGCGTCAGCTTCAGGGGAATTCCCTCGAAGGTGTTGTACTCCACGTGATATTTTTTCACCAGATGGATGGCGTCAAACTTGCATTTGGTGGTGCACTGGCCGCAGCCGATGCACATTTCCTGATTCAGCTGCACAGCACCGCAGCCCAGACAGCGCTCGGTCTCCCGTTTCATCTGCTCCTCGGTAAAGGTGCAGCGATCGTCGGCAAAGCTGCCGGCCTCCACTTTTTTGCGCAGCGGGCGCTGGCGAGGCATCCGGTCAAAGCTTTCCAGATCCGCGGCTGCCTTGTTGAACTCCTTGTAAATGCGGCGGTCGCGGCCCGCTGTCATGCTGACGCCTTCCCATACAAACCGGTGAATGGAAATGGCGCCCTGTTTGCCCGCGGCGATGGCGTCAATGGCAAACTTGGGTCCGGTGCAGCAGTCGCCGCCCACAAACACGTCCTTCTGAGCGGTCTGATAAGTAAGGGGATCGGCCTGCACCGTTTTTCCCCGGCCAAGCTCCACCGCGCTGCCTTCCAGAAGACTGCCCCAGCGGATCTCCTGCCCGATGCTCAGCAGAACCCAGTCCGCTTCCACCGTGCAGGTGTCGTTCTCGTCGTACTTGGGCGCAAACCGGTGATTTTCATCGTACACAGAGGTGCAGCGCTTGAACACAACGGCCTTGATGCGGCCGTTTTCAACCACAAGTTCCTTGGGGCCCCAGCCGTTGTGCACGGGGATGGACTCGGCTTCGGCCTCTGCAATCTCCTCTTCCAGAGCAGGCATCTCCTCGCGGCTCTCAAGGCAATACATGTCCACGGAGTCCACTTTTTCTCGAACGGCGGTGCGTGCCACGTCGATGGCCACGTTGCCGCCGCCCACAACGACCACTTTGCCGGACAGGGCCGTGGGCTGGCCCTGGCTGACCGCCCGCAGGAAGTCCACGCCAGCCACCACGCCTTGGGCGTCCTCGTTGGCAAGGCCCAGCTTGCGGCCGCCCTGAGCGCCGATGGCCACATAGAAGGCCTCGAATCCTTGTTTGCGCAGCTCGTCCAGCGTCACGTCCTTGCCCACTTCCACGCCGGTGCGGAACACAACGCCCAGCTCACGCAGAATGTCGATCTCAGCGTTCACAATTTCCCGGCCCAGCCGGAAAGCGGGAATGCCCATGGTCAGCATGCCGCCCAGCGTCTTTTCTTTTTCAAACACGGTCACGTTGTAACCGTCCACCGCCAGATAGTAAGCGCAACTGAGACCGGCAGGTCCCGCGCCGATGACCGCAATGGATTTGCCGTAATCGTGGGCCTTCACAGGCACAAAGCGGTGCTCATCCTTCAATTCCTGATCGGCGATGAATTTTTTGATCTCGTCCACGGCCACCGGCTCGTCCAGACCACCCCGGGTGCAGGCGCTCTCGCAGTTGCGGGGGCAGATGCGGCCGCACACAGCAGGGAAGGGATTCTCCTTTTTGATCAGCTCCAGCGCGTCACGGTAACGGCCCTGCGCCGCCAGCTTGATGTATCCCTGTACGGCAATGTGGGCCGGGCAGGCGGTCTTGCAGGGAGCGGTGCCCTCTTCGGTCACGTCCTCGCGGTTTTCCCGGTAGTCCACGTTCCAGTTCTCTTTGGTCCACACGTGATCCCGGGGAGATTTCATCTCTGCGGGCGCTTTGCTTTCGCACAGCTTCTGTCCCAGTTTCAGAGCGTTCACCGGGCAGTTTTCCACGCATTGACCGCAGGCCACGCATTTTTCGCTGTCGGTCTGGGCCACATAGTTGGAGCGCACCATGTCGGGCGCGTTGTAATAGGCCGCGTTGCGCACAGCGTAGCAACCGCATCCGCAACAGTTGCAGATGGCGTAAGTCTCGCCGCCGTCGATGTTGGGCACCGAGTGCATCAGACCGTTTTCCTCGGCTTTGCGCACGATCTCAAAGGCCTCTTCCCGGGTGATTTCCCGGGCGCGACCCGTGCGGATGCAGTATTCCGCACCCTGGTTCAGCTGCAGGCACATGTCTTTTTCCAGATGACCGCAGCCCTGACCCAGCAGGCGGCGGGAGGTGCGGCACGAACAGTCGGCCACCGCAAAGCGGGTGCTTTTGTTTAAAATGGTGGCCACCTGCTCATAGGGAACACTGTGGCTGTCCCCGTCGATGGCGCTTTGAATGGGAATGACCCGCATGGGCGATGCGCCCACGGGCAGTTTCGGGGACAGAAGTCCGCCCCGAAGCCGGGCGTACTCTTCAAAGCCCGCCGGAATTTCCGGGTGTTTTTCGCACTGGGCCCGGTTGTTCATCATTTTTTCCATGACGCCGGGCACAAACACCGGCAGTTCAAACACATCCACTCCGTTTTCCGAATGGAAGATGACCACGCCGGCCTCGGTCAAAAGATCCATCTGCTTTTTGGTCTCTTCCAGGCTCTTGTCGCAGCGTTTGGCAATCGTGTCCAGAGGCAGAGGTTTGCGCAGTTCCAGAGCCAGCGCCACTTCGGCCATTTCATCGGTCACAACGCAGTTCAGCACCTTGTACTCCGGGGCGTTTTCGTCCAGCTTCACCAGCATGGCAACCGAGCCGCTGATCTTTTTCGCCAGCTTTAAAATGTTTTTCCGCACAGCCATCGTATTCCTCCTTTATCGGTTGGGATCTTTCCAGGCTTCGATCTCCCCATCCAGCCACTGAATCCAGGCGTCCATTCCCTCGCCGGTTTTGGCGGATACCGGGAACACCTGAATGTCCGGGTTCCGGTGAGCGGCCCGCTGCTTCACCGCGTCCATGTCAAAATCGAACATGGGCAAAGCGTCGATTTTGTTCACCAAAAGCGCGTCGCATACCGAGAACATCAGCGGGTATTTTAAGGGTTTGTCGTCTCCCTCGGGCACACTGAGGATCATGACGCTTTTGGACGCGCCGGTGTCAAATTCCGCCGGACACACCAGGTTGCCCACGTTTTCCAGAATCACAATGTCCAGGCCGTCGGTGCCCAGCGCCTCCAGACCCTGACGAGTCATGGCCGCATCCAGATGGCACATGCCGCCGGTGTGCAGCTGCACCACCCGGGCGCCGGTGGCGCTGACGGTGTGCGCGTCCACGTCGGAGTCAATGTCCGCCTCCATCACGCCCACACGCCATTTTTTCGCCAGTTCCGGAATGGTTTTCATCAGTGTTGTGGTTTTGCCGCTGCCGGGGCTGGACATCAGGTTCAAAAGAAAAACACCCTTTGCCTTTAGCTCGCCGCGCAGAAGCGCCGCTTCCCGGTCGTTGCTGTCCAATACGCTCTTTTTGATCTCAATCACTTGGAAGGCCATACGCATTACCTCCATTTTGTACAGAAAAAACTTTGTTTTCCTTTTAACATTGTACCATTTGCCTGCTCACGTGTAAAACAACAACTTTTTGTTGAACCATACAATAAATTATTGTATGATGGCGGTAAAGGAGGAATGCCGTATGCAGATGCGCGCCATCGAGTCGTTTCTGGCCCTGTACGAGGACCGCAGCTTTTCCAAAGCCAGCCGGCGACTGTTCATCACGCAGCAGGGGCTCAGCCGCCAGATTCAGGCGTTGGAAAAAGAGCTGGGCAAGCTTTTGTTCGAGCGCAGTCACTTTGGCGCGGAACCCACGGAGACCGCCCACCTGCTGTATCCCTACTATCAGCAGATTTTTGAAATATACCGGGCATCAGAAACACTGCTGGACCCCACCCAGCAACACACTATGCTGCGGGTGGGATTTGCCTTCGGCATTTCCAGCGCAGGCGACCCGGATTTCCTGATTGACTTTCAAAAGCTGCATCCGGACGTACTGGTGGAAATTCAGGAGTGGAGCAAGGCCGAGTGCATCCGCAAGCTGCTGCACAACCAGCTGGACGCGGCGTTCCTCATCAATCCCTTTCCAGAAAACCTGTTCCGCACCTGCCGCATCACCGGCGACCATATGTACGCGGCCATGCACAAAACCCATCCGCTGGCCGCCGATGCAGCACCGCTGGATTTTCATGCGCTGGACCGTCAAATGTTGATCACCGGCTCGCCGGAGAACGCCCTGCGGCAGTTTTTTGACTACTGCTGTGCCCTGGCGCAGATCCATCCCTACATCCGCCTGGCTTCCAGCCACAATCTGGATGTGGTCAATACCATGCGGGAAGATATGGGAATTGCCACTCTCAACTCTTCCATGGCGCTGCGCGTGACGAACCCCGACATTCGCATACGCCGGCTGGAACTGCCCTGCCCGGGATATCTGTACGGCTGTGTGCCGCTGTATTGCGCCGAAGAGTCACTGCCGGCGCAGGTAATCCGCTATGCACAGGACCATTATGCACGGCATCCGGTGCCGGTGTATCCCGACAGAACAGAATAAAAAACAGCCCGGATGCTTTTGCATCCGGGCTGTTTCTTATTCTTGATAGGAAGGGCACTGATACCGGCGTTTGCCGCGGGTAGCCTTGCCGTATTCGATGGCGCTCACCGGGCAGCCGCACAGACAGGCCATGCAGTGGGTGCACCGGTCGCCCCAGACGGGTTTTCCGTCTTCCAGGCGAATGTTTCCCAGCGGGCACAGTTGGGCGCACTTTCCGCATTTCACACAGGCGTCTGTGGTATAAAAGGGTTTCGTTTTAAGAAAAAAGCGGTACATTCCCTCATTGACGGGGCCGGATTTCAATTTATCCAGCGCGCCCGTCTTTACGGGGTTGAAATTCTCTCCGGCCAAAATGCGCCGTGCGGCGTCTTCCAGCAGCGGGCGGGCTACGGCGATTTTTTCCTCGGCTTCGCCGGGCTTGGGCGCGGGGAAAAGCACAAGATAGTTGTCCGGCATCGCCACGGGCAGAAGCCCCCGGAAGGTAAAGCCTTTTTCTGCGCAGAGATCGATCAATCCTCGAACGGCATTGCCGGTTTCACCGCCGCAGGTCAGCACAAAATAGGCATCTTTGCTGCCGCCGAAAGCGCCTGTGCGGATCAACTGCGCAAAAACGCGGGGCAGCTGCCAAGCATAAGTGGGCGCAACAAATACCCAAGGTGTCTGGCTGGTGAACTCCACCGCAATCTGATCGCGCAGAAACGAAAAGGCATCCACGGCCCGGTCATTCAGCGCATGGGCGAGAAATTGAGCACAGTACCGGCTGTTGCCGGTGCCGGAAAAATAGACGATCATTGAAGTTCCTCCTGCCTGTGGGGTGTTCTATTTTGCAAAGCAGTTTTATGATAACACACGAAAGTAATTTTTCACAGAGAAAATATTGGCACATAAGAAGGTTGCAATTCGACCTGCCGGCGGCGTATGATGAGAAAAGAGGAAAGGAGGCGGTCCTATGAAAATCTGGATGTCACCGCAGACAGAAAAGCGCAATCCCTCATGGGTGCGTTTTGCAGCAGCGGTGGCCGGGCTTGTTCTCCTGGCCCTTTTGCTGGTCATGGGCGGGTTGGAATTGGTGCGCCGGCTGCACTTGCCGCTGCAGACAAGCCTGCTGGCACTTTGCCTTCTGATCACCGTATTGCTGGTATTTTTGGCCTATCGCCTGGGACGGCGCAACGCGCGAAATCTCACCGCCTTTTTTCTGGATGAACAAGACCGGCTGTTTGCTGTGGATCTGCGTTGGCTGCTGCCACGCGGCAGGGGCACTTATCATGACTGGAAGCAGTTGCAGCAGTGGGCGGACCGAATCCGTGCCGGGCAGGTACTGCCGGCCGAGGCAGTTGAGATTCTGCGGGTGGAGAGCCTTCGGGAAAACCCCGGCGATTATGCGCTGGTTTGTCAGGTGCGCCGCCATGGCCGGATAGGAAAACGGACGCTCATGCTGATGAAAGGATATGAGGACGAGGACTGGCTGGTACGGGAGCTGGAGCGGCGCAGAAGCTGGGATTCCAACCTGGCGGAAGACAGCGATCGTCGCCCGGTTTTGCCGGCGGCCGGCGCATTGGTGCTGGGCACGGGCGTACTGGGAGCTGTGTTCAGTCATCCGGCTTTGGGCCGGTTTCCCCAAAACATCTATTTTCCGTGCCTGGCTGTGGCGCTGGCCGGAATCGTGATGCTGGCTTATTGGATTGTCAAACAGCACAGAGGCGAATGAGAAACTTGTTCTGCGCTTTCCCAAAAGGCAGCAATGTGATAAAATAAAGAAGAACACCGCACCTGGCGCGGAGCACCTGCACCGGTGCGCGAAACAAAAGGAAAAGGAGAGATCTTTATGCGTAAAAATTTTGGAGCAAAGCCCTGGACTTATCCGCAGCCGGTGTTTATTCTGGGCAGCTATGATGAGAACGGCAAGGCCAACGCGATGAACGCGGCCTGGGGCGGCATCAGCGATACATACGAGCTTTCTCTGTGCATCAGCGCGGGGCACAAGACCACCAAAAACATTCTGGCCCGCAAGGCGTTTACCGTCAGCATGGCGGACGTGGCGCACATGGCTGCGTGTGATTATGTGGGCATTGTGTCCGGCAACGACGTGCCCGACAAGCTGGAAAAAGCCGGCCTGCACACCACTCGCTCGGAATTTGTGGACGCACCTCTGTTTGATGAGCTGCCCATGGCGGTGGAGTGCCGCCTGCTGAGCTATGACCCGTCCAACGGTCATCTGGTGGCGGAAATTGTCAACGTCAGCGCCGATGAGAGCGTGCTGGGACCGGATGGAAAGATCGATCCCGAAAAGCTGGATCCCATCACCTTCGATCCGGTGAACAACACCTATCGCCGTCTGGGCGAAAAAGTGGGCAATGCCTTCAAAGACGGCGCAAAGCTGAAATAAGCAAAGACAAACGGTCGGCCCGGGTTTCCCCGGGCCGATTTTGTTTTGTTGCCCGTGGCGCGCCCCTTGTGATACAATCAGGAAAAAGCAACCTGTTAAAAGGAGAGAACGCCCATGAACACGGAAGAGTACAAGCTGGAAATTTTTCTGCCTGAAAGCCACTTGCAGCCTTTGCAGAAAGTGTTGCAGCAGGTGGGCGCAGGCTGCATCGGAAACTATGACAGCTGCCTTTCCTACAGCCGCGTCACCGGCTGCTGGCGGCCGTTAGAGGGCGCCAAGCCTTACATCGGGAATGTGGGCGAAGTGTGCACGGAACCGGAATTGAAAGTGGAGGTGGCCTGCCGGGCAGACCGGCTGGAAGAAACGCTGGCGGCAATTCGGGCAGTGCATCCTTACGAGGAACCAGTCATCTACGTTCTGCCGCTGTGCAGGCCTGTTTTGAAAAAGGCCGTGGAAGTGGTGGCTGCGCTGATTTGGGACAGCAACCGCTTCATGATCTGTCAGCGCCCTGTCCACAAGGCGCGGGGCCTGTTGTGGGAGTTCGTGGGCGGCAAGGTGGAGCCGGGCGAAACAAAACAGCAGGCGCTGGTGCGGGAGTGCCGGGAGGAGCTGGCCGTGACCGTGGCGGTGGAAGAACCTTTCATGGACGTGACGCACGCCTATCCCGATTTGACGGTGCACCTGACGCTGTTTCATGCGCGCATTGCCGAAGGTGTGCCCCAAAAGTTGGAGCACAATGACATTTGCTGGATCACCGTGGACCAGATTGACCAGTACCCGTTCTGCCCGGCAGATGAGGTGATTCTGGAAAGATTGCGCCGGGAATACGGAGCAAAGCCTTCTGCAGATCAGTGAGAGGAGAAACGGACATGTTTTTTAAAAAGAAGCAACCGGTCCGCACCGAGCGGACGCTGTGGATTTTGTGCCCTGTGGAGCAAAGCCTGCAAATGGTGACTTTGCTGAAAGGCATGTATCCCCGGGGAATGCAGATGGACGAGGACGAGTTTGTTCTGCTGGGCGGTCAGCTGCAGGTAAATTTTTTCTGCTATTCCTGCGCGGGAGAAGAACCCGAGGCGCAGCGGGCAGCTGGCTGGGTGAAAGACATCTGTACCCGGTACCGTGCACTTTCAGGCAAGGCGGATGCTGAACGACTGTCCGAAGTGCTGGAGCGCCTCGATGAATGCAGCGGACTCATTCTGGTGCAGGCCGGGTACGAAGGAGAGGCAAATCCCCAGATTGACCAGACCATCGCCGGTCTGGTGCACGACTGCGCCCGGGCAGTGCGGGGTATTGTGGCAGACGGTCCGGATATCCTGCGGGACGCAAACTTTCGACGCCTGCTGGATACGCAGGGAAGAAGCGACCCGAATGCACAGCTTCCGCCCAAAGGCCCTTATTCAGAAGCATTCTGGCGCGAAGCGGAGGATTCATTTCAGCGCAGAAATCGATCCATGGAACTGCTTCGCGCCCGGGAACTTCCGGTGAGCGAGACGCTGCCGGTGATGCTGCCCGGCACTCCGCGCACCCTTCAGCAGATCTGCCGCCGGGCGGTGGCACTGCTGGCGGTGTCGCTGTACTCCGAGTGCCGGCTGGACCAAACGGACCCCCTTGACCACGCCCGGGCCTTGGAATTCATACGGCCCATTCTGAAAGCTTATCAGGCGGAGGAGGTATTTTCACCAAAGGAGAAAGCATATCTGGACAATCCGAACTCCACGCAAAACGAACAGATCCAGTTTGCATGGCAGTATGAAAATTTGTGGATGATGGAGTGGGCGCTGGGCCTGACGGATGAGCTGCCATGGCCGGATCAGATCTGTGATGTGCCCCGTACGGTGCAGATTATGCGCGCTCATTCCACGATGAAGGAGCTGGAGCAGGCCGCCCGGCTGCGTTCCCGGCAGGAGTTGCTGGATCAGGCGGATTTGATCTACCGCCTTCACTGGTGCTGTGTTTCAGCGCGGCTGAAAGGCTGTGCTGCGCCCCAGGGACTTGATGAAGGTGTGGTGATGGAGCGTCACCGTGCGCTGTTCTGGCTGGCAGGCTGCGGCGAGGCCGAATGGGACGATGTGGACCTTTCCACTTGAAAAGAAAACGCCTCCGAATGCAATGCGTTCGGAGGTGTTTTTGTATGAAGCTTAACTGCGAAATTCATTGTGGGGCATCCAGACCCATCTGTGTGCGGTACAGCGCGGCATATTGGCCGTTCAGCGCCATTAGTTCCCGATGACTGCCCAGCTCCTGCACCCGGCCGCCGTCGATCAGGGCGATCTGGTCTGAGTCCCGAATGGTGGAAAGCCGGTGGGCAATGATGAAGGAAGTGCGCCCCTCGGTAACGGTGAGCATGGCCCGACGGATGTTCTGTTCGGTCACCGTGTCCACGGAGCTGGTGGCTTCGTCCAGAATCAGAATGGGCGCATTCGCCAGAACCGCCCGTGCAATGGTGAGCAGCTGGCGTTCGCCCTGGCTCAGTTCCGCGCCACCCTGGGTCAGAATGGTGTCATATCCCTGAGGCAGACGGCGGATGAACGCGTCCGCTCCGGCGGTGCGGGCAGCCTGTTCCACCAGGGAGCGGGGAATGTCCCGGCGGCCATAGCAGATGTTGTCCGCCACAGACTGGGCAAACAGGGCGGTGTCCTGTAGCACAACGCCGAACGTTCGGCGCAGCTGTGCCAAAGGATAGTCCCGCAGATCGTGCCCATCCAGCAGAATGCTGCCTTCGGTCACGTCGTAAAAGCGGGTCAGCAGGTTGATGAGGGTGGTTTTTCCCGCGCCGGTGGGGCCTACAATGGCCATTTTGGTGCCTGCGGGAATGTCCAGAGAAACATTTTTTAAAATGGGAACGCCGGGTTCGTATCCAAAGCTCACATTCCGCAGCTCAATGTGGCCTTGGGGATGGTCCAGCTCCAGTGCATTGGGCCGGTCCGCGGATTCGGGCGGCTCGTCGATGATGTCAAAAATCCGCTCGGCGCCGGCCACCGCTGTTTGAAAGTTGTTGTAAATATTGGCGATTTCCACAAAGGGACGTGAAAATTGCCGGGAATACAAAAGAAAGCTGGAAATCATGCCGATGGAGATATGACCCTGTACCGCCAGCAGACCGCTGACGATGGAAATGGTCACATAGCTGAGGTTGTTGATCACGTTGGTAATGGGCATCAGATAGCCGGACCAGATCAGCGCACGGGTGGACACCCGGCGAAGTTCTTCGTTTTTCTCCTCAAACTGCTGGATGACCTGCTCTTCGCGGCAAAAAGCCTTCACCACACCCAAGCCGGAGATGGTCTCTTCCACGCAGCCGTCCAGTTCGCCCAGAATTTTCTGCTGCTGCACATACAGCTTTCGAGTGCGCTTCGTGATAAAGCGTGTCAAAAGAAAGATCAGCACCACGCTGACCAGAGAGACCGCCGTCAGCACACCGCTGAGAGAGAGCATGATGCACAAAATGCCCAGAATGGTAAAGCAGTAGGTCAGAAGCTGGGTCATGGAATTGGAGATGGTGGTACTGATGTTGTCCACGTCATTGGTCAAACGGCTCATCAGCTCTCCGTGCTGGTGCCGGTCAAAAAAGGCCAGCGGCAAATTTTTCATGGAGCGGAACAGCGCGGTGCGGATGCAGTGAATCACCCGCTGACCGACGAAAGCCATTAAAAACTGCTGAAGAAAGCGCACCAGCCAGTCGCACAGATACAATCCCAGCAGCAAAGCCAACAGTGCGGCCGCCGGGCTGTGGCTGTCTACTGCGGTGACCGCTCCGCCGATGACCAGCGGCGACAGAATGGACGCGGCCGAGGACAGTGCCGACAGAATCAGAATCCAGCCCAGCCCCTTGCGGCTTCCTCGGGTCAGCTTCCAAAGGCGAAGCATGGTGCCCCGCAGATTTTTAGGCTTTACCACCGGTTTGCCCCGGGCAAGTCCCCGGGCGATACCGCCCGTGCGAGGGGGAGGCGTAAACGACCGATCAGCCATGATCCTCACCTCCGATCTGCGATTGATAGATGACCCGATAGGTGGGACAGCGGGCCATCAGTTCCTCGTGTGTGCCGAATCCCTGCACCTGGCCGTTTTCCAGACACAAAATTTGGTCCGCTCTGCGCACAGTGGCAATGCGCTGGCTGATGAGAAACACAGTGGTGTGGTCCATCCGCCGCAGGCCGCCCAGTACCTCGGCCTCGGTCTGCGCATCCAGAGCGCTGGTGCAGTCGTCCAGAATCAGCACCCGCGGCTGCCGAATTAGGGCTCGGGCCAGCGCAAGGCGCTGCTTCTGCCCGCCGGACAAGTTCACGCCGCCCTGGCCCAGAACCGTGTCGTACCCCCGAGGCGTTTGTCGGATGAAATCATCGGCGCAGGCCAGGCGAGCCGCCTGCACAGCCTGTTCCCGGGTGGCGTCGGGCTTTCCCCAGCGCAGATTTTCCAAAATAGTTCCCGTAAAAAGCAGAGCCTTCTGAGGAACCACGGCCACCGCGCTGCGCAATGCGTGCACATCGGTCCGGGTCACGTCCAGACCGTCCATGGTCACGGTTCCGCCGGTGGCGTCGTAAAACCGGGGAATCAGATTCACCAGCGTACTTTTGCCCGAGCCTGTGGGCCCGATGATGCCGATGGTCTGCCCGGCCTTCGCACAGAAGGACACATGCGAAAGCGCGTCCTGTCCGGCACCCGCATAATGAAATGAAACGTCGGAAAAACGCACTTCACCGCGCCATTCCTGTTCCGGAGATTGGTTGCCCGGGATTTGCGCGGGCACTTCGTCCAGAATTTCTCCGATGCGCCGGGATGAGGCAGCGGCCCGGGCGGCAGTGTTCAAAATGTTGGACACCATGCCCAGGGAAAAGAGAATCTGTGTCATGTAATTTACAGACGCCATCAGATGCCCGATTTCGGCGCTGCTGTTCTGAGAGCGCCAAAGCAATAGCACAATGCCCAGGTTCACGGTCAGATTGATCAGCGGCCCGAATACCGCCATCACACGCATGGCCGCGGTGGTGGCTCCGGCCAGATCCTGAGAGGCCAGCTCAAATTTTTCCTCTTCCGTCTGCTCGGCGCCGAAGGCCTTTACCACGCGCACCGAGGAAAGAAATTCCCGGCTGACCTTGTTCAGTCGGTCCAGTTTCTGCTGCATGATGCCAAAGCGGGGATAGCCGCGCCGGATGTTGGCCCAAATAAACAGACCGGCAATGAGCAGAATCCCGGCCATCACCGGAATCTGCCAGGGCGTTTGGAGCGCCAGCAGCACAATGGCCCCGATGCAGGTGATGGGGGCTTTGGCCATGATGCGCATGCAGCCGTTCACGAAATCCTGAATCTGGGTCACATCGTTGGTGATGCGGGTGATGATGGAGGCAGGTTGCAGCCGGTCAATGTTTTCCAGCGAAAGACTCTGCACCTTTCGGTACAGGTCCGAGCGCATTTCTTTGCTGATGATCTGGGAAGTGCGCACAGCAAACAGATTGCGCATCACTGCGCCCAGCGCGCCCACGGCTGCGATGAGCAGCATCAGAGCACCGTAATGCAGAATCTGACGTGTGTCTGCATACTTGACGCCCTGGTCCACCACACGCTCCATCATGGCCGGCTGAAGCAGATCGGCCATGGCTTCAATCGTCAGAAAAAAGATGGCTGTGAAGAACAGTCCCAGATGACGGCAAATGTAATGGAAAATCCGTTTCATAGCCGCTCCTCTCCCGTCTCCCGGGCTTCGCACAGCGTCAACAGCTTTTCCAGAATCTGCTCCAACATTTCGCGTTCTTCGGGGGAAAGCCCTTCAAAGACACTGGCGCGGCGGTCGCGCTCAGCCCGCGCTTCCAGGGCAGCCGTTTGCCCGGCTTCTGTCAGTGCCACGTCTACATTGCGCCGGTCCTGCTCGTTTTTCTGCCGGGTCAAATAGCCCGCTTTTTCCATTTTTTCCAGCTGTTCACTCAATGTGGCCGAGCGGCGGCCTGTGCATTCAATCAGCTCCCGCTGGGTCATGGGGCCGTTTTCCCGCAGCAGATTCAGAATCCGCCCCTGGCCCCGGTATTTTTCCGACGCACTCAATCGGTGAGCGCACTGGTGCAAAAGCCGCAGAAGAACCCGATTGTCCGTTGCCATCGTATCCACCTCACTTTATTCGTTAGGTACCTTGTGATTACAGTATATGCAGAATGTTCTTAAATTGCAAGGTACCTAATGAATAAAAAGCCGGCAGCGTTTGCTGCCGGCTTTTCAAAAGGCCTCAGTTCTTTTTATAACCGCACTTGGGGCATACCCCGTTTTCGTTCAGCGCAATGCCGCACAGCGGGCAGCGCTCGATGTGATTTTGAGTGTTGAACTCCGCCGAAGCAGCGTTCACGCCGCTGGTAAAGGTGATTTTGGCAATGTTGAGTTTATCTTTCAGCAGATCGTAAACAATTTTGATCATGCCCTCAACGGTCAAGGTTTCCTTGGTCACCACCAGGCGGCATTCGGGATAGGCTTTCGCCAGTTCCGTTTCAAAAGCGGGACCTTTCATTTTGTTTTGGGGCGCGCCGTTGCGGATGCCCTGGTCTTCGTATACTTTCAAAACAGCCGGAAGAAGGGGGTCGTCTTCCCGCAGAATCAGTGCGTGGTCAAAGTTTTTCAAAACTTCCCAGGCGGTTTTTTGAATTTCGTTGCAGGGGAATACCATGTTGACGCCCGGCTCCACCGTGTCTTCCACCTCGATGGTCAGAACGCCGGTGTGCCCGTGCAGATACTGGGCTTCTCCTTTAAATCCGTAAAAACGGTGGGCGTATTGCAGATCCAATGTTGTAATGCTTCTCATTGTATGCCTCCTTCAATTTTATATTTACGAGTGTTTTCACTCGCAGTGACTGGGGGATTTTTCCTGTGCGGCTCGGCAGCGGGGACAGACGTACTGAATTTTCAAATCGTATCCTTCGATGGAAAATCCAACCTGTCGTTCCAGCTCAGCTGTAATGTCCGCAAGGTGAATGTCGGAAAGACCGCCGCACTTACAGCAAATCAAATGATCGTGACGGGTGTTTTTATCGTACCGGTCCGGTTGTCCCTCCACGCTGATTTTGCGGATTTGCCCCTGCTGATACAGACTGTTGAGATTGTTATAAACCGTAGCCAGTACCACAGAAGGACATGTTTTTTTCAGTTCCAGAAAAACCTGTTCCGCAGTCAGGTGTGCTTGTGAAGTGTTGATGATTTCTAAAATACTTTTTCCGTAACGCATTGTTAATCACTCAATTTAGAATTATTCTATTTCTAATATATCGAATGTACCTCTACTTGTCAAGTGTTATTTGAATTTTTGTGTGCATCTTTTTTGAAACAAAACAAAGCCGCCCGAGGGCGGCTTTGAAAAGTCAGTTCAAAGAGAGGGTGACGGTTTGCTCCGGCCCGCTCAACAGCTGGGAAAGTTCCTCGGTGTTTTCGATGCGGCCGATCCGGGTATAGGACCAGGTGTTGGTTCCATAGAAGAGAACAAGGGATGTCCCCTGATACAACAACAGATCGCCGGGCTGCGCGGTGATGGAAACGTCTTCGCTGGGAAGGATTTCCGGCAAATAGAGGATCTTTTCAAATCCGCCATAATTTTCCGCGTCCAAAGTCAGGGGACCGTCGGCAAGCAGTTCTTTCAGTGCATCGGCGGAAGTGTTCTTTTCCAAAGTGGCGGTCAGAATTGTGTCTCCGATTTGAATTTGCAGTGTGGATTCTTCAGAGAAGGAAACGGACTGCGATTCAGTCTTGCTGGAAGAAACCGGTTCAGCACCACCGCATTCGGTAAGGCCCGCGCAAAGCGCCATCAGGACAATCAACACTTTTTTCATGACAGACTGGCCCTCAGAATTTCGATCACGTCATCCCGGTTCAGCACTTTGTAGCCGCCGCTCATCAGGAAGGTGGCGTCGGCAATACCGTCCAGCATGTCTTCAGTGACGCCCAGTTCCCGGATGTTCATGGCAACGCCCAGTTCCTTCATCCAGCGTTCCATGGCTTCCAAACCGGCCAGAGCCAGTTCTTTCTCGCTTTTTCCCTGAGGGGCAACGTTCCAGACGTTGACCGCAAAGCGGGCAAACTTGGAAAGGCCTGCATCCAGAATGAACCGGTAATAGGCCAGAGAAACAGCGGACAGCGTCATGCCGTGGGTGGCGTCGGTGTATGCGCCAATGGCCTGACCGATCATGTGCACTTCCCAGTCGGTGGTTTTACCCATGGCCAGCAGGGTGTTCAGCGCCCAGGTGGCCGACCACATCAGGTTGCTGCGAGCCTCGTAGTCCTCGGAGTTTTTCAGCGCGATGCGGGAACTGTGGACCAGAGATTTCATCAGGCCTTCGGCAATGTAGTCAGTGGTATTGTCGTCTTCGCCGGAAAAATACTGTTCGCAGATATGGTTGAAAGCGTCGTAAATGCCGGCTACCATCTGCTTCATGGGGACGGTGAAGGTGTAGGTGGGATTCAGAATGGTGAATTTGGGCATGACGTTGCTGCCGAACACATGGCCGATTTTCAATTTCTGCTGATGGTTGGTGATAACGGAACCGCCGTTCATCTCCGAGCCGGTGCCGACCATCGTCAGTACGCAGCCCACGGGGATGATGCGGTTGTCCACATCTTCCATGCGCAGATAGTATTTGTCCCAGGGGTCCTCTTCGCACCAAGTGGAAACGGACACGGCTTTGGCGTAATCGCATACGGAGCCGCCGCCCACGGCCAAAATCAGGTCCACATCGTTTTCTTTGGCCAGAGTGCAGCCCTCGTACAGTTTTTCCACAGTGGGGTTGGGCATAACGCCGCCCAGTTCCACAACTTCCTTGCCGCAGCGGTTCAAAATCTCCACTACCTGGTCATAGAGACCGGACTTTTTAATGGAACCACCGCCGTAGGTCAGCAAAACTTTGCTTCCATAGTTTTTCAGTTCCGAGGCAAGCTGGTCCAAAGCGTTTTCGCCGAAATGCAGGCGTGTGGGATTGCAGTAAGTAAAGTTTCCAAGCATGGTTGTTCCTCCTAACGGTTCTGTTCTTTCTTCATCCGGTAGATCAGATAATCCAGACAGTCAATTTTCTTCTCTCCCCGGTGTACTTCGTCCAGCAGGGCGGCACGGTGACGGGCCAGCAGCGCCAGAAATTGTTTCGGTTGCTCGACCGTTTCCAACAGGCGTTTTATCTCTGTGCCTTCGCAGCCGGCGTCTTTCAGAATCTCTTTCATTTCGCTCTGTTCCATTGTCCGTTGCCCAAAGCAACCGCCTTGGGGTCGCCTCCTTGCTGTGTTCTGTTTTCAGTGTAATTCTTACAGCGTGAAATAGCAAATACCTATATTACATTTCAATCCATGCCTTGAAAGCATGTATTCTTTTCGATATACTGAAATGGAATAAAAGGAGGCGGATGCCGATGGAACTGCGCGTTTTGAAATACTTTCTCATGGTTGCCCGGGAAGGCAGCATCACTGCCGCGGCCAATGCGCTGCACATTACCCAGCCGACTTTGTCCCGTCAGATCCGGGAGCTTGAGGAAGAGGTGGGAAGTCCGCTCTTTGTGCGCGGAAGCCACAGCATTTCCCTGACAGAAGAAGGGGTTTTGCTGCGCAAACGGGCATCGGAAATTCTGGAACTGGTGGAGAAAACGCAGCGGGAAATGGCACGGACGGAACAGACGCTTTCCGGAGACGTTTTTTTGGGTGCGGGGGAGACGGTTGGTGTTCATTATCTCACGCAGACAGCCCGTGAATTGCAAAGGCAGCATCCGGACGTTCATGTGCATATCTCCAGCGGAGACGGTTCGGACGTTCTCGAGCGGCTGGACAAGGGGCTGGTGGATTTTGCTCTGGTGTTCGGCTCCGTGGACCTGGCAAAGTACCACGCGATCGCGCTGCCTTACAAAGATCTCTGGGGCGTTTTGATGCGAAAGGACAGCATGCTTGCACAAAAGCAGGAGATCCGACCCGAAGATCTGGCGGATCAGCCGCTGATTCTGTCCCGGCAGGCATTCCGCAACGAGCTTCTGTCCGGATGGTTCGGCAAGCTGGCTGACCGAATGCAGGTAGTGGGCACATACAATCTGGTGTTCAATGGTTCTCTCATGGTAGAGGATGGCATCGGGTACGCATTGTGCCTGGACAAGATCATTCGTACTTCGGAAGACAGTCCGCTGTGTTTTCGGCCTCTGTCCCCCAAGTGGGAAGCGGGAATGTACGTTTTGTGGAAAAAGTATCCGATTTTCGCCCCGGCCGCAGAACGCTATCTGGAATTGCTGTTGAAATTGGGAACACCAATGTAAAAGGGAGTTTCCTCCGCAAGGGGGAAACTCCCTTTTTAGCCGCCCAAGGTCACATCCTGCTTTTGATACCACGCAAGAGCCTGGGAAAAATCTTCCGGCTGAAAATCAGGCCATAGCCGGTCTACCACAAAGAAATCCGCGTAGACCGCCTGCACCGGCAGAAACCCCGACAACCGGCGCATGCCGCCCCAGCGGATGACCAGATCCACACGGGAGATGTCGTGCGTGCGAAGCTGCTCCTGGATTTTGCGGCGATTGGTTCCGGGATTTTGCAGGCCCGCCAAATCCCATTCCCAGCCGTAGTTTACAAGAAAATTGACCCGTATGCCCCCGCCGTTGAAATCGGTCCGGGAAGTGTAGGGCACAAGTTCTTTGGGAAAACAGAGGGCATCCCGGTCTCCTGCCACCAAAAGGGAGACCGGCTCACCGGAAATCCGCTTCACTGCTTCCACGCATGCAGCGGAAAAAGCGGTTACCTGCTCTGCCGGTCGTTTGCAGTTGTCCGTTGTAAAACCGTAATATGTGAGCTCTTGTACGCCGGCCTCTCTTGCCAGCTTTAAAAGTTCCACGCCCGGCGTTAATCCATGGGCGTAACCATCCTGTTTTTTCATTCCGGAATTTTGGGCCCAGCGCCGGTTCCCGTCCGGAATAATCCCGATGTGATTGGGAATTCGCATGTTCTCACCTTCTCTTTTTTAGTTTAGCTTTGAAGACGGCACGTTATACAATTTGAAGTGTTTTGTTTCAACAGAAGCTGCGGGCACACTGCGATTGTCAGACGCCGCTGCCCGTGTTATGATAAAAATGCCAGTAAAGTGCGTGGTTGCAGAGGGGAGAAAGCAATGTGGTTTTTTTAATCGCGGGGGCGTCGCACACGGGAAAAACTGCGCTTGCCCAAAAACTTTTGGAAAAATACAAATACCCCTACCTTTCCATCGACCATCTGAAAATGGGCTTAATTCGCAGCGGATATACATCGCTTACGCCGATGAGCGATGACCGGGACCTGACGGATTATTTGTGGCCCATTGTGCGGGAGATGATTAAAACGGCCGTTGAAAACGGGCAGAATCTTATTGTCGAGGGCTGCTATATCCCGTTCGACTGGGAAAAGGATTTTACAGAAGAATACCGTGCGCAGATTCAGTATCGCTGTTTGGTGATGAGCGAGACATATATCCGCAGCCACTACCAGGATATCAAGGCATACGCCAGCGTGGTGGAACACAGACTGGATGACTCCGACTGCACGCTGGAAACACTGCTTTCCGACAACGCAAAAACGCTGGAAGCCTGCCAAAAATACGGCGTTCCGTATCTCTTGATCGACAAGCAGTATCCCGATGAATTTTAGCGTATACGCATCAAGGAGATGATTTTGTGCCTTTGCACATCGTGCGAAACGATATAACTGCAATGAAGGTAGATGCCATTGTCAATGCCGCCAACGAAAGCCTTTTGGGCGGCGGAGGGGTGGACGGCGCCATTCATCGTGCCGCGGGGCCGGATTTGCTGCGTGAGTGCCGCACACTGGGCGGCTGCAAAACAGGGCAGGCAAAAATTACCAAGGGGTATCGTCTGCCCGCGCGCTATGTGATTCATACCGTCGGGCCTGTCTGGCGGGGCGGCGGACAGGGGAAACGGGAACTGCTGTGCTCTGCGTACAGGAACTCTCTGGAGCTGGCCTTGGATCGTCAATGTGAAACTGTGGCCTTTCCGCTGATTTCTTCCGGGGTGTACGGTTACCCCAAGGACCAGGCTCTGAAAGTGGCGGTGGACACCATCGGGGATTTTCTGCTGGCGCATGACATGACCGTCTACCTGGTCATCTTTGACCGGGAAGCCTATACCATCGGCGGAAAACTTTTTGCCGATATTGCGTCCTACATCGATGATTGCTATGCGGTAGAACATGCCAATGCACAGCCCTACCGTGTTCTTTTTTCGTCAGAAGAACTGCAGGAGCCGGCGGCCTGCGCGGCGCCCGAAAGTCTGGCAGAAGAATTGGATCATCTGGATGAGAGCTTTTCCCAGATGCTGCTGCGAAAAATCGATGAACAGGGCATCACCGACGCCCAGTGTTACAAAAAAGCCAATATCGACCGGAAACTGTTTTCCAAAATCCGTTCCAACGTCCATTACAAGCCCTCTAAATCCACCGCGATGGCTTTCGCTGTCGCGCTGGAATTGCCGATGGAAGAGGCGCGGGAGCTGCTGGGAAAAGCGGGCTTTGCTTTTTCCCGTTCCAGTAAGCTGGACATTATTGTAGAGTATTTCATAACCCGCCGTAACTACAATATCTTCGAAATCAACGAGGCTCTGTTCGCCTTTGACCAGAATATGCTGGGCGGCTGAGTCGGGAAAGGAGAAGTTTATGCCGCGTGTTGACGTAACGCAAATGCCCTTTGCAAAATTGTACCCCATGCTTGTGAACAAAGCGGAGAAAAAGGGCCGCACACGGGAAGAAGTGGACCAGGTGACCGCCTGGCTCACCGGCTATACCCCGCAGGAACTGTCTGCAATGGAGCATTCCGATCTCTGTTATGGAGACTTTTTCAAAAATGCTCCGGCCATGAATCCAAACTGCGTTCTGATCACTGGAAAAGTGTGCGGCGTGCGCGTGGAAGAAATCGAAGACCCGCTGATGCGCCAAATTCGGTATCTGGACAAATTGGTGGATGAGCTTGCCAAAGGAAAATCGATGGAGAAGATTCTGCGAAAATAATTGTCGCCTGAAAAGCGACCGCTGAAACGTGCAACCCCCCTATACTGTGTTTACAGAAACACAGTATAGGGGGATTTTAGAATGAAAAAGAATTTGACAGAGCTGGTGTTCATTCTTGATCGCAGCGGTTCCATGCAGGGGCTGGAGAGCGATACCATCGGCGGCTTTAATTCCATGTTGGAAAAGCAGAAAAGGCAGTCGGGAGAGGCTTTTGTCTCTACGATCCTTTTCGATGGCCGGAGTGAAGTAATCCATGACCGGGTAAAGCTGGAAAAAGTGAACCCCATCACCGAAAAGGAATACGATGTCCGGGGCTGCACAGCACTGCTGGATGCGATCGGCGGCGCGATTCGACACATCGGGAACATTCACAAATATGCCCGTCCGGAGGATGTGCCGGAACATACGCTCTTCGTGATCACCACAGACGGTATGGAAAACGCCAGCCGCTGTTATTCTGCCCGTCAGGTCAGAAAAATGATTCAGAAACAGAAAGAAACTTATGGCTGGGAGTTCCTCTTCTTAGGCGCCAACATCGACGCGGTGGAAACGGCAGACCAACTGGGCGTTGCTGCGGACCGGGCAGTGAATTACCACTGCGACAGCAGAGGCACACAGCTCAATTATCAGGTGCTGAGTCAGGCGGTGGCTGCTGTCCGGTGCAGCGCTCCACTGGATGAACATTGGAAAGACGCCATTGAACAGGATTTTCAGAACCGCAAAAGACAATAAAAAGGCCGCCCGGAATTCCGGGCGGCCTTTTGTTGAATGATTACAGTTGCCGGTTCAAAATGCGGTGTTTCAGGTCCAGCACCTTTTCCTCAATTTTTGCTATGACAGAAAGGAAAACTTCGTCCTCTTGGCCGCTTGGGTCATCCAGCCCCCAGTCCTCTCGATGAGAACAGGGCAGAGCCGGGCACTGAACATTGCAGCCCATGGTCACCACAATGTCCACAGCGGGCAAATCGGAGAGAAATTTGTTGTGCTGGGTCTGTTCCATGTCAATGCCGTGAACCTGTTTCATCAGGCGCACCGCGTCCGGATTGATGCACGTGCCGGGCTCCGTACCGGCGGAAAAACTTTCAAACACATCGCCGGCAAGTTTTCGCCCCAGAGCTTCTGCAATCTGACTGCGGCAGGAGTTGTGCACGCAGAGAAAGGCCACCTTGGGTCTTGAATTCATTTGATGTTTCCTCCCATCGTTTAAGATCATTTCCATCCGCTCCAGAGCTGTCCCGAGCCCCTCAAATCCCACGCACCGGCTGGGGCGGGTGTTGACCGCATGATCCAGCAAGGGCTGTACCTGGCAGGAATCATCCAGGCACAAGTCCATTGCCAGCACGTCTTCCCAGGCGCGGTTGAGAAACGCTACTTCCCGGCGGCCGTGGGTGCGGGTGATCCTGATATCTCCCGTGCGGGACAGATATTTCTGAATCTGTGCACAAGAAAATCCGGCGGCGGATAGACTGTCAAAAAGCCCTTCGCGGAATAACCCGGGAAGATCCGACCATTGAAAGGGCGCGACGTCAAAGAGGACGAACGTATACCGGCTGTGACAATGAACCGCCAGCAGACATTTTCGCCCGAAAAGATCAATTACATGCAAATCCCAGCAGAAACGCCGGTCCGGTTCGGTTCCGTAGGCCGGCGGTTTTTGTTTCAGAAACCGCTGCAGCGGAAAAGTCAGTCCCAGCTCCATTACTTTGCCTCGTGGGGGATGACTACTTTTTCTACCTGCAGTTTCCCGCCTGTGATCTCAGCCGTCATCATGGTAATCTCCTGATGAAACCGCCTCGGACCGCAGGAACCGGGATTGAGCAAAAGAATGCCGTCCTTTTCCTCCTGCACATACTTGTGCGAGTGTCCGAACACCACTACATTCACACCGCTCAGATCCGCCGGAACCTCTTTTTTGTTATGAACCATGTAAAAGGTAATGCCATCGAGCGTGACGGTGAGATCGTGGGGAATGGCGCTGGCCCATTCCTTGTCGTTGTTGCCCCGGACAATGAAAAGCGGGGCATATTGCCGCAGCTGGTCTACAATATCCTGCCGGTTGATGTCGCCGCCATGCAGAATGACATCGGCGCTTTTCAGATGCTCCAGCACCTCCGGCCGCAGCAGACCGTGGGTGTCAGAGAGAATCGCCAGTTTCATACAGTTCCCTCCTCAGGGTTCAATGCGGCGAATTTGCTCGAAATCGCCGCTGCACAAAGACGCATGATTGCGGAAAATTTTTTCCGGGTCCCAGTCCCACCACCGCAGTGTCAGAAGATAGTCGGTCAATTCCCGGTCGAAGCGGTTGCGCACCACACGGCAGGGATTTCCCGCCGCAACTGTGTAGGGGGGAATGTCGCTTGCTACCACGGAGTTGGCCCCGATGATGGCGCCGTCGCCGATGTGGACGCCGGGCAGTACGGTGACATTCTGTCCGATCCACACATCGTTGCCCACCACCGTGTCTCCCTTGAAAGGCAGTTCGTCCAATGAGGGGGTGCATTTTTCCCAGCCATGACCGAAAATATTGAACGGGTAGGTGGTGATGGAATTCATACGATGGTTTGCTCCGTTCATCACAAATTCCACCCCCTTGCCGATAGCGCAGAATTTCCCAATGATCAGTTTGTCACCGATGAACGCATAGTGGTGGGTCACATGAGCTTCAAAATCTTCTCCGCCTGTGACGGCATCGTCATAATAGGTGTATTCACCCACCTGAATGTTGGAACGGGTGATCACATTTTTAATATAGCAGATGCTGGGAATTTGCTGGTTGGGATGAACCGCGTTCGGATTGGGTCCAAACATAAAAGAAACCTCCTTCGTCCTGCGCGGGGACGCCATTTTTATGGCTGGTTTTCTGCCTGCAGAGTCCAGCCGAAATCGTTGTGGTAAATCATCTGCCGCGTCATGCCGCCGTCAATGCAGATGTTTTCGCCGGTAATAAAGCCCGCCTTGTCGGAACACAGATACAGTACCATGTGTGCAATGTCCATCGGGTTTCCCACCCGGCCGGCAGGCTGCTGAAACGCATCCGGCCCCTGATAAACGGTGTAATCGGTGTCAATCCAGCCGGGAGAAATGGAATTCACCCGAACTCTGCCCGCAAAACTGACCGCCAAAGCGTGGGTCAAAGCGGAAATTCCTCCTTTGGCTGCGGTATAGCTCTCTGTTTGAGGCTGGCTCATCCGGTCCCGGGAAGAGGAGATGTTGACGATGGATGCACCGGAGGCAAAATACGGCGCAAACAGCTTGGAAAGGTAAAAGGGCGCAGTGACACCTACCCGCAGAGCATAGTTGAACTCTTCGTAGGAGCACTCGTCGATGCCTTTCATCAGGGGAAGGGCGTTGTTGACAAGATAGTCCACATGGCCGTAATCGGCAATGACCTTGCGGGCAAAGGTTTCCAGAACCGCCTGGTCGGCCAGATCACCTACGAAATAATCGTTGGCAAGCAGGTCAATGACGCACACTGCGACGCCTTCGTTTCGGAACGCATCGGCAATCGCCTTGCCGATGCCTTTCGCACCGCCAGTCACCACAGCCACTTTTTGTTTCGACATGGAAATCCTCCTCAATCAGCGTCTTCGTCCAGCGCTTCCACAAGAAAACTCACCGGACGGAACCCGTCATTGCAGGAAAGCATGGCGGACTTGGGGTCCTTCATCCAGCCGTCGTAAAAATTCGCGCCGCCGTGGCTCAAAGCCAGTACAAAAGGCGAAAGGGTGTCCCAGGCGCTGGTGCAAAAGCCCTGCGGTTTCTCCCAGCCGTTGGCAATAAAGACCTGGCCCAGTTTCATGTCGCATGCATGAGAGATAGGATTTTCGTACTGAGCCATTAAATCTTCATACTGGGCAACGCGCATGACGGTAATTTTGCACTTTTTCATTTTCAAGTCTCCATTTGTCTTTTTTGAGAACTGGACGCTTCTCTGGCGGCCAAGCGAAGCACTCGGGGTCGATTATAGCGCTGTAAAATGACAAACAAAAAATCGTATCCAGCTGCCAGCACAGAAGTGATCAGAAAGACGGGAAAGCAGCCAAACCACACCGAAAAGAGAATGGGAACAAAGCTAACGATTATATTCGCTTCATGAATCAGTTCGGCCTGACACATGGCTTTGGCAATATCGGCCCAAGAGTGGAGAGATGGATCAAATAAAGATGCATTGTAAGTGGGCAGCTTTTTCTTCCATTGTTTAACATGAAAAGATTCATACAAACTCTTTTCCAGAGAAAAGGGCTGAAACCATTTATTCCGAAAGTCAACTTGATTATTTAGAAGCCTGTCAAATGTACACCCGATCAGAAGCCGAACGCCGATGTGATAAAACACAGTACCAGCAGTAATAGCAATGAAAAGAAGCGCGTTCCAACGAAAAAACATCCAGAGAAACGTTGCGGCAAGAGCCAGAAGTACAGAGTACAGAGCTGTGCAATTCATGACACGTTTCATTAAATAATTTTCCCCTCGCAGTGATCAATTTCGTGCTGAATGATCTGGGCCGTCCAGCCGGTGAACGTTTTCAGCCGCTCTTGAAACTTCTCGTTCTGCCAGCGCACCTTGATGGACTTCCAGCGCTTGGCCGGGCGGGTCCCGGTAAGGGAGAGGCAGCCCTCTTCGGCATCGTAAGGGCCGGATTTTTTGATGATCTCCGGATTGAACATGACCATGTACTCGCCTTCGTTGTCAAAGGCGATGATGCGTTTGTTGACACCGATCATATTGGCAGCCATGCCCACGCAGCCGTCCTGGTGGTGCACCAGCGTTTCCAAAAGGTCTGCAGCAATCGGCACATCCTCCGGCACGGCAGGCTCTGCCTTCTGTGCCAAAAACGCCTCATCTTTGCATATTTCACGTATCATAGCAAACTCTCCTCGTGTTCCTGAATGGCTTTTGCAATCGTCTGTGCCGCAAGCAGGGAGCCCTGCCGGTTGGGGTGAACACCGTCGGCGGCATAAAGGTTCTGTGTGCAGGAATGTTCATAAAACCGCTGGCCCGCATCGGCAATCAGCGCGCTGTTTTCCCGGGCAGCTTTGCGGCAGACCTCGGAAAGCGAATGGGCCATTTCATCGTAATCCCAACCCTTGGCAGTCAGTTTAGCACTGCCTTTCCGGTAGGCCCAAGTGGCGTACACAATGGGAACTGCTCCGCAGTTTCGGATTTGGCCGCAGAGCTTCTCCACACTGGAAAAGAAACTTTTGGGGGAACTGACCGGTCCGTGGCTCATCTCCTGAAGTACCACGTAATCCCAGGACCCCTGGTGCAGTGCCGCCTGCGTTCGGGCTCCCAACCTGGTGGCAGGGTTCAGATGTTCCGAAAGGCGCGCGCCGCCCCGGGTGTGATGAATCACTTCCGCACCCGTCAGCCGGGCCAGCGTGCGGGGCATGTCGTTGGCGGAGGTCAGACTGTTTCCCAGCATAAGAATGCGCATGGCGATGCTCCTTGTTTTTTATTCCACTTGCATTATACATAGTTGTCACAAGCGCAGCAAGCCCCGGCTTCGCGCCGGGGCTTGCTGGATACGATTTTATTTCTTTTCCACAGGAAGCCAGATTTCGCAGTAGTAGTCTTGATCCTGTGTGCCACTTTCAAACTTGCTGGCGTCACTGTACAGTTCCACATTGATGCCGGCGGCGATCTTGTAGTCCGGATTTGTGGGCAGCCACTGGGAGAAAATCTGCCGGTTCAGCATCTGCAGAGCCTGGGGCATACGGCCGGTGCAGGGAAATACCGCCCAGGTGTGAGCCGGAATGGTGCGGGTAGTAAATCCGTCGGGAATTTCTCTGGCGGGATCGTAGTTGTCGGCAATCAGATATTCAAATTCGTTGCCGCCCATGCTCTCGTCCAGATTGATGCCGTACATGCCGCACACCACCTTTCCTCCACCCGCGGCGAAATGTTCTGCCCAGAATTGAGGCACAGCCACCGCGCCGTCCTCGTACTTAAAGGTCTTAGCACGGCACAGCACCGTAAACGCATCTTTTTTCACAATTTTGCAATCCATGTTTTGACCACCTTCCAATGTCACTTTGATTCGAAGCGGAGCAAAGGAGCGAACCGCGCCTCCGCTTTTTCGCAGTGCGGCAGGTGTAAGCCCATGGAAGCGGGCAAAGGCTTTCGTGAAGCTATCCGGCGAATCGTAGCCGAACTCCAAGGCGATGTCGATGATCTTCCGGTCCGTCGTGAGGACCTCCAGCCCGGCGGCGGAAAGCCGGCGCTGGCGGATGTAGTCGCCCACCGTCATACCGCACAGCATGGCAAAGCCCTTTTGAAAGTAAAAGGGGGACAGAGCCGCCTGCTGCGCAATGTCCCGGATGGTCAGTTCCTCCCGGAGATTCTCTTCAATATACTGAATCGCCTGGTGAATGCTTGTTACCCAATCCATTGGTCACACCCTCCTTGTGCATTCAGCATACCGGAAAACGACGCTTCCCGCCCGATTTTCTGTGCTCATATTTGTCCGGCGGTCGGATGTCTCAGAATGAATTCCTGTACCGGGCAGCCGAATTCTTCGGTCAACCTGCCTTCTGAAAATCCAAGGCGCTTATAGAAAGCGCGGGCGGCAGTCCCGTTGGAATCGCCCTTCCGGTAGGTGGTCACGGTGATGTCTTTGCCTTCCGCCATCTGCGTCAGCATAAAATCCACCAGTTTCTGACCAATGTGCTGTCTGCGGCAGGCAGGGTCCACCGCCAGAAAACAGAGCGTGCTGTTTTCCCTGGAAAACAACAGCGCACCGAAAATGCGCTGTTCTTCCGCCGCGCAGACCGCGGAAGAATTTTGAATAAAACGCAGGACAGCAGCTTTATGCTCTTTCATTGCACCATCGGTTTCCAGCCCGGGAAATACGTCCCGAACTTGTTCCACAAGCGCCATCCAGGCGTCAATGTCCTGCGTGCGTGCAAGCCGGATTTCCATAATCAGTGTCCTTTCTCATTGGAAGCAAAGGCCGGTCCCCTTTGCCCGTTACTCTTTTCGTGTTAGAAAAGTTCCAACCAGTGCTGCAATTAGGGCAATGGGGGCAAGCCGCACAAACAGCCATTCAAATGCGTGAAAAAGTGTGCCGGCAACGGCCATTTCCGGATCGCTGAAATCCCAGCCCAGATAGGGACTGTTCGCTGCGATCAAGGCCACGGAAAGGACCGCGATCGCTGCGCAGAACGAAATCAGCGACCAGTGCAGGATGCTTTTTCGCAGCGCTTTTCTCTGGGCAAGCTGCAGATTGACAATTTCCAGCTTTTCACAGATTGCGCTCAAAACATCCGCTTCCGGCTGCGCAACCGTTTCTCCCAGCAAGGTGCTCACGGGAGTCTCAAGCGCTTGTGACAGAGAAATCAGCAGATCGGAATCCGGAACGGACAATCCTTGTTCCCATTTGGAGATCGTTTGCCGCACAACATTTAACTTCACGGCCAGCTCCTGTTGGGAAAGTCCCTTGGCTTTTCGAATCGCTTTGATGTTTTCATTTAACATTCGGCATAACTCCTTTCGTTCAGGTGTTACTGCCATTGTAAAAAGATTTGCCCGTTGCCGCAAGCAACGCGGATGAACATCCTTTATTTCCCTAATTCCCGCCGCAAATCGTCCAGATAGCACTTTTGTTGGCGCTTCAAATAGCCGGACACAAAGGGACGCATCCACCAGCGTTTGGCGACGACGGTCTCGGTGCAGACAAGCCGGGTGCTGCCTTCCACCTCTTCGAAAATCCCTTCCCAGGAGCCGGACATGTTCTCATTCTCCATGACAAAGGCCCACAGGCAGAGCGGCTCACAGGCCGTAACGGTAAAAAAGGTAGCATAACCGCTCTTGCTGTGCTCTATAAACCGGTTTTCGTCCAGAGTCTCCACCCGGGCAAGATCGCTGCGCCAAGCAGTATGAGTAAGATCGGTCACGGTGTGCCATACCTGTTCTACAGGGGACGGAAACAGAACCATTGCTTTGGAAACCGGCATACGCTCACCCCTTTTTCAGCTTTAAACAGATGCACTGTCGGTCCGCAGCCTCTTGCAGCAGGCCGGCGGCGACAGCCGCCCGCTGCTTGACCGGCTGCTGCGCCAGATTTTCCCGGCTTCCCAGTGCCGCCATCACGGAGCGCAGATCTTCCAGCGGCAGAAGATAAACTGCCGTGGTAAAAAATGTTTTGCGGCGGCCGTCATTGTATTGCTTCAAAAGTTCCTCTAAAATAAAACGTTTTTCCTGCAGGAGGGCAAGATATGCATCCAGCCCCATCTCCTGCGCTAAAGCGATGTCCTTCTTCCGGTTCCGGTGGGGAACAAACGAATCCCCGTCATCAAACCCCTTGTAGCGGGAACAGGGATATTCCGGGCACTCCCAGCAGAACGGGACGCCGCCGTATTCTATGGAACACTTGGCAATGGAACAGCTTTGATTGCCCGGCCCACCGCCGCATCCGGGGCAATAACCGCCCAAATGCATGCTGCACAAAGCGCAGTTCAGCCCGCACAGGGAAAACCGCAGTTCTTGGCGGGAAAAACCTTTCATCGTGTATTCTCCTCCTGTCCTGCCGGGGAAAGGTCCCGCAGCATCAAATACTCTGTCCCTTTTTCCGCAATGATATTGAATCCGGATCTCTTGTAAAGATGCAGCGCCGGGTTCGCCTTCTGAACAGAAAGCGATGCCCGCGGGTATCCTTCTCTTTGCAGTAACCTCAGCAGAGTGGTCAATAATTGCGTTCCAATGCCCCGTCCGCGATATTCCGACAGCAGGGAAATGGCCAGCGAGGGCGTATGGTTGTCAACGTGTCCATAGTCCTCCATAATACGGCTCCAGGCCATGCCGATAACCAATCCATCCGACTCTGCCACAAGGCAGTGATCGCCGGGCCGCGTGCCGAAGTCATCGACATAGACCTGCAGTTCCGGCAAATCTATAATGGAGCGGGGCGGGGGAATAGCTCCGGGCGGCAGAAATATGGCCTGATAGAGAAATTCTTGCAGAAGGTCCCTTTCAGCTAGATGCATTGGACGAATTTCCATTTTTTCACTCAGCCTTTCGGACGGGGTGCCGGATGACCGTTTTCAGCCGCTCCGGTTTGCATCGGCGCACATCACTTAAATAGATCTCATGGTGAAATCGATTGTTTCCAAAATCCGAAGCGTAGCCCTGGGCATTGGCGTATTCCGCCATCGCGGCCACGGTAGCGGGCTCATCATCGTAAGGGCCTACGTGCATGCACTGAACGCAAAGCCCTTCCTCCCAGGAGAAAAACTCCACCGGGGAAAAATCCTGCTGCTTCTTTTCCGTGGCTTCTCCAATGGCCCAGTCGAACACCTCTTTTGTGACAAACTCCGGCAGGCGGATAAGGGAAATCCATTGAAAATCCTGTTTGCGGGCGTAGTCCACACCTTGGATGCCGTCCTGCCACCACAAGCCCTCCAAAGGCGGTACCACATAGTCAAAGTAGCCGTCCAGCTTGTGCTTACCCAGTTTACTCATTTTAATAGTAAAGGCCACAGCGTAAAGCATCTCCAGCGCTTTCTTGTAAGAGCCCTCTTCCTCATTGGGGTCGCCCTGGCCCCGTACCGCCAAAAAATTCATGGCAGGCAAGGTGACGATGCCGGGCGTTTTGGGTGGCAGATAGAACTCCTTGTGTTCTTTTTTGTAATCAAAAGGCATGGTCAGTTTCTCCTTTTCTTCAGCGCTTCGCAGGTGATGCGAACCAGTTCTGTCATGTTTTCTCGATCCTCCACATCTTCCACCAGAAAGGAGTCTCTGGCCCCTTTGTAGGGTGGAGCCTTGGCCAGATCGGGAAATGCCGCTTCTCCCTGCGGTGTGATTTTTACAAAGAACTGATCGTCGCAGATGACGGCGAAAAAAACACCGTCGCAGTAAAGACCGTATTCTCCGAACATCTTTCGGCTGCGGATGACCCCGGCTTCCTGCAGCTGTTCGGCTACATACTCCACGAAATCTGCATGGGACGCCATATCAATTCCTCCCGTTGTAACGATGAAACAGTGCTTCACTCAAAGCGGCAAGCTGTACTCGCAGCTCTTGTGGTTCCAACAGTTCCGCTTTGTCACCAAAGGTCAGCACCCAGCTGAGCACGCTGTCCGCATCGGGAAATCTTCCCATAAAGCGCAGGCGACCGTCCGGTTCAACTGCAAAGCTGTCCACACCGTACTCCTCCACCAGCCGCCACCGGCAGGCCGGGTCAAAAAGAACCACAACCCGATACTTCGCCGGAAACACCCGCTCCGGGTCTAGATCAGGTAGGGGCGCAAGGCGAGGAACAAAAGACTGGCCAGTGCAAAGGTCTGTCATGCGGTTGAGTTTGAACAGCCGGAAATCCTTCCGGGTCTCACACCAGCCCCACACGTACCATGTGGACCAGTGAAAGATCAGATAATAAGGCTCGACTGTCCGCACAGACTCCCCCTTGGGAGAAAAGTAGGCAAAGCAAATGGTCTGGTGCTGGTCCATTGCTCTTTGGATCAGCTCGATTTTCGGTGAAAGACTGCTTTTGTACCAAGAGGAGAGATCGATCAGCATACGAGCGCTGCCCGGTACCAGACTGCCTGTCCCAGCGGACAGCTTTTCCATCAGCTGCGCATAGCGCCGGGTGCCGCTGACGCTGTCGAGACTGCGAAGTCCCGCCAAGATGGCCTGCATCTCCGGTGCGGTAAGAACGGTGCGGTCCACCCGATACCCTTCCATGATGGAAATGCCGCCGCCCGCACCCTGCAAAGTGGAAACAGGAATGCCTGCTTTGCACAGAGATTCGATGTCCCGCTGAATAGTCCGACGGGACACTTCGAACTGTTCTGCCAGTTCCGGGGCAGTGACCTTCTCCCGCTGAAGCAGAATGGAAAGAATGCCGATCAGCCGATCCATTTTCATATCATTCCACCGCCTTGCTCGTCTTTACCTGCATTATAGCACAGAAACCGGACAACAGGATGTCATGTTTTGTGGCTTTCGATAGGGTTGAGTACACGATCGGCAAACATCGATGATACCCTCACGATTCGGGGAAGTTAATAAAAAGTTCATAATTCCTAGAGATAGGATAAAGGTTGGTAGCTTACACTGAAACACAACAAGTGTTCATCACGTTGGGGCTCAAATGGGAAAGGTGGAGATGATATGGAATATATTTTGCAAACAGACAATTTGTCGAAAGCCTATGGAGTAAAAACGGTTTTGAATCATGTAAGCATTCATGTGCCGAAAAAGTCAATCTATGGCTTGGTGGGAAAAAACGGAGCAGGAAAAACGACGCTTATGCGTATTATCTGCGGCTTAACGCAGCAAAGCGAAGGCAGTTATACGTTATTAGGGAAGACAAATGATGCTACCGTGCGGAACAACATGGGGATGTTGATCGAAAAGCCGGGTATTTATGAGCACATGACAGCGCTGGAAAATTTGCGCTATTTTTCACTTCTGTTTGGCATCCAAGCGCAAAATCATCACAAAATATTGGAAATGGTCGAGTTGCAAAACGCAGGCAAAAAGAAAGCAAGTCAGTTTTCGCTGGGAATGAAGCAACGGTTGGGCATTGCAATCTCGTTGCTGGGAAATCCTGATTTCCTGATTCTCGATGAACCGATCAATGGCCTTGACCCGGAAGGCGTATACGAGATTCGAAAAATGCTGGAGACGTTGAATCGTGAACAGGGTATAACGATTATGATTGCCAGCCATATTCTGAGTGAATTACATAAACTGGCAACGGATTATGCCATCATTGATGGCGAATGCCTGATTGATGAGTTCAGCAAAGATACGCTGGAAAGTGCATGCAGTAGCGGGGTTCAGGTTACAGTGGAGCCGGAATATTTGCAAAATGCAAAAACACTCATTACATCCCGTTACCCGGGGGTACGGTGTGAAGTGCTTTCCAATCAAAGCTTGCGGTTGCATGAGAAAATTAACCCGGCAGATCTTAACCAATTCTTGGTGGAAAACAAAGTGCGCGTGTGTGGCTTGGGCGCAAACGATGAAGATATTGAGAGATTTTTTGTGGAAAAACTCTCGGGCGGGCAAGCGGTATGAAAAATTTAATTCGCGGACATGTTTACCAGTTGAAAAAAGACTATTTCTTTTTCGGATGCCTTATTCTCAGCTGTATTTTACTGGTTGTATCGATCCGGCTTTCTTTTTCTCTGGCATCTGCAATAAACCCTGTTGGGGGGATAGAGGGGCTGTTTGATACATTTTTGGGTGGCGATAGCATCCTTTACGTCTTCATGCTGCTGACAGCGAATATGGTTGCAGAAGCTTACCGTTCTGGTGCGATGAAGAATATCATAGGCCGAGGTATCGCGAAGAAACAATACTATCTCTCAATCGTTTTTACAGTATCCGCTGCGTACATGCTGGTAATGTTGATCGGTGGTGTCATTGCGGGAGTTCTGGCGGGTAACAGATTTGGTATGGGAGCAATTTCTTATCCTGGTTACTATGCTCTTTCCGTGATAGCGCGCATACTTTTTGCAATGGCACACATCAGTTTTGCACTTACAATGACGGTCTACACCAGGAATGCAATTACAGGTGTTGTTTTCGGCCTTGTGATTCCGAATATTCCGAAAATTTTGGAAATGGTTTTAGGATTTTTAAAAATTCCCGTTGAGCTCGATTTTATCAAAATGTCTACGTATATGCCGTCTGTTCATACCGCATCGAATGACTTGTCGTCGTTTTTGCCGTGTTTCGCTGTGCTGTGCGGTTATCTTGCTTTGTCTGTTTTCGCTGGTTTCAGACTTTTGAAGCGTCAGGATATCAAGTGATAATATCCAGTTTGTTTGCGTCAGGCCCGATACAACAACTGATTTACAGACCGCTTCATTATGCGGGGTGAGGAGATATGACACAGTCGCGATAGACCCTCAATACCGCAGCGGGCTTGGCCTTGGCGGTATTGACAGGATTCCACGAATTTGTGAACAACAAAATGGTATTCGGGTAGCCGACAATCAGTATTTTCACAGCATCTAAATCTAAAATAGAATGAGCCCCCGCCCTGTAAAGAGCGGGGGCCAGTTATTGATGGTAGAGCAGAGTATGGGGCATTTACACCAGTGTATAAAGCAGGATTTCCTTGAAAAGATTGCTCCAAAGATTTCGACTTTTTCCCATGTATTCAGGATTATCTTCTTTTTCATCCCAAACGATTGCTGCAAGTTGCTTGCCAAGCTCCTCCCAAACAGCAAGAGGATCTTTTTTCCAACCATAAAATCCGGATTCTGGATCGACTTTCACCAATGCGCGGAAAGCACCTACAACAGGATAGAGGATGCCCTTTGGGACCAGATACTTGATATCTGCCTGATAGAATATAGTCTGACCGACAACCTCTCCCTTGTTGTATTTGGAGTACTTTTTAGATCCATAATAATGCTTTGATTTTTGAACCATTTCCGGAAATTCACACTCAATGGTATCCCACAAACGGAAGATGTCGCCAACAATGGGCTGCATTTTCTTGAGAATTTCCTCTCGAGTTTCTTTACCCTGATTCAAAAATCTTCTAAGGCTGACTTCCTTTCCGGTATAGCTCTGCACTGGCTGGCTGTCGCCAGAAATGCCTTGCGGGCCCATAATCGGGTAAAGGTTCTGGTTAAACATATTCAAGATTGTAATGATTTCACGAACATCAATTACTTGGATATCCCGTTCATTACAATGTTGATTCATGTGATATGCAATTCTCTGCTCAAAGGAGAACGGGCGTAAGATTTTTTTTAGAGAGTCGAAGCTCTTGCGCAGCTCCTCTTGCGATTTTAAATCGACCTGAACAGAGATATTTCTGGCTGCGGCGAGCTCTACCGGGGAGGTGATACCAACAAAAAACTCGGCAAAGACATAGCGGAGGCTGAGGTCGGACTCTTGCTCTTGTGCTAGGAAAATAGCATTCATGGTATGGCCGCCATCAATATTGCCGTGAATGTCATCGTTATTCATTTCAACGGTGAGCGTTTCATCGCGGTTGTCATAGCTAACAGATTCAACAGAAAAGAGGAGGCCACGGTTAAGTTCGTGGAAGTCATCGTTTTCGGCTAAGCTGGCGATAATGGCTTTTGCTACATCTGTGGTCATCTTTTGGTCGCGGGGGTTTGTTTTGGTCCAAGCAGATAACTCTCGGGGGATGGTGGCTGTGTCAATATAGCATACATACTTGGTGTGACCGTTGGGTTTGCGATTAGGGTCTCTCATGGTTTTGAATTCTCTTGCGTGCATTTTAAACTTTGGCATTTGTTTGCATCTCCTTTATAAAAATAAAACATCTTCGCACGCAAGATACGAAGATGCAAACAACAATGATGCCCGCCACAAAGGTAGACCTCAAGGATAGACCTCACCCTTTGGCAAAAAAATTCACTTGTGCCACATATTCATATCTCGCATATGAAAAATTGGATGCCTCAATGGCTCTTGCCAATAGGACTTGTCAATAATATACAAAAAATAATGCTATAAGTCAAGCACGGATGTCTGACATTTCCAAAAAAGAAAACCACAACATAAATGCAGCGTCGCCCAACAGGACAATGGGCGGCGTTTTTCAATTTCGAGACAATTTGTCCCACAGTTAAGGCCCCCGGGCCGCAGACAATGCGCTGTGCGCCGTGCTTGGGGATGCTCTCCATCAAGCGTGCGGTCCCTCGGGCTGCAAAAATAGCAAGTGTGGCCACACTTGCCCTGCTTGCCATTGTTGTGCTTCCGTATAATCCCTATGGATTTGGCGGGACTTGTCCGCTTTTTTATTGATTTTTACTATAAATTATAGTATTATATTTTACAGTAAAGGAGGATGGTATTTGTGTCATCCATTGATTTAGTGATTCTGGGGATCGTCCTGGAAAAGCCCCAAAGTGCTTATGACATTCAAAAAGATATTGAATACCACAATTTCTCTCGCTGGACAAAAATCAGCATCCCATCTGTCTACAAGAAAGTGCTCCAACTGAAAGAAAAAGGCTATCTTACAAGTGATGTGGTAAAGGGAGAGCGGTTTGCAGAAAAGGCAATTTACTCGATTACCGATGCCGGGAAAGCCTACTTTGAAACGCTGATGGATACCATTGCGGAACAGAATGTGCCGCTTACCTTTGATTTCAATGTGGTAATTACAAACCTCAACAAAATGGACCGGCTCCATGCCCAAGCTCTTGTCAGCAAGCTGCGGAAAAGTATTCTTGCGTCTGCGGAAAAGAATGAGGGATATGCACAACAATATGCAAACATTCCCTTTGTGGGCCGGACGATTTTTGACCAGCAACGCCTTTTGTATCAAGCGCTGTTAGAATGGTTGGACTCTTTTTCGATCCAGTTTTCCGAAGATGAGAACTCCCTGTAATGGCGCGAAGTATCCTAACGGTATTCTTTGAAAATCCATTTTGGGTCGGGGTCTACGAGCGTGTTGACGGTGATCGGTATGAGGTTTGCAAAATTACTTTTGGAGCGGAGCCAAAGGACTATGAGGTGTGGGATCTCCTGCTCAAGAATTGGAGCAAGATGAAATTCAGCCCACCTATCAAAGCTGAACGAGTTGAGGAGCGGAAGAGAAATCCCAAACGGATGCAGCGGGAGATCCACAGTAAGTTGCAGGAGTCCGGGATTGGGACAAAGGCACAGCAGGCATTAAATTTGCAGCATGAGCAAAACAAATTGGAGCGTAAAACCATAAGCCGTGAACAGCGGGAAGCGGAAAAAGACCGGCAATATGAATTGCGCCAACAGAAAAAGCGGGAAAAACATCGAGGCCGCTGAATGAAGTGAGCAACACGGAAAAACGGGAGGGGATTTCATGCCCGGCGTGCGGCGGAAACCTGACTTCCCGCTTTAACCGGAGTAACCACGACATCAAGTCCTTTAGTTACAATAACCACAATTTCGGGATCCGCAAATGCTCATCTACCCACTATATCCGGCTGGACTTCTTGGAGCAGGTCGTGCTCATGGTGGGACGCTCGGCGGATCAAGGCGCTGTAGTTGGAGCTAAAAAACTGGAAGATAAGCAGATGGATGTGGCCACCTTTCTGGAAACGGTGCGCTGCTACCCATCAGCGGGCGACAATGCACTATAACTGCATTGTGAGGTGACGGATCGCCGGAAAATCCCCGAGCGGGACATTCTTTTGAAAACGAGAAAAGGCGTAGCATTAAGCTACGCCCCCGCACAGATCGCCATGTGGATTTGGAAATAAAAAATGCGGAATATCATCAGCAGACCTTTCAGATCCTTTCATGATACTCCGCATGGTCCGAGTGACAGGATTCGAACCTGCGGCATCCTGCTCCCAAACGTGTGTCGGAACTTTCAAACGGCACTCTGCCGCCCTCTTTGGCCCTTTCCGCCGCTCCGGCAATTCCTCTTTGACACTCTTTCGCCCTGCGTGTTTCAAGCAAAACTTTCTCCTTTTGGGATGGGTGTGGGATTGGATTCTGTGTATTAAAAGAAGTGCCGTCCGGGGTGAGCGGCGATAACAGGCCGGATCACCCCAGAGGAGCGGCGCAGGAAATGCGCCGCATAAACAAAGAATAAGCCCTGGCGTGGCACGTCCTTTCTCAAAAGACGGAAAATGTGTATGCAGTCGCAATAACTCGCTCATAATCGGATTCTTGTCATGTAATCAGCAGATGACAAGAAAGACAACAAGCAATATCGTTCGGAACTGTCATTCTTCTGCAAACAGTCCATTCTTTTCGGTAGCTATTTCCCTTTTTCTGTGGTATTGTTCGGTTGCCGAAAGGAGGCGACGATATGCAGAAAAAAACTAACCTCACGGTAGGCCGGTGGTGCGACCGCTGGTTTTGCGAGAACCAGGGAAGATGGAGCGGCAGCACCGTGGGCGGATACCGAAACCTGATCTACCGCCACATCCTCCCCGGAATCGGAGGTATCCCGCTGGCGGAGCTGACCGAAGACACCGTCACCAATTTCTATGACAGCCTGCGAAGCCAGGGGCTCAGCGCCAGAAGCGTCTGGTGCGTCCATCTGCTCCTGCGGCGCTGTATGGATGAGGCGGCCCGTGACCAGGCCATTTCCTATAACCCGGTGCGGCTCTGCCGGGAGCCGCAGGCAGAGGAATATAAGACTGCTCCCTTACGCCTGGGGCAGCTCCAGCGGTACCTGAACGCGGCGGAACAGCTTGGCATACTCCCTCTCATCTACACAAGACTATCCAGCGGCCTGCGGCAATGTGAACTCATCACCTTGTCGTGGGCCGATTTTCATATCCGCTGCCGGTATATCCTCAAGGGTCAGCGCCTGCTGGCCCTCAACCGTAAGGCGGAGCATCTTCTGGAACGCATACCGGAAACCGGCCGCTATGTGTTCCTCAACCCCAAGACTGGAGAACCATATCAGCTCCACGAGTTCTATTACCTGCACAAGCGGATACTGAAACAGGCTGGCCTGCCGTGGGTGGCCTTCCGGAACCTGCAGCGCCAATGCATGGAGGTGGGGATATGACGCTGAAAGAGTACATCGTTCACTGGCAGGAGGTCTATGACAAGAAGCAGAGCCGCCCGACCACATACGCCGCTCATGGGTATCTCTTCAAAAACCACATCCTCCCCGACTTGGGGAATATACCGCTGGAGGAGTTGACTGCGGAACAGGTCGGAGATTTTCTGGAGGAGAGAAAACACTTTGGCGGTCACCGCCCGGAGAGCCCTGAATATCCAGGGCTGGGAGAACACACCATGCGGCACATCCACCGACTGCTCCAGCAGTGCTTGGACCGAGCGATCCAGGACGGCCTGATAGCGGAAAACCCCGCCCGTGCGTTTCATTATCCGAAGCCCAAGAAGGTCAGCGCCAATGTGCTGACGCCAGCAGAGGCGGAGGACTATCTGGACGCGGCGGATCAGTTAGGTCACCTCCCCATGTTTCTGCTGGCACTGACGGCGGGCCTGCGGCAAGGCGAACTGATCGCACTGAAATGGAACGACCTGAATATAAAAGAGCGGACGCTGACCATCTCGGAGAGCCGCTCGGTGGAACGGCGGGAGTTGGTGGAGTACAAAGGCGGTACCAGGACCGTCAGCCTGACCACAGAAGCGGTTGAGCTCCTGCGCACGGAGCACGCCAGGCACCCCAGCAGCCCGCTCATGTTCATGCACCCGGCCACGCAAAAGCCCTACTCACCCCAGATGGTACGCCGGATACACAATGAGATTATCAAGGAGGCCGGGCTGGATCACATTCGGTTTGCCGATCTCCGGCACACTTGCGCCGTCTTATCTCTGCAAAACGGGATGGACACCAAAGAGGTATCACAGATGCTGGGGCATTTCCGAACTTCAATGACGCGACAGAACTACGCCCCCTACCTGGCCAACCACACCGCCAAAAGCGAAAACAGTCCCAGTGAAGCATCCCGGGAGGAACTGCGGCAAGCGGCAGACATTCTGGAGAATCTCCTGAAATTCTGATAGCTATTGTGTGGAAGGTGTGGTATATGTTTGGGTCGCAAGGAGATGATGACGATGGAAAACAAACTGCTCAAAGAGCTGTATGATTGCTTTTATGTCCGCCCGACACTTGACGAACAGCAGAACGAAGTGGAGGAGTGCCACAAGGCGTTGATTGCGGCTCTGGAAAAGCCGGAGCGAAGACTGGTGCTGCGGATCATCGATGCCCAGGACTCTATCAGAGAGCAGACCTCCCTCGACAGCTTTATCGCCGGCTTTGAACTGGCGTGGAGGCTCTCGGCGGAATTGCACAACGACGAAAACGAGCGCTCATTCTCCTGTCGGACCAGGAGAGTGGGCGCTCGTTTCGTATCTGAGGGAGAAACGGAATGAAAAACGAATTGCCATATCCGTATCGACTACCGCAAGTTTCGCCCTGTGGGCCGCTGTGTCGCCGCAAATCATAGCGGGCAAGGCAAGCTCGAAACCCGCAGTGACCGCGCCCCAGGCGCTGTTTCCGGAGCTGCCAGAACCAGCGGTACTGCAGGCATATGGGCCGACGCAAAAACTGAGCCACATAAACAAAGAAATAACTGCAGAAGTATTACGGAGTGCTCCTGCCATCATAGAAATTACAGGGAGTCTTTCTGAGAAAAAACTAAAAATCGTGCGAATGCATAATTTTCTTGCGCATTCCTGCTGAATATGCTATCATTATATACAACGCTGTCAGGTGTTGGAATAGATCTTGACGGCATGATCGCATAAATCAAATGCTCTGCCGTCTGGCAGAGCATTTTTGCTTGATCAGTATGGAGGAATCTTCTTATGGCAGTCAGCTATAAAAAGCTTTGGAAGCTACTTATTGACAAAGACATGAAGAAGAAAGACCTGTGTGCAAAGGCAGGAATTAGCCCTGCCTCGGTTACTAAAATGGGGCGAAACGGTCATGTCACTACAGAAATCCTCCTAAAGATTTGTACGGCACTAAATTGTCAGATTGAAGACATCATAGAAATATGCCCAGAACATGAGGAAAGTTTAAAATAATGAAATGGAGCGGAGGAAAATGTCTTTACAGCAGAAATATCGAGAACTGTTTGATAAGGAAATTGTCCAGAAAAGTAAAGGCATTATTTTTTCGTTTTGCCCCACTAAAAATTGCTATCAGTTCAACCCCTATGTTCATGCGGTTTCAGAATCTGCTGTAGAAGATTTGGCGGAGCTAATGCGCCATAATTTACTGTTTTATGCCTTTGGAGAGGAAGAGGTTGTCCGGTTTTACCAAGAAGATATGTTCAAATCCTTGGAAAAGGCAGCAAGGTATGCTTATAAACAACGACTCCCCAAACGAGCCGGCATAACTGATGGTTTACCCAGTGAAGCTTTATTAGACTTACTGGTGCAAATGTATAACCCAAATGCGTATAAGCTTGCTATAAGAACTATTTTTAGACAAAATGATAACAATGAAATAAAAGGATATGATCTAACATATTTTACAAGGGATCAAACAGGCATTACTCTATGGCTTGGACAAGCAAAACTGGGAGAAAAGGATTACTGTAAGTCCAGTATTAGTGAAGACCTTTTAACCAAATATACTAAAGAGTATTTAGCGAAACAGATTTACTTTATTTGTGATAAACGCGTTGAGATTACAGATGATGCAAAAGATATTTTGGATGCAATCAATCGAATTAATATAATTATGAGCTATGAAGACGATTCTCGTCGTATAGCCGAGCTGCTCAAGCATTTTCAAAAAAGTAATATTAAAATTCGAATTCCATGCTTACTTGCATATGGGAAGAGTAGCGTTTACAGTGAGGTAAAAGATGTCTTTAATAAAATTCAAGTAGAGGTTGAATCTATCCGGCAATATTACGCAAAGCATTCTTATTCGTTTGGACTTATTACTCCAGAAATTATTTTCTATGTATTCCCCATAGAAAGTGTCGAAAGATTGAGAGATAAGGAGCGCGGATTCTATGCAGGATTATGTTAGTCAATTACTATATGCGATAAACAACTATAATCCCGACGATTCCAGATCTGTTGATGTATTGCGTGATCTTGTTTGCTGGATTTCAGATAATGAAACATTAAAGAATGATACGGTTATTGCTGAACTCCTTTATATTGCATCGCAAAAAATGAGGGTCTTTGGCTATAACATACTAAATAAGCTCACTGAGGAACCGATTCCTTCAACGGGGCATATGGGCAACATTAGCGCACCATCTATAACCAATCTATATCGATCGAAAGTATGTTCAAATAATATTTTGGATAAAAGCCAACAAGAGGTGGTTGACCTTTTTCAAAATCTTACAGTTCGGAGACTGCTTGTTAGTGCACCGACCTCTTACGGAAAAACTTTCTTAATGCGAGAAATTGTTTTTCTGAATAAGGACAGATACCACAATATTTTATTGGTTTTTCCTACCGTTGCATTACTGCTGGAAAACGCCAGAATGATGCAGAAGTTTGTTTCGGACAATGAGTTGAATTACCAAATTGTCAAAACCGTCGATGTGACGATTGATGATGAAACGAACTACATATTTGTTTTTACTCCAGAGCGTGCACTACAGTTAATTGCAGCTTTTCCAAATTTGAGAATAGATTTCTTCTTCTTTGATGAGGTTTACAAAATTGACGAAGATTATTGTACTGATGGGACTGAGGAAGACGAGGATAAGAATGGTTTAAAAAATCTACGGAAATCCAAGGCGGATGCTTCTTCACAAGAATTTCTCAATGAGGACAGAGGAAAAACTTTTAGAATAGCACTATATTTACTTGCCAAAACAGTTGATGAATATTATCTTGCGGGTCCTAATTTAGCCCAGGAGCGTTTTGGAATAGGCATGAAACGCTTTTTGAAAGCTAACCAGATTACTGTTAAAGAAATTAACTTCGAACCTACTTTGAGAATTGCTGTCAATGCCTACAATACAAGAATTGAAGAAAAGATGCCAGAATGTTTGCCTGATTCAAAAAATACAGGCTTAATTCCCTCTGAGACAAAAATAAATGACCGCATTAAAGAAGTAGTTTCTTACATTGACAAGAAAAAATATGGAAAGTCTCTTCTATATTGCAACTCACCAAGAAAGGCGGCAGAATATTCTGTTAAATTAGCCGGCAATATGGACAAAGAGATTTATGACACCTTTCCGGATAGCTTTAAAATGTTTATTCGACATATCCAAAAAGAGTATGATATTGACCACTCTGTAGATGAATGGAGCTTTATTCAAGTTCTCAAAAAAGGATTTGGTATACATCACGGAAAACTTCCTAAATACATTCAGCAGGAGATTTTGGATCAATTTAACAAAGGCACATTTGATATTATGTTTTGTACATCAACAATTGTTGAAGGCGTAAATACTGATGCACAAAACATGATAATATTGAATGCATCCAAAGGTGGGCAAAAGCTTACCCCATTTGACATCAAAAATATTAAAGGTCGAGCTGGAAGGTATTATCATTGCTTTGTGGGTAGAGTGTTCTATATGTCGAAAGAACTTGTTGAGATTGAACACTCCGAATCGCTATCACTTGACTTTGTTACATATTCTGACAAATCTATTGGCGTAATCGATTTGGATAATGCAGATATGGAAGACTTGTCTTTTTGGAACAAAGAGGAAAAAGCCAGGCGCGAAGAAGCGGCAAAAAACTTTATATTGCCCAAAGAGATATTTGTTATAAATCGAACTGTTTCACGGGAAAATCAAGAAAAATTAGCGAAAGTTCTGATGGAAAACGAGGAATTCTCCAAATACGTGAAATGGATTGCTTATTCGGTTGATGTCGAAAACTTTCTGCAATTTAGGTGGATTTCAAAAATACTTGATACCTACTATAAAGCAGGGCTAATTGACGAACGCACAAAAAAGCGATTTTCAGCAATTGCGAACAGTTATTATTCAGGCGGCTTTAAGGCCATTCTTGAATATGAGATTGATATGTACCGAAAGGGAAAACGCAAAACTATGGATGATGCCTATTCCCATGCATTTAATTCACGGAGAGACATCCTGGAACACAAAATTCCCAAGATATTGTCACTTTTCGAAAGTGTCATTATCTTTGTTGCGAATAAAAAGAGTGCGGACGCTGTAAATTTTTCGCTATCAAAGGTGTGCAGATACTATGAAACGGGAGTGAAGACCCTGTTGGGGGAAGCGTTAATTGAATATGGATTTCCCACTGATGCCATTAGGCGTATAGAGGATAGACATAGAGCTTTAAGTGATATGTCTGTTGCCGAATCAAAACAATATTGCAGGGAACATTATCAGGCAATACAGACATTGCTTGATGACTATGAAAATTCTCTTTTTATCAAAGCAATGCGAACATTATAATTTGATTTGAGGTATTAATATGCTGTCTCCCGGCCTTTACGAACAAATCATCAATACTGCCCTGAACCGCGAGCTTTCGGAGATTCCCGACGCCCGTAAATCGTTTGCGCCTATTGACAAGGCGGAGGCCTCCAAGGTGCTGGCGCAGTATCTGGCGGATGTGGTGCAAAAAGGCCTGGAGAATGTGGCGGATAACGGCGGAGATATCTCCACGCAGATCAGCCTCGTCAACCAGATCGTGACTCTCATCCAGAATACGACCCAGGAAGCTGACTTTGCCGCGCTGAGCGTTGACCAGCGGGCAGAGCAGCTTCTTGCGCTTTTACGGGAGCAAGATCCCCGGCTGGCGGTGGGCAAAACCGCGGCCGACCTGAGCCGGCCGGAAACCTCCATTGCCCAGAGCAGCCTCTTCACAGGGGCCATTCATGAGCCCCAGATGTACACGGAGCTCAAAAAAGAGATCGTCTCCGCCGACCGCATCGACATGCTGGTCTCCTTCATCAAGTGGAGCGGCCTACGGCTCCTGATGGACGAGCTGCGGGAGTTCACCCGAAACGGAGGGGAGCTGCGGATCATCACCACCTCCTACATGGGAGCCACCGATGTGAAAGCCATTGAAGAGCTGCGTGCCCTGCCCAACACCCAAATCAAGGTCAGCTATGACACCAAGCGCACCCGGCTCCACGCCAAGACCTATGTCTTTTACCGGGATACCGGCTTCACCACGGCCTATGTGGGCTCCTCCAATCTTTCCAATGCCGCCATCTCCAGCGGTCTGGAGTGGAATGTGAAGGTCACCCGCCGGGATCTGCCGGAGACCATCGACAAGATCGCTGCCACCTTTGAGAGCTACTGGAATTCCAGCGAGTTTGAGTACTACTCCGAAGATCAGAAGGAGCGGCTGGCCCGGGCGCTGAAAGCGGAAAAATACTTCGACGCCAACAACGCCGAAGTGTACACCATGGATATCACGCCCTACTCCTACCAGCAGGAGATCCTGGACAAGCTGGAGGCGGAGCGCGCCGTCCGGGGCTACACCCGCAACCTGGTGGTGGCCGCCACCGGCACCGGCAAGACGGTGATCTCCGCCCTGGACTACAAGCGATTTTGCAAACAACATCCCGGCAAGCCCTGCCGGCTGCTCTTTGTCGCCCATCGAGAGGAGATCCTGCGGCAGAGCCTATATACCTTCCGGGCGATTTTGAAGGACGCCAACTTTGGTGAGCTGTTTGTGGGCAGCTACCGGCCAGAGAGCATTGATCACCTGTTTCTGTCCATTCAGACCTTCAACTCCCAGGGTTTTGCCGCCAAGACCGCCCTGAATTTCTACGACTACATCGTGGTGGACGAGTTCCACCATGCGGCAGCGCCCACCTACCAGAAGCTGCTGTCCTACTACCAGCCCCAGATCCTGTTGGGCCTGACCGCCACCCCGGAGCGCATGGACGGCAAGAGCGTGCTGCCCTACTTCAATAACCGGATCGCCGCTGAGATCCGTCTGCCGGAGGCCATCGACCGCAAGCTGCTGTGTCCCTTCCAGTATTTCGGTGTCACCGATACGGTGGATCTGAATACCCTGAAATGGACCGCTGGCGGTTACGATAAGGGGGAACTTTCCAACCTTTACACCTTCAGCGGCACCGTGGCCAACCGCCGCGCCGACCTGGTGGTGTCCTCTCTTCTCAAGTATGTGACTGACATTGACGAGGTGAAGGGGCTGGGCTTCTGCGTATCCATTGAGCACGCGGAGTTCATGTGCCGCTATTTTAACGGCCGAGGAATCCCTTCTATTTTCCTGACCGGAAAATCCTCCGATGAGGAGAGAAAGGCCGCCAAAGGGCGGCTGGTAGCCAGTGAGGTGCGCTTCATCTTCGTGGTAGACATCTATAACGAGGGTGTGGACATCCCGGAGGTCAACACCGTGTTGTTCCTGCGGCCCACCGAATCCCTGACCATCTTCCTCCAGCAGCTGGGCCGTGGCCTGCGGTTGGCGGAGGATAAGGAATGCCTGACCGTGCTGGACTTTATCGGCCAGGCCAACAAGCGGTATAACTTCGAGGACAAGTTTGCCGCCCTGCTGAGCAATACCACCCGCAGTGTGACCCAGGAGATCAAGGACGGGTTTGTTTCCGCACCCAAGGGTTGTTACATACAGCTGGAGAAGAAGGCCGCCAAGTATATTCTGGAGAACATCCGCGCCTCCTACGGCAATACCGCCGGGCTGGTGTCCCGGGTGGCCAGCTTTGCAGAGGACAGCGGCTTGGAACTGACCCTGGCCAACTTTCTGGAGTATTACCACCTGGACCCCAGGGCAATTTACAGGTTCTCCTCCTTCTCCCGCATCTGCGCCCGAGCGGATGTGATGGAGGATTTCAGCGAACCGATGGAGGAAACACTGATAAAAGCCTTCGGACGCTTGGCCGTTGTGGACTCACGGCGGTGGATACGCTTTATGCTGGATCTGCTGCCCCGTCTGGACGATGTGGACTTCGCGGCGATGAGCGAGCTGGAGCAGCGGATGCTCCAGATGTTCTATGTGACCGTTTGGGGCAAGGCGGCGGAGAGCTGGGCATCCGATGAGGTGCTGGACAATCTGTACGCGCTCTCGGACAGCCCGGTGCTGCTGGGTGAACTTCTGGCCCTGCTCCGTTATCGGTATGAACAGATCGACTTCATTGACGAACCGGTGGACTTGGGCTTTGACTGCCCGCTGGATCTCCACTGCACCTATACCCGGGATCAGCTGCTGGTGGCGCTGGATTTCTTGAAACCGGCCACAGTGCGTGAGGGCGTGAAGTGGCTGCCGGAGAAGCAGCTGGACGTGTTCTTTGTGACGCTGAATAAGGCGGATAAGGACTACTCGCCCACCACCATGTACAACGACTACTCCATCAACGAGAGCCTGTTCCACTGGCAGAGCCAGAGCACCACGGCGGCAGACTCACCCACTGGGCAGCGGTGCATCCATCACCGGGAGCGGGGGAGCAAGGTGTTGCTGTTTGTCCGGGAGTTTAAGGCCGACCGGATCACAGGAGGTGCAGCGGCCTATACCTTCCTGGGCGCGGCCGACTATGTGAAGCACGAGGGGAGCAGACCCATGAATATCACCTGGAAGCTGGAACGGCCGATTCCGGCGAAGTTTTTGAAGAAAACCAATAAATTGGTGGTGGGATAAATGACGGAAGTAGTAGCAGCCCTGATCTGGGATCAGGACAAGTTTATGATCTGCCAGCGCCCGGCCCATAAGGCCAGAGGGTTACTGTGGGAGTTTGTGGGCGGTAAGGTAGAGCCAGGAGAAACCAGCGAACAGGCGCTTATCCGGGAATGTCAGGAGGAACTGGCGGTCACACTGGATGTGGGCGAGGTATTCATGGATGTGATTCACGAATACCCGGATTTGACAGTTCATTTGACGCTGTTTCACGCTACCATCCGGGAGGGAATACCCCACAAGCTGGAGCACAATGACGTCCGATGGATCACGGTGGATGAAATAGACCAGTATGCTTTCTGCCCAGCGGATGAGGAGATCTTGAAAAGGCTGAAACAGACCTTTTAGAAAGGGATAAACGAAACATGAAAGTTGATTCTCTGTGCGCTGCCTGCGAATCTATATTTGATCTCGCGTCTGCAGCGCTGAGTCCGTCATATTATTATGATTCACTGCCCTATTGCATTATAGATGCCGTATTTTCCATTGGAGTAAAGTATACCAGCACCCAAAATGTTGTAAAAAGTTACTGTGCTTATTATGGGCTGCGGGAATATAACACAGAGCAAGATCACAACGGAGATACCCATACCATCTCACAGATGATCGAACATATTGAATCAGTTGGAATTGAGAAAAGCGCTGATATCATTTTCAAAAACCATCAGCGCACATCGTCTCGCAATGGGATTCTCAAGGCTGACGCAGTGCTTCGATTTGCCAAGATACTGCGAAAGTATGGAATCCAAACACTGGCTGATATGGCAGCGAAAGCGATCCCATTTGAAGCGGAGCAAGAAATATTGCAGATACCGGGACAGCAAAGCGGGCTATCTCTTAGATATTTCTATATGCTTTCGGGAGATGATTCACAGGCGAAACCTGATCGCCATGTGCTGCGGTTTCTAAAAGAGCAAACGGGTAGTGACTATTCCATCCAGCAGGCGCAAGATGTGCTTAGGGATACAGTAGAGCTTCTCAAAGGTAAAAAATATCCCCATTTGACTGTCCGCCTTCTGGACTATTCGATTTGGGACTATATGGCACATCGCCAGAAAAGCAAAATGCCCAAGCAATACCATAAACTTGTGCGTGACCGCATTCCAGAGATCATCGAAGCGGATGGCAAAACCTGCGTCTATGAAACGCTCTCTGACGAGGACCACATAACTCTCCTGGACCAGAAGCTGAACGAAGAACTGGCGGAATACCAAGAGAGCAAATCTTTGGAGGAATTGGCCGACCTTCTGGAGGTCATGCAGGCTGTGGTAAAGGCCCGCGGTTGGACAACGGATGAATTGGAGCAGGTGCGGGCAGACAAGGCCGCCAAACGGGGTGGATTTGAAAAAAAGATTTTGCTGAAGGAAGTAAAGGAGGGGTGCTGAATGGATATTGCAAGAGCAAAAGAGTTATTGTCTGCTTTGGCTGACGGCATCGATCCGTTTACCGGAGAACTTTTACCTCAAAACCATGTATGCAATCAGCCTGAAATGATTCGAGCTTTTCATGAGGTTTTGAATGTGATTCCTTCTCCCAAGAAAAAAAGTCTGCCTCGGAATGCTGGAAAACCATGGACGGAGATTGAGGAAGAAAAGTTGCTTGACGAATTTGACTCAGGAATGACGACTTCTGCAATTGCTAAGGAGCACGGCAGAAGCAGAGGAGCCATTGAATCCAGATTAGTGGCTCTCGGGAAGATTTCAGATACATACCTTAACAGAAAACCGAGGTGACCTCTATGCCAACCTACCGTTCCGCCTCCGGCAGCAGTGCCGAGGATCTGTTCATCGAACTGTTCTCCGACACCTTCGGTGCCGAGAAGGCCGGCTATCTCTACTCCCAGTATCCTTTCTCCGACATCTACCAGAACAGTCGCTTTGCCGACTTCCTGATTGAAAACGGCGGGCGGAAGGTGGCCATTGAGATTGACGATGAGGCCTCCCATAACCCGAAGCTGATCTCCCAGAACAAGTTCTACGACGATCTGCTCAAGCAGAACAGCATGATCTACCTGGGATGGGATGTGTACCGCTGGGCGGTGCGGCAGATGCAGCAGCAGCCCGAGACCGTCAAGGACGAGTTGCGGGTATTCCTGGGCCAACACCCAAGTTTCAGGGAGATTGAGGACTACCTCCCCACCCAGCGGGGCAAGTCCCTGGACGGCTCCCAGTTGGAACTGAAGGAGCACCAGAAGCAGGCCCTGGCGGCTCTGGAGGAGATGCGCTGTAACTTCGAGACCATTGCCCTGCTCTACCACGCCACCGGCACTGGCAAAACGGTGACCGCCGTCATGGACGCCAAACGGTTCGGCAAGCGCACGCTGTTCCTGGCTCACACGGTAGAGCTGGTGGATCAGGCCACCAAAACCTTCCGGGAGCTGTGGCCCCGGGCCACGGTGGGCCGCCATGTGGAGAGCATGAAGCAGGGCAACGCTTTCGTGGTCTGCGGCAGCATTCAGAGTGTGGCGCTGAATCTGGAGCAGTTCAAGCCAGATGACTTCGGTTACATCATCGTGGACGAGGCCCATCACGCCTCCGCCGATACATATCAGAAAGTCCTGTCCTACTTCACGCCGGAATTTACCCTGGGCCTAACTGCCACGCCGGAGCGGGCTGACGACAAAAACATTCTGGACATCTTCAAGAATACTGCTCACAAGCTGGACATCCAGACCGCCGTGGAAATCGGCGAACTGGTGCCGGTGCGGTGCATTCGCATCCACACCAACATCGATCTGACCAAAGTTCGCTTCAACAGTGTCCAGTACAACATCCGGGATCTGGAGAGCAAGATCTATGTGCCGGAGCGCAACCAGCTCATTGTAGACACCTGGCTCCAGTATGTGAAAGACAAGCGGACGGTCATTTTCTGTGCCTCCGTCAAGCACGCCCAGGAGATCGCCGGGCGGCTCCACGACGCCGGTGTGGCTGCCGAGGCGGTGTCTGGCGAGATCAAGGCCAGCGACCGCCGGGAGGTGCTGGCTCGGTTTGAGAAAGGCGAAACTAAGGTGCTGTGCGCCTGTGACCTGCTCAACGAGGGCTGGGACTGCCCGGCCACCGAGGTGCTGTTTATGGCCAGGCCTACCATGTCCAAGGTGCTATATACCCAGCAACTGGGCCGCGGCATGCGGCTGTCCCCCGGCAAAGAGAGCCTGATGGTGTTTGATTTCGTGGACAACGCCAGCCAGTACAACATGCCCTACTCCATGCACCGGCTGTTCCGACTGAAGGAGTACAAGCCCGGTGCCCTGGTGTTGAGCACCAAGGGTCAGAAAGCCGCCGAACAGGGGCTCTACGACCGGGGCGAGCGCCCGGATGCCCTCATCGACTGGCCGGTGGACGCTCTGGACTACGAACTGGTGGACATCTTCAACTGGCAGGAGGAGGCTGCTGGGATGCTCTCCCAGATGGAGTTCGTCCGCCGGGTGGATGTGCAGACGGAGACCATCGAGCGGTATGTGCGGGACGGCCTGCTGATGCCCGACCTGGTGGTGCCCATGAGCGAGCACCGGACCTTTAAATACTTCAAAGAAGAGACCCTCCAGAAGTATGCGGAGCAGTACGGCTGGACGCTCATCGACGACTCCAACCGGAAGGATCTTTTCCTGGATATGGTACGTCAGATGGATATGAGCTACTCCTATAAGCCGGTGTTGCTCAAAGCAGTGCTGCTGTTTGCCGACGACAAGGGCCGTGTGAAGCTCAGCGACATCGTCACCTATTTCCGGGAGTTCTACGAGGCTCGTCGGGCGGCGGGGCTTGTGGTGGAAAAGGCCAACAGCATCTACGCCAAGGGTAGCTATACCGACGCTCAGGCCCAGCGGAATATCCTGTCCAACCCTTTCAAGCGGTTTGAGGACATGCAGATGCTCCACCACACCAAGACACTGGGCGTGATCCAGGTGGATGAGTCTGTCTGGAAGAAGCTGACCCGAGAGGAGAAGCAGGAGATCGAGCGGATCTGTGATGAAAAGCTGGAGGGTTATTTCCAGCGTCTGAAATAGACACTTATTAACTCTATGATTGGATGGTGGTCACATTGGCAATTTCGCAAGTGATATGGTCTTTAGATGATAAAATTCAACTGCAGCCGGCAGAACTGACCAACGAAAAAGAGTTGGAGGACTTGCTTGCAGAGCACATAGAAATTCTAAATCCAGACTGGCTCCTAATTGGCCGACAGGTGCGCACAATTGCGGGGAAATACATAGATTTACTCTGCATGGATCACGATGGGGATCTGGTTGTTGTAGAATTGAAAAAAGAGCTGACGCCAAGAGAGGTTACAGCTCAGGCAATTGATTATGCTTCCTGTATGGCTGATTTGACGTTGGAGGAATTAGCGGAGCAATATCTGCAGTTTTCTGACGGACGTGAAACACTGAATGAAGCCTACAAGAAGAAGTACGGCACAGTATTAGAAGAAGACAGCATTAACAATAACGTCAAAATGGTAATTGTCGCCGCAAAAATGGATGATAGCACCGAGCGGATTATTCGCTATCTGCGGGACAAGTATGAAGTTGATATCAATATCATGTTTTTCCGCGTGGTTTCTTGTGGCTCCAAGCGCCTGATCAGCCGGGCTTGGTTTGAGGAAAACGTAGAAGAACAGCGGCCGGACCCTAAATCGATCCGTCAGTGGAATCAGGAATACTATGTATCATTTGGCAGCGGTGAGCGCTCTTGGGCAGACGCCAGAAAGTATGGCTTTATTTCTGCGGGAGGTGGTACTTGGTACTCCAACACTTTGAAGTTACTTAGCCCTGGGGATCGAGTCTGGGTTAACATCCCGCATACTGGCTATGTAGGAGTTGGAACTGTTACAAAAGAAGTCCAACAGGCAAAAGATGTGCTGTTTGCTGTAGATGGGCAGCAAGTTGGATTTTCATCGCTGCAAACCCAAGGTAATTATCTGTACTCCAATGATGACCCCGCAAATGCGGAATATGTCGTGCAGGTCGACTGGATCAAAACTGTTTTGGAAACACAGGCAGTTAAGGAGATCGGCTTCTTCGGAAACCAGAATTCGGTTTGCCGTCCCAGAGATCAAAAATGGGTATATACAGTAGAACGGTTGAAAAAAGTTTGGGGAATTGATATGTAAGGAGTAATACCCCAATTGTGAAGGAGGCATTATTGCTGAATGAACGTCATCTGCTTCGGCGATTCCAATACCTACGGCTATGATCCCCGGGGTTATTTCGGCGGGCGCTATGACACCGACTGTCGGTGGGTGGACATTCTGGCTGCGGAGACCGGATGGACGATCTCTAACATGGGACAAAACGGCCGCGAGATTCCGTCTGCCGCTCCCGCCTTTCCTGCCGATACGGGTCTGCTGATTGTTATGCTGGGAACCAACGATCTGCTCCAGGGTCGCAGTCCAGAGCAGGCGGCTGAAAAGTTGGAGAGATTCCTTGCGACAGTTCCGTTAGACCGAAGCAAGATCCTACTGATCTCATCGCCGCCGATGGTTGTGGGCGAGTGGGTCCCAAATGCGCAGCTCATTGATGACTCCCGCACCTTCGCCTGGCTCTGTCAAACCCTGTCGAAGCAAATGGGTATCCGCTTTGCTGATGCCGGAAGATGGGACATCCCCCAGGCCTATGACGGCGTACACTTCACAGAGCAGGGCCACAAAGCCTTTGCCGCTGGACTTTTGGAGGAACTCAAATGAAACGAATCATTCCTTTTCTGCTTGCCCTTTTCCTGCTGACCGGATGCGGCGGTACTGCCGCGGGCGATGCCTACCAGCAGATCACCCAGGAAGAAGCCAAAGAGATGATGGATACCCAGGAGGTCATCATTCTGGATGTGCGGGAGCAGGACGAGTACGACAGCGGCCACATCCCCGGCGCTGTGCTGCTGCCGGTGGGTACCATTGACGAAACGACCGCCGCCACGGTGATCCCTCAGAAGGATTCCACGGTGCTGGTCTACTGCCGCAGCGGAAATCGCAGCAAGACCGCCTCCTCCGCACTGGCCGAGCTGGGCTACACTGGCATCTACGAATTTGGCGGCATCAACACCTGGCCCTACGAGACAGAGCCGTAAAGCAGGCAGAGGCTGCAAGCGGCACAAAATATGCGCCGCCTAAACAAAGAAATAGCCACAGGAGTATTATGAAGTGCTCCTGCGGCTATTTTGCGTTAATGATTGATTTAATAACAGACATGCGGAAACTAAATCGAAAATTTGAAAATTAGATTTTTAATAGACAAAACAGGCTCACTTTGGTAAAATTACTATGTATGAGTACAAACCCAGTTCATGAGGTGTTCATTATGACTGTTTGCTACAATAAACTGTGGAAGCTCCTGATCGATAAGAATATGAAAAAGAAAGATCTGCGCCTGGCCACAGGTATATCGACCACTGCTCTTGCCAAACTGGGTAAGAATGAACATGTCAACACGGAGATTCTTACTAAAATCTGCAAAGTACTGGATTGCGATTTCTGCGATATTATCGAGTTGGTGAAGGAGGAAAGTGATGATTGACTTTGCCAAAATAGAGCAGTATCGGGAAAATAACCGCATCGAGGCCAAGAAGGCCCTTGGTGGTCTCCCCAGGAGCATATGGGAAACCTACTCTGCCTTTGCCAACACCCACGGTGGTATTATCCTGCTGGGTGTGGAGGAACTGCCCGATAAATCCCTCCGCACCGTTGATTTGCCCGACCCGGACAGACTAATCAAGGAGTTCTGGGATATCGTAAATAACCCCAACAAGACCAGTGTCAATATCCTGTCCTCCAAAGATGTGTTCGTGCAGGAGGTCGAGGGTGACCACATCGTGGTCATCAACGTTCCCCGCGCCGAGCGATCCTATAAGCCTGTCTATGTGGATGGCAACCCTCTCTGCACCTACCGCCGCAATGGTGAGGGTGACTATCGCTGTACCAAGGAAGAGTACCAGGCCATGGTGCGAGATGCTTCCGTGAAGACCCAGGATATGCTGGTGCTGAACGAAATGGATATGGGGGTATTCAACAAAGAGAGTATCCGCAGCTACCGTCAGCGGATGCGCCTCTCCCGGCCTGGCCATATGTGGGAGGCATTGGAGGATGAAGACTTCCTCCTGAAGCTGGGTGCTGTCGGCATCGGTGCAGACGGAAAGAAGCACCCCACCTCGGCGGGCCTTCTCATGTTCGGAAACGAGTATGATATCGTCCGGGAATTCAATGCGTATTTCCTGGACTACCAGGAGCAGTATGACGCCGATACACGCTGGACCGACCGCATCATATCCTCCTCCGGCGACTGGAGCGGCAACGTGTACGACTTCTATTTCCGTGTCTACAACAAGCTGATCCAGGACATCAAGGTGCCGTTTAAGATGGACGGCGGCACAAGAGTGGACGATACGCCCGTGCATCAGGCGCTCCGTGAAGCTCTGGCAAACTGCCTGGTCAATGCCGACTATTACGGCAGGCAGGGCCTGGTCATCGTCAAAAAGCGGAATGCCATCACCATGTCCAACCCTGGCAGTTTCCGTATTGAAATCGACGCAGCGAAAAGTGGTGGTATCTCCGATCCTCGCAACGGAACCATGCTGAAGATGTTCAACCTCATCGATATCGGTGAGCGTGCCGGCAGCGGCATTCCAAATATCTTCCGTGTCTGGCGTGAGCAAGGCTGGACAATGCCTGCGCTCACAGAGAAGCTTGAGCCGGAAAGGACAATGTTATCGCTCGCTTTTGAAAAAACAAGCGATAAAAAGCAAGCGATAAAAATAAGTAGCCCTACCATTTACAGCAAACAAAAGCAATCCATTATTGAATACTTGACCCGTGAGATTTGTGCGGATTGCAAATCTATTGCAGACTTACTTGGAATCAGCAATCCTCGGGCAAGGGCTGTTCTAACAAAAATGATCAAGGAAGATATTGTTGTTGCTGAGGGTGGCAACCGCAACAGAACGTATAGACTGAAGTCTTAAAATCTTCAGCTTTTAGATCAAAATAATAACCGTCAGGTTATTTTCGGAGGATTAGCATGGGAAAAGAGCTGTTCAAGAATATCCCAAGTAAAGTGGGTGACTTGGTTAAGGATGTGCGTAATGGGCGTATTGGCCTACCTGACCTTCAGCGTCCATTTGTCTGGAAAGACAATAAAGTTCGTGAATTATTCGACTCTATGCTCAAAGGGTATCCCATTGGCTACATTATGCTGTGGGAATCTCCCTCTGATTACGAAAGTAAAAAGAGCGCCATCGGACAAAATGCAAAAACATATGAAGAACCCAAAGAACTTGTGATTGATGGTCAACAGCGTCTTACTGCTCTCGTAGCGGCGATGTTTGCGGTGAAGGTAAAAGATAAAAACTTTGCAGACCGTGAAATCAAAATTTCTTACAACCCATTAACTTGCGAGTTTGCTGTGTGGTCTCAGGCATATGAAAGGGACCCGGAATGGATCAGCCGTATAAGTGATGTGTTCCTTGCGAAAGAAGATAATTCCATCAGTTCTCTCCGGCGTCGTTTCATCAAAGAGGCCAATGAAGGACGCAGTAAAAAGGAACTTCCTCTACTGACCGATGAGGAAGAAGATAGAATCGAAGATAACATTAACGCGCTTCTCAACCTCTCTGATTATTCTTTGCCCACCCTGGAAATCAGCTATGCTGCGGACGAAGAAGATGTAGCGGACATTTTCGTCCGAGTCAATTCCGGCGGTCAGAGTCTGACAGAAAACAATTTTATCCAAACCCTCATTTCCGTTTATGAGAATGAAACCAGTGATAAAATCAATGCCTTTGCAGCAGCATCCAGAGTACCGGCCGCCAACACCTCCTACAACACGCTTTTGGCAGTTGAGCCCTCTCATTTAATCCGTATGGCAGTCGGCGTAGGCTTTAAGCGGGCTCGCCTGAGATATGCTTATATGCTTTTGAGAGGTAAAAATCTGGAAACCGGAAAGTTTTCTGACGAGGTTCGGTATGACAACCTCCAGATTTTCAAAGATGCCCTGGATAAGGTCATGAATCTGAACAACTGGCATGGATTTATCAATATCGTGGCCGAGGCCGGATATATCAGCGATAAGCTGATTGCGTCATCCAATGCGGTTGTTTTCAGCTATGTTCTCTACCTGATTGCAAAGTATGATTATAAGCTGGACGCTGCGCAATTGAAGAAATGTATCAGCAAGTGGTTCTTTATGAGTACCATTACTTACTTCTATACCGGCTCCACCGAGTCTGAAGTAGAAAAGCAATTTGCAGATCTGCGTGACATTCATACCGCAGCTGAGTTTATTGCCTACATCGACCGAGTGATTGAAACCCACTTCACCGATGACTACTTCAAGCTGACCCTTCCCAATGAACTGAACAGTGCTGCAGCCATTTCTCCCGCATGGTATGGGTATGTGGCGGCACAGATTGTGCTGAATACCCCTATGCTGTTTAGCAATACCCCGGTATCAAAGTATTTTATTCTTGGTTCCAGCGGCACGAAAAACGCAATCGACAAACACCACATTTTCCCTAAAAACTATCTGACCGGTATTGGGTTCAGCAGTGACCGTGACAGGAATCAGATTGCAAACTTTACTTACCTTGACTACGCCACGAACATCGAAATTTCGGATAAGGCTCCCCAGGATTATGTTGCGTATTATCGCCAGAAACTCGGAGAAGAAGCATACCAGAAAGCCTGTGAAGACCATGCGTTGCCCACTAACTTTGAGGACATGGAATATATGGAGTTTCTGAGTCGGCGCCGAGTTCTCATGGCACAGACGGTTCGCAAAGCGTATGATTGCCTTTGCAAATTCTAAATGATAGAGGAGCATGATTATGGATAATCAAATCCACAACCAGATTGTTAGTTTTATATGGAGCATTGCTGATGACTGCCTGCGCGATGTATATGTGCGTGGCAAGTATCGTGATGTGATTTTGCCTATGACGGTGATTCGCCGTCTGGATGCTGTTTTGGAGGATACGAAACAGCAGGTTATGGACATGAAAGCCAAACTGGATGCTGCGGGGATTACCAATCAAACGGAAGCACTGTGCGTAGCCGCTGGACAGGCGTTTTGCAATACTTCTCCCTTCCGTCTGCGTGATTTGACGGCCCGCGCCAAGCAACAACAGCTCAAAGCCGATTTTATCGCCTATCTGGACGGTTTTTCTCCGAATGTGCAGGAGATTTTGCAGAAGTTCCAGTTCCGTAATCAGATCGATACAATGATCGAAGCCGATATTCTGGGCGCAGTCATCGAAAAATTTGTGTCGAAGGAAATCAACCTCAGCCCAAATCCGGTTTATACCGATGATAGTAAAACTGAGATCAAGCTACCGGGGTTGGATAACCATGCCATGGGCACTATCTTTGAAGAACTGATTCGTAAGTTCAACGAAGCCAACAACGAAGAAGCAGGTGAACACTACACGCCTCGTGATGTGGTGGAACTGATGGCAGATTTGATTTTTGTACCCATCAAGGACCAAATCAAGGATGCCACCTATTCCTGCTATGATGGAGCCTGCGGTACGGGTGGTATGCTGACAGTGGCGCAGGATCGCCTGCTGGAACTGGCGGAAGAAACCGGCAAGCAGGTTTCGATTCACCTATTCGGCCAGGAATTGCAACCGGAGACCTATGCCATCTGTAAAGCGGATATGCTGCTGAAAGGTGACGGAAAGCAGGCAGAGCATATCAGTTATGGCTCCACGCTGTCTATGGATGGTAACGCCACCAGACAGTTTGATTTTATGCTGTCCAATCCTCCTTACGGAAAGACCTGGAAAGTGGACGCAGAAAAGATGGGCGGAAAAAAGGACATTCTGGATACCCGTTTCAATGCCTATCTGGAGAATGACACTCAGCTTGCCATGATTCCTCGTGTCAGTGATGGGCAGCTGCTGTTCTTGCTAAATAATGCGGCGAAGATGAAAACGGATACCCCTCTGGGTAGCCGTATCGCGGAGGTTCACAACGGGTCTTCGCTGTTCACTGGTGATGCAGGTTCTGGCGAAAGCAATGCACGCCGTTATCTCATTGAGAGTGACCTGGTGGAAGCGGTAATTGCACTGCCGGAGAAAATGTTTTATAACACAGGTATTGGTACTTATATCTGGGTGCTGAGCAACAAAAAAGAGGAACGCCGCAAAGGGAAAATTCAGCTGATCGATGCCACTGCGATGAAATCCCCGCTGCGCAAGAATATGGGCGAGAAAAACTGCGAGCTGACACCGGAGCTGCGGAATGAAATCATGCGGATTTTCATGGAGATGGAAGAAAGCTCTGTCAGTCGTGTATTTGACAACCGGGAATTCGGATATTGGTCCATTACTGTCGAGCGCCCTCTTCGCCTGCGGGTGTACCCTGACAGAACGATTCCTGCCGACACTTTCAAAAAGGCGGAGGAGTTGGAGCAAGTACAGAAGGCAATCCGCTCTGTCCCGGCAGGAACTCCGACCGATGATTGGACAGCTTTTTCCAAGGCCACAAAGTTAAAAGCGGCCGCATTGAAAAAGATTCGTCCTTTTATCACGGAGAAAGACCCCGCGGCGCAGGCCATTGACGGAGAAGCTGATACTGACCTGCGGGATACAGAGATTATTCCCTTCACCTATGAGGGCGGGATCGATGCCTTTATGAAAAACGAGGTACTGCCGTATGCGCCGGATGCCTGGGTAGACGAAAAGAAAACCCAAATCGGCTATGAACTGTCCTTTACCAAGTATTTTTATCAGCCGGTACAGCTGCGCAGCATGGAGGAAATAGTGGCCGACCTCAAGAAACTGGAATCTGAAACCGATGGTATGTTGGCGGAGATTCTTGGAGGGGTTGAGCAATGAGCAAGTATGAAAGCTATAAGCCCATTGAAGAACTTTGGCTAACTCAAATTCCAGATTCATGGGAAGATATTAAGATAAAATTCCTTTTTTCCGAGCGGTCTGAAAAAGGATATCCAGATGAGCCGCTTTTAGTTGCATCGCAGAATATGGGGGTTGTTCCTAAAGATGTGTATGGCAACAGGACTGTAGAAGCCACTAAAGATCTGCATTTGTTAAAATTGGTCAGAGTAGGAGACTTCGTTATTAGTTTGCGCTCTTTTCAGGGCGGGATAGAGTACGCCTATTATCAAGGAATCATAAGTCCAGCATATACCATTATGGTTCCCAACCAGAAAATTGTACCAGGGTATTTTAGATATCTTGCAAAATCGCGGTTGTTTATAGAGTTATTGCAGCTCTGTGTTACCGGAATAAGAGAAGGACAGAATATTGACTATGGCAAGTTGAAAAACCATCTTATTCCTGTACCACCCCGTAAGGAGCAAGATCATATTGTACGCTATCTGGATTGGCATACCTCTAAAATCAATCGATTGATCGCCGCAAAAAAACAACAGATTCAAGTATTGAGAGAACAGCAGCAAAAATTGATTTGTGAAGTAATCATTAAGGGATTACATAGCGATGTTGACTACAAAGACGGTCATATCGCTTGGATTGGAGATATCCCAAGACACTGGTCAGCTATTCGCTGCAAATACTTGTTTAGGGAAAGAGATGAGCGGTCAAAAGAAGGTGCGGAAACACACCTGTCAATGAGTCAGAAGTACGGTTTGGTTCCGGATTCCCAACTGGATGAGCGCCGTATGCTGTCAGAAACATACGCTGGCGGAAAACTATGTCATCAAGATGATTTGGTGTTAAATCGCTTGAAGGCCCATCTGGGCGTATTTGCATTAGCGCCACAGTTCGGAGTAATTAGTCCGGACTACACTGTTTTGATACCAAATACAGAAAGAATAATTCCGTCCTTTGGAGAAATGGTTTTGAAAAGTGCTTTGTGTCGGCGCGAACTGAGGGTTCGAGTGCGTGGTATTATCGAAGGATTTTGGCGGCTCTATACAGACGATTTCTATACGATCTATCTTCCTGTACCACCCATTGAGGAACAAAAAGAAATCATGCAGTATGTTGACGCTCAGGCTAAAATGACAGCGGCACTTGAGAACGCCTTAAACAGAGAGATTGAGCTGTTGCATGAACTTCGTACTCGTCTGATTTCTGATGTTGTCACAGGCCAGATTGACGTGCGGAATATTGAAGTGCCGGATTTTGAGTTGGTCGAAGAAGCGGCAGATGAAGCCGAAGAATCAGAGGATGAGATGGAGGTGGAATAATGCCTTGTTTGTTGTCTGAAGAGGCCGAACTATTACTAACTGCAATATTGCAAAAAGCTGGTTCAGGTGATGGATGGGCTTTTGTAACTGTTCCTGACGGTGTAAAAAATAGAGGAGCAGCATCTGAAGAACTTAAACGAAACGGATATATTTCCTCTGTCACATTGGCTGGCCATGAATATGTGCTATGCATGCTCACAGCTCCGGGACGAAACTATTTTGAAAATAAACCGAGAATGCAGATTAGGGAGGCAATGGAGATGTTTATTCCTCTGCCGCAGGAGTTAAAAGAAAAATTAAAACAAATTACCAGCAAATATAAAGATAACGACTACATCCAAGGGAATCCTACAGATGCATCGATTATTGATGAATTAAAAGGTGCTGGATATTTGAAAAAATGCAAAAAGTATTTAGGAAATGGATATAGTGTAAAGTTCTCATACGAGGACTTGAACTATGACTTTTTAGAAGAGCAATACAATAGGCAGTTTACATCTGGAAATAACATTACGGTTAATGGTGATGTAAAGCAGCTGAATGCAGCAAGCGGGAATGCAACGATTTACGCTACGCAGACTGATGGCGTTGATGCCAGTACACTAAACAGCTTGATTGAAGAGGTTTTGAAATCAGCACCAAAAGGCAATGACGAACAATTGGCAATGATAGAGGAAAGTTTGGAGGAAATACGGAATCAGGCTATATCAACCACCCCTAAAAAAGGTGTCATAAATGCCCTGTTTGCAGGATTAAAAGGCATAACAGATTGCACTGGGTTTGCCGCAAATGTCACTATTTTGTATCAGTTCCTCCAGGCAAACGGAATCTTGTAACTGATTTTGAATTACACAGGGGAGGCTATGGACAAGCTGGGTGTGTTATAGAAATGTACGCTTAGCCGAAAGAAATCAGGTGGATAATTTTGATAGAGATAAAAGAATGGGATTGGCAACCTGTTAGAAAAAAGGATTCTATTGAAAAAACGGTGACATGTCCTTATTGCAATGTTCGGGTGCGAGCAATTTCTAACACAAGAATTTTTGATGTCGCGACCGGAGCCATCAAATACCATATACATAAATGTCCTGAATGCTTTATGCCCATTATCATCGGTTTAGATGGGAAAATTATTCCGCAATCTCAATTTTTGCCGTTTGATGAAGTGCGCTACTTGCCTCCCAGTATAGAAAGGCTCTATAACGAGTGCAGGAAATGTCATTTAAACGAATGCTATCATTCCGTCATAATGGTATCAAGATCGTTATTAATGCATATAGCGGTGGACAAAGGAGATTCCGCAGGAAAGTCTTTTGCAGCATATATAGATTACCTGGAAACAAACGGTTATATTGGGGTTCAGAATAAGGCATGGGTTGATAAAATACGAACAATAGGAAACAAGTATGTTCACCAATTAGATGAAGCTACAGAAGAAGATGCGAGAAAGGTTATTCTATTTCTGAAGCAGTTATTGGGGAACCTATATGAAATGCCACAATTAGCAATCTGAGGAGTTTTCTTATGAGTACAAACATCAAAGAAAATGGATTTGAGCAAATGATTGTAGACCATCTATGCAACTGTTGTGGTTATGAAGAAGGAAAGAATGCGGACTACAACAAAGAGTATGCAATAGATGAAGTGCGGCTTTTTCGTTTCCTTGAAACCACACAGCCTGGTTCGATGGAAAAGTTGGGGATACGAAAAAGTCATCAAAAATATACCCAGTTTCTCAATCGCCTGCAAGGTGAAATTGCCAAGCGTGGCATCATAGATGTTCTGCGCAAGGGAATCAAGGTGTATCCGGCGGATTTAGTCATGTTCTATCTGACACCCACCGCCAAAAATGTGGCTGCCCGTAAAATGTTCGAGCAGAATATTTTTAGTGTAACCCGTCAGCTGATGTACTCCAAAGATGCCACAAGGCTGGCTCTGGATCTGTGCGTGTTTATCAACGGTCTGCCGGTCATTACATTTGAACTGAAAAACCAGCTCACCAAACAGAATGTGGATGATGCCGTTTATCAGTACCAGCATGACCGCAATCCTAAAGAACTGCTGTTTCAGTTCAAACGCTGCATGGTTCATTTTGCGGTGGACGATACGCAGATCAAGTTCTGTACCAAGCTGGACGGAAAAGCCAGCTGGTTCCTGCCTTTCAACAAGGGATACAAGGATGGAGCGGGAAATCCACCCAATCCAGACGGTATAATGACCGATTATCTCTGGAAGGACATTCTGACCAAGCAGAAGCTGGCCCGCATTATTGAAAACTACGCCCAAGTGGTGGAAAAGGAAGATTCGGATACCAAGAAGAAAACATATACTCAGGTGTTTCCTCGATACCATCAGCTGGATGTGGTAGAGCGATTGCTGGCAGATGTCAAAGCTAACGGAATTGGACAGCGGTATCTGATTCAGCACAGTGCCGGTTCCGGAAAATCCAACTCTATTACTTGGCTGGCTCATCAGCTCATAGGGCTGGAATCGGACGATGGCGAGCTGATTGTGGACAGTGTGATCGTTGTTACGGACCGAGTGGTTCTGGACAAGCAGATTCGGGATAACATCAAGCAGTTCATGCAGGTGAGCAGCACTGTGGCATGGTCGGAACATTCCAGCGATCTGCGAAAGGCAATTCAGGCTGGGAAACGCATTATCATTACCACTGTGGAGAAATTCCCCTTTGTCCTTTCTGACATTGGCACACAGCATAAGGATAACCATTTTGCAATCATTATCGACGAGGCCCATTCCGGGCAGAGTGGGCGCACTTCGGCAAAGATGAACCTCGCTCTTTCTGGACTGGCCTCTGAGGAAGAACAGGATAATGAGGATAAAATCAATGCCATGTGTGAGGGCCGCAAGCTACTGAAAAATGCCAGCTACTTCGCCTTTACTGCCACGCCTAAGAATAAAACTCTGGAAACATTCGGAACCCCATACCAGGAGGGGGATAAAATTAAGCATCGCCCGTTCCATGTCTATACCATGAAGCAGGCAATCCAAGAGGGCTTTATCCTGGATGTGCTTAAATACTATACTCCTATCGATAGCTTTTATCGCTTAAAAAAGACCGTGGAGGACGATCCGCTCTACGATAAGAAAAAGGCTCAAAAGAAGCTCCGTGCCTTTGTAGAGAATCAGTCTTTTACCGTTGAGCAGAAGGCCGAAATGATGGTCAGCCATTTCCACGAACAGGTAATTGCCAAGGGTAAAATTGGCGGCAAAGCCAGAGCCATGGTTATCACCGAAAAAATTGAACGCTGTATCGAATACTACTATGCAGTCAACAGATGTTTGGCGGCGCGGCACAGCCCTTACAAAGCAATCATTGCATTTTCTGGGGAAAAAGAATTTCACGGCCAACAGCCAGCCCTGACTTCTGCGGGCCTGAACGGATTCCCAGATAACAAAATTCAAAAAACATTCAAGCAAGACCCCTATCGTTTCCTGATTGTAGCAGATATGTTCCAAACAGGTTATGATGAACCATTGCTGCACACTATGTATGTGGATAAAACGCTGTCCGACATCAAGGCAGTACAGACGCTATCTCGGCTCAATCGTGCCCATCCTCAAAAGCATGATACCTTTGTTTTGGACTTTGCCAATGATTCCGCTACGATTGTAGAGGCTTTTTCTCGGTACTACCGCACCACATTGCTGTCGGATGAAACTGATCCCAATAAACTCTATGACCTGATTGCTGTAATGGAGGAGTATCAGGTCTTTACACAGGAACATGTAGAGAAACTGGTCAACCTCTACCTCGACGGCGCTGAACGCGATCGCCTTGACCCTATTCTGGACGCTTGCGCTGCTGCCTACAAAGAACTGGATGCCGATGGTCAAATTAAATTCAAAAGTGCAGCTAAATCCTTTGTGCGCACGTATGGATTCCTGGGAGCTATCCTTCCCTACGGAAATCCTGATTGGGAAAAACTCTCGATTTTCTTGAATTTGTTGGTTCCGAAACTGCCGTCTCCGCCAGAGGATGATTTTACACAAGGAATTTTAGAAGCGATTGATTTGGACAGTTATCGGTTGGAAGCTAAGGAATGCATTTCTCTTGTACTTCAGGATGAAGATGCAGAAGTGGCGCCTGTGCCGACAGGTCAGGTCGGAGCAAAAAAAGAGCCGGAGATGGATTTGCTCTCTGCCATCCTAACCACATTCAATGATATGTTTGGCAACATAGACTGGAATGATGCGGACAATGTCCGCCGTCAAATTCTTGAGATTCCAGCTATGGTTTCAAAGGATGAACGCTACCAGAATGCAATGAAAAACTCCGACAAGCAAAATGCTCGTATTGAAAGTGAGCGTGCTTTGCAGCAGGTTATTTTTAGTATCATGGCTGACAACATGGAGCTATTCAAGCAATATCAGGATAACCCTGACTTTAAAAAATGGTTGTCCGACCTTGTATTTAATCTGACCTATAACACAGAGGGGAATATTTTTCTCCGTCCGCAATAAACCATAGAATTATACAGGAGAAGAAACCAAGATAATTATGCTTCCAATGATTCCTACATTCATTTTTTCGTCTCCATTTAAGCTGGTCCAATAGTTATACAGGGATACTGGCTAACACCAAAATTAAAGAATGAAACAGTTACTGAGCAAACCTTGGTAACTGCTCCAAGTGGGAATTGATGGAGAAAGTTTTGAGAAAAAGGTTTTCTTGAACAGAGAGCGTGTGGTCGTTGCGAAAATTGCAATTACTACTCTGCACACAGTAACCAAAAGCATATGTAGAAAGATGAGGTGACCAGATGGCAGAAAGAAAAATCCGGGCCGGGTACTATCGGCGGTACGACGGTAAGCTGATCTATCTGGTCACGATAGCCGAGGATGCTGAAACCGGTGAGGAGACGGTCATCCTGCGCTCCTATTCTTTTTCTGAGGTTCCGCGGTACTTCACAATGAGCAAGAAATCCTTCTGCGCGTTCGTAGAGATAGACGGCGAGCGGAGGGCCAGGTACAAGAGGGTCACCAATATGAAGATCACCGAGGCAGTCATCTCCAATCTTGCTGAGGACGGTATGCGCGGGCCGATCCGAAAAAAGAGCGCGGAGCAGGATGCAGAATACGACTCCCGCGTCTATCAATCTGCGCCCACCTACCTCGCATACGCCAAAGACCTCTGCGAGAACTATCGTTTCGATTCGGCCAAGTATCGTCTCTGCATGAACGAGAAGCGATATGCCGCCATCACCCGAAGTGACTTTGCCAAACTGAAAGAGGACATACAGTTTCTGGACAACTCGCTGAAGACGGTGCTGCAGGATCACCAGGCATACTTCCAGGAGCGGTTCGTGGACGGCCTGTCCATCCGCAAGTACGCGGAAGCCCATCAGCTGAACCGCGGCAGCGTGGACTACTTGCAAAAGAAGCTGCTCACCGCGCTGGCGCAGCTGCTGAAAGAGCGGGATGAAGCGGACGGGATCTGTCGCCTGCGGCCCAAAACAACTTGATACGCTTACATCAAGACGAGAGCGTCTGCCAAATGGCAGGCGCTCTTTTTCTGTCAATTTTATGTCAGTCTGCTATATGGTTCGGCTAAGTAGTGAGGGGGTATTTTCAAAATGAATTTTGAGGAACGGTCAATCGAGAATACAGAACTGCTCTTCGGTGAGGTGATGCCCATGTCTGAGTGAGCAAGCGTATGTGTGGCTAATGATGTTCGTGCTGCAAACGAAGAAAGGACAGGAGGTGCTGTATGAAGTTCCGGCAGTGGCCCAAACGCGATCCCTGCAAAAACTATTTTCTGGTTCCCAACGAAGTGTTTCACATCGGTCTCAGTCACCCGGAGATCTCGATCTACTGCTATCTGCTGAGCATCGAAGATAGAGAAACCTATCAGTGCTGGCCCAGCTACAAGACCATCGGCAAGGCGCTGGGGATGTGCGAAAACACGGTCAGCAAGTATGTGCGCAGTCTGGAGGAGAAAGGTCTTATCCGCACCGAGCCGACCATGATACGGAGCAAGGACGGCAGGCCGCTCAACGGAAACCTGCTCTACACCATCTGCCCCATCCAGGCGGCGGTGGAATCGTTCTACCAGCGGCAGTTCCGGCAGTTGGAGGAGGATGCCGCCCGTCAGAGGGCGGTGGAGCGTCTGGCGGAATCCGCTCGCAAAAGTCCCCAGAACGCCCTGTGTGCGCCTTTGGGCGAGCGTGCGGGGGTGGATACCCCCTCGGCCTTGGAGGGCGGATTTGGGGCGCTTTCTGAGGAGCTTCCGGGAGTGCCTGCGGAGGCACTTTCAGGGGCGAAGGAAAAAGCAGGATAAAACCCTGGTGCCGCAAGCGCCGCCCGGCCGGTCACGTCTGCCCGCAGTGCGGGCAGTTTCGGGGGTGCGAAAGCTGGCGTCTTTGACGGGCAGAAAACAGGCCCTTGGCATCAGCTTTCCCCCCAAAGCCCTGTGTTGCAGGCTTTTTGCCGATGTCTGTTTGAAAGAAAGGAGAGTTTTCATGGGTAACGAAACGAAGGAGCGGCTCCCCCTGCGGATGAAGCCGGAGACCAGCCGCAGGCTGGAGCAGTGGTACGCCGCGGACAACTGCCGGAGCAAAAACGAGTTCGTGGAAAAGGCCGTCAACTTTTATGTGGACTATTTGGAGATGCAGGACAACCAATCCCTGCTGCCCACGGCGCTCCTGGCCGCGCTGGACGGCAGGCTGGGCCGGCTGGAGGATCACATCGCCAGGCGGGAGTTCACCCGGGAGGTGGAGCTGGATCTGCTCATCGGGATCATCGCGGATGCGGTGGAGGTGGACCGGGACGATCTGAAACGCAGGCGGGCGGAGAGCGTCCGAAACGTGAAAGCCACCAACGGTCTCATCTCGCTGGAGAAGCGGGCGCGCGCCGCCGAGGAACCGAACTGGGATGGTGACCAATGGCAAGACTGATCTTGAAAAGCCCCTATATCAAAAGCACCGGCGGCGCGGCGGGCTACCTGCGCTACATCGCAACGCGGGAGCGGGTGGAGATCCTTCCGGATGACCGTCCGCCCACGCGAAAGCAGGAGCAGCTCATCGCCAAGCTGGTGAAGGACTTCCCGGACACCAAAACCCTATACGAGTATGAGAGCTTCCAGGCCAAGCCCACCAAGGCGGCGGCCTCCGCGTTCATCACCCTGGCGCTGGAATCCAACTGGGATGCGCTCCATCAGTCGGAGCAGTATATGAAGTACATCGCCACCCGGCCCCGGGCGGAGCAGCTCGGTTCCCACGGGCTGTTCGGGGACAGCGACGGCGTGTCGCTGGAAAAAGCGATGGAAGAACTGGAGCAGTACACCGGAAATGTGTGGACGCACATCATCTCTCTCAAGCGGGAGGACGCGGCGCGTCTGGGCTTTGACAACGCCGCGGCGTGGAGAAATCTCATCCGCGCCCACCGCAACGAGATCGCGGCGGCGATGAAAATACTGCCTGCTGACTTCCGCTGGTATGCGGCCTTCCACGATGAGGGCGAGCATCCACACATCCACATGATGGCCTGGTCGGCTAAACCTGAACAAGCCTACCTCTCCAAAGAGGGCATCCGTCAGATCAAGTCCAGGCTGACCAACGACATCTTCCGGGACGAGATGCTCCACCTCTACGAGCAGAAGTCGGAGTCCCGGGACGAGCTGGTGCGGCAGGCGCGGCGGTCCATGCTGGAGCTGGTGCAGGCGATGCGGGACGGCCTGTGCGACCACCCGGAGGCCGAGCGGCTCATGCAGGAGCTGGCGGCGGGGCTGGGGACAGTCAAGGGAAAGAAGTCCTACGGCTACCTTCCCAAGCGGCTCAAGGGGCTGGTAGACGAGATCGTGGACCAGATGGAGCGGCTCCCTGTGGTGAGTCAGTGCTACGACCAGTGGCTCTTGCTCCAGGGAAAGGTGGATGGCTACTACCAGGACAAAACCAGAGAACGGAAAAAGCTGTCCCAGGAGAAAGAGTTCCGGCAGATCAAAAACGCTGTCATCCGGGAAGCGGAGCGGCTGCGGCTGGGCCAGATTACCTTCGAGGATCAGGACATTTGCCAGCGGGACGAGCCGGAGCAGTTCCAAAATGCGCCTTATACGTACTGGACGCTGCGGGAGGTCATCCGCAATGAAGAGCTGACGATGGAGGAGTGGAGCGGCGCGGTATCGGAGCTGGAGAAGCTGGCGAAGGGCGGAGATTGCTACTCCCAATACCTGCTGGGCAAGCTCTGGCGGGACGGCCCTCTGCTGATTCCCGATGGGGTGAACGCCCGGTATTGGTTCGAGCAGGCCGCCCGGCAGGGGCATCTGGTGGCGCAGTACGCCCTCGCCAAGCTGTTTCTTTCTGATGATCTGGAGGTGCGGGACAACGCGCGGGGCATGGACTGGCTGCGCACTGCCGCGGCAGGCGGAAACAGCTGGGCCATGTACCGCCTGGGCAAAGAGCTGCTCTGCGGCGAGATTGCGCCACAGGATACAGCGGCTGCGGTGGAGTGGTTCACCCGTTCCGCCGAGGGCGGAAACCCCTACGCCCAGTATCTGCTGGGCAAGCTGTACCTCACAGGAAAGGAAGTGCCTCGGGATGAGGAGCAGGCCGTTCAATGGCTGACCCGGTCGGCGGAGCAGGGGAACGAATACGCCCGGTACCTTCTGGACCACAGGGAGGAACAGCGCCCGCTTGATGTAATGCTGGCGGTGACCCGGCTGCTTTACCACATGAGCCGGATCTTCCAGGACAACTCCCTGCCCAGATCCCGCCCCGGCGGTATCCAGATCGACCGCAAGCGGCTCAGAAAGCTGCGGGAGAAGAAGATCGCTCAGGGCCACAAGCCGGACGACCATGAGGAACAGCAGCCCGAAATGACCATGTGAGCGGCGCAGCAAATGGGCCGCAAAACAAGGAATAAAATCCTTTCCGCGGGAAGGGTAGAAAGGAATCCGATGAAACGATCCAAGTATAACTCTTTCAATGAACTCCCCCTGATGCTGACCGTGCAGGATGTGGCCGATGTGCTGGGCATCGGGCTGGCCCACGCCTACGAGGTAGCTCACCGAAAGGACTTTCCCACCATCACCCTGGGTAGCCGCATCATCGTCCCCCGGGACAAGCTCATGGCGTGGATCGAGGAGCAGGCGGCCAGAAAGACAGAAATATTTTAGTAGCTATTCCCGGGATTCTGTGGTATTTGTTTGTGTTGCCAAGGAGGGATGAAAAATGGCAAAGAAACGAGCAAACGGCGAGGGCAGCATCCGCAGAAAGCCCAACGGCCGCTGGGAAGGCAGATACACCCTGGGGATCGACCCCATCACCGGCCGGGCCATCCAGAAAAGCGTGTCCGCCAAGACACAGGCCGAGTGCAAGGAGAAGCTGGACCGGGCCATCCGGGACAACCGGGGCATCCCGATGAATCACAACGAGGACTACACCGTGGCGGAGTGGTGCAGGCTGTGGTTTGAGACCTACAGCAAGCCGGTGATCCGCCCCAACACCGCCAAGACCTACGCGAATATCATTGAGAACCACATCGTGCCGGCCATCGGAATGGTCAAGCTCAAGCGGCTCACCGCCATCCAGATCCAGCAGATGTACAACGATTCCAAGGCCCGCGGGCGGGTGCAGCGGTTTGAATCGCAGACCAACACGGCCCTGTCCGGCAGCACGGTCCGGCGCATCCACATGGTGCTCTCCTCGGCGCTGAAGCAGGCGGTCAAGGAGCGGATCATCCCGTACAACCCCTGCGACAACTGCCGCATCCCGCGCAAAGAGCACAGGGAGATGACCATCATCCCGCCGGAGAAGCTGGGTGTGTATCTCCGGGAGGCGGAGAAATACGGCGTCCTGCCCATGTTCTTCCTGGAGCTATCCAGCGGCCTGCGGCGGGGGGAACTGCTGGCGCTGCTGTGGGATGACCTGAACGTGAAGGACCGCATCCTCTCGGTGAGCAAGCAGGTCACCCGCATCGACGGGGAGCTGGTGATAACCGAGCCGAAAACCAAGAACTCCGTGCGCAGGGTGGCGCTGTCCCAGCTGGCGGTGGACATCCTGGTGCGGGAGCATGAACAGCACCCCGACAACCCCATCCTGTTCCCGTCGCCCCGCACCGGAGGCTACTGGAGCCCGGACGCAGTGTCCAGGATCAACCGCAAACTGCTGGCAATGGCCGGCATCGAGGAGCACGTGCGCTTTCATGATTTAAGGCACCCTTATGTCAAGCCCACGACAAAAATGCTTTTTAAGACAAAATCCTATGATTAAGAACACAGGATTTTGTCTATCAGTTAAGCAAATAAAGCAAATATTAACTCAATCAAAATATTTATGTCGTTTTCTGCGATTCTAATCTAACTGATTTTTCGGAAAACCCTTGGCAATCAAAAAATGTCTAACAAACGCTGAGTACTCCTTATCCACAGCACACTCCCTTTTCAATTCGTTTGCCAAAGTTTTTTTGATTGTTGAATCAGTAGCTTGTTGCCATGAAAATAATAACTTGTTGACGGACTGTAAACGTTCATTTCTCCGCACAACCAAATCGCTTCTATTTAGGTCTAGGGTACTTTCTGTTACATACCCACGTGAATTATTGTCTCGTGCTGAGATTATCGTGCCAATAAAAAGAAAAAAATCATCAGGATTATCTATGTATGGATTAATCAGGGGAATCTGAGGATCATAATAGTCTTTTTTATTGATACGATTACACACTTCACAAGCTAAGGTTAGGTTGGTCCATTCAACATACAAATCAGGACGAGCAGTTTTCTTTTTGGGCAGAATATGTTCAATATCTCCAAATTCAATATGTTTAATTTTACTTTCACAATATGCACATTTTCCGTGTGTTTCCTTCTCCAAAGCATTCTTAATTTCTGTATTATTATACCTATGTGCTATAGTATCACTCGGTTTTAGATTTGCATTCAGGCATGTAAGATATTCTGTGGTCCATTGTGATGCGTTATCTACCAAGACCTTTGGTTTTATACCCTTTGATAGTTTAATCATTTGATTTTCCCCCAGCGATTTGAGAAATTTCTTTGTGACTTGCTTTCAATAATTTGCGAAACACCTGATATTGTTTTTCATAAGCCATCTTGCTCGCGATAATATCATCTCTAATTGCTTTCTTTTCATTCGCTGCATCTTGAGCTGCTCGAAATTCCTCTTTGCTGATTTCTCCGTCAACAAACCTCTCATAATGACGAATAGCATTCCTAAAAGCCTCTTGATATTGCTGATCAGATTGGGCAATATCATTGTCAAGCCCCTTTATTACCTGCTTATACTGTGAATCGGAAATAAAATGCTCGTTTACATATAGCTTTAGTTGATGATAGATAGCATGAAAGACATCTTCCTCCCGCACATACATACCGGTGCACTTGCCAACGCCTAAACGGTTTTTAGTAATACAGGTAAAAAAGTACCAATCTGCATGATTGGTTCCGCGCTTACGCTGCATTTTCCCACCGCAGCACCCGCAGATAACTTTCCCTTTTAAAACATTTTCTGTCGATTGGCCTTTTGTGGTAAGGTTAAACGCTTTCGATTGAAATGACCTTTGAATGGCATCAAAGGTATCCGTGTCTACCAAGGACTCATGTGTTGCGGCAACAGCTCTCTTTTCTTTTCCTTGTATGAGCATGCCGGTATAGGTTCGATTGGTCAGGATATACTTGACTGACCTGCTATTCCAATCTCCGTTGCCATCATCATAGTTTCCAGCCAGCCCCTTTGATCTCGCATATTGGATTGGTGTAGGAATATTTTTCTCGTTCAAATACCGAACTATGGCGGTCATACCAGTGCCATTCGCTGCTAACTCAAAGATTTTTCGGACAACAATAGCTGCTTTAGGATCAGGAATGAGTTTATCGTGGTTAGATTCTGATTTTTGATAACCGAATGGGGCTCTTGGCCCAATAAATGTACCTTGTTGTGCTTTCATGTCTAAGGTCGCCTCCACTTTCTTTTTAATTTCAATAGATGTTTGCTCGTTAAATGCGTTTATTATGGGTACGCGTATTCTGGAACTGTAAGGATGTTCTTGATTGGTAATACCGTCAATCGTATCAAATTGATCGTTTACAGATACAAATCGGACTCCGTTAGCTGGGAAAATGACTTCGATATAGTAACCGGTAGTAATGTAGTCCCTTCCCAGGCGAGAGAGATCCTTTACAATAACACAGTTGACTTTGCCCGCAAGTATATCTTCTATCATTTTTTGAAATGCAGGCCGGTCAAATCGCTGACCGCTAAAACCATTATCGATATAGTAATGCGATATAGGAATTTGGTGCTGATCGCCCCAGCGTTCGATAATGAATTTCTGATTTTGGATAGAATTGAATTCTTCCTGATTTGCAACTGAAAGTCGAACATAGCCTACTGCATTAGCAGTAGAAGGTCTAAACATTTCTGTATACTGATGTTTTCTGTTTTTTCGTGCCATGAAAAAATACCCTCCTTCGCCAAAAAAGGCTACGGCGCAAACCGTAGCCTCTAACAATATCATAGCATATGGCATTTTCCGCTTCCACGAGGGAATGTCCATTTGTCGCTTCCACGAGCTTAGTCATACTTTTGCCACCATGGCCCTCTCCAGCGGCGTGGATGTGAAGACCCTGTCCAGTATGCTGGGCCACTTCAGCGCCGGGTTTACCCTGGATACCTATACGCACATCACCAACGAGATGCAGAGGGGCGCGGCGGAGAAGATCGGCGGCTTCATGGAAACGGCCACAGCCAAGCCGGAATCCGAGCCGCCCGACCCGCCGGAGGAGAGCCGGTGCAAGGTGATACCGTTCGAGAGGGTTGGGTGAGAGAAACGAAGCCCAAGGGACAGAGGTGTGTCCCTTGGGCTTCCGTTTTGTTGCTCAGAAAAGCATTGCTTTTTGCGGAGTGATTAGAAGTCGCTCAATTTTTGCACGGCGGTAGATAATACACTTTGTCACCTTTGGAAATCAACTGCACATCTTCAAGGTAGAAATCTGAATTATCGTGGTGCAACTCAGCGCGCCCACTGGCCTGAGAATCAATCATACATGCAGTTTTTTCGGAGATGGAACAGAAATTCCAATCATCGTTTATCAGACCAGGAATGAAATGAATGGCTTTATCCCAGCCTTTTCTCTTTCGGCGTATCTCTGCTGTATCGACATTGAGCCACTTTGTGGTATCCTGATGCCACTGAGTTAGGCGGGACTGAGTTTCCTCAACTTGCTGAGTATAGGTTGGCAGCAATGCGGTACATTGCGCTCTTGAAACAGCGCCAAGATGTAGAGCGAATCTAAGGTCAGAGATCTTATGGAGCATTTCCAGTAAGGTGTTCTGATATATGTACCAGTTCTGTACCTCTTGCAATTCTTTTTCATAGGTTGCAAAATCAAGGTCATTCTTCTTTGTGACGCCTGCCAATGTAAGGTTGGCCTGCCCTAAAAGTTTGGTGCATTCTTCCTCCAGACTATCCAATTGTGCGATTTTAGAGAGTCTCAACTCATCATTCTCAAGGATCTCCACTTGAAACTCAGCGATTTTCTTAATATGGCTGACCAGGGAGAAAACCCGGCTTCTATATTCATTGTCCTGGAAATCTGCAATTTTAGAGATGCCATCACTGATTTGTCCCAATTCGGCGTTGATTTGTGTCATATAATACTGACCAACGACTATAGACGCAACACCCATTGCAGCCGCAGCTGTGTTGGCAATTACAGCGGTGCCCTTTTGTGCTTCAACTGCTACCCAATTTGCGTGTCCTTGGATGCCCTCCGCACCGTGATAAAAACCGCGAACAGCGCCATCCATTGCTCTTGAATCTGCAAGTTTTGCTCCGGCAGGAATGATTGCCCGATATAGAACTTCACCTTGAGTTTGTGCTGCCTGGACTGCGTTGTTAATTGCATTACCAGCCTGCACCAAACCAGGAACAAGGCTGTTTACTCGAGCCAAAACCCTGCTGTCAGTAATTTCAATCAGTTTGCTCTCATCGCCAATCGTTTCAGTGGGGAACATCTCTACTTGAATCCTAAATTCTTGGGATGCAGTATCCTGCACCATAGATGTTGCCCTGCTTGAGGTATCCGTTGATACTTCAGATGGCGATAAGCTATTAGTGGCTTTTGTTTTTGATTTGAAAATGACTACTGCACCAATAACAACAATTGCAATGATGCATACTCCGATTGTTACGTACTCCATATATGGCGGTACCTCCTTTTTGATCTATAAAAGAGGTTGCAAATTTCGCGAAGCGGTATAGACAGAAAAGAGCAAGTCCCTCAGCAGCTCAACGAAATTATTATAGCGAAAATTGAATTTGGTTTCAATTATTAAGTCATAAAGGCTTGATTCTTGCTGCTTACACCCGTTAGGGATGGGTTAGGGATTTGGCGGTTTCGGCGGCTATCCTTACTCGTGCTCCCGCCGCTTTTCTGCCCTTGAAACCACCGAAAAACAGCAATCGCCAAAACCGCAAAAATCGAACTAAAAACACAGAAAAACCGCCTGTTTAGGCGGTTTTTCCAAGAAAGGTGGTCCGAGTGACAGGATTCGAACCTGCGGCATCCTGCTCCCAAAGCAGGCGCGCTACCAGCTGCGCTACACCCGGATATATAGAATTGTAGAAATGCTTAAACAGATTTTGCCTTGGCACAGACAAAGAGTTTCCGTGCAAGTATTTATTATAAGGCAATGGTTTACAGCAAGTCAAGAAAAACCTTGACGAAACAAGCGCCGCGCCGTACAATAGCATCATTGAATGCTACTTTATAGTAAGGGACAGGTGTGAGTAATGAACAACCGCGACAAAACCATGGACCAGATCATCGCTCTGTGCAAAAACAGAGGCTTTGTTTTTCCCGGCAGCGAGATCTACGGCGGACTCGCCAACTCCTGGGACTACGGCCCGTTGGGTGTGGAATTTAAAAACAATGTGAAAAAAGCCTGGCTGAAAAAATTCGTGCAGGAATCGCCTTACAACGTGGGTCTGGATGCGGCTATCATTATGAACCCCCAGACTTGGGTGACCACCGGCCACGTGGCGGGCTTTTCCGATCCTCTGCTGGACTGCAAAAGCTGCAAGGCCCGTCACCGTGCGGACAAGCTCATTGGCGATGTGCATCCGGAAGTCAACGTGGATGCCATGAGTTTTGACGAGATGGACGCGTTTATTGCCGAGCATGAAGACGTGGTTTGCCCCATCTGCGGCAAACACGACTTTACCCCCATCCGCAAGTTCAATTTGATGTTTAAAACGGCCATCGGCGTGACGGAGGACTCTTCCTCTACTTGCTATCTGCGCCCCGAAACGGCACAGGGCATTTTTGTCAACTTCGCCAACATTCAGCGCAGCACGCGTAAAAAGCTGCCCTTCGGTGTTTGCCAGGTGGGCAAGGCCTTCCGCAACGAGATTACTCCGGGCAACTTCACTTTCCGCACCCGCGAGTTTGAGCAGATGGAATGTGAGTTCTTCTGCAAACCCGGCACGGATCTGGAGTGGTTCGCTTATTGGAAAGATTACTGCAAAAACTGGCTGTTGAGCTTGGGCATCAAAGAGGAAAACCTGCGCCTGCGGGATCATGAGCCTGCAGAGCTGGCCTTCTACTCCCGTGCAACGACAGACATCGAATATGCTTTCCCGTTCACCGATTGGGGCGAGCTGTGGGGCATTGCAGACCGCACGGACTACGATTTGGGCCGTCATCAGGAAGCTTCCGGCAAGAGCCTGGAGTACTTTGACCCCGAGACCAACGAGCACTACATTCCGTATGTGATCGAGCCCTCTTTGGGCGCGGACCGTGTGGCGCTGGCCTTCCTGTGCGAGGCTTATGACGAAGAACATCTGACGGATGCCAAAGGCAAAGAGGATGTGCGTGTGGTTCTGCGCCTGCATCCTTATCTGGCACCCTTCAAAGCAGCGGTGCTGCCGCTGTCCAAAAAGCTGGGCGACAAAGCCATGGAAATCCGCAATGAGCTGAGTAAGTATTTCATGGTGGACTACGATGAGACTGGTTCCATCGGAAAGCGTTATCGCCGTCAGGATGAAATCGGCACTCCGCTGTGCATCACTGTGGACTTTGAGACAGTGGGTGACGCTGAGAAAGCGGCGGACAACTGCGTGACCGTGCGTGACCGTGACACCATGGAGCAGGTTCGCATTCCCATCAGCGAGCTGAAAGCTTACATCGAGAAAAAAGTGGAATTTTAATGAAAAAGAACACCGGCCGGAAACACATTCCGGCCGGTGTTTTTTTGATGAGTCCGCAGGGATAACGCCCTGCGGACTTTTTTAATGCGAAGAAGATGCCACAGCCCGATAGCTGACCGGAACGCGCACCATGCGGCTGACCGGCTGCCAGATCAGCAGTGCAATGCCGTAGTCCACCATGCTGTGCACCACGGTGCCCACGCCCACAAGGCCGAGCACGGTGGAGACGAATCCGCCGTCCATGGTGACGCCGCCGAACCAGAACAGTGTGACCACTACCGCTTCCAGCGCGCCGTGAACAACGCCAAGCACCAGGCCAAACAGTCCCATCCGGGCCGGCGAAGTCATGATCTGCGGCTGCTTGGCCACCCAATAGGCTCCCAGAAGCACAAAGACGATCTGCGAAGCTGCCCGCAGCACAACCACCGGCGCAAAGCCCGCCAGCAGAAAGCCCAGTGTAGTACCCAGTTCTACGGCTGCCGCCACTGCAGGAGAGATGAACAGGGCCAGGAACAGCGCCACGTGACTGGCAAGAGTAAAACTCATGGGCCCCAGCTGAATACGTACCGGTGAGATCATGGGGACCAGAATTCCCACCGCGCACAGAAGTGCCGCAATACACATTTTTTGAATCCGCTCGTTTGAACGCATTTCCCATTTCCTCCAAATCTGATTTGATAAGTGTCTTGACACATATCATAACCACATTTTTTTGTTGCGTCAAGGGATTTTGCGAAAAGTGCTTGACTTTTTTGAAACACGATGTATTATTGTATTAAGCTATTAATACAATAATACAAAAGGAGGCGAGGGGATGACGTGGAACATCCAGCCGGACCGGCCGGTTTATCTGCAGTTGATCGAGCAGTTGGAACTGGCTCTGGTCACTGGCGAATACCCTCCCGGCGCTCGTATGCCCGCAGTGCGGGAACTGGCGGCGCAGGCAGGCGTCAACCCGAATACCATGCAAAGAGCGTTGCAGGAACTGGAGGCAAAGGGACTGGTGAACACCCAGAGAACAGCAGGCCGCACGGTTACACAGGATGCAGAGATGCTGGCGCAGCTGCGCGGGCGGATGGCGCAGACGCAGGTGGCGGCTTTTTGGGAAAATATGAAAAAATTGGGCTTGTCGGGCGAGGAAATTGTATCACTGATCCACCGGCAGGCAGGGGAGGAGTGAAGAATATGGCATACGCATTGGAATGCGAGGCGCTGAACAAACGCTACGGTACGCGTGCAGCGCTGACAAATCTGACGGTTCGATTTGAACAGGGACATATTGTGGGACTGCTTGGTCCCAACGGATCAGGAAAGACCACACTTTTGAAACTGGCTGCCGGTATGTTGACTCCCACCGGAGGCAGCGTGCGTGTGTATGGTCAGCAGCCGGGCGTGGCAACAAAGAGTATAACGGCTTATCTGCCGGACCGGTTGGCGCTTCCGGCCCATATGCGCACAGCAGATGTGATGGATTTTTATCAGGATTTCTTTTCCGATTTTAACGTGGAGAAAGCCAAGGGGATGTTGGCGGACCTGGGAATCGGGCCGAAAGACAAGATCGGTGCCATGAGCAAGGGCACCCGTGAAAAGTTGCAGCTGGCATTGACGATGAGCAGGGCCGCACGTTTGTATCTTTTGGATGAACCCATCGGCGGTGTGGACCCTGCCGCCCGGGAGTACATTTTGAACACCATTATTCGCAATTACAGCGAAGACGCTACACTGATTTTGTCCACCCATTTAATCGATGACATTGAAACTGTTCTGGACGACGTAGTGTTCCTGCAAAATGGTCAGGTGAGCCTGACTCAGAGCGTGGACAGCGTGCGGGAACAGTACGGGAAAAGTGTGGACGCGGTTTTCAGGGAGGTATTTCGATGCTGAGCAAATTGATTTCGCACGAGGCAAAAAGCATGGGCCGTCTGCTTCTGCCGGTGTTTGGCGCACTGCTGATTCTGGCAGCGCTGGCGCGCATGATGGAAGCGGTTTGCATGTCCTGGCAGGGGGCAGCTCCCTTGTGGTTGTCCATTCCTTCCGTTCTGCTGTTGATTGGCGCTTTTTTGTGCGCAGTGTTTTTGGTTGCAGCATCCTTTTGGCTGTCTGTACTGCATTTTTACAGGATGCTGGGGGAAGAAGGCTATCTTCTGTTCTCCGTTCCCGCCACAGTTTCCCAGCAGATTTGGGCCAAGCTGCTGTCTGCACTGGTGTGGACATTGGCCTCTCTGGGTGTGATGGTAGGCTGCATCTGGGCATTGGTGCTGCAACCGATGAATATGATTGAAGAAATACGCAACAGCATGTCCCCCACATGGGCCGAAGGCTGGGTGCCCCTGTATTTGGTGATGCTTGCTGTGATGATGGTACTTTCCATACTGGGCGCTTTTCTCTACGCATACATGTGCTGCGCTGTTGGAATGCAGTTCGGTGCGAATCGGCTGCCTGCAACCCTGATTGTATATTTCGGACTTCCTGTGGTGCTGCAGATTGTGACATTGATCGCGATGGTGCTTGTAGGCGTTGTTCTGGCGGCGACCGGTGTATTTGCAGCAATGACCCAAATGTCACCGAAGCTTCTCTATGCAGGATTTTTGGCGGTTCTTACCATTGTCATGCTGATTGGAAATGTGGTATGCTATGCTATAACTTCATATCTCATGAAGAACCGGCTGAATCTTGCTTAAGGAAAGGAAGGCAGAACATGGAAACAAGGCAGTATGTATGCCCCAAGTGCGGATGCACCAGTTATGAGAGCGATCAGTTCCAGGCCACCGGCGGCAATTTTGCAAAGTTGTTTGATATTCAGAACAAAAAATTCTATACGGTTAGTTGTACAAGTTGTGGATATACCGAATTGTATAAATCGGTTGGCGATTCCGGAATGGATGTACTGGATTTTTTGATTGGCGGTTAATGTTTTATCTTCCAAAAGAGCCTCATGGCAGCCAGCTGGCTGCTGTGAGGTTTTTCTGCGTTTCTATGACAAAGTGAAACATTTTCGATACATTCAGTCGTTATGATGTAGGAGAGAATGGAAAAGGAGCGTCACATTTATGAATCGCATTTTGATCGTGGAAGATGAGGTGGCCATCGCACGGCTGATTGAAATGAGCCTGATGCGGGCGGGGTATCAGTGCGAGATGGTGCACGACGGGCTGAGTGCCGCGGATAAAATTGAGCAGACGGATTACGATCTGGTGCTGCTGGACATTATGCTTCCGGGACTGGACGGTTACGAGCTGCTGGAGTATCTGCGCCCGCTGGACACTTCGGTGATCTTTATCACCGCCAAAGGCACGTTGGGGGACCGCGTGAAAGGTTTAAATCTGGGTGCGGACGATTATATTGTGAAGCCCTTTGAAGTGGAAGAACTGGTGGCCCGGGTGGAGAGTGTTCTGCGCCGGTCCGGCAAAGGCGGCTCCAGACTGGAAGCCTTTGACGTGGTACTGGATACCGTGGCCCGTACGGTAAAACAAAACGGGCAAGAGGTGGCGCTGACGCCCCGGGAATTTGATTTGCTGGAGCAGCTGATGCGCAACCGCGGTGCGGCGCTGTATCGGGATGTGCTGTTCAGCCGTGTGTGGGGAGGCGAAATGGACAATGACACCCGCACGCTGGATCTGCACATTCAGCGTCTGCGCAAAAAGCTGAATTGGCATACGCATATCAAAACCGTTTACAAGGTGGGTTATATGCTGGAAAAGGAGTAAACGCATGAAGTTTGCGCAAAAAATGAGCTGCGCCATGATCCTGCTGGTGGCTGTTTCCTTTTCAGTGGGCGGCTTTTTGCTGGTGTGGGGCATTTTCAGCGATGCATTGGATGACGCAGAAGCCCAGGCCGAGCGCTGGCATCTGATGCAGTGCTACGCCATGGAGAGCGAGGTCCTCACCCGAATGGCACAGGGGACAGAGATCACCGACGACGGCATGCGCAGCTATATGCAGTCATTGCCCAGCTATGAGAGCGATAATCTGAACACGATGAACTTTATGCGGCTGATGACCGACGAGAGTGTCGTGTATTCGGAATTTCAGGATGATGCCTGGTCCGGCTGGTTCCCTCTGAACGGTGGGGACAGTGCCTACGAGCTGCGCCGACAGGACGATCAGTATTTTTTGCTTTTGCAGAATGAGATCAACACTCCGGTGAAGACCTATTATATGCAGAGTGTCAACAATGTCACCGGTGTTTTTCATTCCCGCCAGCAGCAGCTGTGGCGATTGTGGCAAATGGAAGCGGTTACGCTGGTGCTGTGCGCGGGCGCAGCGATACTGCTGAGCAACCGCATGACAAGGCCGCTGAAAGTGCTCAGCGAGGCAAGCAGCCGCATTGCCCAAGGCGAGTACGATGTACGCACCGGGCTGGATACCGGGGATGAGATCGGCCTTGTGAGCAAAAACTTTGACGCCATGGCGAAGGCAGTACAGCAGAACGTGGATGACCTGGCATTGTCCGTGCGCCAGCGGGAAGATTTTATGGGGGCGTTTTCCCATGAGCTGAAAACGCCGATGACCGCCATCATCGGCTATGCAGACACCCTGCGCAGCATGCAGGTCAGCCCGGAACAGCAGCGCATGGCTGCGGGATACATTTTTTCCGAGGCAAAGCGGGTAGAATCTTTGAGCCGCAAGCTGTTGATGCTGATGGGACTCACCGAGCAGGAGACCGAGCTGGAACCCGTTGCGCTGGAGCAGATTTTTCGGGCGGTGTATGTGGCCTTGGCACCGATCAGCGGCCGCGTAAAGCTGTGCTTTCAGAAATCGCCGGGCGTAGTGGTTCTGGCGGATAAAGACCTTCTGACCGATCTTGTGTACAACCTGATGCACAACGCGCTGAAGGCGGAACCCAAGGACCAGCGGATTTATGCGCTTTGGTGCTATGATGGTACGCAGGTTCGCGTCACGGTGGCCGATAAGGGGCGCGGTATTCCGGCCGACCAGTTGAGCCGAATCACCGAGCCGTTTTATATGGTGGACAAGTCCCGCGCACGCCAGCAGGGCGGCAGCGGCATGGGACTTGCTTTGTGCAGCGAAATTGCCCGGCTGCACGGCACAAAATTGTCTTTTGAAAGTGAAGAGGGCAAGGGAACAAAGGTCAGTTTTTGGCTGCAGCCGTACAAGGAAGAGGGGGCGGGGGAAGAATGAAGCAGAAATCATGGCTGCGACGCCACCCCCGCGGGGCGGTACTTGTCACGGGCATTTTGGCACTGATTATCAGTGCATTGCCCTTGGCAGCGCTTCACATTGCAGATATGCCGTTGTTCAGCAGTTCTCACGAGCGCTCCTGGCAAAACATGCAAAGCGTGCAGGTGAGCGGCGAGGATCTGTATTTGGTTCAGGCATTGCGTGAGAAAAATCAGCAGGAGTTTTACTGGCAGAGCGAAGAAATGGAACTATATTCTGAAGGGTTTTCCATGCTGAATAACTACATCGGCGATCTGGTGGATGCAGGTGTGCTGGATGCCGAATGGTTAAATTTGGATTTGTTGCCGCCGGGGTTGGAGGTGTACCTGGTGGAGCAGGAGCATTTCCTCACTTGCTCCTATATGAGGGATTCGGCGGGTTTTCTCACATTGAGTGTGTGGGAGAAAGATTCGTATGGAAACGAGTATGCCTTGTGGGAACAACTCACGCTGGAAAGTACCACAGGGAAGATTGTGAGCTTTTTTCTCACGATTCCACAAGTGGAGTTTGACCTGCAGGACCGATTGGAAAAATACATAACTTATCTGGGGTTGTCCGGTTTGGACGACTGGAAAGCAGATTCGATGGTGGAAGGTACGCCCGATCTGGCCAGCCTGTACTCGCAAAAGGCCCAGGCTGCAGTTATGCTGTATACTGTTGTGGGGGACGTTCCGGATGCGATGCGGATTGTAGGTGGTCTGGAACCCAGCACCTGAAAATGTGAAAGAGCCAGCGGGCGGTTTTCTGCCCGCTTTTTTCAATGGTTTTACATTGCCAAGGGGGGCGCTGTGTAGTATAATTACCTTATATATTGTATTCTGGAGGCATATGCGTGCATTATCTTGACAACGCCGCCACCACCCGTGTGGCTGATGCGGTGGCCGACACAGCCTGCGCGGTGTTACGGCAACATTTTGCCAATCCCTCTTCGCTATATGCGCCCGGCGCCCACAGCGAAATGGTGATCGATGACGCCCGGCAGATCGTGGCGGATTCCCTGGGGGCAAAGCCCGGTGAAATTTACTTTACCGCCAGCGGAACCGAGGCGGACAACATCGCGGTATTCGGCGCCTGCAAGGCGCGCCGGGCCTGGGCGGACCACGTAGTGGTCACCGGTTACGAGCATCCTGCGGTGCAGAACGCGGTGGCCGCGCTGGAAAAGGAAGGCTGGCGTGTCAGTGTGGTAAACCCTGACCGGGAAGGCCATGTGTCTTTGGAAGAGCTGGTCGGTGCGGTAAACGCCAAAACGGCGCTTGTAACCGCCATGCACGTGAACAACGAAGTGGGTTCTGTGCTGGATGTGGCTGCGCTGGCCAAGGCAGTCAAAGCGAAAAACAGCCGCACGGCGGTCCATGTGGACGGCGTGCAGGCCTGGTGCAAACTGCCCATCCGGCTGAATACCACTCAGATTGACAGCTATGCGGTGTCCGGCCATAAAATTCATGCGCCCAAGGGCGTCGGTGCGCTGTATCTGCGCCGGGGCTATCATGTGGAGAAGTTTTTGTACGGCGGCCATCAGGAACAGGGCATGCGTCCCGGAACCGAGAACACCGCCTTCATCGCCGCACTTGGCTGCGCGGTGGAAAAAATGAATGCCGACCGGCAGCGCCGTGCCCGTGTCGCAGCACTGGCGGCCCGGCTCTGGCAAGGGCTGGAAACCATTCCGGGCATTGTGCGCAACAGCCCCGCAGATGCGGTGCCGGATGTGTGCAACTTCTCGGTGGAGAACATAAAAAGTGAGACCATGCTGCACTATTTGGAAGCGCGGGAAATCTATGTGTCCAGCGGCTCGGCCTGTTCCAAGGGCGAAGCCAGCCACACGCTGCAGGCCATGGGCCTGCCCCGGGAGAGGGTGGATACCGCGGTGCGCGTGTCCTTCAGCGGGGAAAACACCCCCGAGGACGTGGACGCTCTGCTGGAAGCGCTTCGCTGCGGTGTAGCGGAAATTGCAAAAATCAGACGATGAGGGAAGATTCCAATATGAAAGAGATCATTCTGGCCTATCAGGGAGAAATGGCCCTGAAAGGTTTGAATCGCGCCACTTTTGAAAGTGTGCTGATGAAGACCATGCGCCGCCGCCTGTCTACTGTGGGCGATTTCAAGGTGTATCGTGCGCAGTCCACCATGTACGCGGAACCGGTGGACGAATATCAGGATATGGATGCGGCTTTTGACCGCGTTTCCAAAATTTTCGGCATCGCAACCCTTTCCCGGGCAGCGGTGTGCGAGAAAGATTTTGACGTGATCAAAAAGACGGCCGTGACCTATCTGCGGGACACGTTGCGCAATGCCAGAACCTTCAAGGTCAGCGCCAAGCGGTCGGACAAATCCTTTCCCCTGAACAGCATGGAGCTGGGAAGGGAACTGGGGGCTGCGCTGCTGAGCGCCTATCCGCATCTGCGGGTGGATGTGCACAATCCCCAGGTCAATGTGATGGTGGAAATCCGTGACTTCGCGGCTTACGTGCACGGGGGCAAGCACCCCGGTGCGGGCGGTCTGCCGGTATCCACTTCCGGCAAGGCGGCGCTGATGCTGTCCGGCGGCATTGACAGCCCTGTGGCCGGCTACATGATGGCCAAACGCGGCCTGTCGCTGATTTGCGTGCACTTTGCCAGCCCTCCTTATACCAGTGAGCGCGCCCGGCTGAAAGTGATGAAGCTGGCCAAGGAGCTGACTCCCTGGACCGGCAATCTGAATGTGTACGTGGTCCCTTATACCAAACCCCAGGAGTACATCCGCGACCATGCGCCGGCGGACCTGTTCACTGTGCTGATGCGCCGCAGCATGCTGCGCATTGCCAACATTCTGTGCAAGCAGGAAGACGCCCGGGCCATCATCACCGGTGAGAGCCTGGCACAGGTGGCCAGCCAGACGCTGATGGCGCTGGCCTGCACCGATGCCGCTCAGGACCTGCCGGTTCTGCGGCCCTGCATCGGCATGGATAAAACCGAGATTACGCATATTTCCCGCCAGATTGGGACTTATGAAACCAGCATTGAACCTTACGAGGACTGCTGCACCATTTTTACGCCGCCCCATCCCAAAACGAAGCCCACTTTGGCGGAGATTGAGCAGGCGGAAGCAGCCATGCCCGACCTTGCGGCGCTGGAACGTGCAGCTGCACAGGAAACGCCCCTGGAACACGTGAATTTGTAAACGAGAGAAGGCCTTTGTTTGAAAGCGGAGATCATTGCCGTTGGCACCGAGCTGCTGCTTGGAGATATTTTGAATACAAACGCCCAGTTTTTGAGCCAGGAGCTGGCGGCACTGGGAATCACCGTGCATTATCAGACCGTGGTGGGCGATAACGCCGAGCGGTTGGAGAGTGTGGTAAATCAAGCGCGGCAGCGCAGCGATCTGCTGGTGTTTTCCGGCGGCTTGGGTCCCACGGAGGACGATTTGACCAAGCAGACCGTGGCCCATGCTTACGGGGATGAACTTCGTTTTGACAAAGAAGAACTGGCCAAAATTCAGCGCTTTTTTGATGCTTGGGGCCGCACCATGCCGCAGAATAACCGGCGGCAGGCCTATGTGCCGGTGCACGGCCGCAAAATTGAAAACCACAACGGCACCGCGCCGGGTATGATCTTTGAGGATACCCGGGAAAAGGGAAAATACGCGGTGCTTTTGCCTGGCCCGCCCAAGGAGCTGCAGCCCATGTTTTTGGAGACTGTGCGACCCTGGCTTGCGTCTATGAGCGACAGCGTGCTTCATTCGCTGACGCTGCGCGTCATGGGCATTGGGGAGAGCCATTTGCAGGAGAAGATCGGCCCGTTTTTGGAAAACGAAAACCCCACGGCGGCCCTGTACGCCAAAACGTCGGAAGTGGTGGTGCGCATCACCGCCAAGGCGAAAGATGAACAGGCGGCCCGGGCCATGTGCGAAGACTATGCACAACGTTTTTATCAGGTGCTGGGAGATCACATTTACACCCAGACCGAGGATTCACTGGAAGAGACTGTGGTGCATACACTGATGGAGAAAGGGAAAACCGTGGCCACGGCGGAAAGCTGCACCGGCGGACTGTTGTCCGCACGACTGACGGCGGTTCCCGGTTCCAGCGAAGTGTTCCAGTACGGAGCATGCACCTATGCCAATCCGGTAAAAGAGCGGGTGTTGGGTGTAAAACACGACACGCTGGAGAAATATGGCGCGGTCTCGCCGGAAGTGGCAGCCGAGATGGCGGAAGGCGTGCGGCGTGCAGCCGGAGCGGACTTCGGCGTGGGCATTACGGGCATTGCCGGACCCGGCGGCGGTACGCTGGAAAAACCGGTGGGCCTGGTGTATGTGGCGGCTGCCTGCGAATATACCACCTATGTGCAGAAACTGGTGGTCACAGGCCGCACCCGGGAAGTGGTGCGCCTTTCTTCCACACAGCGGGCTCTGGACATGGTGCGGCGCTTGGCGTTGAATCTGGAGCAGCCGGGCTGTTATGCGTTCCCCGCCGGAGAACCGGCGCATTTCACCGAAAAAGCAACGGTGAAGGATGTTTGACGAAAAAGGAGGACCCCAACGGATGCAGATGGAAAAAAATGTGGAAAAACAATTGATCGTGCGCACCTTTGAGCCGGATATGGCCCAACTGAAAGAACTGGCAAGACAGCTTGCGTCCATGCCCAATGTATCCCTGAATTTGTACGGGCAAGCCGGTGAGGTACTCATTGTCATTACAGCGCGCGCCATTGCGCCCGCAGCTGCCACCGAATTGACGGAGACCATTGCCGATCGCTTTGAGCAGGTGCTGGGTGAAGCAGTGTATGGCCGTGGCAAGGGCGGACTCGCTTATTTTGCAGCCGGAGAACTGATTGAAAACGAAGCCAGCATCGTGGCATCGGATTCGGCTACCGGCGCATTGCTGGCCGAGGAGTTTTCGCACACCAAACGCGGCAATACCGTGTTTGATTTCGGCGATGTCAGCTACAACGACACCCGTGTGATGGGTAAAATCAAGAGCAGCGCATCCCGCAATTACGAAAAGGGCAATCTGTATCAGATGGCTGCGGCCCGTGCGGTGGCGGCGGCCAAGTGTGCCCGTGCGGAATTCGGTGTGTCCGTAACCGGCGGAAACAACGGTCAGCCTCTCTATTTGGCCGTTGCCTATAAGGGGTATGTGTACATGCGCAGCTTTAAGGCTGCACCCGATGCGGCAAAACGTGCCGCTCTGGCCGCGCTGGACATTGTGCGCCGGCTTTCTCTGAAGGCACCGGTGGAAAATGTGCGGGTGTTCAAAGCAAATACAGATTTTGACTGGGACGAACCGCTGGCCAAACGCCGTTCCAATAAGATGTTGGGGCCGGTGATTGTTCTGATCGTTCTGCTGGTTGCGCTTGCAGTTGCCTGCTGGTATTTCTTCACGCATTTCAGCCTTGGCGGTGCGGACGGTGATGCCTTGGCGGTGGATACTTCTTCTTCCGTGAGCCAGAGCGTGTCGGAAGTGCTTCCGGACAGCACCAGCAGCACCAGTGAAGTACAGCAGGATGGCTCCACTGCCGCCAGCTCCACCGGGACAGCCGCCCCTTCCGGGCAGACGGACAGCGACGGAAAAGTGCGTCCTTTTGCGTAATGTGATTTTTACAAGGCGCGGCGTGCGCCGGTGAGGAGAACAGAACAGATGAAACCTGTGATTGGAATTGTAACAGGGCAGGCTGCCGGTGAAGTGCCGAAGTTTGCAGTGCCCTGCGCGTATGTGCGCGCGGTGGAGCGGGCCGGTGGGCTTGCTCTGCAGCTGCCTGTGTCGGCTGCGGTGGATGGCGCCGTGCTGGAGCAGTGGCTGGCGCTGTGCGGCGGTTTTTTGCTGGCGGGCGGCGGCGATGTGGCTCCTGCTTATTACGGCCAGAGCCCCATTCCGCAAATCGGCGCTACCAGCCGTCTGCGGGACAACGTGGAGCTGAGCCTTTGCCGTGCGGCCCAGCGGGCGGGCAAACCGGTACTGGGCATTTGCCGCGGTGTTCAGGTGATGAATGTGGCTTTCGGCGGCACGCTTTGGCAGGATATCCCGGCTCAGTGCCGCGGTTCCATTTGCCATTCGCAGAATCCTGAAAACCGGGCGGAACTGTTTCACAGCATCGGCATTGCTCCGGGCAGCATTCTGGCGGGAGTGATGGGCACCACCCGGCAGGAGTGCAATTCCTTTCATCATCAGGCGGTGCGGGATGTGGCGTCCGGCTTTCAGGCAGTGGCGCACGCACCGGACGGCATCATTGAAGCAGTGGAGGACACCCGCGGCCTGATGCTGGGGGTTCAGTGGCACGCCGAGGAATTGGAATCTCAGTTCCCAGCTCATGCCGCCCTGTTCCAATGGCTTGTGGAAAAGGCTAGATAAAACAAAAAGGCGCGCATTCGTTTTACACGAATGCGCGCCTTTTGCTATGAAATCAGATTTTTACACCGGAGATGACGTAAAGATTCGGCGTGTCGGCCAAAATGTCTACCTGGAACAGATCGCGCCAGACTTCCGCTTCCTGCAGGGCGGGCTGCAGGTGGGTGGAGATACGTTGCACCTGCGGACTGTGATGACGCTGATCGATGGTGGCACGGCTTTCACTGTGAGCGACCATAAAACGGCCGCCCGGACGCAGCGCCTTCCACACGGCCCTGGCCAGCGAGGCTTTGTCGGCAAAGTGCGGGTAAGCGCTGTAAATAAACGCGGTGTCAAATCCGGTTTCCGTAAAGTCGAGAATGTCCATGGCGAACAGTTCCACGCAGGGCAGGGGATATTTTTCGCGGGCAATGGAAATCATCCGGTCCGATACGTCCACCCCTACCAGACGAGCCGGCTGTTTGGACAGCAGGGTGTCGAACAGTGCGCCGGTTCCGCAGGCAATGTCCAGAATCTGCTGGCCGGGACAAACACCTGCCAGGGTCACAAGGGCCGACAGCTTTTCCGGGTCGTGGTGGCACATCTGGTCCCACTGATCCGCCCGGGCATTGAAATATTCCTTTACGTGCTGAATGTCATCCATGACAATACTCCTTTAAAAATTTTTATGCGGCTGCACGCGGTCCCTGAATGGCACCGGATTTCTGCAGTGCAATCACCAACACCGGCACAGCCACCAGCTGCAGGACAATGCCGGGCAGCGCCGTCACAAACGAAGCGGCTACAAAAGCGCTCAGACCGTAAGCTTTGCCGGCAATTCCCATAAACAGTGCGTTAGCAAGGCCCGATACCACACGTCCTCCCAGCATGGCGCCGATCAGCGAGGGATACAGCGGCGCGCGGAAGTGATGATACAAAAGGCCTGTCAGAATGCCGTAGGCGCACAGCTCCAACATCATGGCTGGGGCAGTGGGGAAGAGAGGAGGCATTCCGGTCAGCAGAGAAGAGACCAGCGGAACCAGAAATCCGCAGGCAGCGCCGTACTGCCAGCCGCACACAAGGCCGCAAATCAGAACGGGAATGTGCATGGGCAGAAATACCGTGCCGGCGCCGATCATGTGAAATGCACTGGGAAGCACAAGGCCCAGCGCGAAACAAAGGGCGGCAAGAATCATCTTTTTTGTGTTGGTCATCGTTCATTCCTCCTGTTGGCAAAACAAAAGAGCCGGGAAACACTTTCCCCGCTTCATGCGGGAAAGCCTTCCTGGCTCTTGTTTCAATTCATTCTGGTGATTGCCGCCTTCATGGCGTGCTGTTACTTATGTATTATACCATCTTTTCCCATGCGTGACAACCATTTCGACGCTGCAAAGTTTTTTCGAAAGCGTGCATAAAGAGTTTGGTTGTGGTATGATAAAGGCAATCCATGCAGGAAAGGGCGAGGAATGATGATTGGCTGGATTCTTCTTGCTGCCGCATTGATTTTTGCGGCGGTGTTGATTGTGCGTGCGGCATCCTGTAAACCGGTGGAACCGGATTACGGTCCGGACGTGGAAGTAAAGGTTCAGGCAGATGCGGCAGACCATTTGGCACAGCTGGTGCGCATTCCCACTGTGTCCAATTACGACGAAAGCAAAGTGGATTTTGCACAGTTTGAACGGTTTCGTCAAACGCTTGCGCAGCTGTATCCCCGGGTACACGAAACGTGCCCGCCGGTGCTGTGCGGCAATACGGGCCTTCTGTTTCACTGGAAAGGCTCTTCCGATTCTGAACCGACGGTGCTGATGGCGCATTACGATGTGGTGCCGGTCAACGAAGAGGCGTGGGAGCATCCGCCTTTTTGCGGTCAGGTGTTTGACGGAGAGCTTTGGGGCCGCGGCACGCTGGACACTAAGATTACGCTTATGGGCATTCTGGAAGCGGCAGAACAACTGCTCAAGGACGGTTTTGTGCCCCAAAACGATATCTGGATGGCCTTCGCCGGTGACGAAGAGGTTTCCGGTCACGGAGCCACGGACATCATCGCCTATTTGAAGGAGAAGGGTGTTAAGCCCGCCATGGTTGTGGACGAGGGCGGCGCTGTGGTAGAAGGCGTTTTCCCGGGTGTCACCCGTCCCATCGCGGTGGTGGGCATCGGCGAAAAGGGCATGATGAACGTGGAACTGCATGCGGTCAGCGAAGGCGGCCATGCCAGCCATCCTACCCGGCCTTCGGCAGTGGGCGCAATGAGCCGCGCGGTGGCGCGTCTGGAGGCGCATCCCATGAAAGCGGCTATGACAGAGCCGGTGTACGGCCTGTTCCGGACAATGGCGCCCCATGCGCCCTTTGCCCTTCGCCTGGTACTGAACAATTTGTGGTGCTTTGGCGGGTTGCTGTGCCTTCTGGCGGAAAAGCTGGGCGGAGAAGTCAATGCCATGATGCGTACCACCTTTGCCTTTACCATGGCCCGGGGCTCCAAACAGATCAACGTTATGCCCAATGAGGCAGTGGCCGGGGTGAACGTACGCCTGGTCAATGTGGATACGCCGGACAGCGTGAAGGCCTATATGGAAAAGACCATTGCAGACCCCCACGTATCCGTCCAAGTGACCCACGCGCAGCCTGCCACCCCCTATGCTTCAACAGAAAATGCGCACTGGAATAAGCTGGCCGCAGCGATTGCCCACACTTGGAAAGGGTGCCTGGTGTCACCCTATCTGATGATTGCCTGTTCGGACAGCCGCCATTATACCGGCTTTTGTGATGATGTGTATAAGTTCAGCGCCATGCATTTGAGCGCTGCACAGCGCGGCTTGATTCACAATGACAATGAGCGCATCCCTGTGGATGAGATTGCCCGGACGGTTGCATTTTTTACCCGCCTGGAGCAGACACTGTAATAGAGAAAGAAGAAAGGACGAACAAACATGAATCAGGATTTGCTGCGGCAGTATGCCGCATTTGCCGTACGCGTGGGCGTCAATCCTCAGAAGGGGCAGACGCTGATCATCACCGCGCCCATCGAAGGGGCCGCCTTTGTGCGCCTGTGTGCTCAGGAGGCATACGATGCCGGTGTGCGGGAAGTAGTGGTCAAGTACGACGACGAAAAGCTGAATCGAATCCGTATGGAGCGCACAGCTCTGGAAGTTTTGACGGACGTGAAGCCCCACATCCTGCGCAGTTATCTGGACTATGCGGAAAGTGAGGGCGGCGCGTGCATTCTGAATGTGCTTGCCTCGGACCCGGAAATTTACAAAGGCCTGGATCCGGAAAAGATCAACCGTGTGTCCGCAACCCGCCGCGAAGCACTGAAGCCCTGGCGGGATAAAACTCTGAAGGATGAGGTACAGTGGAGCATTGTGGCTATTCCCAGCGCCGCTTGGGCCGCTAAAATCTTTCCGGGTCAAGCCGATGCAGAGGAGAAACTGTGGCAGGCGATTTTTGATGTGTGCCGTGTGAAGGAAGACGGAGATGTGGTGGCTGCCTGGAAAGAACATGTAGCCCGCACTACAGCGCGGCGGGATCGCCTGAACGCACTGCAGCTGGACAGCATCCGTCTGCAAAGCGCTAACGGAACGGACTTGACTGTTGGCCTGGCCGACGGCCATATCTGGGAAGGTGCCCAGAGCAAGACCCCGGAGGGATACACATTCATTGCCAATATTCCCACGGAGGAAGTATTCACTGCGCCTCATCGGGAGCGGGTCAATGGCGTGGTACACGGCACAAAGCCCTATGTGTACAATGGAAATCTGATCGAGAATTTCTGGGTCCGGTTTGAGAACGGCCTGGTTGTGGAGCATCATGCGGAAAAAGGGGAAGAGCTGCTGAGTAAGCTGCTGGATACAGACCCGGGCGCGCGCCGCATCGGTGAGATTGCACTGGTGCCGGCATCCAGCCCCATCAACCAAAGCGGATTGCTGTTCTACAACACCTTGTTTGACGAGAATGCAGCCTGTCACATCGCTTTTGGACAGGGATATCCGGGCACGGTTGAAGGCGGCAACGCTATGACTCAGGAAGAGCTTTTGGGCTGCGGTGTCAACTCCAGCCTTGTGCATGAGGATGTGATGGTAGGAGCTGCTGACATGACCATCACAGGCCTTACCAAAAACGGCGAAACAGTGAGTATTTTTGAAAACGGAGAATGGGCCTTTTAATCATAAAAACAGCGCCGGAAGAGCTTGTCTTCCGGCGCTGTTTTTAATTTGAATCCAAAGAGGATAATCTTTTTTTCAAAAATGCGATGTATTCTGTAGCCAGGGCGGACAAACCGCGGCGAGAAGAATAGATGTAGGCAATTTCACATTCGGTGTCGGGAATCGGAATGTTTACCAGACCGTGTTTTTGGTTGTACTCTTTCGAGTGCGGGAGCACAACGCTGAAAGCCGTGGTCCTCGACACAATATCGCGGCGGGAAGTGGAAGATTCTACGCGGATCAAACGAGATGGATTGACAAAAGGAAATGCTTCCGTATTGAGAGCAAGCGAGTCCGGGCTGGAGAAAACAGTACAGGGATAGTCGGATAACTTGGAAAGAACAAATTCTTTTTCTTTCAGCAAAGGATGCGAGCAGGACAACTGCACACACAGCGGAAAGCGCATCAAAGGAACGTATTCTAAATGAAGTGCGCTGCAGCGGTTGCGCAGACTGCTCTCCGGCGTTTGAATGCAGACGCATAAATCACAAAGGTTCCGCAATAAAAGCGTCAGCACGTCCGGACTGGAGTTGTGAAAACAGCATAACTGCAGCTCGGGACAAGATTGATACTTCTCGCACAAATCACAGAAAGCCTCAAAGGATGGAATATCTCTGGGATATGCCAGCCGAAAATAATAAGTCGATGGAGAATGCACGGCAGCAGAAATTTCATTCAGTTCATGAATGATTGTCCCTGCGTGCTGCACCAGCTGCTCGCCCTGCTCGGTGAGAACCATGCCCGTAGGAGTTCGAATAAAAAGAGTGGTGTTTAATTCGTTCTCAAGATTTTTGACAGCATTGCTGATATTGGGCTGCGATAAAAAAAGATTCTTTGCGGCTTGTGAAATGGACCCGACTTTGGCAATTTCCAAGACGTATTGTAATTGTTGTATAGTCATAGTAACATCCTTTTTTTCGATTATACTATGGGGAACGTGTTTCTGCAATACACTGTGCGACGTGGGATAAATGAAATCTATATGCCTATAAAGGATCCATATTTTTCACTTGGGGGTTCACCGTGCTAATATTTTATTGAGCCAATGGACAAGTTTGTTGTATGAGAGGTGGCCCCTATGGATTTACAGAGTTTTATGCGTCAACAGGCAGATCAGGAAGCCTCCCTGTTGGCCGATTTGAACCAGAGCCTTTGGAACTATGCGGAATTCGGTTATCAAGAGTTTCAAAGCAGTCAAAAAATCAAAGAAGTGCTCGAGCAGGAAGGTTTTGAGGTGGAACTTGGAGTGGGCGGACTTCCAACTGCAATCAAAGCCTCTTTCGGAAAGAGCGGTCCCGTAATCGGAATTCTGGGCGAATATGACGCTCTGCCCAATTTAAGCCAGGAGGCAGGCGCCACAGAACAGCGTCCGATCCCTGGGGCACAGAATGGACATGGTTGTGGTCACAGCGCACTGGGAGCAGGCGCCGTTGGTGCGGCGATTCTGGCCAAAAGGTATCTGCAGGAAACTCAAAAAGAAGGTACCATCCAATTTTGGGGTTGCCCGGCGGAAGAAACCGGATTTGGCAAAACGTTTATGGCAAGAGAAGGGTGCTTTTCAAATTTGGATGCAGCATTGACCTGGCACCCGAGCCATGCCAATAAAGCAGGTGCAGCCAGAACAGTTGCCTATTATAAAGTCCGGTTTGATTTCCATGGCCGCACGGCTCATGCAGGAACCTGCCCCGAGCTGGGCCGCAGTGCGCTGGATGCCTGTGAGCTGATGAATGTGGGAGTAAATTATCTCAGAGAACACATCATGAGCCAGGTTCGCGTTCATTATGCTTATCTGGACTGCGGTGGAAGCAGTCCCAATGTTGTGCAGGAAACATCTTCGCTCCTTTATTTTGTACGGGCGCCCAAACTGAAACAGTGTACAGAAGTACTTGAACGCATTCAGAAAATCGCAGAAGGGGCAGCGCTGATGACAGAAACGAAAGTGAAAATTTCTGTGCTGGGCGGTGTCAGCGATATTATACCAAATCGCACTCTGGCAGAGGTTTTGTCAGAAAGCTTTGTGGAACAGGGCGGGCCGGATTTCACCGAAGAAGACTATGCTCTGGCAAGAAACTTTATTCCGACTCTGCCTCAGCAGCAGTGCATGGAATGGATGCAAAAAGCAGCTTTGCTGAATCATATGACTTTAGAAGAATTTAAGCACCGCCCGCTGGATACGGCAATCAATCCGTTTAACCCTGAAAGTATGAAGGTTGTAGTCACCGGTTCCAGCGATGTGGGAGATGTCAGTTATCTGGTGCCGACGGCACAGATTATGGTAGCGGCAAGTATTCCGGGAACAAGCCCGCACACTTGGCAGTTCACTTCGCAGATGGGAACCAGCTTTTCGAATAAGGCATGTGTTGCGGCCGCGAGAGCCCTTGGAACTGCTTGCGCGAAACTGTACGACAGACCGGAAATTCTCAAGCAGGCAAAAGGAGAACTTTTGAAAGAAACGCACGGTGAATACCAGTGTCCGATCCCGAAAGAGATCGATTATACACAAGTGAATCCGTAAGAAAAAGGCGGCAGCCGGTTTGACCGGCTGCCGCCTTTTTGGCCGCTTACAGTGATGGATATGGCTCAGCAGCGGCCGTATTGGGAGAAAATACATAGAAAAAAGGAGTGGCACAGCTGTTGCTGTGCCACTCCTGCCAAATCGTAATGAATATCCGACTCGAAATTAGCGCTTGGAGAACTGGGGAGCGCGACGGGCAGCTTTGAGGCCGTATTTCTTACGCTCTTTCATGCGCGGATCACGGGTCAGGAAGCCGGCTTTCTTCAGCTCCGGACGCAGGTTCTCGTCATAAACCAGCAGAGCGCGGGACAGACCATGACGGATGGCGCCAGCCTGTCCGGAAACACCGCCGCCGGAAACGCGAACAACGATGTCAAATTTGTTGTCCAGACCAGTCAGAGCCAGGGGCTGACGAACGACCAGCTTCAGGGTCTCCAGACCGAAGTAATCGTCGATGTCGCGGTCGTTGATGGTGATTTTGCCGGTGCCGTTGTATACACGAACACGGGCAACAGAGTTTTTACGGCGACCAGTGCCGTAGAAATAAGATTTCGTCTCGTACATCTCGTTTGCCTCCTGTTACAGTGTATAAGCTTCGGGCTTCTGAGCAGCGTGGCCGTGCTCGCTGCCTTTGTAAACGCGCAGGCGTTTCAGAGCATTGGCACCCAGAGTGTTGCCGGGCAGCATGCCCTTTACAGCCAGCATCATAGCCTTCTCGGGGTTCTCAGCCATCAGAGTGCGATACTGGATCGCTTTCATGCCGCCGATCCAGCCGCTGTGATGATAGTGATATTTCTTGGTCAGTTTGCTGCCGGTCAGAACCGCTTTGTCGCAGTTGATGATGACAACATGGTCGCCGCAGTCCACATTGGGAGTGAAGGTGACCTTATTCTTGCCGCGCAGAAGAACAGCGGCGGTGGCAGCGGTGCGGCCGAGGGGTTTGCCAGCGGCATCGATCACATACCACTTGCGGTCAACTTTGCCGGCTTTTGCAAGAGTCGTGCTCATGTGTATATCCTCCTAAATTTGTCTCGAAACAGACGCAGAATGCCTGTTTTTGAAATCGTGCAGATTTGATTATAGCGAAAAGAATTGTCCGCGTCAATACCTTTTTTTGATTTTTTTAATTTATCATTTCAGATCTCTTAAAATCTCTTTATTTCTCTTGTTTTCTCACGATTACTCAAATGCTATTTTTGAAAATCGACAGGGTTTTGTTTGCCTTGCCTGCACGGCTGTGCTACTATATATAATGTATCCGCCGCGGGTGGATAAGGAAGAGTGAAATTCCAGTAAGGTGGTTTTGATATGGATTTTGATAGACGCTGTTGGGCCGAGGTAGACCTTGGCGCGCTGCGGCAGAATTATCGGCTGGTGAAGGATAAGGCCGGAGATGCTGCGGTGATGGCAGTGGTAAAGGCAGACGCCTATGGACATGGCGATGTGGCGGTGGTCACGCTTCTGGACGAAGAAGGCGCAGACCGTTTTGCCGTGTCGGGATTTGAAGAGGCGGTGCGCCTTCGCAGGACGGGTGTGGCAAAGCCCATTCTGATTTTGGGCTATACCGGCGCGCACAACGCAGCGGCGCTGGCCGTCAACGATATTATGCAGACGGTTTTTTCTCTTGAGTATGCGCGGGAGCTTTCCCGAGCTGCACAGCGGGCGGGTGTCACCGTAAACGTTCACCTGAAAGTGGATACCGGTATGGGCCGCATCGGATTTACGGCCCGGGATGACTTTGACGCGGCAATCGCTGAGATGGATGAAGTGTGCGGCATGCCCGGCCTGGCTGTAGTGGGCATCTTCACCCATTTTGCCGTGGCAGACAGTACGCTTCCCGAGGATGTGGCTTATACCAAAGCGCAGTACGATGTGTTCCAGCGGGTTACGAAGGCATTGCAGGAACGGGGACATCGTATTCCGGTCGCCCATTGCTGCAACTCTGCGGGAACCTTCGCCTGGCCGGAGTATCATTTGGACATGGTGCGTCCCGGAATCATTCTGTATGGGTGTGATCCTTCATCGGATGTGCGCTTGCCGGGTTTGGTGCCTGCCATGAAGCTGAAAGCTGTGGTGTCCATGGTTAAAAATCTGGCACAGGGAGACAAAGTCAGCTACGGATGCACGTTCACTGCGGAAAAACCCATGCGTGTGGCAACCTTGCCGGTGGGATATGCAGACGGTTATCCCCGCGTGCTCTCCAATCAGGGTGTAGTTTCATTGCACGGAAAACCCGCCCGGGTGCTGGGCCGGATCTGCATGGACCAAATGATGGTGGATGTGACGGATATTCCGGATGTGCAGGCAGGGGACGAAGCGGTGATTTTCGGCGACGGCATTGCTTACAGCGTGGATGATATCGCGGCAGCTGCCAATACAGTGAACTACGAGATCCTGTGCGACATCGGTCGGCGCGTACCCCGCGTTTACGTGGAGAACGGCCGGGAAGTGGATTTTGTCAATTATCTGGAAGGAGAATGATCCCGGATGAAAAAACTGCTTGTAGTGGTGGACTATCAGAACGATTTCGTCACAGGCGCGCTGGGAAATCCGGCGGCGCAGGTGCTGGAGGATGGCATTGCCGCCAAGGTGGCCCAATATGAGCAGGAGGGCGGCTACGTGCTGTTTACCCGGGATACTCATCCGGCGGAGTATATGCAAACCAGAGAAGGCAAATTTCTGCCGGTTCCCCATTGTATCCGCGGGTCCGAAGGCTGGCACTTGTACGGTAAGCTGGCCGCCTACGAGGAAGGTTTGCGTGATCGGGTGATGGTAGTAGACAAGCCGACCTTCGGCTGCGCTGCCTTGCCCGGTCAGGTGTTGACGTTGTGCGGCGGTGCACCGGATGAGATTGAGCTGTGCGGCGTGGTCACGGACATTTGTGTCCTCTCCAATGCAGTGATGCTGCACAGTCATTTTCTGAATGCGCAGATCTCGATTCTGGGGTCTCTGTGCGCGGCAGCCACGTCTGAAAATCACCAGAGGGCGCTGGCGGTTCTTGCGGGCATGGGATACGGTATTGCTTAAATAAAAAAAGGCGTGCGGAACTTCCGCACGCCTTTTTTCTGTTTTTACTCCTCTGCCGCCTGCAGATGGCCGGTATTTTCGATCTCGGCGATCATGTCCACACGGACCTGGTGACGACCGCCTTCGTACTCGGCATTCAGCCATTCGTCCACGATCATTTTGGCGGTTTCCACGCCGATGACACGGGCGCCGAAGGCGATGATATTGGTGTTGTTGTGCTGCTTGGACAGCTTGGCAGAATAAGGCTCGCTGCAAACGCAGGCGCGGATGCCCTTGACCTTGTTGGCCGCCAGGGAAATGCCCACGCCCGTGCCGCAGATCAGCACGCCGCCGTCTACTTCGCCAGCTGCTACCATCTTGGCCACCTTGTAGCCGCTGATGGGGTAATTAAAACGCTCGGTGCTGTTGGTGCCCACATCCACCATTTCAATGCCTTTGGCCTCCAGATAGGCCTTGATTTCTTTTTTCATTTCCACGGCCACATGGTCGTTTCCGATTGCCAGTTTCATACTGTATGCCTCCTGTTAATTGGTCAAAAATCTGGCCCTTTTGATTTCAAAAGGGCCAGATTCTGTTTACAAATACTTCGGGTCTGCCATTCGTTTGAACGCATAAATTGCGGCGCCCACAGTGCCGTTGGCCTGGTTGGGGCGAGAATAACGCAGATCCAGATTCTTTTCCGGATAGGGTTTACGGGCATACCGGTGAACGGCTGCTTCCAGCTGTTCCCGGGGGAAGCCTTCCATCTGCAAAAGTCCGCCGCCCAGCACCACACAGTCGGGGTCAAACAGGTTGACCTCTGACGCAACAGCCTGGCCCATGCCTTCTACAAAATCCTGCATGATGGTGGTGTCCATGTGTGTGGCAAACATTTTTTTGATGGAAGTATCGGGGAAATGTTCTGCTTGAATTTCCTCCAAAGCAATGCCGGAGACCACGGTTTCCAGACAGCCTACGTTTCCACATTTGCACACGCGTTTGTTCCCGTATACGGGCAAATGGCCCAATTCAGCGGCCACGCCGTTGCGCCCCAGCATGATTTTGCCGTTGACCAGCACAGCGTTTCCGATTCCGGTTCCGAAATAGATACCAGCCACGCAGTCGCAATCTGTAAGACCCAAATCAGCCAAATCGAAGAACAAAAGATTGTTCACGTCCCGGTTGATGTAGACGGGAATGCCCAGCGCACCGCCCAATTCTTCAACGACCGCATAATTGTCCGGAATGCAGGCGATGTTGGGAGTCTGCACCACGACGGTCCGCTCCCGGTTGATGGTGGACGGGAATCCAATGGAAACAGCCAGCGGCATTTTTCCGTCCAGATTTCGGCCGCAATAAGCACGAATACATTCAGCCAGCTTTTCGGTGGGATGTTCCACTCCCACAAAGACGCTTTGGGTATCCAGCCGCTCAAAGGCCGTCATGTTTTGCTCCTCATCCACCAGCGCGAAGCGCATGTTTGTGCCGCCGATATCAATGCCCAGCACAAGACGCTCAGATGCACTCATGGTGTCATCCCCCTTTTTACGGTTTTACCCCAGTTTCTTCCTCAAACTGTGCTTTCATTTTATCACAGGCTGTCTGAAGGTCAACATCCAGAGAGAAGAGACCGGAGGAGCCCAGAATGTACACATCGGCTCCAGCGTCGTGCAGACGTTTGAATGTTTTTTTGTTGCAGGATCCGTCGATCATGATTTTGTAATGCCAGCCGTTCTCTTCCCGCAGGCGTTTTGCCTCGGCGATTTTGTCCAGCATTTCGGTGATGAAGGGCTGACCCGCAAAGCCCACATCCACGGTCATCAGCGTCAGAACGTCGATGCGGTTCAGATAGTGCTTGCAGTAGGACAGGGGAGTGGCCGGATTCAAGGTGACGCCCACCTGGCAGCCGGCGTCCCGAATGCGGTTCAGTGTGCGGAAGCAGTCCGTGTTGATGGTCTCCGCATGGGGGCTGATCAACGCTGCGCCGGCCGCGGCGCAGGCGTCAATCCAGTCGTTTGGATTGGTGGTCATCAGATGTACGTCCATGGGCTTTTTGGCCACCCGGGCACAGGCTTTCATAAAGTCCGGGCTCAGGGTGATGTTTTTGCAGTAATGGCCGTCCATGATATCGATGTGGTAGCCGTCCACGTTCTGGTCCAGCACCTCAATTTGATGCTTGATGTCCAGAAAATCCATGCACATCAGGCTGACGGAAAATTCAGGCTTCATAGATTATTCCTCCATTCGGGTGAATGTGTTCAATCAGTTTTTGCGGCTGGCGCCGAAGAAACGGTCCAGAGTAACGGCCAGAATCAGCAGGCAGCCCATCGCCAGCTGCTGATAGTAGCTGGATACGCCGACCATGTTCAGGCCATTGTTGATAACGCCGATGATCAAACCGCCGATAACCACTTTGGGAATCTTGCCGATGCCGCCGAAGAAGGAGGCGCCGCCGATGATAACAGCCTCGATGGCGTAGGTCTCATAACCGGTGCCGGCGTTGGGCTCAGCCGCAGCCAGACGGGCGATGTTGACCATGCCGGCCAGCGCAGCGCACACGCCGGAGATGCAGAAGGCCAGGATGGTGTGTTTCTTAACGGTGATACCTGCGTACCAGGCGCTCTGTGCGTTGCCGCCCAGAGCATACAGGTTGCGGCCGCACTGGAGTTTCGCAGTGAAGACCGTGAGGATGGCCGCGGTGACCAGAGCTACAATGATGGGAACGGGGATTACGTCAAACAGTTTGCCGCCGACTACTTTCGAGAAGGAAGCAGGCAGACCGGAGACTGCACGGGCGTCCGTGATGATGTACACAAGGCTGCGCAGAATGGCCTGGGTGCCCAGCGTGATGATGAAGGGGGGCAAACCGGTGGCAGTGACCAGGAAGCCGTTCAAAAGACCAATGAGCGCACCGAACACGATGACGCCGATGAGAACGGACAGCAGGGGGTTCATTCCCGCATTGGCCATCAGCTGGGCAGTCAGCGCGCCGGACAGGGCCATGGTGGAGCTGACGCTCAAGTCGATGCCGCCCAGCAGGATGGCGAAGAACTCGCCCAAGCCCAGCAGGATGGTGATGGAGCTCTGCTCCACAATTTTAATCAAGTTGGAACTGGTCAGAAAGCTGTCCGGACGAAGAATGCCGAACACGATGATCATGATCGCCAGAATGGTGATCGTACTGTAACGGTCCCAGTAGTCGGTGAACGTAAATTTCTTTTTCTCAAGCGTTTTCAATTTCCATTCCTCCCTGTGTCACGCGGTTTCGCTGACCGCGGCTTCGCCGGTGGCAGCTTTCGCAAGTTTCTCTTCCGTTGCATCTGCAATATCATACATGGCGGTGATGCGTCCGTCCGCCATAACAGCGATGCGGTCGCACAGGCCCAAAAGTTCAGGCATTTCGCTGGAGACAACGATTACGCCGATTCCGCGGTCCGCAAGACCGCGCATCAATTTGTAAATTTCGCTCTTGGTACCCACGTCAATGCCCTTGGTGGGTTCGTCAAAAATCAAAAGTTTTACATCGGCAGCCATCCATTTGCCCAAAATAACTTTCTGCTGGTTGCCGCCGGACAGCTCTGCAGTGAGCTGATCCAGGGAGGCGCACTTGATCTGAATTTCCATGCGCTGTTTTTCTGCAATTTTCTTTTCCAGCGAATCGTTGGTGATGCCGCCCATGCCGTCCAGAGAGGAATTCTTGAGCTGATAGGCGATGGAGATGTTGCGTTTGTTGCTGAAATTCTGGAAGAAGCCGGTCTCACGGCGGTTTTCCGTCACAAGGCCGATGCCTTGACGAAGCGCACTGTACGGATTTTTGATGTGCAGCTGCTTGCCGTTCAGCCAAACTTCACCGGAAGCAATCGGCGCTGCGCCGTAGATGGCGCACATGGTCTCGCTGCGTCCTGCGCCCACCAGGCCGGAGAAGCCCAGAATCTCGCCCTTGCGAAGCGTAAAGGAGACGTCTTTGGCGCGACCGTCCTTGCGGGTCAGGTGTTTGCACTCAAACAGAACATCACCGAATTGATAATTCTCTTCGGGTGCGTGCTGATAAGTACCCTTGATCTCACGGCCCACCATCAGGCGGATCATATCGTCGGTGGTCAGATCGGCCACCTGATAGGTGCCCACGTAACCGCCGTCTTTCATAATGGTAATGCGGTCGCCGATCTCTGCAATCTCCGAAAGTTTATGGGAGATAAATACAACGCCTTTGCCTTCCTCTTTCAGCTGACGAATGATGGCGAAGAGCTTTTGAATCTCTTCTTCCGTCAGGGAGGAAGTGGGTTCGTCCATGACGATGACCTTGGCGTTGAAGGCCACGGCCTTGGCGATTTCGACCATCTGTTTTTCACTGATGCTCAAATCGCCCACGCTGGTGGTCGGTTTGCGATGGGAAAGATTGACCTTGGCGAGAAGTTCTTCCGTGCGCTTGTTCATGGTGGAATAGTCTACCATGTGCGCGGGTCCTACCTTTTTGCAGGGCAGCCGTCCCATGAAAATGTTCTCGCGGATGTCCAGCCAGTTGACTACACTCAGCTCCTGGTAGATGATGCTGATGCCGCCTTCTGCCGACAGGTGCGGCGTAAGGCGTTTGTACTCTTTTCCGTTCAGAACAATGGTACCTTCATCCGGTGTGTAGGCGCCGCTCAGCACCTTCATCAATGTGGATTTTCCGGCACCGTTCTCGCCAAGCAGCACGTGGACTTCGCCAGGCCGCACATCGAAGTTGATGTGGTCCAGCGCCACGACACCCGGAAAGCGCTTGGTGATTCCGTTCATTTGGACAATGGGCTCCATCGCGTCCTCCCCCTTCAAAGTTGATTGACTGTGCTCTTTTTCAGATGCTGTCAGCAGGACGGGCACTCCGGCCGGGCCGCAGTGCCCGTCGCTCACAGCATCTTCTCATTAAGGTTCCGACCATGCGGGCAAGCCCGCATGGTCGGAGGTGAAAAGTTCGAATTTTTTTATGCTACGTAATCAGCAGCGTTGTCAGCGGTGATCAGGATAGCGTCGATGCCAGTGGTGGGAACTTCAGCGCCCGGCTCCATGGGGAGGTCTTCCTCAACAGCCTGCACCATCAGCTCCAGGCCCTTCGCGCCAACAGCGGCGGGGTCCTGCGCAACAGTGGCGCACAGTTTGCCGTCTGCTACGGACTGGATGGCGTCGTCGTTGCCGTCGGTGCCGCAAACTTTGATGTCTTTGCCAGAAGCTTCAACGGCTTCCTGAACGCCCATGGCCATGGTGTCGTTGCAGCAATAGATGGCTTTCAGGTCGGGATGTGCAGTGATGTAGTTGGTCGCCAGGTCATACGCTTTGGTGCGGTCCCAGTCAGCGGGCTGGCTCTCAACGATGGTCAGGCCGGCTTCTTCAAAAGCAGCTTTCGCGCCGTCGCGACGGTTCTCACCGGAAACAGCACCCGCTTTGCCTTCGACGATAGCAACTTCGCCTTCGCCGCCGATCTGCTCAATCAGATACTCAGCGCCCATGCGGCCTACGCCCACGTTGTCAGTGGCAACGTATGCGGTGCAAGCGCCGCCCAGCTCGGCCAGAGCTTCCATGTCCACTTTCTCGTCGATGTTGACAATCTTGATGCCCTTTTCAGTAGCATCCGCGATTGCGTTGTTCAGGTTCACGTTGGAGATAGGAGCAACGCCGATGGCTTTGTAGCCTTTGGAGATGGCGTTCTCAAGCAGGGTAACCTGGCCTTCTACGTCGTCTTCGGTGTTGGCTGCGTAGATATCGACTTTGATGCCCAGCTCATCCGCTTTGGCCTCGATGCCGTCGCGCATGCTCTGCCAGAACTGGCTGGAGAGAACCTTCAGGATGACGGCGTACTCGGCGTCGCCGCTCTCGGTGCCAACGCTGGCAGCCGGTTCAGAAGTGGAGGCGGTGCTCGCTGCAGTACTGGTGCTGGTGCTGGAAGATCCGCCGCAGGCCACCATGCTCAGGCCCATGACCACAGCCATCATGGCTGCTACAAGAATTTTCGCTTTTTTCATGTTTTTTTCTCCTCCTAAAAATTTGTGCCTGCTCGTGCAGACCGGAATACAAAAGCTTTGAAAACGAGTAATCGTTTTCGCATCGCCCTAATAATATTATTCCGCCAAATAAAAGTCAACAAGTTGAAAAGAATTTCATCAATTTGATGGGTAAACGTTTGCTCAAATTGTGCAAATTACCTGTGTTTATAACAAAAGGATAACAAAAAACGCAGCGCAAAACATGCGCTGCGTGCGTTTGATTCTTTTAACGACGGGTAGATGCCCGTACATTCAGACGAACAGGAAGCAGATAATAGGTTTGCTGGGGCGTTTTTCCACAGATCATTTCCAGCAGAAGTTCTGTAGCCATCTGCGCCATCTTGGAAACGTCCTGGTGAACACTGGTGATGCCCGGCCCGCATGCAACGGCCAGCTGGGTGTCGTCAAAACCCGTGACCAGAACATCGCCGGGGACGGATAAACCATGTTCGCGCAGAGCAATCAGCGCGCCGGCTGCAATGGTGTCCGTAGTGCACATGATGCCATCAAAGTGAAAGCCTTTTTCCAAAAGCCATACAATGGCGTCGCTTGCCTTTTCGCTGGTGACTTCGGGCAGATCTACATACAAATGGGGATCTTCCACAATGCCGCGCTCAGCCAAAGCGCGCTGAAAGCCGCGATAGCGGGAGAGCTGGTTTGTATCACTGTTGAGACATTTTAAAATTACGGGATGGGTGCATCCTGCATCCAGAAGCTCTTTGGTGGCCAGATATCCGCCTTCCTCGTTGTCCGATTCAATCATGATTCCGCTGTTTTCCTGGCTGCGGGACGGACGGTCCAGATAAATGACAGGGACATCTTCCAGCTCCGGATAATTTCGTGTGCCGGAAATCAGTACAATGCCGCTGACGTTTTGGGCAGAAAGCGTGTGGATGTGTTTGCGTTCCAATTTTTCCGATTCGTTGGTGTTGCAGATCAGACAGGAATAGCCGTGCTCGAAAAAATTCATCTCCAGTTTCAAAACCAAACTGGAAAAGTGCGGGTTTGTAATATCGGGAACCACCAGCCCGACAACGCGGGTGCGGTTGGTACGCAGTCCTTTGGCGCTCATATTGGGAACATACTCGGTTTGGCGGATGATACTGCGAACACGCGCTTCCGTTTCTTTGGAAAAACGTCCGTTCTGGTTAATTACACGAGAAACCGTGGCGGTCGAGACGCCGGCCAGGCGGGCAATTTCCTTGATGCTTTTTACTTTTTCCAAATGAATCCCTCCCGGTCGTGCATAATATAATAACAAGTATACTGTCGCAACGCAAAATTTGCAATATGTGTTAAAAATGTGTAAAAAACGGGGACGGCTGGAAGCGCCGTCCCCGTTTTACGGGAAATCATCCTTTGTATCCGTCGGGATTCATGCTCTGCCATTTCCAGCTGGATGCGCACATTTCTTCAATGCCGTACTGCGCTTCCCAGCCAAGTTCTTCTTTGGCTTTGCGGGGATCAGCATAGCACTCTGCAATGTCGCCGGGCCGGCGCGGATCGATCACATAGGGCAGCTCTTTTCCGCAGGCCTTGGAGTAAGCGTGGATCACATCCAGTACGCTGTAGCCGTGGCCGGTGCCCAGGTTGCAGATAAACAGGCCGCATCCGGTAGCCAGCTTTTTCAGCGCGGCCACATGACCGGTAGCCAGATCGACTACATGGATGTAGTCGCGCACGCCGGTGCCGTCAGGAGTGGGATAGTCGTTGCCGAAAACATGCACTTTTTCCAGCTTGCCCACCGCCACTTTGGCAATGTAGGGAACCAGATTGTTGGGGATGCCGTTGGGGTCTTCGCCGATCAGACCGCTCTCATGAGCGCCGATGGGGTTGAAGTAGCGAAGCAGGGCAACATTCATGGTGGGGTCCGCTTTGCAGACGTCCTTCAGAATCTGCTCCATCATCACTTTGGTGGTTCCGTACGGATTGGTGGTGGCACCGGTGGGGAAATCCTCGGTAATGGGAACGCTGGCAGGATCGCCGTACACGGTGGCAGAAGAGGAGAACACGAAGTTTTTTACGCCGTATTTGCGCATGGCGTTCAGAACAGTCAGAGTGCAGCCAAGGTTATTGGTGTAGTATTCCAGGGGTTTCTGAACACTTTCGCCCACCGCTTTGTAAGCGGCAAAATGGATGACCGCTTCAATTTCCGGATGAGACGCAAACAGCTCATCCACCGCGGCCGCATTGCACAGGTCCACGTTTACAAAAGGCACCTTGCGTCCGCTGATCTGTTCCACGCGGTGCAGAGCTTCTTCACAAGAGTTGTACAGGTTATCGGCTACGATGATGTCATAACCGGCTTTCATCAATTCAATGCAGGTGTGACTGCCGATATAGCCGGCGCCGCCGTTTACTAAAATCGCCATGGAAAACCACTCCTTTTTCATCTTTGCGGTTTGTTTCTTTTCTAAGTCCATTGTACGGTTCAAATGTCATTTATGAAATGGATTTTTGCATACAAATTTTGCAGAATTGGGCTATTCAATCCGATTTTTGCCGGCCAGAACTTTTACGCTGGAGGCATATTCGCTGGGGGTCATGCCGGTGACCTTTTTGAAATGACGGGAAAAGTAATGAATGGAATTGTATCCCAGCATGGAAGCGATCTCCGTAAAATTGTAGCGTCCCTCTCGAATGTATTCCTGCGCGGCACGGATTTTCAACTCTCCAAAATATTCCATCACGCCGCCGCCGGTTTTCTCCCGGAAAATTTTCTGCAGATAGCTGCGTCCTACCAGATTTTCACGGCACACGTCTGCCAGGGTCAGGCGCTGAGAGAGATTGGCGTGCAGATAGGCGGTGACATGGTCCACAAAATCCTGTTGATTGCGCGTGCGGATCAGACTGGTGGGTTTGCTCTCCTGATGCAGCGCCTGATCCTGCCGGATCAGAGAGATCAGCATTTGCTCCAAATGCGAGCCGATCATTCCGTCCGCGCCGAAAGGCGCATTTTCCCGCCGGATCAAACAGTTGGTCAAGGGATCGTTCAAAGGCGAGGCAAATGCGGCCTCGGCTTCGTTCAAAACCGCGGCCAGATGGGTTCTTACCGTGTCTCCCACGTCAAATTGCCGCTGTTTGAAAAAATCCATCGCCGGGTCCTTGCAAACAAAACTGATCACTACCAGGTTGGGAGCGACCCCCGTGGTGCGCAGAGCGTGAAATTCACCGGGCTGATGAAAAATCATCTGTCCCTTGTGCAGGCGATGTGTCTGCTGGTCAGCCAGAACGTCCAGTTCGCCTTTGTCCACATATAAGAACTCCCAGAAATCGTGCTGTTCACCTTCAAAGTAATAATTGCTGGAATATTCAAAGTAGTGGACGGAAACAAGTGCTTCAATATGCAAAGCGGGGTTGAGGGGCAGCGCCTGGTATCCCATTTGCAATTCCTCCCGTCACATTTCTTTACATCTTTATTTAATCATATTTGTCTGCGTTTGTAAATCAAATTGTGCAAACATTAAAAGCAGATTATGCAAATTTCACAAAAGAAATCGATGGTGCGGTAAAAGAGAAAATTTGCAAAAAAAGCGACTTTTTAGTTGTTTTGCACAAGGATACCCCCAAAGATTGTACACCTTATTTGGAATTTTTTATAGTAAAAACTTTAAAAATCACGTTGTATGTGATAATATTTTTGTATAAGTTGCACGTGGCGCTGGCCTGGCAACGAACGAAAGAGGGTAAGTAGTTTATGAATTATGCAAACGACCACATCCGTAATGTCATGCTTGCCGGCCACAGCGGTTCCGGCAAAACCACGCTGGCAGAGGCAATGCTGTACCTGACCAAAGGCACAGATCGTTTTGGCCGTGTGGAAGATGGCAATACCGTATGCGATTTTGATTCCGAGGAAATCAAACGTCATACTTCACTTTCGCTTTCGCTGGCTCCGGTGGAATACGACGGGGTAAAGATCAATATGATCGACACGCCGGGTCTGTTTGATTTTGAGGTAGGTCAGCAAGAGGGTATCGGCGCGGTGGAAAGCGTCCTGATTACGGTTTCCGCACGCAGCGGCTTGACGGTCGGCGCACAGAAGGCATATAAACTGGCATTGAAAAATGGCAAGAGCCGTATGATTTATATTGGCAAAGTGGATGCCGAGCACGCGGATTTCTATAAGGTGTTCGAAGATTTGAAGGCTTCTTTCGGACCTTCCATCTGCCCTGTGGTGGTTCCCATCGAGCAGGCGGGTGGCCGTGTATTCCTGAACCTGATCACCATGAAAGCGTACAGCTATGCGGCAGACGGCACTGCCCGCGAGGTGCCGGTGCCCAGTTACGGTCACCGCACAGAGGGCCTGCTGGAAGCCATGCGTGAGGCGGTTGCCGAAACGGACGACGCTCTGATGGAAAAATTCTTTGAGGGTGAGCCCTTCACTCAGGAAGAGCTGACCGACGGCGTCAAAAACGGTGTTAAAACCGGTGCCATCACGCCGGTATTCTGCGGCGCCACCACGCTGCTGGCCGGTGTGGACCAGGTTCTGTGGGGCGTGAAAAAATTGCTGCCCAGCGCAGCGCGTGCTGCCGGTGCCGAGGCTTCGGACCGGGACGGCAATCCTGTGGAAGTGGAGTGCACGCCCGACGCACCTCTGTGCGCGTATGTGTTCAAAACCGTGGCGGATCCCTTCGTGGGCAAGCTGAGCTATGTAAAAGTGGTTGCGGGCGAGTTGAAAGCAGACAGCTCTGTGGTCAACAGCCGTACCGGTGAGCCGGAGCGCCTGGGCAAACTGGTGGCGCTGAAAGGCAAAAAACAGACGGATATCACCTCCATTACGGCGGGCGACATTGGCGCCATCACCAAAATGGCCAACACCAAAACGGGCGACACTCTGTGCGCACCCGGCCGTGTAGTGGCGTTCCCCGCGCCCGTATTCTCCACACCCACGCTGTCCATGGCTATCAAGGTCAAACAGAAAGGCGACGAGAGCAAGATCAGCGGCGCTTTGCAGCGTTTGATGGAGGAAGATCCCACCATCGGCTACTCGATCAATACGGAGACCGTGCAGCAGATTCTGTCCGGTTTGGGCGAGCAGCATTTGGATGTGGTTTGCGCCAAACTGAAGAGCAAATTCGGCGTGGAAGTCAGCCTGGCCGAGCCGCGCATTGCTTACCGCGAGTCCATCCGCAAAAAATGCAAAGCACAGGGCCGTCACAAGAAACAGACCGGTGGTCACGGTCAGTTCGGTGATGTGTGGATCGAGTTTGAGCCCACGACTGAGGGTGATTTCATCTTTGAGGAAAAGGTGTTCGGCGGCAGCGTGCCCAAGAACTTTTTCCCGGCGGTGGAAAAAGGTCTGCAGGAAGCGGTTCGTCACGGTGTGTTGGCGGGCTATCCCGTGGTCGGCCTGAAAGCCACCCTGCTGGATGGCAGCTATCACCCCGTGGACTCTTCGGAAATGGCCTTTAAGATGGCTGCGAAGCTGGCTTACAAAGCCGCGCTGCCCGAAGCCGGCCCCATTCTGCTGGAGCCCATCGGAGCGCTGAAAGCCTGTGTTCCCAGCGACGTCACCGGTGATATCATGGGCGAAGTGACCAAACGCCGCGGCCGCGTTCTGGGAATGAACCCGGATGAGGACAATATGCAGATCGTGGATGCGGAAGTTCCGGTCAGCGAGATGCACGATTTCACCAATTATTTGCGCCAGGTAACGCAGGGACGCGGCAGCTTCACCTTTGAATTTGTCCGCTATGAGCCGTTGCCTTCGATGCTTGAAGGAAAGGTGATCGAGGAAGCCAAGAAATTCATGGACGTCAAGTCCGACGAGGAATAACGAATGATAAGGCGGCGCCCCATGCAGATTTGTCTGCGTGGGGCGCCGATGCATTGGTATAAAAAGAGCCCCGGGAGCATAAACTGGAGCAGTGTGCGGGGGATGGCACACCCGAAAAAGGAATTTTTTCGGCAAATCAGCGCTGTTTTTTACATTTCGTTACAAAATGTACAAAAAATGTTAAGACGCTTGACATTGGATTGTAAAATGTATATAATATTGCGTATTGTATGCTTACCATCCCTAAAATGGTATATCATATCGCTAGAATGAAGGAGACCGAACACCATGGAGAAAGAGATCGTAATGACATACGCGGGCCTGCGTGCCATCGAGGAAGAGCTGGAAATGCTCAAAACGGTGAAGCGTAAGGAAGTAGCGGAAAAAATCAAGGTTGCGCGGGGCTATGGCGATCTGTCTGAAAACAGTGAGTACGACGAGGCGAAAAATGAGCAGGGAATGGTAGAAGGACGTATTGCACTTCTGGAAAAAATGCTCAAACACGCCCGCGTGATTGATGAGGATGATTTGTCCAACGATGTAATCAGTGTCGGCAGCCATGTGAAGCTGCAGGATGAAGACGGCGAGTTGGAGGAGTATGATATCACAGGCTCTACAGAGGCGGACCCGCTGGAAGGCAAAATTTCCGACGAATCTCCGGTGGGCGCTGCGTTGATCGGCCATGCGGTAGGAGACAAGGTGGAAATCACTTTGCCCAACGGCGCCATGGTCTGCTACGAAGTGTTGGAGATCGGCCGCTCTTCCATTTAAAAAACAAAAGAGAAATTTTTCAAAAACAGGTGCCCAGGCACCTGTTTTTGTGTTATACTACAACTGCACAAGTGTGTATTATGGCAAAAATCGGGAGGAAAACCATGGCGAGTGAAGAACGAAACGCAACGGCTCCGCAGGAAGAGCAGGAGCTGAGCGCACAGGAATACAATGAATTGGTGGCCGTGCGCAGGCAGAAATTGAAGGAGCTGCAGGAAGCAGGAAAAGATCCTTTCCAGCAGACAAAATATCCTCAGAGCGATTTTGCGGCGGATGTCAAAGCAAACTTTGTGGACGTGCCCGAAGGTGAGCACGGCCCCAGTGTCTGCATGGCCGGCCGCATGATGTCCAAACGCGTCATGGGCAAAGCCAGCTTTGCCGATCTGCGGGACCGCACGGGCGATATTCAGATGTATGTGCGTCGGGATGACGTGGGAACGGAAGAGTATCAGGCGTTCAAGAAATTTGACATCGGCGACATCGTCGGCGTGAAGGGCTTTGTGTTCCGCACAAAAATGGGCGAGATCAGCGTGCACGTTCAGGAGATTGTGTTGCTCAGCAAAAGCCTGCTTCCGCTGCCGGAGAAGTTCCATGGCCTGAAGGATACCGAGACCCGGTATCGTCAGCGCTATGTGGATTTGATTGTAAATCCGGATGTGAAGGAAACCTTTGTAAAACGCAGTGCCATTCTGCGGGAACTGCGCAGCTATCTGGACGGCAAGGGCTTCCTGGAGGTAGACACGCCGATCCTGACTCCCTTTGAGATCGGTGCGGCTGCGCGTCCTTTCATCACCCATCACAATACGCTGAACATGGACATGGTCCTGCGCATTGAGACGGAGCTGTACCTCAAACGCCTGATTGTGGGCGGCATGGAACGCGTGTACGAAGTGGGCCGCATCTTCCGCAACGAAGGCATGGACCCCAAGCACAACCCGGAGTTCACCACTATTGAGCTGTATCAGGCTTATACGGACTACTATGGCATGATGGACCTGGTGGAAGACATGATGAAGACCGTCGCCATGAAAGTCTGCGGCAGTTTGAAGATTCCCTATCAGGGCAAAGAGATCGATTTGTCCCATTGGGAGCGCATGACCATGGTGGAAGCGGTTAAAAAGTATTCCGGTGTGGACTTTGACGCGGTTCAGTCTGACGCTGAAGCCATTGCGCTGGCCAAAGAACACCATGTGGAGCTGCCGGAAATCCCCACCAAGGGTGCAATCCTGGCCGAGTTCTTCGATGCGTTCGTAGAGGAGAATCTGATTCAGCCCACCTTTATTTATGATTATCCTGTGGAGGTCAGCCCGCTGGCCAAACGTAAACCCAGCAATCCCATGATCACCGAACGCTTTGAGTACTTCATCAATGCCACTGAGTTCGGCAATGCCTTCAGCGAGCTGAACGATCCCATCGATCAGAAGGGCCGTTTTGAGCGCCAGGTAGCTGAGCGCAAACAGCTGGATCCTTCCAGCAAGGCGCAGGTGGACTACGATTACGTGACCGCGCTGGAGTATGGTCTGGCACCTACCGGCGGTCTGGGCTTCGGTGTGGACCGCTTGGTAATGCTGCTGACGGATTCCGCATCCATCCGCGACGTGCTGCTGTTCCCGACCATGAAACCGCTGGAGAAAGCGGAGGCTGCAAAGCCCGTGGAAACCGCTGCACCGGAAGAGCCCGTGGAGGCTGTGACAACGGCTGGGGAGAAGATCGACTTCTCCAAAGTAGAGGTTGAGCCGCTGTTCAAGGATATGATCGATTTCGAGACCTTTGCAAAATCCGACTTCCGGGCAGTGAAGGTCAAAGAGTGCACAGCAGTACCCAAGAGCAAAAAGCTTCTGAAGTTTGTACTGGACGACGGAAGCGGCGTGGACCGTGTGATTTTGAGCGGTATCCATGATACTTATGAGCCGGAAGAGCTGGTGGGCAAGACTTTGATTGCCATCACCAATCTGCTGCCGCGCAAGATGATGGGCATTGATTCCTGCGGCATGATCATTTCCGCCATTCATCATGAAGAGGGCGTGGAAAAACTCCATTGCCTGATGGTGGACGATCACATTCCCGCAGGTGCAAAATTGTATTAATCATAAGCAAAAAAGCTCCGGGATTGCCCGGAGCTTTTTGATGCTTTTGACGAACACAAGAGAATTTTATATGTCTCGGCGCTCTTACAGAAACCCTAAAAACGTCAAAAAATTCCTGCAAAAATGTGCGATTTTGCAGAGGTTTCTATTTTTGTGAAAAAATTTGTTTTTTTCTGCTGCAACGCTCTTGTAACCATGGACAATCTGTGCTATTGTGAGTAAAACAAAGCGTTGCAGGGTGCCCGATTAAAAATGGTCGGGAGAATAGGGAAACAGGTGCAAAACCTGTGCGGGACCGCCGCCGTAAGGATGGAGTTCGGCTTCAGAATGTCACTGTGGGTACACACGGGAAGACGATGCCGGGCGTTGACCACCAAGCCGGAAGACCTGCCCTGCAGTGTTGCCGAAAAGGCAGGAGCGCGTGACGGACGGACCAAACGCTTGCGCGTAAAAAAGCAGGGCGCAGTTCAGAGTGCTTTGTTTCCAGGCCTTTCTCGTTTTGAGAAAGGCCTTTTTTCATGAGCTCGCCCGGACAAAGGAGAGGAAAAAATGAAAATGACCCAAATGGAAAAACGATTCATCGCATTTTCCATGGTTGCGGCCGGCGTTTTGTTTGTACCGCAGAGCGCCTTTGCCATGCACATCATGGAAGGATATCTCCCGCCGGCATTTTGTGTGGCGTGGGGAGCACTTTGCCTGCCGTTTCTGGCGTTCGGCGTGGTGCGCATTCGCCGCACGGCTCAGGCCCGGCGAAAAGCACTGCTGCTTTTGGCGATGGCCGGCGCGTTCGTATTCGTAGTTTCTTCGCTGAAAATTCCGTCGGTGACCGCCAGTTGCAGCCACATGACGGGCACCGGTCTGGCGGCGCTGCTGTTCGGACCGGCTTGCGCATCGGTTCTGGGCGTAATCGTGCTGGTGTTTCAGGCGTTGCTTTTGGCCCATGGCGGGCTGACCACCCTGGGAGCCAATACGTTCAGCATGGCCATTGCCGGACCGCTGCTGGCGTGGGGCGTGTACATGCTGTGCAAAAAGCTGCGTGTCAACCGCAAAGTGGCTGTTTTCCTGGCGGCGGCGCTGGGCGACTTGTTTACCTACTGCGTCACCAGTTTGCAGTTGGCGCTGGCTCATCCGTCCGCGCAGGGTGGCGTGGCGGCCAGTGCGGTTCAGTTCCTGGCGGTGTTCGCGCCTACGCAGCTGCCGCTGGCGGTGATGGAAGGCATTCTGACCGTTCTGGTCATCATGGGGATGGAGAGCTATGCCCGGCCCGAATTGCAGGAGATTAGCTTTTTGAAGGAGGGTGCGCAATGAGCAAGAATGCAAAGACCGCCATCCTTCTGTTGGCGTTGGTTTTGGTGCTGGCACTGGTTCCTCTGGTGCTTTCGCCGGGTGCGGCCTTTGGCGGCAGCGATGACGAGGGAAGCCGGGTGGTGGAACAGATTCAGGGCGGAGAATACGAACCTTGGTTTACCCCGGTTGTGGAACAGTTCCTGGGCGGCGAACTTCCCGGTGAACTGGAGAGCCTGCTTTTCTGTGTGCAGACGGGCATCGGCGTAGGTGTTCTGGCCTTCGGGTTCGGATATTTGGTGGCGCGCAAGAAGTACTCCCGCGCCCCGGAGAAAGAGTCTTCCAAGGAGAGGTGAGGAAATGTGCTGACCGCGCTGTTGGCGGCGCTGGTGACCTGGTGCCTTTTGGTGGGTGCTATGCCTGCACCGCTGCCGCTTTTGGCAGGTGCTGCCTTGGGACTGGTTTTGCTGTTGAGCGGCCATCATCACGGCGCGGTTCAAATGCTGGACACGCTGGCAAGGCGTTCGCGCTTTGCCGGCGTGCATCCTGCGGTAAAAACTGCGGGATGTACGGGCCTGCTGTGCCTGTGCCTGCTGTGTCGCACGCCCTGGCCACCGCTGGTTTTATTCGCCGTGTTGGCTGTGCTTGTTTGCGCGGGCGGTGTGCGGCCGCATGTGTATTGGTCCGTGCTGGCAATTCCCGCTGCATTTTTGTTTGTAAGCGCTTTGGCACTGCTTTGGCAGTATTCCCCGGTGCCGGAAGGAATGATCAATCTTCCTCTCGGAAGCGGATATCTGGTGCTCACTGCATCCAGCCAGATCACAGCACGCCTTGTGACGGCTCGGGCGCTGGGAGCACTGGGCTGTCTTTATTTTCTAAGTCTCACCACCCCCATGCCGGAAGTGCTGAGCGTGCTGCGCCGGATTCATATGCCTGATGTGGTGATGGATTTGGCGGTGCTGATTTATCGATATATTTTTCTGCTGCTGGCCACCTGGGAAGACATGCGGGCGGCCGCTGCCAGCCGTCTTGGATTTGGCGGGTGGAAACGCAGTGTGCGCACCACAGGCATTCTGTACGGAAACCTGCTTGCCCGCAGTTTTCGACGGGCACAAGCTTGTTTTGACGCCATGGAGAGCCGCTGCTGCACCGGTTCCATCCGCTTTTCCACGAGGCCGAAGCCGGTACGGCCTTTGCCTGTGGCAGGGTTTGGGCTTTTGTGGCTGGGCATGGCACTGGCATTGATGTGTGGCGGATGACAGGAGAGACCATGGACGAGATCATTCGTTTGGAACAGGTATGTTATGAATACGAAAAGGGACGTCCCGCTCTGGAGAATCTGACGATATCCATCGGTTCGGGAGAGCGGGTGGCCGTGCTGGGAGAAAACGGCGCGGGAAAATCCACCTTTTTTCTGGTGGCCAACGGGGTGCTGCGTCCCACACGGGGCACAGTGATTTTTGCGGGCACACCGGTGGGCAGAGACACTCGCAACCTGAACGTGCTGCGCCGGGGCGTGGGGCTTGTGTTTCAGGACCCGGACGTACAAATTTTGGGCGGCACGGTGGAAGAGGAAATCAGCTTCGGCCCAGTGAATCTGGATCTTTCAAAACAGGAGATTTCCCATAGGGTAGAACAGGCCCTGGATGCTTTTGCACTGCAGTCCTACCGGGAACGCGCCCCACAGGAACTTTCCGGCGGGGAGAAAAAGCGGGTGACGCTGGCGGATGCCTTGGCCATGGAGCCGCAGTTGCTCTTGCTGGACGAACCGGCCGCTTCTCTGGACCCGGTTCATGCAGACTTACTGGAAGAGAATTTGGCAATGTTGTCTCAAAGGGGACTGGCGCTGGTGGTGGCAACCCACGACGTGGATTTTGCCTGGCGCTGGGCTGAACGGCTGCTGGTTTTTCACGAAGGCCATCTGGAAGCCGACGGCACCCCGGCAGAGATTTTTGCGGACGAGCCGCTTTTGCACCGGTGCGGACTTGCGCAGCCGGTGCTGTTTCGCGTAGCGCGCATGTTGGGTCTTGCCCGGGCGCCACGCACCGTGGAAGAATTGGAACAGGAGTGGATGAAATGAAAAAGGCGCTGCTGGCCGTCAGTTTCGGCACCAGTGTGCCCCGTGCCCGAGCAGAGATCGAGGCAGTGGAGCAAACCTTGATAGAATGCGCCCCCGACCGGGATTTTTTCAGAGCCTATACCAGCCCCACCATTCGCCGGATTCTGGCCGGCCGGGGCGAAGAGGTTTTGGACCTGCCCGGTGCGCTGGAACAGCTGGCCGCTCAAGGGTACGAGGATGTGGCCGTTCCCATCACCCATCTTCTGTACGGAATTGAATATGACAAGATGCAGGCACAGATCGCGGCGTTTTCCGGCCGGTTTGCAAAACTGCGCTTTGGTCGCCCGTTGGTGGCGGACAGCGAAAGCCTGCAGGCACTGGCCGGGTGTCTGCTGAAACGATTCGCAGTGCCGGATGAAGGACTGGTGCTCTTTGGGCACGGAACAACGCACTTTGCCAACATGGTGTATCCCGCGCTGCAGACTGCGCTGCGCCTTGCGGGAGGCCGTTATGCCTATGTGGGTACGGTGGAAGGCTGGCCCTCTTTGGAAGAGGTACGCAGCCAGCTTTTGACAGACGGATGCCGAAAAGTACTTTTGGTTCCTTTTTTGCTGGTGGCCGGAGATCATGCCCGGAACGATATGGCCGGCGACGACCCGGACAGCTGGAAGAGCCAGCTGGAGGCTGCGGGTCTGACGGTGCGTTGCCACATGGACGGTCTGGCCGCACTGGAAGAGGTACGCGCACTGTATGCGGCGCGTCTGCGGGAGCTTTTGCAACCGGAGGAAGAACATGGCCTTTGAACATTACATTCAATCGGGCGGACAGCGGCTGTGTTGCGGGTATACCACAGGTACCTGCGCAGCGCTGGCGGCCGCCGGTGCCGCGCAGCTTTTGCTGAGCGGGAAAGCGCCCGCAGCGCTTTCCCTGATGACACCCAAAGGCCTTCGGGTCACAGTGGAGCCGGAATACTGCCGCCTTGTGGGTGAAATCGCATTCTGTGCGGTTCGCAAAGACGGCGGTGACGACGCGGATGCCACCGACGGCGCCCAAATCGAAGCGCGGGTGACCCGGACGCAGCAGCCCGGTATTGTCATCGACGGCGGCCCCGGCGTGGGCAGGGTGACGCAACCGGGACTGGACCAGCCGGTGGGGGCGGCCGCCATCAACCGGGTGCCGCGCCAGATGATTGAGCAGGAAGTTTTGTCTGTGTGCAGAGCAAACGGCTGCGAGGGCGGTTTGCATGTGGAAATTTGTGTGCCGGGCGGTGAAGAGCTGGCGAAAAAAACTTTTAATCCCCAGCTGGGCATTCAGGGGGGCGTTTCCATTCTGGGAACCAGCGGCATTGTGGAGCCCATGAGCACCCAGGCACTGATCGATACCGTGGCGCTGGCGCTGCGGCAGGCACGAGCCCAGGGGTCCCGGCGGGTGGTGCTCACTCCGGGCAATTACGGCGAGGCCTTTTTGCAGGAGGGCGGCGTGGAACTGGGCCAGATGCCGGTGGTCAAGTGTTCCAATTTCATCGGTGATGCGCTGGACGAGGCCGCGGTGCTGGGGTTTCAGGACGTGCTGCTGGTGGGGCATGCCGGAAAGCTGATCAAACTGGCGGGCGGCATTATGAATACGCACAGCCGTTGGGCCGACTGCCGGACCGAGTTGTTTTGCGCTCACGCCGCCATCTGCGGCGCATCAAGACAGATTTGCTGCGAGTTGATGCAGGCCGCCACGGTGGACCGCTGTATTGAATTGCTGGACGCAGCGCAGCTGCGCGGCCCGGTGCTGGGCAGCCTTTTGCAGGCGGTGGAAGACCACCTTCTGCGGCGGGCAGCGGGTGCGTACCGAGTGGGTGCGGTGCTTTTTACAAATCAATACGGCCTGCTGGGACAGACGTCCACGGCACAGGCCATCCGAAACGATTGGGAGGAGACAAAGCAATGAGCAAAGGCATTTTTTACAGTGTGGGCGTGGGGCCGGGAGATCCGGAACTGATGACCCTGAAGGCGGTTCGCGTATTGGAGAGCTGCCCCGTGGTGGCTGCCCCCCAGACGAAAAGCGGTGAGATGCTGGCGCTGTCCATTGCACAGGGAGCAGCGTCCCTGGAAGGGAAAATCATTCTGCCGCTGCAATTTACCATGTCCCGGGACCGGGCGCAGCAGCACGCCGCTCATCTGGAAGCAGTGCACTTGGTGCGGGAGCATCTGGACGCGGGACGTGACGTTGCCATGCTCAATTTGGGCGATGTCTCCATCTATGCCACCGCTTCTTACCTTCTGCGGATTCTGCAGCAGGAAGGGTACGATACGCGCATGATTCCCGGTGTGACCAGCTTCTGCGCGGTGGCGGCCCGGCTGAATACCAGCCTGACCGATATGAACACACCGCTGCACATCGTTCCCGGTTCCAGCCAGGAAGCGTTGGACGCGACGCTGTCTCTGTCCGGCACCAAGGTGCTGATGAAGTCCGGCCGGCAGCTGCCCGGCGTTTTGGAAGAACTGCGGACAACCGGGCAGCTGGAGCGCAGCTCCATGGTGTGCAACTGCGGCTTGCCGGATGAGCAGGTGTACGAGGACCTTTCACAGTTCCCGGCACAACAGCAGGCCGGTTATTTCGCCACTATTGTGGTCAAGGAGGGATAAGTCATGGTTCATTTTGTAGGTGCCGGTCCGGGCGCCCCGGATCTCATCACCCAGCGGGGGGCCGCGCTTTTGCAAAGTGCGGACGTGGTAATCTACGCGGGCAGCTTGGTAAACCCGGCGCTGCTGGGCTTGTGCCGGCAGGACTGTTCGGTGTACAACAGCGCGCAGATGACGCTGGAACAGGTGCTGGATGTGATGCGTGCCGCACAGGATGAGAACAAAGATGTGGTCCGCCTGCACACGGGCGACCCCTGCCTGTACGGGGCCATCCGGGAGCAGATGGATGCACTGGATGAGATGGGCATTCCCTATGACGATACCCCGGGCGTGTCCAGTTTTTGCGGTGCGGCTGCGGCGGCCTGTGCAGAGTATACACTGCCTGATGTCAGCCAGACGGTGATCATCACCCGCATGGCGGGCCGCACGCCGGTTCCGGAACGGGAGAACATCGCCTCCCTGGCCGCCCATGGATCTACCATGGTCGTCTTTTTGTCCGCGGGTATGCTGGACGGCTTGCAGACGGAACTTTTGAAAGGCGCTTATACGCCCGAAACCCCTGCGGCGCTGGTGTATAAGGCCACCTGGCCCGAGGAAAAAGTGGTGCGCTGCCCGCTGGGCAAGCTGGCTGAAACAGGCCGTGCTTACGGCATTTCCAAAACGGCGCTGGTGCTGGTGGGAAATTTCCTGGGCGATTCGTACCAGCGCAGCAAACTGTACGATCCTTCTTTTTCCACGGAGTTCCGGGAGGCGACGGTATGAATGTGCGCCTGCTGGCGTTTACGGAAAAAGGAATGACTCTGGCGAAATCCCTGGCCCGTGCGCTGGGCGGAAGCGCGCAGCGCTGCGCGCCGCCTTTGACGCTGGCCAGCTGGACGGCGGACGCCTTTGCTCAGGCGGATGCCCTGGTGTACGTGGGTGCAGTGGGCATTGCAGTGCGGGCCGTGGCGCCCCACGTGCGCAGCAAGGCGCAGGACCCGGCTGTGGTGGCGGTGGATGAGTGCGGCCGGTTTGCCGTGCCTCTTCTCAGCGGACATCTGGGCGGCGCCAATGTTTTGGCCCGGCGCATTGCCGGTGTCTGCGGTGCCGTGCCGGTGATTACCACTGCAACGGACGTAAACGGCGTGTTCGCCGTGGACTGTTGGGCCAAGCGGCAGAACTGCGTGGTACTGGATGTGCCGCGGATCAAGGCAGTTTCGTCAAGGCTTCTGGCAGGCGGGCAGGTGACGGTGCAAAGCCCCTGGCCTGTGGCAGGCACGCCGCCCCGGGGCATTAGCCTGGGAGACCCGGGCGATGTGGAGCTGACCGTAACCGCCGCCGACCACGGTGCGCTTCGGCTTGTGCCCCGCATTGCAGTGCTGGGTGTTGGCTGCCGCCGGGGAACGACGGAAGACGCGCTGAACGAGGCCTTTGAGCACCTTTTGCAGGCCAGCGGCCTGTGTGAAAAGGCCTTTTATAAAGTGTGCACCATTGATTTGAAAAAAGACGAGCCGGGGCTGCTGACATTTTGCCGCCAGCGCGGGTTGCGTCTGGAATGCTTCGATGCTGCTCGTCTGCAGGCCGTGCAGGGAAGCTTTTCCGCCTCGGCCTTTGTGCGCGAAGTCACCGGGGTGGACAACATTTGCGAGCGCAGCGCGGTGCTGGGCAGCGGCGGAACATTGTATTGGAAAAAACAGGCGGGCAATGGCGTGACCATGGCGGCGGCTCTGGCTCCCTTTGCCCCGGATTGGCGGTGGAACGATGAATAAAGTGTATGTGGTGGGCATCGGCCCCGGAGGACAGGATTTTATGACCCGGCAGGCGCTGGCCGCAATGGAGAAAGCGGATATCCTGTGTGGGTATACGGTGTATGTCGATCTGGTAAAGCCTCTGTTCCCGGATAAGGAGTGCTATACCACGCCCATGACGCAGGAACTGGAGCGGTGCCGCTGGGCGCTGGATCAGGCGGCGGGCGGCCGCACGGTGGCGCTGGTTTGCAGCGGCGACGCGGGTGTATATGGCATGGCTGGTCCTCTGCTGCAGCTGGCAGAGCAGTATCCCAATGTGGATGTGGAAGTGGTGTCTGGCATCACTTCAGCCCTGTCCGGCGCGGCGGTGCTGGGCGCGCCTTTGATGCACGACTTTTGCGTGATCTCGCTGTCTGATCTGCTCACGCCCTGGCAGCAGATTGAAAAACGGCTTGCCTGCGCTGCAGCAGGCGATTTTGTGATTTGCCTGTACAATCCCTCTTCCAAAAAGCGGGCCGATTATCTGCAGAAAGCCTGCGACATTCTGATGCGGGAAAAAAGTGCCGACACAGTGTGCGGCTGGGTGCGCAACATTGGCCGTGACGGGCAGGAGTCCAAGGTGCTGACGCTGGGCGAATTGCGCAATGAGCAGGTGGATATGTTCACTACAGTGTTCATCGGTTCCAGCACGACCCGGCAGATTGCAGGCCGCGTGGTAACACCCCGAGGCTACGAGGCGAAGAAGAAATGAACGTTCTTGTGTTCGGCGGCACCACCGAAGGGCGGCTTTTGGCCCAGGGACTGGCGGCAGCAGGCGTGCCGGTCACCGTCAGTGTGGCCACGCCGCTGGGGGCGGAAGAGCTGACGCCGGCGCCCGGCTTGACCATTCGCACCGGCCGGCTGGATGCGGTGCAGATGGAAGCGCTTGTTGCCGACTTTGATCTCTGCGTGGATGCCACCCACCCTTATGCGGTGCAGGCCAGTGCAAACATACGCGCTGCCTGTCAGAAAACAGGCGTGGCGCTTCGGCGGGCGCTGCGGCCGGCCAGCGATGTGCCGGCGGACAGTGTGACCGTGCCCACCGCCGCGGCTGCTGCTGCTTTTTTGAAATCCACTCAGGGAAATGTGCTTTTGACCACCGGCGCCAAGGAATTGGCGGCTTTCTCTTCGCTGGAGCGTGATCGGCTCTACGCCCGGGTGTTGCCCACTCTGGCCGGTATCACCGCCTGTGAGGAGCAGGCCATTCCCCACAGCAACATTGTGGCCATGCAGGGCCCCTTTTCCTGTGCTCTGAATGAGGCGATGATTCGCCAGTTTTCCATTCAATGGCTGGTCACCAAGGACGGGGGAGACCCGGGCGGCTTTTCCGCCAAGGTACAGGCGGCGCAGAACACGGGCGCACGTCTGGTGCTCATTGGCCGTCCCCGGGAAAAGGGCGAAGACTGGAAAACCATTTTAAAGGAGTGCGCGGAACAATGAAAGTGATTCTTGCTTCAGCGGGCGGCGGCACGGCGGATACTTTGACAGCGCAGTGTGCCCGTGCGCTGGCCGAGGCCCAGTGCATCATTGGTGCTTCTCGTCTGCTGGATGCGCTGTCTGTCAGCGCACGGAAAATAGCAGCCACGCGCCCGGCAGAAGTTTGTCAGGCGGTGCAGGATGCGCAGAAATACGCAGATGCATGCGTGGTTCTGTACAGTGGCGATACGGGCTTTTATTCCGGGGCCATGCCCCTTCTGCCGCTGCTTCGGGGAAAGGGATTTGATCCCCAGGTGCTGCCGGGCCTTTCCAGCGTGCAGCTGCTGGCAGCGCGCCTCGGCCGAACCTGGCAGGACTGGAAACTGGTGTCGGCGCACGGTATGGAATGCGACGCGGTGGCGCAGGTGTGCGGCGGCCAGCCGGTGTTTTTCCTCACCGGCGGCAAACTGGGACCCGCACAGCTGTGCACGCAGCTTTGCAGAGCGGGTCTTGGAGAACTGCATGTGTGGGTGGGGGAAAACCTTTCTTACCCCGATGAGAAGGTGACCCAGGGTACCGCGAAAGAATGTGCGGAGAGAGAGTTTGCGCCCTTGAGTGTGCTTTTGGCTGAACCCGCGCCGCGCTCGGAAAAGCGGACACCGGGCATTGAGGACGAAGCTTTTGTGCGCGGCAAAGTGCCCATGACCAAACAGGAAGTGCGCGCTGCGGCGCTGGCAAAACTGGCGGTGCGGCCGAACGATGTGTGCTGGGACGTGGGCGCGGGAACCGGCAGCGTCAGCGTGGAGCTGGCCCTGCATGCCAAAAAGGTTTACGCGGTGGAGTGCGAGGAAGACGCCTGCGATTTAATTGAGCAAAACCGAAAGGCTTTCGGAGCCTGGAATTTGGAACTGATTCGCGGCCGCGCACCTCAGGCGTTGGAGCAGCTGCCCGCGCCGGATGCGGTGTTCATCGGCGGCACCAAAGGTGCCATGGAACAGGTGGTGCGCACAGCGCTGGAGCGCAATCCCGCCGCACGCATCTGCATTTCGGCCATCGCGCTGGAGTCCCTGTCCGCAGCGGTGGCGGCGCTCACCGTCTGCGGCGTGACCGCACAGGTGACACAAATCGCCGTCAGCCGCACAAAGCAGGCGGGAAGTTTGCATTTGCTGACGGCTAATAATCCAATTTTTCTCATTGCGGGGAATGGCGTATGATCGAGTGTATGCTGGCCGCTCCGGCTTCGGGCAGCGGCAAAACGGCGGTGACCTGCGCTCTTTTGGCAGCGCTGGAAAAGCGGGGGCTTTCGCCCTGTGCCTTCAAATGCGGACCGGATTACATTGACCCTATGTTTCACCGGTCGGTGCTGGGGGTGGACAGTCACAACCTGGATTTGTTCTTTTGCGCCGAAGCGAATCTTTGTTCGCTGTATAGGCACTACACGGAGGGCCACGGCGCGGCCGTGACCGAAGGAGTCATGGGCTTTTACGACGGCGTGGGCGGCACCACGGACACCGCAAGCGCCTGGCACCTGGCCTATGCGCTGAGTCTGCCGGTGCTGCTGGTGCTGCGTCCCAAAGGCGCCAGCCTGACGCTGGCCGCACAGGTGAAAGGGCTTTTGAGTTTCCGGGAAAACAACCGGATCGTTGGGATTCTGCTCAACGATTGTTCGCCCATGCTGGCCAAATCACTGAGCCCAATGCTGGAAAAAGAGACCGGTCTGCCGGTGCTGGGCTTTTTGCCGCACATGCCCCAGGCGGAATTTGAAAGCCGGCATCTGGGCCTTTTGACCGCCGGAGAAATCAAGGACTTGGCCGGACGCATCGAAGTTTTGGCGGCGCAGCTGGAACAGACGGTGGACGTGCCCCGGCTGCTGGAATTGTGCGATCGCGGACCGGGCTTTGTCATTCCATGGCAGCAGGTAAAGCCCGTTGTAAAAATTGCCGTGGCGAGGGATGAGTCCTTTTGCTTTGCCTATGAAGAGTCTTTGGATACGCTGCGGAATATGGGCGCGGAACTTGTGTTCTTCAGCCCGCTGCGCGACAGGGAGCTTCCGCTCGATGCAAGCGGTCTTTATCTGCCGGGCGGCTATCCGGAACTGCACGCTAAAACCCTTTCCGCAAACAAATCCATGCGTCGGGCTGTGCGCCGGGCTGTGGAGCAGGGCATGCCTACCGTGGCGGAATGCGGCGGCTTTTTGTACTTGGGCCAGAGCCTGGAAGACGGAAACGGAAAAGCATTCCCCATGGTCGGCGCGCTGCCCGGCTGCGGCGTGCGCAAAGAAAAGCTGGTGCGCTTCGGCTATTCATTGCTGAGCGCAAAAAAAGACAGCATGCTGTTCCAGGTAGGGGAGCAGTTTCCCGTTCACGAATTTCACTACTGGGATTCCACCGAGAACGGGACAGATCTGCACGCCCGAAAGCCCGTCACCGGGCGGGGATGGGATTGCGGCTTTGCAGGGCCGAACCTGTACGCGGCATTTCCCCATTTGTATTTTGCGGGCGCGCCCGTATTGGCGCAGCGCTTTGTGCGTGCGGCGCGAAAATTCAAGACAGAAGGAAGCGAAAAAGCATGAATCTGCGGCAGCTTTTGGACAGCATTACTCCACCGGACCAATCTGCCCGTGCCCAGGCACATCAAAACTGGGCCAATTGTGCAAAGCCCTTGGACAGTCTGGGGCTTTTGGAAACGGCACTGGAAGACATTGCGGCGCTGACCGGCAGCGCACAAATCGAACTTTCACCCCGTGCCGTTCTGGTTTTCTGTGCCGACAACGGCGTGGTGGCGCAAGGGGTGACCCAGACGGACAGCAGCGTCACAGGTATTGTGGCACACAATCTGGCGGCGGGGCGCACATCCGTGTGTCGCATGGCTGCAGTAGCCGGGTGCCAGGTGATTCCGGTGGACATGGGAATTCTGGACTTCGATTCCGACCCCGGAGTGCTGGACCGGCGCGTGGGCAACGGCACGGCGGACATGACGCAGGGCCCGGCCATGACCCGCGCTCAGGCCGAACAGGCGATTCTGGCCGGGGCGGAGCTGGTGCGTCAGTACGCGCAGCAGGGTGTGAAACTGTTTGCCACCGGAGAGATGGGAATTGGAAACACCACGACCTCCAGCGCAGTGGCAAGCGTATTGCTGGACCGTCCGCCGGTGCAGATGACCGGCCGGGGCGCCGGTTTGTCCGATGAAGGCCTGCGCCGCAAAATTGCGGCCATTGAAACGGCCATCACCCTCAACAAGCCCAATCCCGAAGATCCCGTGGATGTGCTGGCCAAGGTGGGCGGTTTCGACATCGCAGCCATGTGCGGCGCTTTCCTGGGCGGTGCGGCTTTTGGAGTGCCGGTATTGGCGGATGGCTTCATCAGCACAGTGGCGGCGCTGTGTGCCGTCCGGCTGTGTCCCCTTGCTGCCAAAGCGGTGCTGGCCAGTCACGTGTCAGCCGAGCCGGCGGGCCGCCTTTTGCTGAATGCGCTGGAAAAACAACCCCTTATCACAGCGGGCATGCGTCTGGGTGAGGGCACGGGCGCAGTGGCGGCCATGCCCCTTCTGGACATGGCCCGGGCGGTGTACGCAGAGTGCTACACGTTTGCCCAGGGCGGCATTGAGGCCTATACGCCTCAATGCGGCACGGAGGAAGCGTAAATGTTCACATTGGTGGTGGGCGGCGCGGCCTCAGGCAAAAGCCAGTGGGCGGAAGAATTGATTTTGAAATCGGGACAAGACTCCCGGTTTTACGTGGCAACCATGCAGGTATTTGACGACGAAGACCGCGCCCGCGTGGACAAACACAGGGCGATGCGGGCTGGCAAAGGATTTGAAACAGTGGAATGTCCCACCGGGCTGGAACGGGTTTGTCTGCCCGCCCGCGGCGCGGTACTGCTGGAGTGCCTGAGCAATCTCGCGGCCAATGAACTGTATGCCCCGGACGGGGCAGGTGACGGTGCGCTGAACGCCATTCTGCAAGGCGTGGACCGGCTTTTGGAACAGAGCGAAACGCTGGTGGCGGTCACATGCGACGTGTTCAGCGGTGGAAATGACTACGCCGGAGACACGGAAACGTATCTGCATCTGTTGGCAGACGTCAACCGGGCGCTGGCTGCCCGGGCCGACGATGTGTGCGAGGTCGTTTGCGGCGTACCTTGCTATTACAAAAAAGGAGGGCGTTTGCTGTGATCTTTTTGCAGACGGTGGCTGTGGCCTTCGCCATGTTTTCAGCTGTGCCGGTGCCGCAGCCGGTCTGGAACGAAAAGAACATGCGGTACGCATTGTGCGCTTTCCCGCTGGTGGGCGTGGTGTGCGGCCTTGTCTGGTGGGGCTGGGCTGCGTTGGCAGCGATGTTGGAACTCCCGACTTTGCTGCGGGCGACAGGTTTGTGCCTTGTTCCGGTTCTGGTTACCGGCGGCATCCATCTGGACGGTTACGCCGACACCTGCGATGCGCTGGCAAGCTGTGCGCCGCCGGAGAAAAAGCAGGAGATTTTGAAAGATCCCCGCTGCGGCGCCTTTGCGCTCATCCGCCTTTGTACTTATTTTGTGGCGTATCTGGGCCTGTGTGCCGGGGTGGAGAGTCATTTCCGCGCCGCTCTTTGCATGGGCATCGGCTTTGTGTTGGAGCGTGCACTGTCCGGTTTGGCAATCGCCTGGTTTCCGCTGGCGAAAAATACCGGGCTGGCTCACACCTTCGCAACAGCGGCCGACCGTTCAGTCGTGCGGCGGATTTTATTGACAGTGTGCATTGTGCTGACGGCGGGTCTAGTGTGGGCCGGAGGAATGTGCGGCGCAGCCATGGCCGCGGCCGCAGTGCTGGTGTTTGTGCGCTATCATCAGGTAGCGCAAAAGCAGTTCGGCGGAATCTCCGGCGATTTGGCCGGTTGGTTTTTGCAGAAAGCAGAACTTTGGATGCTGGCGGCACTGGTGGTCTGCCAGGTGTTGGAGGAACAGGTGAGATGATTTTTGTCACAGGGCCGCTGTATAGCGGCAAACGGGACTGGGCGCAGGCGCATCTGCACTGTTCCCGAAAGGAACTGAGCCGTCGCGCTGTCTGGGATGTACAGAATCTGGCAGCCGGGTGTGAAGATCTGAACGCCCTGGCCGACCGGCTGGCGCAGTACGAAGTGGTCATTGCCACCGAAGTGGGCGGCGGTGTGGTGCCCATGGACCCGCGCCAGAGGGCCGACCGCGAGGCAGCTGGCCGCCTGGCCTGTCTGTTGGCGGACAGGGCCGAAACGGTGGTGCGTGTGTTTTGCGGACTGCCTATTTTGCTGAAAGGGACGCTGGAAGTATGAAAATTTATATTTTGCGCCATGGACAGACCCAATATAATGCAGAAAAGCGCTATCAGGGCCAGCGGGACATTCCTCTGTCCAATGAAGGCCGTGCGGCGCTGCGCAAAGCAGATCTGTGCCCGGAAAAGGTTTATGTCTCCCCCCTCAGCCGGGCGGTGGAGACCGCGAAAATTCTTTTCCCCGATGCACAGCTGGTGCCAGTGGAAGGTTTTTTGGAGATGTGTTTCGGAATTTTCGAAGGCCGCAACTACATCGAGATGGAGCACGACGCCGATTACCGCGCCTGGGTGGGCGAGGACTGCCTGGGCCGTTGTCCCGGCGGGGAAACGCGGGGCGAGTTTTCAGACCGTACCTGCACTGCCTTTGAACCGCTGGTGGACCGCGCGCTGGACGAGAAACAGGACATGCTGGTCATTATGGCGCACGGTGGTACGCAGATGGCGCTCATGGAGCGTTATGCCAATCCCAAGCGGGATTATTACAGCTGGTGTGCGGGCAATGCCGCCGGCTTTGTGCTGGATGCCGGGCGCTGGCAGTCGGACCGGCAGCTGGACTTGATCGGGGAAGTATCGTACGCGGCGGGGGATGAGTGACATGCACATTGTACTGGCGGCTCTTTTGGGCTTCCTTTTGGATTTGATGCTGGGCGACCCTGCGTGGATGCCCCACCCCGTGGTGTTCATGGGAAAGGCAATTTCGGCTTTGGAAACGCTTTTGCGCCGCATTTTCCCCAAGACATCCCGCGGGCAGCTGGCGGCAGGTGTGGTGCTGGCTGTAGCTCTTCCGGTGGGGACCTTGGCCGTGACGCTGCTGGCTTTGTGGCTGTGCAGCCTGGTTCACCCGGCGCTTTCCTTTGTGCTGGAAGTAATTTGGTGCTGGCAGGCGCTGGCCATGCGCGGCCTGCGGGATGAAAGCCGCAACGTGTACAACGCCCTGACCGGCGACACTTTGGAAAACGCCCGTCGTGCGGTGGCGCGGGTCGTGGGGCGGGACACCCAGGATCTGAGCGCCGAAGGCGTGACGAAAGCCGCAGTGGAAACCGTGGCGGAAAACTTTTCCGACGGGGTGGCGGCACCGGCTTTCTACATGCTGCTGGGAGGCGCGCCTCTGGCGCTCTGTTATAAGTCCATCAACACCATGGACAGCATGGTGGGGTATAAAAACGAGCGCTATCTGTACTTCGGCCGCGCCGCAGCCCGGCTGGATGATGTGGTCAATTATCTGCCTTCCCGCTTGGCAGCTTTGTGTCTGATCGTGGCGGCTGTGCTCACCGGACAAAACGGAAAAAACGCGCTGCGCATCTGGCAAAGAGATCGGCGCAACCATGCAAGCCCCAATTCGGCCCAGACCGAGGCGGTCATGGCCGGGGCTCTGGGGGTGCAGCTGGCGGGTCCCGCGTATTATTTCGGAAAACGCTATGAAAAACCCACCATCGGCGATGTGCTGCGGCCGGTAGAACCCCAGGACATTCTGCGGGCAAACCGGATGCTTTACGCAGCGGGCACATTGTGGATGCTGGTTCTGGCAGGGGTGCGTCTGGCCCTTTGCCTGACGCTGGGATAAGGAGGAAACCATGAAGCTGACACACGGCGGCGACTGGGCCGGATTCGCGCAGGAATACGGTACCATGCCTTTGGATTTTTCGGCCAACATCAGCCCGTTGGGGGTGCCCGAAGGAGTTCGGCGCGCGGTGGAAAAAGCGTTGGACACGGCGGACCGCTATCCGGACCCGCTGTGCCGGGAACTGAGGGCGAAACTGGGACAGGCTTTGAATGTGCCTCCGGAACACATCTTCTGCGGAAACGGCGCAGCAGATGTCATCTTCCGTTTGGTGCGGGCAAAGCGACCCCGAACGGCTATGGTTACCGCACCCACCTTTGCCGAGTACGAGCAGGCGCTTCGGGAATCGGACTGCAAGGTGGAATCCGTTCAGCTGGATGCCCGGCAGGACTTTGCCGTGACCGAGACCCTTCTGGAATCCATCCGGCCGGGGCTGGATCTTCTGTTTTTGTGCGAGCCCAACAATCCCACCGGCCGCACCACACCGCGCCCTCTTTTGCAGCGTATTTTGGAAAAATGCGCGGCCTGCGGCACGCTGCTGGTGGTGGATGAATGCTTCAACGACTTTTTGGATGATCCGCAGGCTCACACATTGCAGGGTGAGTTGGAAACGCATCCCAATCTGTTGATTTTGCGCGCCTTTACCAAATGGTATGCCATGGCGGGGGTGCGTCTGGGATATGCGCTGTGCGCGGACGAAGCGCTTTTAGAGCGCATGCGCCAGTGCGGCCAGCCCTGGGCGGTATCTATGCTGGCGCAGGCAGCGGGTGTGGCTGCGCTGGAAGAAACGCAGTACAGCACCCGACTGGCAGTCCTGATACGGGCCCAGCGGCCCCGTATGCAGGAAGGTCTGACGGCGCTGGGATGCCGGGTGGTGCCCGGCGAGGCGAACTACCTTTTGTTCTTTCATCCTTGCACGGAGCTTGTGCTCCGCCTGCGGAAAAAGGGTGTACTTTTGCGCAGCTGCGACAATTATACGGGCCTCGGGCCCGGCTGGTACCGTGCGGCGGTGCGAACACAGGAAGAGAATGACGCGTTTTTGAACGCGCTGAGGGAGGTTTTGTAGATGGCCCGGTGCATTATGGTGCAGGGCACCATGTCCGGGGCAGGCAAAAGCCTGCTGGTCACGGCGCTGTGCCGTATTTTCCGCCAGGACGGCTGGCGGGTGGCGCCGTTTAAAAGCCAGAACATGGCGCTCAACAGTTATATCACCAAAGACGGGCTGGAGATGGGCCGCGCGCAGGTGGCGCAGGCCGAGGCAGCCGGCCGGGAACCGGATGTGCGCATGAATCCCATTCTGCTGAAGCCCAGCAGCGACACCGGCAGTCAGCTGATTGTAAACGGTGAGGTGCGGGGACAGTACAGCGCGTCCGCTTATTACAAAATGAAACAGACCCTGGTTCCCGAAGTTCTGCAGGCTTATGAGAGTCTGGCGGCGGAAAACGACATTCTGGTGATCGAGGGCGCGGGCAGCCCCGCGGAAATCAATCTGCGGGAAGGCGATTTGGTCAACATGGGACTGGCCGAGCTGGTCAATGCGCCGGTGGTTCTGGTGGGGGACATCGACCGGGGCGGCGTGTTCGCCCAGCTGTATGGCACGGTGGCCCTCTTGTCGGAGCGCGAGCAGGCCCGCATTGTGGGCACGGTCATCAACAAATTCCGCGGCGATGTGGAACTGCTGCGCCCAGGTCTCTCGGTGCTGGAAGAAAAAACCGGCGTTCCGGTTCTGGGCGTCGTGCCCTACACCCGTGCGGACATTGACGATGAGGACAGCTTGGCACCGCGGCTGGGCCGCGCCCGGACAGACCGCCCGGTGGACGTGGCGGTGGTTCGCCTGCCCCGTATTTCCAATTTTACGGATTTTTCTCCTCTGGAAAGCCATCCGGCTCTGGGAGTGCGCTATGTGGAGCGGGCCGAGGATTTGGGCGCGCCGGATCTGGTCGTTCTGCCCGGCACCAAAAACACCATGGGCGACCTTGCCTGGATGCGTCAGAACGGGTTGGAGGCGGCGGTGAAGAAACTGGCTGCTGCAGGCACGCCTGTGCTGGGCGTGTGCGGCGGATTCCAAATGCTGGGGCAGTCTCTGGAAGATCCCGACGGCGTGGAAGAGGGCGGCGCCATGGCAGGCATGGGGCTGCTGCCCTGTGAAACCCGCTTTTCCGGGCAGAAGGTGCGCACCCGCGTGACCGCTGTCACCAAAACCGGACCGCTGGCAGGAGCCAGTCTGGAGGGATATGAAATTCATATGGGGCGCACGCAGCGTATGGACGGACAGCCTTTCTGTCGGCTGGAGAACGGAACCGAAGAAGGAGCCGTGCGGGAAAATGTGTTCGGCACCTATCTTCACGGCCTGTTTGATACGGGTGAGCTGACGGAAAAACTGGCCGGATGGCTTTTGGAACGCAAGGGAATTCAGGTCGACGCCATCCGTCCGCAAAGCCATGCAGACTACAAAGAAGAGCAATACGACCTGTTGGCGGACGCTGTGCGCAAAGCGCTGGATATACCGGCGGTGTATCGCGCCATGGACGCCTATGCGGCGGGAAAGGATGAACAACATTGAGCGAACGGCATACTTTGCCCGCGGACATCGAGCGCACCAGCATGTCCATCATTCGGGCGGAACTTGCGCAGCGGAACCTTTTGCTGTCGGAGGAAAATCAAGCGGTGATCCTGCGGGTCATCCATACAACGGCAGACTTTGACTATGCCGAAAATCTTCGTTTCAGCCCGGACGCGGTAGCCTTGGGTGTAGAGGCGCTGCGCAATGGTGCGCATATCGTCACGGACACCAATATGGCCCGGGCAGGCGTCAGCAAACCGAGCCTCGCAAAGTTGGGCGGCCAGGTGCACTGCTTTATGGCCGATGAGGATGTGGCTGAAGCAGCCCGGCAGAAGGCCACCACCCGGGCTGCTGCGTCCATGGAAAAAGCGGCGGAGTTGTTTCCGGGCGCACTGTACGCGGTGGGCAATGCCCCTACGGCGCTGCTCCGGCTGGAAGAACTGCTGGCCCAGGGGCTGCGCCCCGCGCTGATTGTGGCGGTTCCCGTGGGTTTTGTCAATGTGGTGGAAAGCAAAGAGCGCATTTTCCATGCCTGCCGGGCGGCAGGGGTACCGGTCATCGCGGCCATGGGCCGCAAGGGCGGCAGCAATGTGGCGGCTGCCGTCTGTAACGCACTTTTGTATACCGCGGTGGACGCGCTGGAGCCGTCTCGCCGAGGATGGAAAGGCTGATTCATTTAGGAGGAATAAATGATGAAAAAACGATTGGCTCTCATTTGTCTTGCGGCAGTCATGGTGTTGTCCGGCTGCGGCGCTGCGCAGAGCGGCAGCGCGCCCGCATCCAGCGTATCTGCGTCCAGTGCATCTGTGCAGAGTACTGAGATCACCTTTACCGATGATTTGGACCGCACAGTTACCGTGGATTCGCCCAAGCGGGTGGCGGCGCTCATCGGCAGTTTTGCGGATGTGTGGTGCGTGGCAGGCGGCAAGGATACACTGGTGGCCGCTGCGGACGACAGCTGGACCCAGTTCGATTTGGATCTTCCCGATTCCGTGGTGCGTCTCGGCAGCGTCAGCGAACCCAGTGCGGAAGCGCTGCTGGCGGCACAGCCGGATTTTATCATTGCCAGCGCCAAAACCGCTGCGGACGTGGATTTGATGCCCACTCTGGAAGACGCGGGAATCCCCGCGGCGTATTTTGATGTGAGCACGTTTGAGGACTATCGTGAAATGCTGGAGATCTGCACGCGCATCACCGGCCGCGAGGATCTGTATCAGCAGCACGGTGTCGAAGTGGGCGAGCAGGTGCAGGCGACCATTGATTCCGCCGCAGGCAAACAGGGCCCCACAGTGTTGTATCTGCGGGCCAGCGGCAGCAGCTGTAAAGTGAAAAACAGCGAAAACTCGGTGCTGGGCGAAATGCTGGCGGATCTGGGATGCACCAACATCGCCGACAGCGACGAGTCTTTGCTGGAGAACCTCTCCATGGAAGCAATTCTGCAGGCGGACCCGGAATACATCTTCATCGTGCTGCAGGGCAGCGACCCGTCGAAACCCCAGCAGTCGTTGGAAAAAGCGGTGCTCTCCAATCCGGCCTGGCAGCAGCTGAGCGCGGTGAAAAACGGAAACTATTATTACATGGATCAGCGGCTTTACAATGTGAAGCCCAACGCCCGCTGGGGCGAAGCCTACGAGGGATTGGCGGAGATCTTGTATGGAGAAGCAGAATAACATTTTCACACGTGTTGCCCTTCTGGCTCTGGCAGCGCTGTGCGCGGCGCTGCTGAGCCTGTGTCTTGGTGCGGCGCCTCTGTCGCTGAAAGAACTGTTCAACGTTTTTCTGGGCGGGGGCGATTCCACCGCCACGGCCATTCTTTTGTATGTCCGGGTGCCCCGCACCGTGGGATGCCTGCTGGCGGGGGCGGCTCTGGCCGTGTCCGGCGCCATCATTCAGACGGTGCTGGCAAACCCCTTGGCCGCACCCAACATCATCGGTGTGAATTCGGGTGCGGGTTTGGGCGTGGCGCTTTGCTGTGCCGTTTTGCCCACGGCCTTTACCGCTGTACCGGTGGCTGCCTTTCTGGGAGCGTTCGCAGGGGTACTCATTGTGCTTTTCATCGCAGAAAAGGTGGGGGCTTCCCGCATGACGCTGGTGCTGGCAGGCATGGCCATCTCCAGCATGTTCAGCGCAGGCATCGACGCGGTGCTCACCGTATTTCCCGACTCGCTGATCGGCTATTCTGATTTCCGGATCGGTGGTCTGGCAAATGTATCCATGGAGCGCGTAGCTCCTGCTGCCTGGGTAATTTTGGCGTGCCTTGCCATCGCGCTGGCGCTGGCCAACGAGATGGATGTGCTGGCATTGGGCAGCGATACGGCTCAGAGTCTGGGCCTCAAAGTGCGTCAGGTACGGGTGATTTTGCTCGCCTTGGCGGCGGCATTGGCGGGCGCAGCGGTTAGTTTTGCGGGCCTGCTCGGCTTCGTGGGCCTTTTGACGCCCCACATGGTGCGGCGCCTTTTGGGCGGTGAAAGCCGCCGGATGGTGGCAGGTTGTGCACTGGGCGGCGCTGCGTTGCTGACCCTGTGCGATGTAGGCGCGCGCACTCTGTTCGCCCCTTACGAACTGCCGGTGGGCATTGTCCTCTCTCTGGCGGGCGGACCCTTCTTCCTCTGGCTTTTGTTCCGCAGAAAGGAGACGCACCTATGATCGAACTGCAGAATTTGAGCGTTGGATATCGGGACAAGGCTGTGCTGGAACACGTGGATCTCAGCTTTCCCGAAGGATGCGTCACCGTGCTGCTGGGACCCAACGGTTGCGGAAAAAGCACGCTTTTAAAAACAGCGCTGGGCCTTTTGCCTTCTCTGGGCGGGCAGGTTCGGTACGACGGCGTGCCTTTATCCGGCTTGACTCCCGCGCAGGTGGCCCGTCAGGCGGCGTATATGGCGCAAAGCCGGGGCGTACCCAGCATCGAGGCGCGGCGAATGGTGCTTCACGGCCGGTTCCCTTACATGTCTTTTCCGCGCCGCTACCGAAAAAGCGATTATGAAGTGGTGGACAGAGCCCTGGCGCAGGCGGACGCGCTGGAACTGGCTCACCGTCGCATGGAAGAGCTCAGCGGCGGCCAGCGACAAAAAATTTATCTGGCCATGGCTCTGGCTCAAGAGACGAAAACCGTGTTTATGGACGAGCCCACCACCTGGCTGGACGTGCGCCATCAGCTGGAAGTGATGGATACGGCCAGCAGTCTGGCGGAAAGCGGAAAGGCTGTGGTGCTGGTCAGCCACGATTTGTGCCTGGCGCTGCGCACAGCGGACCGGGTGGCGCTTTTGGCAGACGGAAAGTTGATCGGGGTGGATACCCCCTGTAAAATGTATGAAAGCGGCGCGCTGGATGAGGCGTTCGGCGTGCATGTTCGCCGCGTGTCCATGGACGGCCGGTGGCAGTATTTTTGTGAGTGAGTGGAGAGATGGTCATGGAAAAACAAGGAAAAGTCTATCTGGTGGGCGCGGGCTGCGGCAGCGCGGACCTGATTACGGTCCGGGGTCTTCGGCTTTTGCAGAACTGCGACGCGGTTGTGTACGACGATCTCATTGACCCGGCCCTGCTCGCCCAGGCGTCGGCAGCGGAAAAATATCCCGCGGGCAAGCGCTGCGGCAAGCACTCCATGCCGCAGCCGGAGATCAACGATCTTCTGGTGCGTCTCGGCAGCGAAGGGAAAACGGTGGTGCGGCTGAAAGGCGGCGACCCCTTTGTGTTCGGTCGCGGCGGCGAGGAATTTCTGGCCCTGCGTCAGGCGGGCATTTCCTGTGAAGAGGTTCCCGGCATTTCTTCCTGTATTGCAGTTCCCGCAGCGGCGGGCATTCCCGTCACGCATCGAGGCGTCAGCCGCAGCTTTCATGTGATCACTGCCCACACGGCTCAGACCGAGGATACTCTGCCCGAATCGTTGGACACTCTGGCGGCGCTGAATGGCACGCTGGTGTTCCTGATGGGGCTGAATCAGCTGGAGCGCATCGCCGCCCGGCTTGTAGCGGCGGGACGTCCGGCCGGGACGCCTGCGGCAGTGATTTCCGGCGGCAATGCGCCTCATCCGGCCACCGTGCGGGGAACACTGGGGGACATTGCGGAGAAAACAAGGCAGGCGGCAGTGCAGGCCCCCGCGGTCATCGTAGTAGGCGACACCGCCGCCCTGGATTTCTGCGGGGATGACCGTCCTCTGGCGGGCGTTCGCGTGGGTCTGGTGGGCACACCCGCCTTTACCCAGCGGCTGGCGCAGCGACTTTCTGCGCTGGGTGCTCAGTCGGTTCCGATGATGACGGGCGAGGTGGAACCTTTGCATCCGGCGCTGGATGTAGAAACTTTGACCGGTGAACCCTGCTGGGCAGTGCTTACCAGCCGGAACGGTGTGAAATGCTTCTTTGATCGTTTATCCCAAAGCGGGGTGGATTTGCGCCGTCTGCATCGGTGCCGTTTTGCCGCCATCGGACCCGCTACGGCCGAGGCTTTGCAAGAGCGGGGAATTCAGGCGGACCTGGTGGCTGAACCCGCCACCGGCGAGGCGCTGGCTCTGGCTCTGGCAGACCGGGCAGGTAAGCAGGAAAAAATCTTTTTGTTCCGCTCTGCGAACAGCAGCCCTCAGGTGTATGAGATGCTGGAGCAAAGGGGATTTAAGGTACAGGAGTGCAGTATGTACCGCACAACATTCACTCCGGTCCAGCCGGACGCAGAAGTGGACTATTTGGCGTTCGCCAGTGCGGAGGGCGTCAAGGCATGGTTTTCCGCCTGCGGCGCGCCGGGAAAGAACACAACCTGTGTGTGCATCGGCCCGGTGACCGCATCGACGCTGGAGAAACTGTGGGATCGTCCCTTCCAAACAGCCGACGATATTTCGGCCGACGGGGTGGCTACGTGCATTTTGCAGGCGCATGCCACTTGAAAAACCGGCCAGGTTCTGTATAATGAATAGAGAATAAATCGTTGGAGTGAGTGTATGAAAATTATGGCCGTTGATTACGGCGACGCGCGCACGGGCCTTGCTGTGTGCGACCGCACGGAGTTTCTGGCAAGCCCGGTGGGCACCATTGAGGAGAAAAGTTTTGCAAAAGTCGCAGAGAAGATCGTTTACGCAAGCCGGGAATTTGAGGCCGGCATGATCGTGATCGGTCTGCCCCGCAATATGGACGGCACCGAGGGCCCCCGCGCGCAAAAGTGCCGCAAGCTGGCGGATACGCTGAAAGCCATTGTTCCCATTCCTGTGGAGCTTTGGGACGAGCGCAGCACCACGGTTACAGCTGCCAGCATCCTGACGGAGAACGGCACCTTCGGCAAAAAGCGCAAACAGGTGCTGGACTCGGTGGCGGCCGTTGTGATTCTGGAAAGTTATATGGCCTATCGCCACAATCTGCAAAAAAGTCAGTCTTAAAAAAGAAAAAATCCGGCGTTTCAAACGCCGGATTTTTTTATTGCTTCAAAAGTTCCAGAATCAAAGCCACCGCATCGGATATGTAGGCCGCCAGGGGTTTTTCCGGAAGTCCGGCGATCCATGCGCCGCACTTGGAAACCGGAATCAGCACTTTCTGCGCCCGGCTCTCGGCCACGGCACAGGCAATGGCCGGGCTGCATTCGCCCAGCATGCTGTTGGCCATCACCAGCCCGATAGGCCCTGCCAAAATGTCGGCCCGGGCGGCGTTGACCAGCGCGGCGTTCTCTCCGGTAGCGCCTGCGGTGGCGCCCGCTTTCAGCATGGCGCTGGTGGCGGCGGAGTTGGTGCCCACTGCAATGATGTCCTCCTGCACGCCCGCGGCGCGCAAAGCGGCGATCAGCGTACGGCCGAATCCGCCGCCCTGTCCGTCGATTACAACGATACGTTTCATGATTTCTCTCCTCTTACATCAGCGGCGCAAACAGCCGCAGAAAAATCTGTGCGACCCATTTGTACAAGGGTGCGTTCAAAGCTTCTTTCAGAGTTACCTCGTGGCTGGCGGCCATGGTTTGCAGAATGTCCTCTTTCACATCGTGAGGCATGTGCCCGCCGTAAAACGCGCAGCAGTTCTCAAAATGCAGGTACAAGCTGCGGTAGTCCATGTTGGCACTGCCCACAATGGCCAGCTTGTCGTCGCTGAGGTACATTTTCGCGTGGATAAAGCCAGGCGTGTATTCATAAATGCGCACACCCGCTTTCAACAGCGTAGCGTAGTAGCTCTGAGTCACGTAATACACATACCATTTGTCCGGAATGCCCGGCGTGATAATGCGAATGTCCACGCCGCTTTTGGCGGCAAGGCACAGGGATGTGAGCATTTCGTTGTCCAGAATCAGGTAAGGGGTGGTCAGATACACATAGTCCTTGGCCTGCTGCAGAACGTTCAGATAGGCGTTTTCCGAAATGTTTTCTCCGTCCAGAGGCGAGTCACAATAAGGTTGGACAAACCCCTGTTCTTCTTCAAATCGGGTGACGGGCAGATAGTCCCGAAAGACTGTGTCGGTGCCGGCCACAAAATCCCACATGCGTAAAAATGTGAGCGTCAGCGAATAGACCGCAGGGCCTTTCAGCATGAAAGCAGTGTCCTTCCAATAGCCGAACCGCCGTTTGCGGTTGATGTATTCATCTGCAAAGTTCAGTCCGCCGGAAAAGCCGATCTCGCCGTCGATTACAGCAATTTTGCGGTGATCCCGGTTATTGAGCATTTTATAGTCTGTCAGGTGCCACGAAAAGTGCAGAGCGTTGAAAGCGTAGCATTTAACACCTGCTGCCCGCAGCTGTTCATCGTAGTCCAGCGGCAGAGTGAACAGGCTGCCAACACCGTCGTAAATCACCCTTACATCCAGCCCCTGGCGGGCTTTTTCCTTCAGAAGTTCCAGGGTCTGGTTCCACATCTCTCCCTCTTCGATAATGAAATACTCCATGAATACCGAGCGGCGTGCCTTGCGCAGTTCTTCCAGAAAAACGGGAAAGAAATCCTCACCAGTGGCAAAATACCGGCTTTGTGTAGCTTGGTAAACAGGCGAGGCCGCATACGTGGAAAGATAATCCACACTGCGTTCCAGTCCCCGGTCAAACTGCTTTAAAGCGCAGCTGGCAGGTCCGTCAAGCTGAATCGCCGCCGCAGCCTTATGCTCAATGTCGGCAAATTGAGCGGCTTTTTTGGGTCGGATGCCCCGAGATCCCAGCAACATGTAAAAGACCGCACCGGACAAGGGCATGGCGATGATCAGCAACAGCCACATCAGTTTGTATGCGGGGTTGATGTCCGCATACTCCAGAATGGGCAGCATCACAAGCACGCTCAGAATGGTCAAAAGCAGATAGAGAACTGAGCCCACCCGGCTGAATTCCACCAGAAGCCCCACAAGAAGGGCCAGCTGCAAAAGAATCAGCACGATGAACAGAAAAGTGCGTGATGTGAGAAATTTTAAAAGTTTTTTCACAAGGATTTCCTTTCTATAAAATGCCGTCAGGCAGCCGAAGTGCTGTCAGACGGCGCAGAAGAAGCAGAGGCCTGCGCCGCGCCATAGGTGGTAATGGTAATGCTGTTCACGGTAATATCTTCCAGCGGACGGCCGTTTTCATCGCATTCCACCTGCCCGATGGCGTCCACTACGTCCATCCCCGCGTACACCTGTCCGAAGACCGTATCCTGGCCGTCCAGATAGGGCGCGCCGCCCGCGCTTTGGTAAGCATCTGCCACTTCCTGGCGAACACCGGCGGCCAGAAGTTCATCCGCGGCGGTCTTGTCTACCGAATTCTCAGGCGTTTGCACAATGTAAAACTGGCTCAGATTGCCTACTGAGCCGTCGGCTGCCCGTGCCAGGGCTACCGCACCGGAGTAGTGGTGAAGCTGATCGCTGAGTTCATTGGGATAGGTGTTGTTGTTCCAGATGCTGGCCCCGCCGGTCCCCGTCTGGGTGGCGTCACCAGTTTGAATCACAAAGTCGGAAACTACACGGTGGAACACGTTTCCGTTGTAATAGCCCTGCTGGGCGAGTCCTTCAAAATTTTCCACTGCCATCGGCGCATATTCGGGAAATAATACAATGGAGATGTCTCCCAGACTGGTGGAGAGAATTGCCACTGGTGCGTCCTGGGACGGCTGTGTAAGCTGCTTTTCACTGCTTGTCACCGGGCTGCGGCTGCTGCCGGCAAAGCCGTTTTTGCCGCCGCAGCTCACAAGAGCCAGGCAGACGGCTGCCACACAGAGCAGAGAAAAAATACGTTTTAACAAGAGATCACCGCCGTTTCTCAAAAAGGGAATATTCCTTTTTAGTATAGCATATTTTATAAGATGAAAATAGTTTTTGCAAAAGATTTTCACGGTGCCTTTTTTGCACGCATTGCTTGACGCAAGCGCCGGGATTAGGTAAAATAAAAGCAAGGAAAAGATATACGGGTGTTCCCGCTGAAGGAGAAAAAATGGACAATCAGGAAGAACTGGACTATACCCCCGATCTGATCACCCTGCAGGATGAGGCAGGAGTGGAACACGAGTGCGAGGTCATTGACGCGGCCGATTACAACGGTGAGCATTATTTGGCGGTTGTGCCTTATGTAGCCGATCCGGAAAAAATGCTGGAAGAGGACGCACAGGTGGTCATCATGCGAACCGTGGAAGAAAACGGGGAAGAGTTTTTGGACATTGTAGATGATGATGAAGAACTGGCAGCAGTCAGCGAGGTGTTCGCTTCACGGCTTGAGGAGCTGTACGACATCGAACTGTAACTCCGGTTCACGGCAGAGCAAAACCAGCCTGCCCTGTACGATTTGTTGTGTTCATATATAATCCTACTAACCAATCAACGGGAGCCCGGGGTCCGCAAGGGGATCGCAGACCTCCCGCCCGGCTTCGGCCGCAAGCGGAGGAAGGGAGCGTGAAACTTGGGCAGGGCACCCACCTGCCATATCGGTAGGTTTTGGTGTGCACAGACGGCAGGGTGGGTTTGTTTTTTTATGATGTTTCAAAGCCTTACAATGCAGTGTAACTGCAAAAGGACTGTAAAAGATTAGCGTAAGTTTTAAGCAGGTTTTGGTGCGAACCAAAGCCTGCTGTTTTTATATTGAAAGCAAAGTGCGTTGATTCTGTGAGAACGCATAGAATGAGTGCGCAGAGAGTCGTTTTAATACTTTAAGAAAGCAGGCAGCTGATTGCGAAAAGTCGCATTGGCTGCCTGTTTTTATTTGTGGCAAGGGCACAGAAAAGAGAATCTGCCTGTATAAGAGGAACTAATACACAAGAATGATATGTTGAATGTTTATTGTTAATAGTGCACATAAAAATGATAAACATATGTTGTATATTGAAAAAGTGACCCTATTTTATTGGCTTTTAGGGATAATTTTCTATAATATTGTTAGACAATCATTCCATCATTCAAACAGCTCGCAATACAATTTCATGGTGGTAATGAACAGATATGAAAATGAAAAAGGAGAATGAATCATGCGAAAAAGACTGATAGCACTGGTTTTGAGCGCTGCGATTGCGGCATCGGCACTTCTTACTGGGTGTGGCACAGGAGCCGCGAGCACGTCCGGTACAACGAGTGCAGCGGGTGGTGACAGCACTGCTGCCAATCAGGAAGTCATCACCTTCAAAATGGTGGGCAACAATGCTTCGGCACTTTCCACAGAAGCTGCCAAAAAGATTGCGGCTCTGATCGAGGAAAAATCCGGCGGTACGCTGAAACCCGAACTGTATCTGGAAGGACAGCTGGGCGACAACGATGAGGACCTCTGCACAGGTTTGTCCGAGGGCAACTATGAGATGCTGATCAATGCCGAGATGCTGTTTAACTGGGCTGTTCCTGAATGGATGGAACTGTTCAACATGGCTTTCATTTTTGAGAATCAGGAGCATCTGCAGAAATTCTGGGAGAGCGACATGGGCGCGTCCTTGGGTGAGCAGCTGGTTGAAAAATATGGCGTGCGCGCCTATCTGAACACGATTGCTCTGCGTGGACCTCGCTACTTGACGGCCAATAAAGCCATCACAAGCGTAAGCGATATGGCGGGCGTGAAGCTGCGCACTCCCAACAACGCAGGCGTAATTGCATCTTGGACTGCCACCGGCGCAAACGTAACACCGGTTGCTTGGGGCGAGCTGTTCGGCGCGCTGCAGACTGGTATCGTTAACGCGCAGGAGAATCCTCTGGCCAACATTGACCAGGCTGGCCTTTATCAGGTGCAGAGCTATCTGATGCAGACGGAACATCAGTACACCAACTACTTCATGTATTTCAACGAAGAGTGGTATCAGAGCCTGAGCGACGAGCACAAGCAGATCATCGGTGAGGCCATCGACGAAGGCTTTGCATGGCACAACGAGCAGGTAAATGCTGAGGATGAAGCTTTCCTGAAGAGCTTCCAGGAGAAGGGAATGACCTTGATCCCGAAAGAGGAAATCGACATCGAATCCTTCAAAGAGGCCATTATTCCCACGTTGCTGGAAGAAAACAAAGACGTGTATCCTGAAGGCGCCTACGAGCAGATTCAGGCGCTGATGCAATAAGCAGTAATCAAATTTGCGAACACGGAAGGGGCGCTCTCAATTGCAGAAATTTGCACAAGCAATTTCCGGTGTAGCTGCGTGGCTGGAAAAAATCGTGCGTATTGTTTCCATGGTAGTGGTAGGTTTTTTGATCTGCATGGTCTTTTTGCAGGTCGCGCGGCGGACTTTAACGGGAAAATCTATTATTGAAATTGAAGAATTATCGATTGTATTGGCGTCCTGGGTGGCTTTTTTGACCATTGCCTACGCGGTGCGCAAACGGGTGCATGTTCGAATCGACGTGCTCACGGCAAAGCTGCCTTTCCGTGTGCAGCATATCTTGGAGCTGATCATTCAGGCAGTCATCTTTGTGATGGCCGTGGTACTGGTAATCTTTGGCTGGGAACTGGCTCAGAAGAAGATGATGGTTCCGATGACGGTACTTCCGATTAATTCGATTTGGTGGTATATTTCTTATCCGGTCGGCATGACGTTTGCATGTTTCTTCCTGTTTGACAATGTGGTACAGGAGCTGGCGGCTGTGGTCACCGGAAAAGATCTGCGTGAACCCAAGCAGGAGGAGGAATAAAAAAGTATGGCGGTTATTTTAGGCTTTATTCTGATGATCGCGCTGGGGGTTCCGGTAGGATTCTCGATGGTGCTGGCGGCGTTTTTCTATGTGCTGTCCACAGGCGCCGTCTCTCTGACGTTCATCCCCCAGTCTATGATCAGCGGTGTTTCCTCTTACACAATGCTGGCAATTCCTTTCTTCATGCTGGTTGGCGAGCTGATGAACAGCAGCGGCATTACCAAAAGAATCTTCCGTTTTGCCAATGACTGCGTGGGTCATATCACAGGCGGTCTGGGACATGTAAACGTTCTGTCCAGTATGCTGTTTGCCGGTATGTCCGGCGCGGCGGTGGCCGACTGCGCGGGCTTGGGTGCCATCGAGATCAAGGCCATGACCGATGAGGGCTTTGATGCTGATTTTGCTGTTGGCGTCACAGCGGCTTCGTCCATCATCGGACCGATCATTCCGCCAAGCAGTCCCATGGTCATGTTGGGAATTGCGGCTGGTATCTCCATCGGTTCGCTTTTCATGGGCGGCATCTCGGTAGGTATTCTGATGGGCCTGTTCATGATGGGCACTGTGTACATCATTGCGAAAAAGCGTGGCTATCCCAAACATAAGCGCGCCACGCTGCGTCAGTTGTCTCATTCGTTCTTTTCGGCGCTGCCGGCACTTCTGTCACCGGTCATTTTGGTTGGCGGCATCTTCTCCGGCTATTTTACTCCCACCGAAGCAGCAGCTGTAGCGGTCTTCTATTCTTTGATCGTTGGCATTTTTGTCTATCGTGAGTTGAAATGGAAAGACATCGTCCGCGTTATGACCACCGGCATTGAAAACTTGGGCCTGGTCATGCTGTTGATGGCGTCAGGCAAAACATTCGCCTGGGTGCTGGGCATGGAGAAAGTGGCGGAGCGCGCTACAGAGTTGTTGTTCGGCATCACCAGCAGCCCCTTGGTTATTTTGCTGCTTATCAACTTGCTGCTGTTGTTTATGGGAACCTTTATGGAAACCAATGCCAGCATTTTGATTCTGACACCGATTTTGATGCCGATCGTGACGCAAATAGGCGTGCATCCCGTGCAGTTTGGTGTTATAATGATATTTGCCCTGATGATTGGCTTGCTTACGCCGCCGATGGCAATTTGTCTGTTCCTTACTTCCAAGTTGGGTGGAATTTCCTTCCAGCGTGCATTTAAGGCTGTGACACCTTACTATATTGGTCTATTGGTGGTATTGCTGCTGGTCAATGTGTTCCCGCAAATTACACTAACAATTCCAAAACTTTTATTAGGCAATGCGTTCTAAGATAGGTGATTGAATGGAGCCGATTCAAAAAAAGTCAACGGTTGATCTCGCCGTGGAAAAACTGACAGAGTATATCTGCAGTGACAGTATCGCTGTAGGGGACAAGATGCCTGCTGAACTGGTCTTGTGCAAACAACTGAATATCAGCCGGACCACGATCCGGGAGGCGTACCGTGTACTGCAGTCTCAAGGATACCTGGACATTCAGCCGGGTAGAGGTGCGTTTGTGCAAAGCAAAGAGCAGAATTTTATTCAGGAGGCTCTTGATTGGATTTCAACGCATCGGGTTGAGACCAGTGATTACCTGTTCGTTCGCATGGCGCTGGATCCCTTGGCTGCCCGCTTGGCGGCAGAAAATGCCGTCAGCAGTGACATTGATGATTTGTGCGCCATTCATCAGGATTTTGTAAAAAGTGTGCGGGCGAGAGATTTTGTGGAAATGGCGGAATTGGATGCGCGCTTTCATGCCCGTATAGCTACCATCGCTCACAACGATTTGCTGACTGCGATTGTGAATCTTGTCAATTACTATTTTGAGATTCTTCGCACCAAAAGCTTTCAGTTTGAAGAACATGCGGATCATGCAATTCTGCCGCATGAACGAATTCTGGAGGCAATCGCGGCAGGCGATGGGAAAGCAGCGGAAAAAGAGAGTGTGGATCATATTCGGGCGGCCATTCAGGATCTGTGCCCGGAAGCGCTGGTTTAAACTTTCCAAACGAAAAAAGCAGAAGCTGTCTTTGGCAGCTTCTGCTTTTTATTTTTGAGATTAATAACCCAGCGGTTCCTGTACAAGAATCACCTTGATCCGGCCGGGTTGACGCTGGAACCGTTGCACAGTGTAGGTACAGCAAATGCGTGCGGGACTGTGGCAGTGCTCGCATTTCCCCGTGACGGCGCAGGGCGTTTTGCAGGATAAGCGCTTGGCATTTGCCGGGGCGGCAAAGGTTTCCAGTCGGGTTTGGGCCTCGGTTAAGTCGCGAACGATTTTATTGGAGCCCACCACAAGAATGACACTGGCCGGCCCGTAGGCAATGGCCGCCACTCGGTTGGAGTTTCCGTCTACGTTAAAAATTTCGCCGCTCTCTGTGATGGCGTTGGCAGATGCCAGGTAGCAGTCGGCCCAAAAAGAACGGCGGAAGACTTCTTCAATCTCTTCACGTGTCAGGCCGGGAGCATAGCGGTCCCAGAATTCATAATTCCCTTCGCGCAAGAACTCCAGAACCCCGCATTCATCCAGGGTGACGCTTCCGCCCACCGCCACTGTGGCTTTTTCCGGGATCAGCTGCTTTAACAGAGAAATGACCTCTTGCCGGGTTTTGACACAGTAACCTTTCATGTTGTTCTGTTCCAGAGCCTGAGCAACGCGCTCCATGCGCTGCCATACCGTTTCTTCCAACGATGGATTCATTCTGAAATCCCTCCCTTTCTCTCTCATTATACCACACAAATCTGCACGAAAATGAAAAATAAAAGAGCGCTGCCGAAAAACGACAGCGCAGTGCATTTTAAAGATAAGAGAAAATCTGGTCCAGACCGTTTACCACCGGAGCGCCGGTGGCTGCCAGAACATCTGCGGGCTGATGACCGCCCGCGTACAGGACACAGCGAACGCCAAGAGCTTGCGCCACTTCGAAATCGTGCACACTGTCGCCAATCATCAGCACATCGGAGGGCGAAACGCCGCTCTCACGCAGCCAGGCGAGTCCAACGTCCACTTTGCTGTGAGCGTACACATCGCCAAGCCCAAGCAAATCATCAAAATATCCGGTTAACCCGTAAAAGGAAACCTGCTGTTTCAAAGCACTTTGCTCAGACGCAGAAAGGATGAATTGATGCAATCCTGCGTTCTTTAGCGCTTTTAGTGTGTCTTCCGCCTGTGGCTGCAGGGGACAGCTTTCGCAGCGGGATGCGTACAGAACGGCATACTCCTGTGCAAGCTGTGCGTAAGGATGCCGGGAAAAGTCAAATCCCGCATCCTGATAATACTGTTCGATGGGAAACCGGAATACCCGGCGATACGCATTCAAATCGCCAACGGGAGCGTATCCATGGCGTTGCAGCTGATGATTTAAAAGTTCCCAGCAAAGAGGAACGTCGTTCATTAAAGTTCCGTTCCAGTCCCACAAAACAGTTGTTGTTTTCATTTTCCTGCCTCAACCCAGCCGCGAAGCTGCGACGTTTTTTCGATGGTTTTCACCAGCAACAGGCCCAGAATACCACAGCTGACTACCTGGCCCAGGCCCACTGTGACCATGTTGAACAGCAGAATCGGTACGCTGGCCGTGTCCGGCATGAAGATGTAGGTGATCTCGGCGCCTACGATGACCGCGTTGAACAGGATTGGCGGAAGGCAAGCGAGAACCGGAAGACCTTTGAAGCGAATATTGCGAAGCTGGTAGGTTGTGATTGCCGCCAGGAAGGTGGCAAGTGTTCCGAACAGCATATCCCAGGGGCTCATGCTGTAAAGATTGCTCAAAAAGCAACCCAAGGTGACCGCCCAGACGGCGTCCGGCGTGAACACAGGAAGCAGTGTAAGCGCTTCACTGACACGCACCTGCACCGGCCCGTAAGAGAAGGGCTGCAGCACAAGGCAAAGCACAACGTAAATGCCGGCAATCAGCGCGGCGCGGACAATTCGAGTCGTTCTCATTTTTCACTTTCCGCCTCCCGCAAAACGGCGCGCGAGAGACTTTGCGGCAAAATTTTAGCCCGCACGGTGCCGCCACGCCGTGGGGATGGTCCGCACATGTAGTGCGGAGGGCACAAAATGCTAAGTTGCCCTGCGGTGAAAAGACCGCCATGCCAGTATAGCACGTTTTTTCGCTTTGTGCTATACTTTCCCTGATTCTTGCAAAAAAAGAGGCGGAAAAGTTGGATGCAAAGACATTGCGGGCAGCGTTCCCGCATACCATTCCGGTTTTGACCGGGTATCTTTTTCTGGGATTTGCCTATGGCCTGCTGATGCACGGCGCAGGGTATCCCGCCTGGCTGGCAGTACTGTGCAGTCTGGTGGTATATGCCGGCGCCGCTCAGTATGCCGCGGTTCCGCTTTTGGGCGTGTTCGATCCGGCAGGCACCTTCCTTTTGACGTTAATGCTGAATGCGCGCCATGTGTTTTACGGACTGTCCATGCTGGATAAATACCAGGATACAGGCAAGACCAAACCCTATCTGATTTTCTCACTGACCGATGAGACGTACTCCATTCTGGTGTCTGTGCGTCCTCCCAAAGGTACAGACGAACGCCGCTTTTGGCTGGCGGTATCCGGTCTGAATCAGTTCTACTGGGTGGCGGCGACGGCCGCCGGTGCATGGTTGGGGGCTGCCATGCCCTTTGACACCACCGGTGTGGAATTTGTGATGACTGCACTGTTTGTGACCCTTTTCACCGAGCAATGGCTGCAAACAAAGCAGCATCGCCCTGCACTGATCGGTTTGGGCGCGTCGCTGCTCTGCCTGTGGCTTTTCGGAACAAATTTCATCGTACCGGCGATGGTTCTGATTGTAATTTTTTTGCTGGCACAGCGAAATCAACTGGAACAGGAGGAAGCGCTATGACTACGACAGTGCCGCAACAGATTTTTCTGGTGGCCATTCTGGCGGCAGCCACGGCACTTACCCGATTCCTCCCGTTTTGGTTATTTCCCGCGGGCAAACCGGTTCCCAGGGTGATTTCCTATCTGGGCAAAGTGCTGCCGGGTGCGGTCATGGGGCTTTTGGTGATTTACTGTCTCAAGGATGTGCAGTGGACTGCGCCGTCCCGTGGATTGCCGGAATTGCTGGCTGTGGCGGCTGTGGTTTTGCTTCACTGGTATAAACGCAACACGTTGCTGTCCATTGGCGGGGGAACCGTATTTTATATGATTTTGGTGCAGTGGATATTTGCATAGAACCATATGTTGAATAAATGGCGCAATCGCAAAATGCGATTGCGCCATTTCCTTTATATTTACAGATGTGGTTTCCGAAAGAAGTTTAAGGGCTTACCGAATGCGCGGATTACGACGGAATTGGGGATGAAAAAGAAACTTCAATTTGGTCCTGTTGACAATAGAGCAAATGAGCATTTCTACTGCGCAAATTCCGGAGTACAAAAGAACTTTTTGTGCAAAAAGGGCAATCGGAAGAGACACAACAAGGGCTTTAACGATATTTACAATTTTATATTCAAAATGAGTGGTCATAATGATCAGGGAATTCCGGCCCAAATAGCACAACAACTTGGAAGGAATGCGAAGCGTCTTTAAGAAACTTGAGATTAACAAGACGCCGCCGGTGCCGGTGAGAGAGCAGATCAGATACCCGGAAACGTTTACAAACTTTGCATAGTGCAAATCGTTTCCAATGTACTGATCAAAAAGCATAATATCGATCATAATCAGCAGAAGTCCCAAAAACAGGAATAACACAGAACTGTGCAAAACCTTTTCTCTCATGAAGCGGATCATTCTCCAGCAGAGAATTCCAAATTCCATGAAACCAATCGCAATCAGAGCCTGCAGAAAAACTTGCAGCATATTCAAAAAGATTCCGCGGGGCGATGCATCATGCGGGGTTCCCGTAGAGCCCAGGGCTGTCAGAAGTTTTGAGAGATACAGCGACAGCACCATGAGACCCAGACAGAGTGGTGTGCGAGATGCGTGAAAGACTCTTTGAAACAGAAAAAACAGAATGTTTGCCAGAAAAAACGTGGGTAAAAACCACAGCGTGCCAATGCCGCTTCCCACTAAGGAAACATAAAGGCCATTAAAGGCAAAACTGCGTGTAGCATCCCAGCCTTCCAAAAATAATTTCAATAAGCCAAAAAAACAAATGTACAATGCAGATAAGTTGATATAGGGCAGAAGAAGGGTTACGACTTTCTTTTTAGCGAACCGGCAAAAGGTTGCGTCCCTTGCGGATTGGGACAACAAAATGCCGGAAACAGCAAAGAACGTTGCCAGATGAAACGATATACCTTTTGGAAATAATTGATAATCGTCACTTATGTGAACTGCAATAACGGCCAGGATTGCGATTCCCTTCGCGATGTCCAGTTCTGCGTATCGCACACGTTTCGTGTTGCCCATTCGAATCCTCCTCGGCGTTTTTCTCAGAATGTGCTTTTATGATTTTACGATGTCGTCAGAGCTTGCTGCGCAAGCCGCAAAACGTCCTGAACATCGGAAGCATGGCCCAGATATTGCACAAACAAAATGCGTCTGTCCTTACAGATGCACAGTTCCACCATTCCGGCCCGGCTGTCGTCCGGAAAGGCGTAATCCAGACCGGGCACATCCATGGCAAGAGGATTTCCCAATGCCCAGTATTTTGCCATGGCCTGTGTCACCAAACCCGGATCCAAAGGCCCGGAGAGGTGAATGTAATGCTGGAAAATCCAGGGAGAATTTCCGCTTCCGTCACTGAGCTGCGTATTATCCAGCTGCAAAGAGGCGATGGGGACATTTATTACATCGGTCTGACCGCTTTCAACCCCCAGTTGGCTGGTGCCCTGAAAAACAGTGATATCCGGTTCAAGCTGCTCCAGGTGCAGCAGATGCTGATTTTCCGGCGCCTGTTCCATCGGAACAGAGCGGGGCATCAGAAGAAACAGAGAGAGGATCAGTGACAGAAAGATGCATGCATAAAGTGCAGATGTGCCGTGCTGTATCCGAAGAAACCGCTTTAGCGGTTGCGGATGAATGTTCTCGCCTCGAATTTGGCGCAGATAACGTGAAAAACCGGTCAGAGCAACGATCGAACGGACCAGTTTCAGCACAATCAAAAGAAAGATCAGACAGGGCAGTACAAACCCACATTGGGCCAAAGTCAACGCCGCAACTTCGGCCATTGTCAGTTCATCATGCAGCCCGCGCGTGATAAAAAAGTTGAACCATGCCAGAAGACACCAGAAAATCACTTCCACTGCAGCCCACAAAAGTTCGCTGCGAAGACTTTTTTTCACGGGTGCCAGCGTTTGGCTCTGCCACTGGGGATCCGTGTGCAGTTCACCAGCATCTGAATGCGCGCAGTACAGATGGAAATAGTCGGCTTTGCAAATAAAGCGCCAACCGCAGCTCTCATAAAACCGGCGCTGTTCTTCTTCCGGTTCCTGGTTTCGGCCGGGAGCCGCGTCCAGTCGATAGATGAGATCTTTCGGTTCGCCTTTGGAAAAACGGGTCAGCCATGTGCCGCGCTTTTCCACAAAAAGACCCCGCTTCGCCATGGCGGTGTAATATTCCTGCTGCTGTGGTACCGCCCAGCCGGGCAGAGAAAATCGATAGGTATGCTTCACAGATGCTCCACCTGCACTTTCTTACCGTCTTCTACCAAGGTTTGCAGTCTCTGATACTCCTGCTTCAACGCGTTGCGGCCGCGGTCCGTTAAAGCGTATGTTTTGCGGCGTTCATCCTGTTCTTCCAATTCGATGTAGCCTTCTTTTTGCATTTTCCCCAGAAGTCCATATAAGGTTCCCGGCCCCATGGAAATACGGCCGGAACTGACCTCGCTGACCCGCTGCATCAGCCGGTAGCCGTGCGCAGGTTGCGCCAGCGCCAACAGTAGATAGTACATTGCTTCTGTCATGGGGGCATTTTGTGTCATAGCAGTATCCTTCTTCACTATATCGCGTCACGATATAATCTCTGATTTGATTATAAGAAGGCAGGAGAAAAATGTCAATCGGTGCTTTGCGAGAAAAGTCAGATACACATGTGAAATAATTCCAAATCCTTCAAATCGGTTGAATCAGATGGCCGACTTATATTATAATGAAACCAATCGTGGCACTTTTGAGTGCTTTTTGGAAAAGCATTACACACAGGAGGATCCATTGTGAAGTTATTTGGAAAACGTTTTTGGGCAGGTGCATTGAGCGCGCTGATGCTGTTGTCAGTGATGCCTGTGCAGGCATTTGCTCTGGACGACGCGGCATCGACGGCTTCGTCGGTGGCGGCAGAGAGCGTCGCGTCTTCTGAGGAAGTCAGCAGCGTGCAGCCGGAATCAGGCACTGCAGAGACGAACAGTGTCAGCGCTTCTGTGCCGACCGCTTTTGTAGAGCAGGCTGTTTTGACAGGTGTTGTGTTGGATCAGACGCAGGTGAGCGTGCGTGAGGGCGAGCGCTTGCAGCTGACCGTTGCCTATACGCCGGAGAATGTGTCAGTTGCCAGTGCGCCGGTTTGGTCCAGCAGTGCACCGGATGTGGCGTCTGTGGATGAGAACGGTACGGTAAGTGCTTTGGCGCAGGGGTCTGCGATTATCACAGTAGCAGTGGAGGGGCTTTCTGCCTCTTGTCAAGTAACAGTCGAACCCTTGCCGGAATTTGTAGTGGAAAACGGTGTCCTGACGGCTTATAACGGGTCGGCATCGGAGATCAGCGTTCCGGATGGCGTTGTGGAAATTGCCGATGAATTTTTGAAAGGCAATGAAACGCTGGAAAAACTGATTTTGCCCAATGGGCTTGTTAAAATCGGCGCGAAAGCATTTTCCGACTGCAAAAATCTGAAGGAAATCGTGTTCCCCGATACCTTGGAGGAAATTGGTGACGAGGCATTTTCCGGCTGCGCACAGCTGAGTACGGTTGAGCTGGGAGAAAAAGCAAGCCGGCTGGGCGCCAACATTTTTGCGGATTGCGCAGAAAACTTTGTGCTTATTGCGCCGGAAGGCAGTGTAGCTGCAGCGTATGCGCAGGAAAACGGACTGGCGGAACAAGAAACTGGGGATCAGACATCTTCTTCCGAAAGTGAAGAGACGGCTGAGGTGCCCCAGAACAGCACAGCGCAGCCTGAGGTTTCACAGCCGGTTGAGCAGCCGCAGTCCAATACGGCTCTGTCCGGTGTTCCGCAGGATGGCTGGTACACGGATGCCAAGGGGGATACATACTATTACATCGGCGGAACCGCGGCTAAGGGCGTTGTAACCATCGGCGATAAGATGTATGGATTTGATGAAACCGGCATAAAAGTGGAAAATGGCTGGCTGGAATGGAGTGGAAAGTATTACTGGGCCAAAGGAGAAGCCGATGGCGAATTGGCTCGCGATGAAATCTGGATGACCGACAACGGAAAGTACGCGGTCTTCAATACCTCTTGCGAGCAGGTGGTAAACGGCTTCTATACCACGGCTGCGGGCAAAACCTACTACCAGGATGCCAGCACCAGTTACCGGATTGCTACCGGAAAAAAGACGATCAGCGGCAAGATTTATTTGTTCAGTGCTCAGGGAGAACTTCAGACAACTGCCGGCTGGGTAGAGACGTCGGACGGTAAGTACTATTTGAAGTCGGATGGCAGTTTCGCAATGGGTGCCGAGCAGATTGATGGCAAGTGGTACGGATTTGACAAAAATGGCCTGAAAGTAGAAAGCGGCTTTTTGGAGTGGAACGGAAAGTACTACTGGGCACAAGCGAACGCGGACGGTGAGCTTGCCCGTGACGGCATCTTTGTGACGGATAACGGCAAGTATGCGGTGTTCAATGCGTCCTGCGAGCAGGTGGTAAATGGTTTTTACACAACGGGAGCCGGCAAAATTTACTATCAGGATGCCAGCACCGGTTATCGGATTGCCACCGGCAAAAAGAGCATCGGCGGTAAGATTTATTTGTTCAGTGACAAGGGTGAGCTTCAGACATCTGAAGGCTGGGTCAACGCACCGGAAGGAACATATTACCTTAAATCGGACGGCAGCTTTGCAATGGGCCCGGCACAGATTGGCGGCAAGTGGTACGGATTTGACAAAAATGGCCTGAAAGTGGAAAGCGGCTTTTTGGAGTGGAACGGAAAGTACTACTGGGCGCAGGAAAGCGCAGACGGCGAACTTGTACGGGATGGCATCTGTATGACCAACAATGGCAAGTACGCGGTGTTCAATGCGTCCTGTGAGCAGGTGGTGGACGGTTTCTATAAAACCGTGTCCGGCAAGACCTATTACCAGGATGCCAGCACGGAATACCGAATTGCCACCGGCAAAAAGACCATCAATGGAAAGATTTATCTGTTTGATGACAAAGGTGAGCTGCAGACATCCGAAGGCTGGGTCACCGCACCGGAAGGGACATATTATCTGAAGGCGGACGGTACACTTGCGACAGGTCCGGCACAGATCAACGGAAAATGGTATGCTTTTGACGAAGACGGCCTAAAAGTGAAAAGCGGCTTTTTGGAATGGAACGGAAAATACTACTGGGCACAGAAAGACGCGGATGGCGAGCTTGCCCGTGACGGCATCTTTATGACGGATAACGGTAAGTATGCGGTGTTTAATGCGTCTTGCGAGCAGGTGGTGAATGGCTTCTATAAGACTACGTCCGGCAAGACCTATTACCAGGATGCCAGCACGGAATACCGGATTGCCACCGGCAAAAAGACCATCAACGGAAAGATCTATCTGTTTAATGACAACGGAGAATTGCAGACATCCGAAGGCTGGGTCACCGCACCGGAAGGCACGTATTATCTGAAGGCGGACGGCACGCTGGCGGCAGGACCGATGCAGATTGGCGGCAAGTGGTACGCCTTTGATAAGAATGGCCTGAAAGTGGAGAGCGGCTGGCTGGAATGGAACGGAAAATACTACTGGGCACAGAAAGACGCGAACGGCGAGCTTGCCCGGGATGGTATTTGCATGACGAACAACGGCAAGTACGCAGTATTTAATACTTCCTGTGAGCAAGTGATGAACGGTTTTTATACCACGACCGCAGGCAAGACTTATTACCAGGACGCAAGTACGGAATACCGGATTGCTACCGGCAAAAAGACCATCAATGGCAAGATTTATTTGTTCAATGATAAAGGCGAACTGCAAACAACGCAGGGCTGGGTTACCGCGCCGGAAGGGACATATTATCTGAAGGCGGACGGAAGCTTTGTAACAGGTCCGGCACAGATTGACGGCAAATGGTACGCTTTCGACAAAGATGGTCTGAAAGTGGAAAATGGATGGTTGGAATGGAACGGAAAGTACTACTGGGCCAAAGGTGAAGCCAATGGGGTGCTGGCGCAGGACGAGCTTGCCATGACGGATAATGGCAAATATGCAGTATTCAATACCTCGTGCGAGCAGGTAGTGAACGGGTTCTATACCACAAAGGAAGGAAAAACGTATTATCAGGCTTTAAGCACAGAGTATCGTATTGCGCTTGGTTACCACATCACTGGAGAAGGCCAGATGTTCTATTTTGATTCCAAGACGGGCATTTTCTTTGAGCCTTCGACAATGGGATGGTACACAAAGGACGGAAAAGAATATTATTATCTGGCCGGTGGCGAAATTGTGCGTCCTCCTGTCATCGATTCCGTGACTGTGACAGAGGTGGATTCCAGTACCTCTAAGGTGACCATCAATGCCTCTTTCCCGGGAAGTCCCTGCGCGGGGTATTCCTTTGACGGCGGTAAAACGTGGCAGACATCCAATTCGAAGACCTTTACGCGTGGCACGGTGATCGCAGCCGGAACGTTAATGGTAAAGGATACCACAGGCGGCAAGGGATACATTGTAAGCTATGACAAGCAGGTGGATATTCCCAAGGTGCAGCTGAATGGCGTTTACGGCATTGACGTATCAAAACACCAGGGAGAAATTGACTGGAACAAGGTCGCGGCAAGCGGTGTCAGTTTCGTTATTATTCGTGCAGTGGGATGCTATGAGAATTCTCGTACTTCCTATATTGATCCCTATTTTGAAACCAATGTGCGCAACGCAAAGGCTGCAGGACTGAATGTGGGCGTTTATATCTATTCGCTGGCAAAGTCCACGGACGAGATGATTTCACAGGTGAAATTTTTCCTGAATTCTTCCGAGATGCAGCGGCTGAAGGCAGATGGAATCAAATTTGATTACCCCGTGTACATTGACTATGAGAATAGTTTGGTTTGCCAGGGGACAACATACGACGAGCGCACAAACATTGTTCGTACCGGCATGGTGGTGCTGGACCAGAATGGTTATTACCCCGGTTTCTACACCTACCATTCCTTCATGTCCAATTTCAATGTAAAAAGTCTTGTGAATGAAGGTTATGACTTCTGGTATGCACGCTATCCGCTGACACCTAACCCGGATGTGAATCCATCCACGACGTACGGCCTCGGTTTTGAAGTGGGTATGTGGCAGTATTGCAGTGATGGAAACGTGAATCCGGATATGAAGCCCTATGTGGACGGCATTCGCACTGCGGTGGATTTAAACCGTGTTTATAAGGATTATCCCACGCTGGTGCACAATAAGAACGGAGGGAGTGGAACCATTCCTGATCCGGTTGATCCTGTTCAGACCATCACCGTGTACGATCAGAACAGCAAGAAAAACGTAACAGACAGCATCGACAATCTTTTGCCCCAAATCGTGCAAAATGAAGTGGGGGGCTTTAACAACGCAGAGGTCTGGAAAGCACAGGCCGTAGCTGCACGCAGCTGGCTGCTCTATCAGATGAGCATCAGTGATAATCCGCCGACTGTGGGGCTGAAAACAGCCACGCAGGCAGTGAAAAATGCCTGCGCCGCGGTGAAGGACAAAATTGTTACGTACAACGGGACGGTAGCCAATACCATGTATGGCGCCAGCAACAGTACCAAAACCAACAGTGCGCTGAACATGTGGGGTACGGCCGTACCTTATCTGATTGAAGGAATCGACAGTCCCGGAGATGCAAATGCAACGCACTCCACAGCCAGCCAGGGAACGGTGAAATCTCAGGGCTTTACTTCGACCATCGGCCTTGCACAGATGAAAGCCAACATTGAAAAAATGTACCCCGGTTCTACAGCGAACCGTACGGATTATGAAAATTGGCTGACTAATCCCATGCGCAGCAGTACCGGGTATGTTACTTCTATTACCGTCATGGGAAATAAAACCAGTGGCGGAAAATTCTATGACAACTGCTGGGGACTGTTTTCACCGAATTTCACGATGAAATATAATGGAAACGGAACCTGGACCTTCACCACCTATGGCAATGGTCATTGCGTGGGAATGAGCCAATGGGGTGCTTATGGCTATGCGAAAGAAGGACGGAGCTGGGAGTGGATTTTGAACCACTATTATCCGGGAACAAAGGTTGAAAATTATTAAGCAGCGGAAAGAGCGCATGGCACATGCGCTCTTTTCCCATTTTAAAGGTGCTTTTTGGCTCGTTTTGTGATATAATAAATCCGTATGTGTACATACGGATGCACTTGGAAAAATAAAATTGGAGACACTGTGAAAATGGACGAAAAAATTTACGTTACACGGCCATTTCTTCCGGATAGAAAGGCATTTGACGCCTTGGTGGACCAAATTTGGGAAAACGACTATCTGACCAACAACGGGCCGATGGTTCAGCAGTTGGAGCAGGAACTTTGTAAATATTTAGCTGTTCCGAATGTAAATCTCACGGTCAACGGGCATCAGGCGCTGGAGATTGCGTTGAAGGGATTGGGGATTTCCGGCGAAGTAATTACCACTCCGTTTACTTTCGCTTCCACCACTCATGCTTTGACGTTAAATGGAATCAAACCCGTTTTTTGTGATATTAAGGAAAGCGATCTGACTATGGACGAAATGCAGATTGAGTCCTTGATTACAGAAAAAACTACGGCCATTTTGCCGGTGCATGTATATGGCCATCCATGCAATACTCAAAAAATTGAGGAAATTGCTAACCGGCATGGATTGAAAGTGATTTACGATGCGGCTCATACATTTGGGGTTCGTGTAAGGGGCGAAAGTTTGTGTGCCAGCGGTGATGTTTCCATTTTGAGTTTTCATGCCACAAAACTTTTCCATACCATCGAAGGTGGAGCACTTATTTACCGCAACGGAGATTATACCCGTGTTTTTAATGCCTACAAAAATTTCGGCATTGAAGGTGAAGAACGGGTGGATTACATTGGTGGAAATGCCAAAATGAATGAGTTCCAAGCGGCCATGGGACTTTGTAATCTTCCCCATATGGATGACCTCATCGAGGAGCGGCGCCAGATCACACTTCGTTACCGGGAACAGTTGGATGGCGTTGCAGGAATTCACTTCTTTGAACCGGACAGCGACCCGGAAGTTCATTATAATTTTGCATATTTGCCGGTGCTGATTGAGAAAGAACGGTTTGGCGTATCGCGCAACGCAGTTTACGATCGGCTGAAAAAAGAAGGGATTTTTACACGTCGCTATTTTTGGCCCATTGTGCCGGATTTTGGATGCTATCGTGCGGAGCATAAAAGGGATGCGCTTCCCGTTACCCGGAAAGCGGGTGAGCAGGTGCTTTGCCTGCCCATTTATAACGGACTGAGCTTTGGCCAGATTGATACAATTGTCGCGCATATTAAGGCGTGCAGTTTGAATGACTGAATAAGGACTGATTTCTTGTGAGATTGGGATTGAATCAACCATATTTTTTTCCATATATCGGACATTTCTCGCTGATTCAGCATGTTGATCAGTACTGGATTCTGGATACGGTGCAATACATTTCCGATGGTTGGATGCATCGCAATCGTATTCTGAAACCGCAAGGTGGGTGGCAGTACTTTGGTGTCCCCACAAAAAAACATCCTTACACCTCGCAGATTAACGACGTCTATTTGAACGATCAGTTGGATTGGCGCGGAAAGATTTTTCGTCAGTTGGAGCACTACAGAAAAAAGGCCCCTTATTACGAGCAGACCATTGAAGTTGTTCAGAAGATTTTTGAACATCCTTGGGAACGGGTCAGCGATTTGAACAGCTGCATCACGCGTGAGGTGTGTGCTTATCTCGGAATTAAAACGCCCATTTACCGATTGTCTGAGGAACATTTAAACATGGAGCAGCCTCATACAGCGGATGAATGGGGGTTAAATGTCTGCCGCGCCGTGCCAGGCGTAACAGAATATTGGAATGCTCCTGGCGGTGCTTCCTTTTATGATCAAAGAAAATACCAGGCGGCGGGCATTGAAATCAAATTTCAGAAGATGATTCTCGATGAATATCCTCAGAAAGGCAATCCGTTCGAGCCGGGACTTTCCATTATCGATGTAATGATGTTTAACAGTGTGGAAAAAATACAGCAGATGATGGAACATTATGAATTTGTTGAGGTTTAAGTGCACATGAAAGAAATCGGCGGATATTTAGAGCTGGAGCATTTTACCGGCGAGGAATATCACCAGAACGCTTTGCGGTTTAATACTGCAACCAATGCGCTTTTATGGCTGCTGAAAAAAAGAGATTACCGAAAAATCTATTTTCCGGAATTTCTGTGTGCATCGGTTTTTAATGCGGTAAAAGAATGCACGGATTCGGAAATCGTTTTTTATACGGTTGACGACTCTCTTTTTCCCGTATTGGAAACGGTTCTCCCCGAAGATGAAGTTCTTTATGTGGTCAACTATTATGATCGGATGACGCCGGACTTTATAAAGCAGCTGCGAAGCCGGGCAGCATCCCTTATTCTGGACAATGTGCAGGCGTTTTTTCAGCAGCCGCTGGCAGGTGTAGACACACTGTATTCCTGCCGAAAATGGTTCGGTGTACCGGACGGTGCGTATCTTTACACAGATCTCCCGCAGGAGTGTGAGCTGTCACCGATGAGTGCCCATGCAATGATGGGACATTTGGACGGACGCTTTGAGGAGGGAGCAAATGTGTGGTACGCGGCCTTTCAGCGGAATGAGGAATACCTGTTGCATGCACCGGAGGCGGGCATGTCTCTTTTGACCAGAAACTTGCTTCGTGCGGTGGATTATGCGAAAGCAGCGGTTCGCAGACAGGAAAATTTCAGGATTTTGGATGAGGCTTTTGCAGAGGTCAATTTGCTGAAAAGCAATTTTGCAGATGTTCCGTTTATGTATCCTTTGCGCCTGAGAGAAGAGCAGGCGCAGCAAGTTCGCAGCAAATTGCTGGAGGCGAAGATTTACATCCCGGTTTTGTGGCCGAATTTGAATGGGAGCGGCGCACGGTTGAGCCGGAGCATTTTACCTTTGCCGGTGGATCAGCGATATACGAAATCCGATATGATCTACTTGGCAGAGTGTGTGAAAGAGGTGCTTTCATGGAAATAATCGGAGAAATTGTCCGTTTGCGCGCAGTGGAGCGCCGGGACCTTTCCTTGTTGCGGGAGATGCTCAACGATCCGTGGATGGAATCCATGACGGAAGGTTGGCATTTTCCGATTTCCGAGGAAATGCAGGAAAAATGGTTTCAGTCTCAGAGCAGTAAAAATGAACTGCGCTGTGTGGTTGACATCGACGGTAACGCTGTGGGAATGGTGGGGCTGTACGAGATTGACTGGAAAAACCGCAGCGGCGGCATCTATTACAAGATGGATCGTTGCTTAGAGAACCGGAAACGAGGCGATACGGTGGATGCAGTTGTCAGCCTCATCCGATATTCCTTTGACGAATTAGGGCTGCATCTGATTCATGCGGAAGTCCTTGTGGAGAATGAAAAATCCCGCAGCTTGCTGGAAAAACTGGGGTTTCAGCAGGAGGGAATTTTGCGCCAAAGGGTGTACAAAGGTGGAGCCTTTCACGACCAGCTAATCTTCTCTCTCTTAAAAGAGGAATACTTGAAAAAGAAACTTTTCCGCAAAGGAGAATAAAAGCGTGAGCGAAAAATTTTCCAAAGTAGACGTGTTCCTGAGCTCGTACAATCATGCCGCCTTTTTACGGGAAAGCATCGACAGCATTCTGAATCAGAGCTATCAAAATTTTACCTTGACCATTGTGGATGACGGTTCCACGGATGAGAGCCAAGAGATTATCCGAAGCTACAGTGATCCCAGGATCCGGCCGGTTCTTTTGGAAAAGAATACAGGATGCGGGTATTATCGGGACGTGCTGTCGTCCATGACAGCGGAGTATGTAGCGGTTGCCCATTGTGACGACAAATGGATGCCGGATAAACTGGAAAAGCAGGTGGGCTTTTTGGAATCCCATCCGGAATATGCCGCATGCTTCACGCTGATTCAGATCATTGATGAGCAGGGACAGCCCTTTCAGGATCAAAAACATTTTTACTACGATTTATTTGATCAGGAAAATCGGGATCGTTTTGCCTGGCTGCGCCGCTTTTTCTATGAAGGAAACTGTCTATGCCATCCAAGTTTGCTGATTCGGCGCGAAGCCTATCAGACCTATGAAATGTTTTCGACCGGGCTGGCTTCTCTTCCCGATTTTTATCAGTGGGTTGCGCTTTGCGCTCACGGCGGAGAATTGTATGTGTTACAGGAGCGCCTTTCCTGCTTCCGCATTCGAAATCATTATGAGAATACCAGCGCGGCGAAACCGGAGACAGTCATCCGGGCCAGCAACGAATTGAAATTTATTTTGAATTTGTATCGCACGTTAAGTCCGCAAGAACTCTGTGCGATTTTTCCACAGGCGCAGAAGTATATTGTGGATGGAAAATGTGTGCAAGATTATCTGCTGGGCAGAATCATGCTGGAAGGCCCCGGTCCAAAAGCATATACAGATGTGGGAATTTCCGTTTTGCATGCGGCTCTCAGTGACCCGCAAAAGCGCGCGGCCATGGAAGAACTTTATGGGTATGACCAAAAGTGTTTTTCAAGAGAGATGAGTCAGCTCCAAAATGATGTTTTCGGAGCCTTTGATGTGCACAACGTACAGCATGCTATGCTCTATGTAGATTGGGGACAGGGGCTGCGCGAAGAGGAACGTTTGTCGGCGGAAAGTCTGGTTATGCCGGATGGAAGTTTTTCGGTTTCTTTTACGCTGCCTGCGGAAAAACAGGGGCAGGTAATACGAGCAGTCACTTATTATCCCGATTATGGAAATTTGCGGATGTACAGAATTGCGCAAATTCTGATGGACGGAACCCCGGTTTCCTTTGTTCCGGACAGGAGTGCCAGGGAGGATTCATGGGATGTTTTTTATACAGTTGCACCCAATTATCATTTGCAGTTTGAACCACACGAAGCAAGGTGCATTACGGTGCAGGGAAGTACAAAACTGCTTTCGCCCGAAAAAATTGCCGAAGATTATGAACGACTTCTTATCGGAAAAACAGAACAGACCCAGCCGCAAGTATCTGCTGAGCCGGAGCAGACATCCCTTTTTCGACGGTTGTTGATCAAGGTGAAACATAAATAACGTCAATTTTTGGAGAGATGGATATGTCCAAAGTTACCGTGATTATGCCCTCGTACAATCATCAGAAGTATGTGGGGCAGGCAATCGAAAGTGTTCTGAAACAAACGTATCAGGATTTTCAGTTGGAAATCGTGGACGATGCTTCGGAAGATGACAGCTGGAAAATCATTCGGTCGTATAGCGACTCGCGTATTCATGCTGTTCGCATGGAGAAAAATACAGGATTTGCTCACTTTCACCGCACTGTGCGGAAGGTGACAACAGAGTACACTGCGGTTATTTGCAGTGATGATGTCTGGGCGCCGGACAAGCTGGAAAAGCAGATGGCGTATCTGGAGCAGCATCCGGATGTGGATGCTTGCTTTACCTGGGTCAATATGATTGGAGAAGACGGAACGCCGTTTGAAAAGGTTACTGATTTTTACTGGAAAATTTTTGACCAGTCAAACAGAAGCCGCTGCGAGTGGTTGAACACTTTCTTTTATCATGGAAATTGTCTGTGCTTCCCAAGCTGTGTCATCCGCACAAAGGCGTATGGAAAGTATCAGATGCTGCAGGACGGTCTGGCATCGCTTCATGATTTTTATGAGTGGGCAGCGCTGCTGGTGCACGGCGGAAATCTTCATGTTTTGGAAGAAAGGCTGACCTCGTTCCGTGTCCGGGACAACAGCGCCAATGAAAGCGGCGATAAGCCTCAAACCAGCATCCGCAGCAACAACGAGCTGCCGGTTGTCCTCAAATTGTATCGGGATCTGGACGAAAAGGATTTCTTGCAAGTCTTCCCGCAGGCGAGTCAGTTTGTGAAAGATGGCCAAATTGTTTTGGATTATGCACTGGCGCAGCTTCTGCTGTCCGGACCGGATCAGCTGTGCTACAAAGCGGTGGGATATGAAATCTTGAGCCAGGCAGCTGCCGACCAGGAAAAATGGGCGAAGATTCAAGAGCTTTACGGTTACGGTTTGAAAGAACTGAGCCGACAAATGCTGCAATGGGATGTTTTTTCTGCCGTGGATACCAGTAAAAAGCAGCAGGCGATGCTGTACATCGACTGGGGCGAGGGATTTAAAGAAGAAGATCGGCTGAAAACGTTGTCCTATGTGATGCCGGATGGCTCCTTTGAGGCGAGTTTCCTTTTGCCGGAGAGTGGCCGGAGTGTCAAAGGTTTGACTTATTATCCGGATTATGGAACTCTTAGAGAGTACCGTATTTTGCAGGTGTATTCCGATCAGGGGCCCTTGTGCTGGAAGCCGGACAGTGCGGTGCAGACGGATGGTTGGGATGTCTTTTCGACTTTTGCACCCAGCTACCATTTCAGCAGTGAGAACGGTGCAGACCTTCCGGCGAACATGCGGCGGGTTACAATAAAAGGCATGTGCCGTATGCGTGATGTGGAGCATCTGGCGGTGGAACGGGATGAGCTTATCCGCGAACTGGCTGAAAGCAAACAAAAAATTGAGCAGCAGTTGCTGACGATTTATGAAAAGGATACACAGATTTTCAACCAGACCAACCGGATCAATGAACTGGAAAGCTGGGAAGTGATCTGGCGTCAGCGCAGCGACATTCTGGACCAGGTTTATGCCAGCCGCACGTGGCGGTATACGCATAAATTGGTTACCATGGCGCGCAAAGTGCTGCCGGCGGGAAGTCTGCGCAGCCGTGTCGTGGGCGGAATGCTTCGCATACCGCTTCGATTTGAGCACTGGGTGCGGGACCAGTACCATCAGATACAGCAGAAGCAGCAGCGGCGCGCCTATTTCCGCAGTTTAGGTATTCTGAGTTTCCCGCAGTCGGAACATCCGGATGTGTCCATTGTGATCCCTGTCTATAATCAGTTTGATTATACGATTCGCTGTCTGGAGAGCATTCTTCGTACCTGCGAAGGACTGGATTATGAAGTGATTCTGGCGGATGATTGTTCCACTGATGAAACGCGCAGCATTGCGGAAAAGGTCCATGGAATTCATGTTGTGCGCAATCAGACGAATCTCCGCTTCCTGCGCAACTGCAACCATGCGGCGGAAAGCGCCCGCGGCAAATACATCTTGTTTTTGAACAACGATACGGTGGTCCATGAAAACTGGTTGCAGAGCCTGCTTTCTCTGATGGAATCCCGCCCCGACTGCGGTATGGCCGGTTCCAAACTGGTCTTTGCGGACGGACGTTTGCAGGAGGCCGGCGGTATTTTGTGGAACGATGGAAGCGCGTGGAACTATGGACGTCTGCAGGATCCGGAAAATTCGGAATTCAACTATGTCAAGGAAGTGGATTACATTTCCGGATGTTCCATTCTGATTCGTGCCGGGCTTTGGAAACAGCTGGGCGGATTCGATGATCGTTTTGCACCGGCTTACTGTGAAGATTCGGATTTGGCCTTCCAGGTTCGGGCGGCAGGCTATAAGGTGCTGTATCAGCCGCTGAGCGTGGTGACTCATTACGAGGGCGTCTCCAATGGTACGGATTTGTCCAGCGGGCAGAAAAAGTATCAGGAGATCAATCAGAAAAAGTTTTTGGAAAAATGGCAGGAAGTTTTGGCGCAGGATCACTTTGAGAATGCTCAAAACGTCTTCTGTGCCCGGGAACGCTCGGCTCAAAAGCCCTGTTTGCTGATGGTGGATCATTATGTTCCCACCTATGATCAGGACGCGGGCAGCCGAACGGTGTTTGAGTATTTGAAGTTGTTCGTTAAGATGGGTTATAACGTGAAATTTATTCCCGATAACTTCAACCGTTCCGAACCGTATACCACCACTCTCCAGCAGATGGGAATCGAGGTCTTGTATGGGCCTTGGTATGCACAGCACTGGAAAGAATGGGTGAAGGAAAACGCAGCTCATATTCAATACGTTTTCCTCAACCGTCCTCACATCAGCGTGAAATACATTGACTTTTTGCGGCAGGTCACCTCCGCACGCATCATCTATTATGGACATGATCTCCACTTTTTGCGCGAAGAACGGCAATACGAGATCACCAAAGACCCAGCGCTTCTGGAGTCCAGTGCAAAATGGCGGGCCATTGAACTGTCTCTGATGCGCAAGGCGGATATGGCCTACTATCCCAGCAGCATTGAAGAGGCCTATATCCACAATATTTCACCGGATATCCGGGTGAAAGCCATTCCGGCCTACATTTATACAGACGTTGAAACGCCGGAGTACAAACTTTCACGGCGGAAGGATTTGATGTTCATCGGCGGATTCGGCCACACACCCAATGTGGATGCTGTGGAATGGCTGGCCAAGGAAATTTGGCCTTTGGTTCGCGCAGAACGCAAGGATATCTGCGTACACATTCTGGGCAGTCATCCGCCCAAGGAGATCGAGGCGATGAATGCGCCGGATTTCCAGGTGCATGGATTTGTGTCGGATGAAGAGTTGAATCAGTTTTACGCGGAGTGCAGAATGAGTATTGTGCCGCTTCGCTACGGCGCCGGAATCAAGGGCAAAGTTGTGGAAGCCATGAAGAACGGGATTCCGGTGGTTACGACCAGCGTGGGATCTGAGGGGATCACAGGCTGTGAGGACTTTTTGGCAGTTTGCGATGATGCTGAAACATTTGCCCGGAAAATTCTTGATTTGTACGAAAATGAACAGGCGCTGGCTCGCATGAGTGAGCAGGAGTGCAAGTACATTCGCGAACATTTCAGCCCGGAGAATGCAATGAATACGATCAAGGAGGATTTTTCATGATCTATCGATCCAAAGCACCTCTTCGTCTGGGACTGGCAGGCGGCGGGACCGATGTATCCCCCTATTGCGATGAGTTCGGCGGCGTTGTGCTGAATGTAACCATTGATATGTATGCCTATTGCACCATTGTGCCCCGCAACGATGGGAAAATCATTTTCCATGCAACGGATCGCAACGAACACTTTGAAACGCAGGCGGTGCCGCAGCTTCCGATTGACGGCTTGCTGCCTTTGCACAAAGGCATGTACAACCGCATTGTAAAGGATTACTGTGGCGGAAAACCGCTGAGTTTTGAGATGACAACTTATTCCGATGCGCCTGCGGGAAGCGGCTTGGGCTCTTCCTCTACGATGGTGGTAGCTATTCTGAAGTGCTTTATGGAGTGGCTCAATCTGCCGCTGGGCGAGTATGATATGGCCAGCCTGGCCTATCAGGTGGAACGGAAAGACTTGGGCCTTTCCGGCGGCAAGCAGGACCAGTATGCCGCGACCTTCGGCGGGTTCAACTACATTGAGTTCTTTGACAACGATCGCGTAATCGTCAATCCTCTGCGCATCAAAAACTGGATTCGCAATGAGTTGGAGAACAGCCTGGTGCTGTACTATACAGGAACATCCCGGGATTCGGCCAAGATCATTGATGAGCAGAAAAAATCCACCACCGGTTCCCACAAGGGACTGGAGGGCATGCACGAGCTGAAACGGCAGGCTGGCTTGATGAAGGAGTGTGTGCTCAAAGGAGATTTTGACGGATTTGCACAGTGCCTGCGGGATGGCTGGGAGGCCAAGAAAAAGACCAGCAGCGTGATTTCCAATCCGCATATTGAAGAAATGTATCAGTACGCAATGGAACACGGCGCAAAGGCAGCCAAAATCAGCGGCGCCGGCGGCGGTGGCTTTATGATGATTGTGTGCGACCCAACGGCCCGTTACGGTCTGGTGGAGGCACTCAAGAAAACCGAGGGCACGGTGATGTTGGCCAGCTTTACCGAAAAGGGCAGCCAGGCCTGGACCCTTTACGACTGAAAGGAGCCGAATATGAAAGCATCTTCCAAAGAGCACTTGAAAGAACTGATTCAGCGCTATCCGGACTTGGCAGTATGCGAGTCCGACCTGGAACAGGCGGCAGAAACGATGATCGCCTGCTATCGGCAGGGCGGAAAAGTGATGGTGTGCGGCAACGGCGGCAGCGCTGCCGATAGCCTGCACATTGTGGGGGAATTGATGAAGGGATTCATTCTTCCCCGCAAACTGAATCCGGAACTTCAGGAAAAATTGCGCAGCACCTGTCCGGAAATGGCAGAGTACTGCATTGCAAATTTGCAGGGAGCGCTTCCCGCCATCAGCTTGGTGAATGAAGTGGGTTTGACTACGGCCTATGCCAATGATCAGGCGCCGGATTTGGGCTTTGCACAGCAGGTTTTGGGTCAGGGAAAAGCGGGAGATGTGCTGTTTGCCATCTCCACTTCCGGCAATTCGGCCAATGTGCTGTATGCCGCAGGCGTGGCCAAGGCGTTGGGAATCAAGGTGATTGGCCTCGCCGGACAGACCGGTGGAAAAATGGTCCCCTGGTGTGATGTGTGCATCAAAGTACCCAGCAAGGTGACCTTCAAAATTCAGGAATATCATCTGCCGGTTTATCACGCTTTGTGCTTGTGTCTGGAAGAGGAGTTCTTCGGGCAGGAGTAATGCGTTGGGAGGATGAAAATGGAAGCGATTGTTTTGGCGGGTGGATTTGGAACGCGATTGGCCCATATTGTGTCAGATGTTCCAAAGCCCATGGCACCAGTGTGCGGACACCCTTTTTTGGAATATATTCTGCGGGATTTATCTTCCAAAGGGATCACGCGGGTGATTCTGGCAGTGGGGTACAAGGCAGAGTGTATCAAGCAATTTTTCAAAGATCGCTTTGAAGGAATGGAGCTTGTTTACTCGCTGGAGGAAAAGCCTCTCTTTACAGGCGGCGCGGTAAAAATGGCGCTGAGTCGCTGCCAGGACGAAAATGTGTTCATCGTCAATGGAGACACATTTTTCGATGTGGATTTGACGGCGATGGCGAAGTGCCATCAGGCAACGGGTGCCGTTTTGACGGTGGCGACCAAGGAGATGGAGAATTTTTCTCGGTATGGAACCGTTGCGTCTGACGCAAGCGGTCGGATTACTGCTTTTCGGGAAAAACAGCCCTGCCGGCGCGGAGCGATCAACGGCGGAATTTATCTTATAAAACGCAATGCGCTTGAAGAAATTCCCCAGGAAAAGTTCAGCTTTGAGCAGGAGTATATGGAGGCAAAGGTGGGAGCTGCGCCCTTCTTTGCGTTCCCCAGTTCGGGCTATTTCATCGATATTGGAATCCCCGAAGATTATGCAAAAGCACAGGAGGATTTTCAAACGCGATGAGAAAAGCGGCTTTTTTTGATCGTGACGGTACCATCAATGTAAATACGGGCCACTTGTATGAACCGGAAAAACTGGTATTTATTGAAGGCGTTCCACAGTTGATTCGAAAATTCAATGAAGATGGTTATTTGGTGATTGTGGTCACCAATCAGGCGGGCATTGCCAAGGGATATTATACCGAGGCGGATATGCATCATCTCCACCAGGTGATGAACGAGCGGCTGAAAAAGGAATACGGCGCTCACATTGATGCGTTTTATTTTTGCCCGCATCATCCGGATTTTACCGGCCCGTGTCATTGCCGCAAACCCGATACGGGTATGTTGGAACAGGCGATCCGGGATTATGATATCGACCCTGCGCAAAGCGTTCTGTTTGGAGATATGCCCCACGATCTCGAGTGCGGTCGCCGTATGGGAGTTCAAAGTTATGATATCAATGAGGTCTTGAAGAAGTGCAAAGGGAGATTTGTTTTTGATGGGAGTATCTTTAACGGGTGAGCACGAGAAGAAAAACTGGAAGCATGTAACGGCTGTTTTGTTGGGCGCAGTCTTTATTTTGTTATTCGCCTTGTGGTTTAACCGGGAGCGAGGGTTTTACGGGCCGGCGTATGCAGACGATTTCAAGCTGTGGAACATCTGCATGGAGCGCACTTTGTTCGAAATGGTGTGTACAGATCGCCCGATTACAAATGCTGCTTCGTGGTTGTTGTTTCATCTGTGCGGAACAGACTACACTTTATACGATTGGGTTTTGCGTTCTCTTTTGGTTGCAATCGCTGTGCAAGCTTATTATGTGGCTATGCGGATTTCCAAAAGTGTGCTGTTGGGAATTGGCGTCGGAATCTGTACGGTTGTCACGCAGTTTTCTGACTACATTCGCACGCAGGCATTTGGTGTGATGGAAGGGCTTGCGCATCTATTTGCGGTGTTTGTCCTATATGAATTGTTCTGTGTGTTGAATGAAACAGAGTTTTCTTGGAAACGATGGATTGGCGCTGGAATCTTTTTCTTTTTGGCCATTTTGACACATGAGCGCTATATGTTTTTGGGTGCTTCCTTTGTTTTTGTGTTTCTGTTTCGTTTTTGGAAAAATGGCCGACCTTATTTTCGCACGTTGATTGTTCCGGGTGTTGTACTGGGACTGGGAGTCGGATGGCGTTTGTTGCAAATGGGTTCTTCTTTTTTGAGTGCCCAGGGCTCAGATGTGCGTGATACATTTGATTTAGTCGGCTTTTTTGAGCGTGTATGGTCGGCAATCCTGTATTTGCTGGGTGTAAATACAGGAAAACATTGGTTCTGCTGGACCAATTGGGAGCAGATGCCTTTGGTGGCGCAAAATCTTTCTTTCATCACACTTTTTGCTGCGTTACTTTTGGTGGTGCTGGGAAGTGTTTTGGCTTTTGCAACCCAAAAGGGCTGTACACAGAAGATTGTATGTAATATACTGTTTTTGGTACTTTATATAGGGGCTTTGGTAGCAATTTCCAGTTCTGCTACACGTGTGGAATTGCGATGGTTGTATGTTCCTTATGTTGCGGCTTTGATTCTCATTGTTTATGTTTTGCGGGAAGGAATTTCCGGCAGTTTTGAAAAGATCAAAAACTGTGGCGTTCAATTGGTTGCAGGCGTTTTGTTCTTGTTCTACCTGGCTCCATATCTTTCGCTGCAAACGTACTACACGGAGTCGTATTGGCAGAATTACTATTATGTGGAATGGAACGATTCCAAATATGTATATACGCAGTTAATTGAGAATCAAAATGAAAAGGATATTTGGAACAAGGAAGAAATCTGGTTGGTAGACCGCAGATTAAAGAAGGCGCTGCCGGAAGAGTATCTTGTGGTTTACGATCCGAATTTAAAAGATGGTGTTCCAAGATTGCATCTTGTGCGAAATTTGAGCGAAATACCTGAGACAGTTGATGAACAAAATTCTTTGGTGGTGTATCGGCAAAAGAGACACTGCGAGCAGAATTTTCGTTTGCAGCCAACCCAAAATGATAAAGTGAGGTCGTTGTTATGAAAGTCGTCCTTTTGGCAGGCGGATTCGGAACGCGAATTTCGGAAGAGAGCCATCTGCGCCCGAAACCCATGATCGAAATTGGAGAGAAGCCGATTTTGTGGCACATCATGAAACAGTATTCTCACTACGGATTCAATGATTTTGTGATTTGTGCGGGATACAAGCAGCATGTGATCAAAGAATTTTTTGCAGACTATTTCCTGCATACATCGGACATTACGTTTGACCTGCAGACCAATTCCATGGAAGTGCACG
>ERZ894220.21-NODE-21-length-192281-cov-14.6524_pt1 | contig 192281 bp, 143 predicted proteins | sample MGYA00380292_ERZ894220 | MGnify/ENA primary metagenome ERZ894220 (study PRJEB32331, sample SAMN06328446) | human gut metagenome | biome: human gut microbiome; feature: stool | host: Homo sapiens | collected 2014-12-05 ... | reverse complement strand
TAAAAGTTTTTTGAAAAAGTTTTTAACTTCTTCTCAACCCGAACACTTCTCTTCTACGTGTTCTTTAGCCCTCTCAACTGACGACTTGATTATTATACACTCTATTACCTCTTTTGTCAACACTTTTTTCAACTTTTTTCATCTTTTTTTATTTTTCTTTTTGCCACACTATATATTGTAGTTTTTACTTTCTGCAACCACTAATCCTATAAAAGCACAAAAAATTACCGCTCCAAGAGCGGTAATTTTAATTTACATTATTGAGCCGAATACTTTGTATCTGACTTACCGATTGTTACATTAGTCAAATCGAAGTCATAAGTGTTACCTCTTATATAACCCCAACACGTTGTCTTAATACCTGTGACACCTGATGGAATTGATGCTTGGTAAGCTGCATCAAGAAGTGAGCCGACTACCTTACCTGTTTCTACATCAGTAACAACAGCACTGTATTCTTCAAAGTTGTTATCAAGAGTAACTCTTACTTTGTACCACTTATCAGCTTGAAGTGTTGCCAAGTTTTCTGTTCTTACACCGTTATTGGCTGTTACACCGTTAAGGCTGAATCTTAGATTCAAAGCAACTTGAGTTGCCGCATTAAATCCACTGCTTGTCGGGTCTTCAAACCAACCCATCATAAAGTTGAAATCCTGTGTATCAGCTTTTAGACGAACGTCATATTCGGCAATACCGTAAGGTCCCATTGTTTTAGCAAGGTTTCTGTTATAGAAATACATTGAACCTGCACCGTCGCCCGAACCTGTCTTATCACTGTTTGACCAGAAGTTACAATAATTTACGTTTCTTTGATCATCATGATAGAATGTCTGATAATGAACGCTCGCACTACCCTTTGAAAGCCATGGAGAACCGTCCATAATGATTCCAAGACCATAATAGCCTGTACCCTTAGCTCCTCCGATAGAAACGTCATTAAAATCAGATTTTTCCACATAATGTGTGCCTTGTTCGGCATTTGCAATCATAGGCATTGCTATAGCCTGCACACCAAGTACACACGCTGCAGCTATAGATAATAGTTTCTTTTTCATTTAATTCTCTCCCTTTCTTACTTTACGCTATCATATTAATTGTATTTTACCTTCTTTTATACAAAAAATAAATACAAAAAGCAGATATAATTGTTCAAAAAAAAGTAATACTGCAGTTAACACAAAAGGGATACCGCAATTTATGCAATATCCCTCAATTATATTCTATTTTATACCCTGTTCCGATATAGACAACCGTTTTTCCACATAGTTAAATCCAAATGTCAAAATAAGCGTTATAACAAGGTAGAAAAGCGCCGCCACAAGGTACGGAGATACACGCATATCTCTGTTTACGGCACGTTGAGCCGCCTTTAACAAGTCGATAAGTGCAATTGACGATGCCAATGCCGTATCTTTTACAAGCACGATTGTTTCATTCGCAATCGGTGGAATGACTGTTCTTATCATCTGCGGAACTATTACATATCGCATAGTCTGTATTCCTGTGAGTCCCAATGCCTTTGACGCCTCATACTGTCCTTTGCTCACACCTATTATACCGCCGCGAAATATTTCCGCAAAATACGCCGCGTAATTAAGCACGAATGATATCACTGCCGCCGTAAACATCGAAAGCGTTATCGACTCACCGTTCGGCAATGTCACATATGTAAGTCCGAAGTAGAAGAAAAACAACTGCAGCAAAAGCGGTGTTCCTCTGAATACCCACAGATATACATTTATAATAAATCGGATCGGCATTTTCACAATCCATCGGATAACAAAATTATCAGTCGGTCTTTTGCTTACCGCTTCTTTGAAAAGTGATATTAAAAGTCCAAGAGGCAGCGACAGCACAAGTGTCACCACGAATAATTTAATTGTAATCTTTAAACCCTCAAGCATTTGAGGCAGTATTTGTAAAATATACTTAATAGAATCTTGCATATGTATTCTCCATAAATGCACAAACCGCTGAAATACGTTATTCCAACGGTTTGCTTATTTTTAATTATTTAATTAGGTCTTCTCCAAACCATTTTTGTGAAATTTCTGAAGTTGTGCCGTCTGCTTTACACTCGTCAAGTGCCTTGTTTATAGCCTCCATAAGTGCATAGTCGCCTTTTCTTCCGCCGACACCGTAATCTTCTTCATCAAAACCTTCTTCAAGAACTGTGTACTTGTCAAGCAAGTTTTCTTTTTGCAAATAGTATCTTACGAATACTTCATCAATTACAGCCGCATCTGCTCTACCGGAATCAACTTCCATAAGAACCTGTGAATTTTCCTTGAAACGAGAAATGTTGTCATCGCCGACCGATTCGTATGTAGCTGTATCAGCTTTCAAAGCGTCTTCTGATGTTGAACCGTCCTGAAGTGCAATCTTCTTGCCTGCAAGGTCGGCTTTCTTTGTTATATCAGAACCTTTTTTAACAACGATTGATTGCTTTGTTGAAAGATAAGGATTAGAGAAAAGAACTTCTTGACGTCTTTCATCTGTGATTGAGAAACCGTTCCAGATAACGTCAATCTTACCTGACGAAAGTTCCATATCCTTTGAATCCCAATCTATCGGTTTAACTTCTACGTCCACGCCCATCTTTTCACCGACTGCTTTTGCAAGATCTATATCAAATCCAACGATTTCGCCGTTATCATCTGTAAAGCCCATAGGTGCAAAGTCTGCGTCAAGTCCCAAAGTAAAGTGACCTGCCGCCTGTACATCTGTCAATGATGTATCTTCCTTAGACTCGCTTGTTGTGCTTTCGTTTGATGAACTGCCACAGCCTGCAAGCATTGATATGCTCAACGCACCTGCAAGTGCAAATGTAAATACTTTTTTGATATTCATATTAAATTTCCCCTTTAAATTATAATTACTATATTATTATACTGTATCAATTTAATTTAGTAAAGTGTTTTTTAAAAAAATATTGCACAAAATATATAATCATATTTGTTCAAATCATTAGCCACAAAAAAACGAACTGCAAATAACATTACAGTCCGTTTTACTATACATATTAATCAATTACCCTTTTACCGCCCAAAAATCTTGATGAATAGTAACTTGAGTCAATAGAAGTATATTGAATCACCTTACCTGTTGACGGAGCATGAATCATCATTCCGTCGCCTACATACATACCAACGTGAGATGCATAACCGCCACTTCCGAAGAATACAAGGTCGCCCGGTTGAAGTTCGCCTCTTGTTTCATATGTACCCGGACCGTGAAGTTGGTCATCGGCTATACGAGGTATTGAAATACCGTTTGCACGGCATACATACTGTACAAATCCCGAACAGTCAAAACCTGATGGTGTTGTACCGCCCCATAGATACGGTACGCCAAGATATTTAGCCGCTTCTGTAAGCAAGCCCTGTGCGGCAGGGTTTTCCTGAATATATTCACTGTTTGGTATTATCGGCTTTGCCACATATTTAAAGTCAACAGGCAAGCTGTAAACTTCTGAGCCGTCTGCAATAACAGCACCGATTGTTATTGAGTAATCATTACCGGCTCTAAGCGAACCTTCGCTGACTTCAATGCTTTCGCCGTCATATACGTCTGACAAAAGAACCGAACTTGCGTTTGCGTCCTTTATAATAACGTGATATGCTTGTGCATTACTTACAGGTGTCCAAGACACTGTAAAGTTGCCTTCTTCAATTTCTGCACCGTCTTCCGGAAGTGTTATTTCAGGAAGTTCGATTGAATAATCACCGCTCTTAAATGTATTGTATGAACGATTGATACTTGAAATGGCTTGTTCTCTTGTTGTTGAACCCAACGGCGAGAAGTTTTCATCGTCAACACCGCTCATTAATGAGTAGTTAAGCATTGTAATTACCGATGATTTAGCCCAAGAGCTAACTTCGTCAGAATCTTCAAATGCGTTGACAACATCAGCGTCGTCATAACCGTCTGAAAGGTTAAAATTGACTTCACTTGCAGTAAGTGTACTTACAAGCATTTTTGCCATTTCTTCACGTGTCACAAGTCTATCAGGTGTAAATGTATTATCACCTGTACCGGAAACCATTCCATAACAGTAAGCTTGGGCTACCGCCATGCTATCTGTATCTTCAAAAGGTGACACTTCCGGTTCTATCATATCTTCACCTGTAAGCTTTTCGTATAAGTTTACCGCAAGCTCACAGAACTCTTCACGAGTTATGTTATCCTTTAGGTTGTTTGAAACCACCGAGTACGAAACAAGGCCGGCTTCATTAGCCTGTTGGTAGTCGGATACAGCCCAGCCGCTTAGGTCTGCCGCCAAAGCAGAAGTTCCTAAAACCGCTGACATCGATATAACAGATAAGATAATCTTCTTTGCTAACTTATTCAAGATATAATCTCTCCTTTTCACTTTAAAGACCTTTACCCTATGAGTTTTTTTCTATGTTTGTATTATCCGCGTTAATATTTTGTCTTACGCTCATAGTCTTTGCTTTTTGAACGTTGACTGTATTGTAACACTAAAAAATAGCTGTGTCAAGCCTTTGGCAAGTAAAAATGTTAAATTTCTTAAAATTTTTGTATTGTTTTTGTAAAATTACAGTAAAACAGCTGAAACATTTGCGTAATTAAGCTGAAATATTACAAAAATTTGTTCATCGTTTTTACAGTATATTACATTTGCAATTAACATAAAAAACTTTACAACTACAATATATTGACATATTTTTTTATCCCACGCAAGATATTGAACGATTTATGTTAAAACTTGCACATAATATTACAACTTTGTTACAAATTTTTAAGAAGTTGTGAAGAAATTGCTACAATCCGCACCACTGTGCGGTTTTTCCTGTTAAAATCTCCGAGAAATTCTTTAAAATATTTTTTTAATCACATCATATTTTACTCATTTTCGTTCGAGTTTCTTCTTATTATAATAAATTTTTTATTGAATAAATTTTCATTAATAAAACATCCTCAAAAACACCGTTTTTAATAAATACAGCGTCGAATTTGTTACATAACTCCATGCCGCCACTCCACCGCAAGCGGTCCCATCTCCTCAAGGAGAGGCTTTCGACACACAACGCATTCCGCATAGCTCCCCTTGAGGGGAGCTGTCAACGCAGTTGACTGTGGGGCGGCTCTCACATCTTTTATCTATTCTCCACCCTCCGTAGGGGCGATCATCGGTCGCCCGCAGAGAAATAATAAATATGCGTTCGTACAGGACGGCGCCTTGATGTTCCTTTTCCCAATCACTCCGTGACCCCCAACCTCAAGGAGAGGCTTTCGACACACAACACATTCCGCATGGCTCCCCTTGAGGGGAGCTGTCAACGCAGTTGACTGTGGGGTGGCTTTTGCGGAACGTCGAGGGTGTCATCCTCCTACTTCCACTCAATCCACGTTTCCCAACGTGCGACCATCGGTCGCCCACGCATAACACCTCCGCTCGCTCATCAAAAAAGCGGACAACCTTAGTTATCCGCTTTAAATATGTACACATTCAATTATTTAACGTCAACCTTTTCACCGGCAAGAATTTTATTCATAGTTCTTGCGGCGCACATCTTACCGCACATTGAGCAAGTATGTTTTTCTTCCGGCGGTAATTCGTTATAATATCTCTGTGGTTTTTCAGGTTCAATAGCATATTGGAACATTTCATCCCAGCACACACGTCTTCTTGCGTCACTCATCTTGTTGTCAATATCTCTTGCACCCGGTACGCCCTTAGCCATATCAGCGGCATGAGCGGCGATTTTAGCGGCCACAATACCTTCTTTAACGTCATCGGCATTAGGAAGTCTTAAATGTTCCGCAGGCGTTACATAGCATAGGAAGTCAGCACCGTTTGCCGCCGCAACAGCACCGCCTATTGCAGAAGTGATGTGGTCGTATCCCGGTGCAATATCGGTTACAAGAGGACCTAATACGTAGAACGGTGCATTATGGCAAAGACGTTTTTCAAGTTTCATATTTGCCGCAATCTCATCTATCGTCATATGTCCCGGGCCTTCAACCATAACTTGCACATTCTTTTCCCAAGCACGTTTTGTCAAAATGCCAAGCTCGATAAGCTCTGTAATCTGTGACGCGTCTGTCGAATCATGTGTAGAACCCGGACGGCAAGCGTCACCAAGACTGATTGTTACATCATATTTTGCAAGTATGTCAAGCACCTTGTCATAATACTCATAAAACGGATTTTCATTGCCTGTCATTTCCATCCAAGCAAAAATCAACGAACCGCCTCTTGAAACGATATTTGTATGACGACCGCCCGATTCTTTAAATATTTGAGCAGTTCTGCGATTGATGCCTGCGTGAATTGTCATAAAGTCAACACCCTCTTTAGCGTGAGCCTCTATAACCTCCAAAAATTCGTCAGCCGTAATATCCGCAAGCTCTTTATCAAGATAACCAACCGCATCATACATCGGCACTGTACCGATCATAGCAGGGCATTCGTCAATAAGTTTCTGACGGAATTCATGAGTTTTGCCGTAACAGCTAAGGTCCATAATAGCCTCAGCTTTCATATCAACAGCCATCTTAACCTTTTCCCATTCAATACTGTAATCCGTACAGTCCTTTGAAATTCCGAGATTTACGTTTATCTTTGTTTTAAGACCTTCGCCGACACCTTCCGGACTTATAGCCTTGTGCATTTTGTTTGCAGGAATTGCAACACTGCCTCTTGCAACTCTTTCACGAAGTTCCTCTGCGGTTATATTTTCTTTTTTAGCCACTATTTCCATCTCAGGTGTTATAATACCCTTTTTAGCGGCATCCATTTGTGTTGTATAATTCATATATATCTCCTCTTTCTTTTTATTGAGCATAAAAAAATGCTCTCAAAAAGAGAGCTGTTTCCAAAATCCCGTTACGGCATTACCCGCATACGGTCAATGGGTCGAAGTCAAACTTCCTCTCAGCCGAAAAGCTCCCCTTTTATGTGGATATTATATACTAATACTCACTCACTGTCAAGGTAATATAACGCAAATGTTAATTAAATTTAGTAGACTAAAAATTCAATATGTGGTATATTATAATATAGTAACTGATAGGAGAAAGTTTTATGAAAACGATAAAAGACATATTTTCAAAAATCATAAAATTTATATTGAAAATTACCGGTGATGATTTGAGCATATACGCCGCCCAGGCATCTTTTTTTATTATAATTTCGGTTATACCGTTCAGTATGCTTGTACTTTCAATAATCAAACTGTTCATTAATATAGACATAAACTCAATATTGCACACAATAAATTCATTTGCCCCTGCGGCAATCAGCACATTTCTTACGGAAACAATAACCGATTTATTTACCAAAAGCGGCTCGGTGCAAGTCATTTCCGTAACCGCTGTATCAACACTCTGGCTTGCGTCAAGGGGCGTTATGGCACTGTATACGGGACTTAACAAAGTCTACCGTTCACGCAGCAAAAATTACTTTATCGGCAGACTTATTTCTATATTATATACGCTTGCATTTATTGCGGCACTTATCTTGACGATTGTGTTTTTCGGTTTCGGAAGCAAGCTCGAATACTTTATCAATTCACATTCGCCGTTTTTCTCGACATTGCTCGACTTCTTTTTAAGGGGCAAGATACTTATATTTATGATTTATCTTACCTTTATATTCGCACTGTTCTACAAGTTTCTGCCTAAAAAGGACAATCGCTTTAAGGCACAGCTTCCCGGTGCGGCATTTTCGGCGGTCGGCTGGATGGTGTTCTCATTCTTCTATTCAATATATATAGAACACTTTTCAAATTATTCATTCGTTTACGGTTCACTTGCCGCAATCGTATTTTTAATGCTTTGGCTTTATTTTTGTATGAACATATTCCTGTTCGGTGCACAGATAAATAAAATGATTGAGGACGGTTTTTTTCAAAAATAACTCTATCCGTTTTATCATCTTTATGATATAATTATAATATACTTTATATAGGGGGGTTAACGTATGACATTTGACACAATCGCATTTACGCAGGACGAGCTTGACAATGCGTTAAACTTATGCTGTACGTCAATCGGGCTTTGCGATAATGACTTTATATTACCGCAAATAGCCGGTGTAACATACATATCAATAGGCGAAATATCCGCAAAAGCAAAATTCAAAAAAGACGATATGAAAAAGCACAACATAAATTGTATCGGATTTGTACCGCAATTTGCACCACAGATATGCGAGCATTCTACTTCGGTTTCTTCCTATATAACATCATATATAACATCATATCAATATGAATATGAGTACGAATACATAACAAGCTATTCATCATCATACACCACCTCGGCACAATCATCATTTGCCACAAGCTTTGTAACAGGCAGTGGGTGTGTATATATAAACGGTTACGGAATTAATCTCATATAGGTGGCAATATGGACGCAATACATATAAATTGGACAAAGCCTTTCATAAACAGATTTAACGCACCTTATGAAGTCGAAGATTTTGAAATACTCACAACAATTCTTTCCGCATTGAAATGGCGTGAAAAAAACGGTAATATAAAAATGGTTACTGATTCCGTAGGTGCACAATATTATAAAAAAACAGGTCTTGACGTTATTTGGAACAGTGTTGAAAATATTCTTGACAATGTCGATGTCAACAGCAATGTTTTTTGGGCAGCAGGCAAAATATTTGCCCTAAAGGAGCAAAACGCACCTGTTGCAATGATTGACACGGATTTTATCGTGTGGGAGAAAATCAACGAAGAAAAACTCGCCGATGTGTCGGTTATCCACTTTGAAAATCTCTATCCGGACGTTTATCCCCCAAAAGACTTCTTTCATATGGATAACTATGAATTTGACAATGATTTTGATTGGAACATAAAAGCGTGTAACACCGCATTTTGTGTAATAAAAAACGAACAACTGCTCCGTTATTATACGGATAAATCAATCGAATTTATGCGTCATACAAGCGAGCAAAACGACAGACTTGCATATATGGTGTTTGCGGAACAGCGTATGTTGCCTATGTGTGCAAAAAAGCTCAATATGAGCATTATGTCATTTTCGGACTTGAACAGACTTTTTAAAAACGGCGACAATATGTTTACGCATACATGGGGTATGAAACAGCAAATGCGCGACAATGCTTTTTTAAGAGCCGATTTTTGCAGACGATGTATTAAACGAATTATTAAAGATTATCCCGAAATGAAAAATATTATTATGAATATAGAAAATCTGAAACAGTATTTTTAAAATACTGTTTTTTTGTGCATACTATTAATATATTTACCATTCAAAAGAACGGAGATTATTATGGAATTTATAAAAATTATACTTACATCAGTCGGCTCAATCATCGCATTGTTTTTCTCAACAAAAATAATCGGCAACAAGCAAATGTCGGAATTGAGTATGTTTGACTATATAAACGGTATAACTATCGGCTCTATCGCCGCCGAAATGGCGACTTCGCTTGACGGCAAGTTTTACTATCCCCTTACTGCGATAGTAATTTATACCGTCATTATGTGGTTTATATCATATCTTACCGAAAAAAATATTAAACTAAGACGTTTCTTTACGGGACGGTCAATAGTTTTAATGCAAAGCGGTAAAATATATCAGAAAAATTTTAAGACTTCAAAAATAGATATAAACGATTTCCTTGTACAATGCAGAATAAACGGTTTTTTCACATTAGATGATGTTGATACCGCAATACTTGAACAAAACGGTAAAATATCATTTTTGCCCAAAGTACAGGCACGCCCTGTTAATGTGCAGGATATGAATATCGCAGCAAACCAAGAAAAGCTGTCCTTTACAGTTGTTCTTGACGGGCATATTATGGAGGAAAATTTAAAATTCAGCGGTAATAATAAAAAGTGGCTTGAAAACGAATTGCAAAAACAAAAAATCGGTAATGTGAAAGATGTGTTCATCGCACTTTGCGACGGTAATAATACATTGTCGGTTTATAAAAAAACAGACGATTCACCAAAGAATGACCCGTTTCAGTAATGAGGAGTTGTTACGAACGACTCAGGGCGATCATCGGTCACACATTAACGATGTATCGGCGATCATCGGTCACACATTAACGACGTAGGGGCGATCATCGGTCGCACATTAACGGCGTAGGGGCGATCATCGGTCGCACATTAACAACGTAGGGGCGATCATTGGTCGCACATTAACGGCGTAGGGGCGATCATCGGCCGCACATTAACGACGTAGGGGCGATTATCGGTCGCACATTAACAACGTAGGGGCGATCATTGGTCGCCCATTTTAAAACAGAGAATAAACAAGAACCCCCCTCAGTCGGCATAGCCGACAGCTCCCCTCTATGGGAGCCTTTGGATTGGCTGTTATTCAAAAGCCTCTCCTTGAGGAGAGGGGGACCGCTTGCGGTGGAGTGGTGGTAATGGATACGGAACATCGAGGTACCGTATCCTACGAATAAAATTGCCGATGAACTTCATAAAGGCTCCCCTTGAGGGGAGCTGTCAACGCAGTTGACTGAGAGGTGGCATAATACAATAAAATACATCAACCAATACAAAAAAAGGTGTTTCCGATTGGAAACACCTTTTAAAATTCAAAATATTATAATTAGCAAACGCCCTGAGCCATCATAGCGTCAGCAACCTTCATAAATCCGGCAATATTAGCACCGGCAACAAGGTTAGTCTTTCCGCCGATTTCGCAGTTATATTCCTTAGCTGCAGCAACAGAATTCTTGTAAATTGTAATCATAATGTTATGTAGCTTTTCATCAACTTCTTCAAATGTCCATGAAAGTCTTTGTGAGTTCTGGCTCATTTCAAGAGCTGAAGTAGCAACACCACCGGCATTTGATGCTTTACCAGGAGCAAAGTAAACGCCGTTTTCTTGTAGATATTGTGTAGCCTCAAGAGTTGTAGGCATATTAGCACCTTCTGCAACGATCATTGTACCGTTTGCAACAAGAGCCTTAGCGTCGTCAATAAGCAATTCGTTTTGTGTAGCACATGGAAGAGCAACATCAACCTTAACTGCTTGCCATAGACCTGCACCTTCAACGTACTTAGCATTTGGTCTGTAGTTAAGATAATCCTTAATTCTGCCTCTCTTAACTTCCTTGATTTCCTTAACTGCTGCAAGGTCGATACCTTCTTCATCGACAACGTAACCGTTTGAGTCAGAAACAGTGATAACCTTTGCACCAAGTTGCTGTGCCTTTTCACAAGCATAGATAGCAACGTTACCTGCACCAGAAATAGCAACTGTCTTACCGTTAAAGTCAGTACCCAAATCCTTAAGCATTTCCTGAGCGTAGTATACAAGACCGTAGCCTGTAGCCTGAGTTCTTGCAAGTGAACCGCCCCAAGTTAAACCTTTACCTGTAAGAACGCCTTCATATACGTCCTTTAATCTCTTATATTGACCGAACATAAATCCGATTTCTCTTGCACCTGTACCGATATCACCGGCAGGAACGTCTGTATCAGCACCGATATGTCTGAAAAGCTCTGTCATAAAGCTCTGGCAGAATGCCATAACTTCTCTGTCTGACTTACCCTTAGGATCGAAGTCACTACCGCCTTTACCACCGCCGATTGGAAGTGTTGTAAGTGAGTTCTTGAAAATCTGTTCAAAACCAAGGAACTTGATAATACCAAGGTTTACTGATGGGTGAAGTCTTAGACCGCCCTTGTATGGACCAATAGCACTGTTGAACTGTACTCTGAAACCTCTGTTTACCTGTACCTTACCGTTGTCGTCAACCCAAGGAACACGGAACATAATCTGTCTCTCAGGCTCTACTATTCTCTCAAGCAATGAAGCCTTCTCGAATTCAGGATGCTTCTCAAATACAGGTTCAAGTGATGTTAGAACCTCTGTTGCCGCCTGTATAAATTCAGGCTCGCTTGCGTTTTTCTCTTTTAACTTTGCTAGTACGTCTTGTGCGTATGACATAGTTAAACCTCCTCTAAAAATTAATTTTTTTCTCATCAGAGTGTACAATGTTTGCTATGGTTCACTCTGTTGTGCCAATCTAACATATATTTTAGCATTATTTTTATGATTATGCAATAAAAAATTTTAATTTTTTTCAAAAAAATATTGATGTTTTTCGAATATGGCTTAACTATGCCGTTGTTAGTTTTGCGTAACTTTTTATTTCTTTCAAAAATTCATATATTCGATATACAATTTTTCAAAATCTTCACTGTTTCCGAGTGAAATTTCGGAACTGATTTCCTTTATACGACCGATTCTTTCATCGCCGTCCTGCCTTTCGGCATACTTGACGCAACCGCCGAGCGAGCTGTTACCGATAACTTTCGTCTTACCCAAAAACTCACGCGGCAATATTCCGATATTGCAAGCCTTTTCAATCGAAAGACCGTAACCGAAACCGCCGGCAAGATACACCGTATCAATTTGTGAAAGCTCTGTTCCCCACGACTTCGCAAGTACATCAATACCGGCTCTCACCGCCGATTTTGCCATCTGCACCTGACGAATATCATTTTGCGTAAACACAACGTCCTCCGCAACCTTATAACCGTTTATAAAATAGTCGTCATTCAAAAGACCCGTTTTATCGATTATTTTTTCGTCAAACAATTCCGAAACCAACTCAATTATACCCGTTCCGCAAAGACCGACAGGCGGTTTATCCGCGATAGTTTTTAGTGTCCCCATTTTTAAATCAACACCGCATACCGCACCGTCAACCGAACCTATTCCGCACGAAATTCTTCCGCCCTCAAAAGCAGGTCCTGCGGCAGTAGACGTAACAATCATTTTATCCTTATTGCCCAACGCCATTTCACCGTTTGTACCCAGGTCAATAAACATATTAACCTTATCCGATTTATCAAAATCACTCATATAAAGTCCGCTCACTATATCGCCGCCCACAAACGCAGATATACCGCCGTATATAACGGTTTCAATCGGCGAAACCTTACTTTTTGTAACTTTGTCAAGCGTAGTTTTTATTGTCCCCAAGTGTTTTGATTTAAAAGGATATTCACCGAGTGTACCGCAAGAATATCCCATAAGCAGATGTACCATTGTTGTATTGCCCGCGATAACAACTTTTTTAGTGTCCCCAAATTCTTCGGTCACTTTTTTATACCCGCTTATAATCGTATAACGCATAACAGCCGAAAGCTCGTCCAACCTTCCTCTGTTTGCCGACTCGATTCTTGAAAGAACATCCAGTCCGAAACGTCTTTGAGGATTAATTGTTCTGTATGTTTTTAGTGTCCCCTTATCCGTCACAAGTTCAAAAGCAACAGTAGTTGTACCTATATCAATACAGACTGCACTGTCACCATCTTTAAAATTCGGTTTATACTCATAACTCGACAGCACTTCAAATCTGCCGTTTTTTATATTACTTCTTCTCGGGCAGTCAAAATTAGAACACTTTGAACAGTCATGCTGTGCATTAAATACCTTTTCATCAGTCGTAAATTCAAGTATGTAGCCAAAAGTTTTTACGGGTTCAAACATAAAACCGCTTGTCATTTTTATTCCGTCAACGCCTGTTTTTGCGACAATAACGGATTGTTGAGAAAGCGGAAAATCTTTCGGTGCATCAAGACGTTTTTTAACACCCCAAGACTTTTTTGCACACAAAAGCTTTATATTTTCGGCAAGCACATCATCCATCATAAAAAGATACTCGTCCGCCATTGCGTCAACAAGTATACCTTTCATACCCTCACCGTTGTCAAAAAAGCTTTTTGATATTCCGCTAATTTTTTCACCGACCGTAAGTATGCAATATGCTTTCATATCCTCCGTTACGGCAACTGCACGCGGGGACAGTAAATCCATCACTGTTTCTTCAAGCTCGTCAAAATAAGAAGAAACAGTTTCATACACACTGCTCCCCTCAAAACACCCCAAAGTTTTTAATACTTTATCTTTATCTATTTTTATCGAAAAATCTTTAATCTCTACTCTATTCATATCATACTACCCCTCATTTATAAAAACAGCGGTACTTTTCACCGTACCGCTGATGATTAATAAAATTTACCGTTTGCCCTGTCAAACACCTGTTGAGTTCCGGCAGAGTATTCTCTGTTCATACGTTTTAACGGACTGTATGTATTGCCGGTAAAGAAATTCACACCGTACACCGTACTGAATGAAATCTTATAACCAAGCTGACTTTTAACCGCATTATCGAGTGTTGTCGTATAATATCCGTACGGCCACGAAATACTTGTCACATCTTTTCCGGTAACTTCTTTCAAAATTTCTCCGTTACTCTGAATATCAGCGAGTATATCGCCGTAAGCGTTTGTATTGTTGTAAATCGCCTTTAACTGTTCCTTAGGCATACTGTGAATACCGTTTGTGTGATTGCCTATTTCGACAAGTCCGCTGTTCGCCATTTCATATGTTTCATCAGACGTCAAATAACCGTAACGGTCTATGTATGAGCCAATCAAAAACATTGTAGCCTTTGCGTCATTTTTCTTTAATATCGGAAATACCTCCGTATAGAAGTTTGAGTATCCGTCATCAAATGTCAAAAGCAATATTTTTCTGTTGTCAATATCAGCCATATTCGCCGTTGCGAGTTCTGTCGCGGTCATCGGTATATATCCGCAACTTTTAAAGTATTGTATATCTGCGTCAAGCTGTTCGGGTGATATTGTATAGTCATTCCAACGTGACGAATCAGTTGTCACACTGTGATACATCAGTGCCGCAACCTTTGCCGCCGCACTTGCCGACACATTACCCATTGAAAAAAGTGTTATAAGCACCGCCATAACAGCAATTATCTTTTTCATTACTATCGTAAAATCCTTTCCTCCTGCACCGTAAAAATGCGGTGTATAATTTTTACTTCTATCTTGCCTATTGTACTATACAACATCGTTTCTGTCAAGCCAAAGTATGTGAGCTGTCGACAAAATGTCGACAACTCCAAAAATCACATCTTGCGATGTAATTTTTGAGTATTTTCAGAGAAAAGATCTAAATTGGCATTATTTTCTCTTAAAAAACATTTTATTCGGCAATGCAAACACAAGTACAATCCCCACCGCAATCGCCACGGCAACTTTTATTGTATCAACACCTGTGTACATTGCTTTCATATAGTCCGACGATATGATGTTATAAACAGTGTTATACATACCCGCACCGGGTACAAGCGATATTATTCCCGAAATCAAATAAACCGTAACGGGCATACGTCTTACGTTCGCCAAAATCCGCGACAATACCGTCACGGCAATCGACGCAACAAATATAGCAAGTGCCGTTTCGTCGCTTATTCTAAGTGTAAACAAATACACCCCCTCTGCGACTAAACCTGCGATTCCGCAAAATATCAATTCACTTCGGCTCACGTTAAATATCACTGCAAAAGCCATTGTCGCCGCAAAAGCGACAAACATTTCAAGAAAAATCATCCCATAATACCTCCCGTCATATGACCGAAAATGTACATAACACTGCCCGCACCTGTGGCAAGTGCAATCGCCACAACTACCGCATCAAACAATCTCGCACCGCCCGAAAGGTAATCTCCGGCAATAATATCACGAATTGCATTAGTTATTGCCAAACCGGGTACAAGTGGCATAATAGCTCCCGTTATCATAGGATTAATATTTTTTCCCAAACCTATTGCATAAAAGAGTAATATCAGCAACGCAATAACAACTCCGCCCGAAAATGTTATAATAAACTCCGCCGTGTGATGTTTTCTCAAAAACCATATAAAAACATTGATAACCGCACCGACCACAAACGAATTAAGTCCGTCAAACGCATTACCGCCAAACAACAACGTAAAAAATCCACAGCAAAACGCTACCGCAACAGTTTTCACCCATAACGAATAAGGTTTCTGTGCCATTATATATTCAAAGCGTTTTAAAGCTTCTTCAAAGTCGATTTTATCATCAGCAATATCTCGTGACATCATATTAATTTTCGATACTTTATCAAGGTTTATAGTCCGTCTGCGAACTCTGACCGTTTTTGTAACATCGCCGACAGTGACAAACAGTCCTGTCATTACGACCAAAACCTCACTTTTACCGTCATAAAAATGCCGTATTATCCTCTCAACCGTATCTTCGACACGACTCGTTTCCGCACCGCTTTCAAGCAAACCTCTGCCGACATCCGCCGCAAATGTCACAAGTTCATTTATCTGCATATTCTCATCTCCTCACACAATATGCAGACAACGCCAAAACTTATATATCCTTTACCGAATTAACCTTTAATACAAAAAGTATTGACGCTCCTACACTTATAAGTATTGTTCCCACTATAACCATAATATTTACCTCCGTTTTTGTCAAGTTGATCTTAGAAAATTTCTCGTTTTTTACCCTCAAAACCCCAACTTCACTTTGACAATTTAGCTTTATTATGATTATATTATAACAACTACAATGTCCGAAAAACCGTACACAAAAAGATGGCATTTTCATGCCATCTTTGGTATAGTGAACAAATTTTAAATACTGAATTATTCAGCAAACATAGGAGTTGACAAATATCTTTCACCTGTATCAGGCAAAAGAGCTACGATTGTTTTACCCTTGTTTTCAGGGCGTTTGGCAAGCTCTGTAGCCGCCCAAACAGCCGCACCTGATGAAATACCTACAAGTACACCTTCACTGCGGGCAATATCTCTGCCTGTCTTGAATGCGTCCTCGTTTTCAACAGTAATGATTTCGTCATAAACCTTTGTATCAAGAGTTTCAGGAACGAAACCTGCACCGATACCTTGAATTTTGTGCGCACCTGCTTTGCCTTGTGACAATACCGGTGAGCCTGCAGGCTCAACTGCAACAACCTTAACGTCAGGGTTTTGTGACTTTAGATACTGACCTACACCGGTAACTGTACCGCCTGTACCTACGCCGGCAACAAATATATCAACTTTACCGTCTGTATCTGCCCAGATTTCAGGGCCTGTTGTTGCTCTGTGATAAGCAGGGTTTGCAGGGTTTGTGAACTGGCTTGGGATAAAGCTGTTTTCTGTTGTTTCAGCAAGTTCCTTAGCCTTTTCGATAGCACCTTTCATACCCTTTGCACCGTCTGTCAAAACAAGTTCGGCACCGTATGCTTTTAATAGATTACGTCTTTCAATACTCATCGTTTCAGGCATTGTGATTATAATTTTATAACCTCTTGCAGCGGCAACCGACGCAAGACCGATACCTGTATTACCTGATGTTGGCTCGATGATAACAGAACCTTCCTTTAACTTACCCTCTTGTTCAGCCTCATCAACCATTGCCTTTGCGATTCTGTCTTTTACCGAACCGGCAGGGTTAAAGTATTCAAGCTTACCAAGAACTGTTGCTTCAAGGTTATTCTTCTTTTCATAGTTTGCAAGTTCCAATAGCGGTGTACCACCGATAAGATCTGTAATTTTCTGATATATCTTTGACATTTTAATTCCTTCTTTCTGACTTTTAACACAATTTACTTAAAATTAGTCAACGGCGTTGAATGCGTCGTCAAGAGCTGCAATAAGGTCATCAACATTTTCTGTACCGATTGATAGTCTTATTGTATTTGGCTTAATACCCTGTTCTGCAAGTTCCTGTTCATTGCACTGTGAATGAGTAGTTGTAGCCGGGTGAATTACAAGTGACTTAGAGTCTGCAACATTTGCAAGAAGCGAGAAAATTTCAAGGTTATCGATAAACTTGTGAGCCTCTTCAACTCCGCCCTTGATTTCAAATGTAAAGATACTTCCGCCGCCGTTTGGAAGATACTTCTTGTATAGTTCGTGGCTTGGCTCTGTAGGTAGTGACGGATGATGAACAGCCTCTACCTTTGGATGCTTGTTTAGGTAATCAACAATCTTTAGAGCGTTTTCAACGTGACGTTCAACTCTTAGTGATAGAGTTTCAAGACCCTGTAAGAAGATGAATGCATGGAACGGTGAAAGTGTAGCACCTGTGTCACGAAGCAGGATAGCTCTGATATATGTTACGAATGCGGCAGCTCCTACATCATTTGCAAAGCTGATACCGTGATATGATGCGTTAGGCTCTACAAGGTGAGGGAACTTACCCGACTTAGCCCAATCAAAGTTACCGCTGTCAACGATTACACCACCGATTGCAGTACCGTGACCGCCGATAAACTTAGTTGCACTGTGAACAACGATGTCTGCACCGTATTCGATTGGTCTTACAAGATAAGGTGTAGCGAATGTTGAGTCAACTACAAGCGGAATGTTATGTGCGTGAGCAATCTTTGCAATTTCTTCAATATCAATTAGGTTTGAATTTGGATTACCAAGTGTTTCAATGAAGATTGCCTTTGTGTTATCCTGAATAGCTGCTTCAAATGCGCCGTCAACTTCAGGGTCAACGAATGTTGTTGTAACACCGAATTCAGGGAATGTATGTTCAAGATAGTTGTATGTTCCGCCGTAAATTGTCTTTGCGGCTACGATGTGATCGCCTTGCTTGGCAAGTGTTTGGAATGTATAAGCAAGAGCTGCCGCGCCCGATGCAACTGCCAATGCTGCAACACCGCCTTCAAGGGCTGCTATTCTCTGTTCAAAAATATCTTCTGTAGGGTTTGTAAGTCTGCCGTAGATGTTACCTGCATCTCTCAAACCGAAACGGTCAGCTGCGTGCTGTGAGTTGTGGAATACGAATGATGTTGATGCATAAATCGGAACAGCTCTTGAATCTGTAACAGGATCTGCTTGTTCCTGACCAACGTGTAATTGCTTTGTTTCAAATCTCCAATTCTTGTTTGACATAATTTTGTACCTCTTTCTTTCTCAATTTTTATATTTATGTGTATTGTTCTTTCTTATTAAATTAGTTACAGCAACAGCAACACATTCGTCCGTTCTGTACATACTTTAGATTTTGTGTTATCATATCGCATTTTCCTTTCTTCTCTTTTCCTATGGAATTACTATGATTTGTATTATAGCACATTTTTCCGATTTGTCAATACCTTTTTGAAAATTTTTTTATAAAAAATAAATATCCGCTAAAATTCTTCGATTTTATGCGGATATTTACCTCTGAAATATTATCAAAAATCATATTGTATATGTTCAGATTGCTAACAAAACCGTTATGGTTTTGTCTACTGTATTCTTGGGGGAGTTTGAGGTGCAGCCTCATTAAAAATCATTTCTGGCGACATGTGCGGCAGAAATGACTTAAAATCTAAAGTTTCGACTTTGGAGGAACTTTATGATTTTTTCTTTGAAAATACTCAAAAATTACATCGCAAGATGTGATTTTTAGAGCTGTCGACAGGCTCGCAAATTTTTTATATACACCAATCCCAATAACCGTCCTTCATAGACGCATTTCCGACACTGTACTCAAGTTCGGGATTTTTCACGCTGACTTTCATACCCTCCGAAACGGAATTAACGATAAACGCATTACCGCCGATAGTCGTACCCTTACCGACAACCGTTTCACCGCCGAGAATAGTCGTACCCGAATATATCGTAACGTTGTCACTGATAGTCGGATGACGTTTAACGCCCTTTAACTGCTGACCTTTTCTTGTCGAAAGTGCGCCTAAAGTAACGCCTTGATATATTTTTACATTATCGCCGATTTCGGTAGTTTCACCTATAACAATACCTGTACCGTGGTCTATAAAGAAATATTTGCCGACAGTCGCACCCGGGTGAATATCTATACCTGTTGTGCTGTGAGCATATTCCGTCATTATTCTCGGAATCATAGGCACGCCCAAAAGCCACAATTCGTGAGCAATTCTGTAAACAGTGATTGCAAACACTCCCGGATAACAGAAAATTATTTCATCTGTGCTGTATGCCGCAGGGTCACCGTCATACGCAGCTTGAATGTCTGTATTTAAGTATTCTCTTATTTTCGGTATTCTCTTTAAAAATTCAAAAACAACCTCTTCCGCTTTTTCCTCTGCCTGTGCCTTACTGCACTCTCTGCATACATCTTGATTTGCAAACGCGTTTGATACCTGTTTCTTCAAATGATACTGTATAAATTCCAGTCTTTCACCGACAAGAAACTTTAAGTATTCACTCCTGACCTTGTTGTTGTCAAAAAAGCCCGGAAAAAGCACTTTTCTTATTTCATCTATAATTTCTATAAGAATATCCTTGTTAAGCATATTCTCTTCGTCAATTCTTGCTGTAATGTCACATTCCTTGTAGCTGTCTAAAATCACATTGACTAAATCTTCTACTTTATTCGCCATATGTAAACCTCCTTATGTACTATTTCATGTACTATTTTATGCACTGTTCCTATAGTCTATCACACATATCGAAAATTGTAAACTAAATTTCCGGTCTTGTCACCGCGTCGGGATTAACCTTATGTTCACCGATAAATTTCTCCATCCAAATCATATCATACCACTTGTCGAACTTGTAACCGCACTTTTTGAATGTACCGATAAGTCTAAACCCCATATGTTCATGGAACTGCATACTGTTGTTTGTCAAATGCTCATCTTCATTGTCCGTATACGCAATACAAGCATACATATTAAGAATGTTTTGTTTCTTCAATCTTTTTTCAAGTTCAAGATACAACTTTTTACCGCATCCGCCGCCTTTTTTGTCCTCTCTTACATATATAGTCGTTTCAACGCACCAATCATACGCTTTACGTCCTTTAAATCTTCCCGCATATGCATAACCGACAATTTCATCGTCCTCCACCATAACAATGTAAGGATACTTTTTTGAAATATTTTCAATACGACTTCTAAACTCGTCTACAGACGGCGTTTCACATTCAAATGATATTGTTGTGTTTTCGACATACGGACGGTATATTTCAACCAACACTTCCGCGTCGGATAATTCAACATTTCTTATATAACCCATTCTCATTCTCCTCTAATCTCATAAACTACTAAAATTATATCACACTGTCATTTTACCGTCAATCCATTCTAAAATAAATTAATCGAGCAATTCCATCATATCCCTGTAAAAATAAAAAACATCGTTTTTGCTTTGGAGATATGCAAAACCGATGTTTTTTCGATTGAAATATATAAAATTTTAATAAAATCTGATACAGTAATATTATCTCAAAAATTTAAAAAAGTAAACAGTTTACGACTAAGTGGTAGCTTAATCCGGAAACTTGGTAGCAAAAAATGTGACATTTGTAAAAATGTCACATTTTTCAAGTTAATTCTGTTCAATTTTTTTCCTTTTGTAGTTCAACAATTTTATCTTACCCATAACCGCAAAAAGCAAAATATCAACGACGCTTATTGCCATTGTTTTTACCATTTCCGTCAAACCAAACGCACAAATTACACTAAATATTACAAGTGTAATACAAAGTACAATTCTCGCCCTTTTTCCGAAAACTTTAACTTCAATTTCTTCCAAAGGTTTGTTTATCGCCTCGATTGGCGAAATTGCAAAGAGTACCCCAATAGATAAAACGGTTGCGACTATGTATACGCCAAGGTTATACGGAAGATATTTAATAGCAATCAGAACGCATAAACACATCGTGCTTGATGATATAAGGCACGTCAAAGCCGAGTCACAATGGTATCCGCCCACATATTTACGGATAAACTTGTACATAAATCCGAAAACGATAACTTGTGATATCATTTTCATTATTATACCTATAACAAGCATTGTCAAGTCACTGACAATAACACTCATTATAAGGTCAAGTCCATAAGTATATTCTTCCTGTTCTTCTTTAGGTATGTAACCTAACCTAATAGCATATGCCACAGCCCATTCCGAAAATTTACGAAACATAATTAGAACTTACGATACTTCTTAAGTCCTTTTGGTGCTTCCGGCTGTCCATTCCAAACTGTTGATGTTGAATTACTGTTAATTACAAGCATCAAAGCTGAGCAAACAGGCACAATTTTAATTAGTGCTGGAACTACTTTGTTTAGGAACTTTTTCATAATAAAACATCCTTTCTTATCTTTACGTTTGCCTATATTCCTACAATCACATTATAACATTAAATGTCAACAATGTCAATATAAATTTTAAATGTTAATTTGTGAATTGTTTATAGAAATAACGGTTCTAAACATACCTTTAGCTTTGTCATACGACCAACTCATTTTACCATCATATTTGCTTAATGAATTATTTATACTCTTAATACCGATTCCGTGAGAATTACCGTCATCTTTCCCACTTCTCAGCATACCTTCTACAACTATCGGCTCTTTATCGGCATAATTTTCAACTTTAATAACACTAAATGCGTTATTAACTGTGTATAAATCAATAAATATATCTTTTCTTGCCGAGCTTGAGCAAGCCTCTATTGCATTGTTAATCAAATTAGAAAATATAGCAACCGTGTCCATTCCGTCTATAAAATCAAGTTTCGGGTTAGTTGAGGTTATGTTTAACTTAATTCCGTTTTCTTCACGTTCTTTTTTCTTGCGAATAAGTAATATATTAAGGATATTATTGTCACTGTATTTTTCTATTTTTGAATCCTCACACTCTTTTTCAATCTTTCCCACATACTCTTGTGCTTTTTGAATATCTTCCGAAATTAAAGTTTTCAAAACATTTAGATGTTCTCTGAAATCGTGATTCATTATTCTGCTGTGTTCATATTTTTCATTTAATGTTTTGTATTCTTTTAATTCAATACAATTTTTATAATTTTCATCTTCAAGTATTCTAATCTTTTGGTTTTTAGAAATCATCAATTCATTTATACCAAAAGTTACAAGATTCAATGTTATTGCTATAACATATATTGCAATAAACATTCGATTATCAAATTGCAATGGATACGTAATTATCATGCAACCAACCGTTACTAATGGCATAAGCGCCAACAGCATAGAAGATTTCTCCAACGAAATATCTTTCCCTTTAACTGTTCTTCTCATTATATACACTGCCGAAAAATAAATTAATTTTCCACCTATTGTTATAAGCATAGATTGTTGTGGTGTTATATTTATCATAAATCCTAAATTAAAGCTAATTTTCAAAATATATGATACTGCACTTTCTCCCACAAACATAAACAGCATTAGCCACGCAACCCTTATTATTGCTGTTTTTAAATTTATCCGATACCCAATAATAAAAATCAAAAAATTTATTATCACAAAAGAAATAATATTAACGGCTATAAGATTAAGTAGTGATAATATAAACAAAATAACATATCCTACAAATGCTATCGTTGCGCTTATGTAATAATTCTTTTTTGGTTTAAGTGTTGAATTTGAAAAATACAACATTATTACAAATTCAAGCACTATTCCAATTATCAATCCTGCATCTATTCTCATTTTTGTTCACCCATCCAATCTATAAAATATTTATTAAATTCCGTATATTTTCTTCGCGACATATGAATTTCATATTCATGATTTCCTATTCCGCATTTTACGTGTGACGGCGAATATGCTTTCACATAATTTAAGTTCACATAGTAACTTGCGTGTGACTCGTAGAAGAAATATGAATTTATCATATCTTTGACCGCTTTATACGGTCTGTCTACCACAAATTGTTCATCTACCGTAACAATAGTCGTTTTTTTGTTCTCGGCACATATAAAAATAATTTTATTTATCGGTATATTCACAACATTTCTGTCGGTGTTGAATTCTATACATTTGTTATTGCTCTCCAACCGTTTCAATGCCGATTCTAACCCAAATTTCAGTTTTTCTTTCGACATAGGCTTTACCCAAAATCTGAACGCATACTCGTTCATAGCATAGTCCATATAAACCTCGTGATTGGTTACGAAAAATAACAGACATTCTTTGTTGACATTGTGAATGCTTTCCGCCGCCACAATTCCGTTGACTTCATCCATTTCCACATCTAAAAATACTAAATCGTATTGCCATGCATTTTTGATAAGATTTTCAGGATTTTGATACTTGTCCATCTTGTACGGCATTCCCATCTCTTTCAACGTTTCTTCAATCAGTGTTTTCTCATTTTCCAATACTAATTTATTGTCATCGCAAATCGCTATATTTAATTTCATCATTTTCTTCATCACCAATTTTATTTATTTCATAAATATTTTATCCTATATTGTATTATTTTGTCAATATATTTCACTGTAAAAATAAAATTACTCTACACTTGACTTATGTTACTATTGTGCTATAATTCAAATATAATCAATATCACTGTGAGGTTTTAAAATGATTAAAGAACTTGTACATGACCCAATATTTTTGGCATTAAAATCAGAACCGGCAACAGCTGCCGATTTACAAACAGCCCAAGACTTGCTTGAAACCTTAACCGCACATAAAGAAGTATGTGTAGGTATGGCGGCAAATATGATAGGCGTAAATAAAAGCATTATATGCTTTGATAATGACGGAAAATATATGATAATGCTAAATCCCGAAATAATTAAAAGGTCTGACCCATACGAAACGGAAGAAAGTTGTCTTTCCCTGCTCGGCGGTCCACGTAAAATAAAAAGGTATAAGAAAATACGCGTGCAGTATCAGACACTTGATTTTAAAATAAGAACAAAAACTTTTGAAGGCTGGACAGCTCAAATCGTCCAACACGAAATCGACCACTGTAACGGTGTTTTGATATAATTTCAGAATTGCAAATCGACATAATGTGATTATTTTTGAAATATTTAAAGTAAATTCATAAAAAACTATTGACATATAGTCGATTGTGTAGTAGAATAATAAGGCAGTTTACTGATAGGGGTGTAGCTCAGTTGGTAGAGCAGCGGTCTCCAAAACCGCGTGCCCAAGGTTCGAGTCCTTGTACCCCTGCCAAAGATAAGTCTTGAAAACCCAGTGTTTATGCGGGTTTCAAGACTTTTTTGTTTTTCAAATTTATTTTCACTTTGTCACCATTTTTCACTTTTTAGCACTATTTTTCGAATAAATTGTAATACAAATTGTAATACAGATTCTTGACTTTTCTCAAAAATAACGATTTTCACTCAAAATCGGCGATTTTTTATAAAAAAATTGAATTTCGTTAATATTGCACAAAACCGTTTTATCTCATTTGTGCAATATTAACCGACATATAAAAGAACAAAACTTTTTGTAAGAATATTATATCAGCCATTCGGAATAATATCAATTATATTTGATATTGTTCTTTTATTCTGTTAGCTACTCACATTACAGAAACGTCAGTATCGGTGCATATTTCATTTTCGTTGCGAATTTTCATGTACCGTTATTGTTATGTCAAACTGTTTTTCCTCCTGAGGGAGCAACTCCCATACTGCATTGTTCCGAAGTGCACGTGAAACTGAGTCATAATAGCCTGACGACGGTTCCCATGCACAATTATAATCGCCTCTGAAACCGCCAGCAGTTATCCAAAAGCCGAGATACGGGAGTACATTATTATCCCATTCTATATCTGCCTGTACATCCTTTCCCCTATAATCGATGCCACATTTACCCTCACTTACCGCTCCGCATATATAAAATTTTTCATATCCATTCGAACAAATTTCATCAGTTCCTATACTGTATCTATCGCCGAAAAATTTATGCATTTCTCTTTTGTTGTTTAATTTTTCATCACACAAAGCATTTTCAATTAAATCAGTTCCTTTTGGAAATATAATATGCATGTCTTCATATAAATCAAACAAACAGTGCATTGTATAGAAACACGGATATATATTCTCTGATATATTTTTTATTCTGTACTTCAATATAAGACTGTTTTTATTCAAGCTTATTCGTTTTTCAAAGAAATACACATCATTTTCTGAATATAATACAATATCCTCATTATCAATAAGCATATTCATTCTTGACGTCCAAATGTCACCATGATCATTATAAGTAATCTCTCTGCCCGAATATATAATTTTTTCAGCATCAATATTGGGAAAGGTATCATCAAATCCGGTTGCTGCATACTTTTCAAAGCTATCACCTTTTTGAGGAATATCTAAATTACTGTGTTTGGGTTGAAAAAGCAGTTCAAAATTTTTATTATTGAAATACAGCGATGATATATTTCCTCCACGTTGATAATCGACAATCACGCGTAATATTCCGTTATCTATTTTAATCTCACCGTTATTTACGCAAAAACCCTTATTTAACATATGAATTTATTCCTTTCACAATTTTCTCAAGATGTTCTATATCTCCCTCTGACAGCTTTCCGTTTTTATCAGGCGGCAAATTAATGACTACATTATTTTTTTGAGAAAATGCCCTGATACAATTTTGCACAGTTTGAGAAATATCCGTAAATTCTTTCTTTTCATATTCATCAGAGTTGAACCATGAAAATCCTTCGCGTGAGCATATTGTCATTTCAAACGGCAAATAATATTTTTCTCCTTTATATGTATATATTTTCGGATCGTTCTCTGAACACGGATACGGATCCCATAAACGAAAATCAGACGGAAACATTCTTATCGGATCACCTTCAATACAACGTTCCGGCATATAGCGTTCTTCAGGCTCGAGTGTATTTCTTCCGATAGTATGATTTATTCCTATCTGACATGACGGATTTATATTTTTTACCATATCATAGAGAATATCAAATTCCCATGTGTTTCCGGGTTTATCCCAACTTCCGTCGAGCCATAATTCGCATATATCACCATAATGGGTTAGTAGCTCATATATCTGCGTTCTCATATACGGTAAATATCCTTCTCTAAAATTCTCTTTATACAAAATTGAATTTCTATCCCATAGTGAATAATATATTCCCAATGAAATTCCGTACTTTTTACATGCTTTTGAAACCTCTGCGATAACATCTGTCATACAAGCCGTATTTTTCACACAATATTCCGTTGTATCGGTATTCCATATGCAAAACCCATCATGATGTTTGGCTGTTATTATCACATATTTCATACCGTTTTCAGCTGCCGTTTTCACCCATCCGTCACAATCAAGTGATGATGGATTATATAGCATTTTGTCTAATTGACCGTCCGACCATTCACAGTTTGCAAAAGTATTTATTCCAAAATGTATAAACATTCCAAACCTGCGTTCAATTTGTTTTAACTGATATTTATCCGGGCATATGCCGCTTTCCCTTGTAATCATAATAATTTCTGTTCCTTTCTTCTATAAAGACTTTAATTATACCGTCATCTGCTGAAAAATCAAAGTGTCCACAGCTAATGTTACAGCTATATTATATCGGTCAAATTGTGCTCATTCAATAGAGAAAACTTTAATTATATATAGAAGTTTTTAATATTATTTTCACAGAGAGAATAAGAGATACTATTCGCAAATTATAAATAACACATCGATTATATCGGAATAAAAAAATCTCTTGCTGTTCAATAGGGGCTACATTAGCAAGAGATTTTTTTATTATCCGGCGGTTAAGGGGTTGGAAATGAGAGAGAATATTATTTTGAACCCTTATAATTCAGGGAGAGTCCGCCGTTTTTATGAAAATGTGTTTAAAGAGTTTTTTCTCTTCGCTTATAATTTTAAATTATCGCTCCCAAAAAAACAAGACGAAAAATATCATTTTGTATGTGAAAAAAATATCTAAAACTACAAATAACAAATTATTCACCTGTATTCCGTATTCGTCTATATTGCTCTTAATTAGCCTTTTCTATATAATATTATTATAGAAATAATATTTAAGGAGGCTTGACCATGAACGTCAAAAAACTTGTATGCAGTATCATTAGTCTTTCCCTTCTCGTCAACTGCGGAATAGCAGCTTTACCGGTAAGTGCATCCGCCGTTGATACTGATACGGAGATTTATGTATCTCCCGACGGTAACGACTCAAATTCCGGCAGTTCCGAATCACCTTTTAAAACTCTTGAACGAGCTAAGGCCGAAGTTAGAGTGCATAACAGCAATATGTCCGGCAATATTATCGTCAATATTGCATCCGGTGTTTATTATATGGATAACACTCTTGAATTCACCCAAGCAGATTCCGGAACTAACGGTTTTAGTGTAATTTATCGTGGCATTACCGACGAGAACGGAAACAGTCCAATAGTCAGCGGAGGTGTTGATATTTCCGACAATTGGGAACTTTATGATGAATCGCTTAATATTTATAAGCATGAAAATATTGATTGGTCTTTCAGACAATTGTATACTAACAATGACCGCGCCATACGCGCAAGAGTTCCTAATCTGGAAAACAAGGAAACCGGAGGTCCTTACTTCCGTGCTTCAGGAGGGGATGGCTCATATCCGTTGTTTATAGGCACAAACAACGAATATGCTCAAAAGGCTGGAAATGATGCTGAAATAATATGGAATTCAAGTTGGAGTCAATTCCGTGCAAGAATAGAATCATACAATTCTTCTACCGGACGTGTTACTTTCAAAGCACCTGACAACAGTTTTGCATGGAATCACCACACACAGGGAGATACACCTTTTTATCTTGAAAACTCTCTCGCCTATCTGGACTCAGAGGGAGAATGGTATCTTGATAAAGACACTTCCACACTTTATTATAAGCCGCGCGAAGGCGAGATTATGAATAAAACCGAAATTATAGCTCCAAAACTTGAAACAATTATTGATATAAATGGCACCGATGAAAATAAGACAGAAAACATTACATTTGATGGCATACAATTTCTTCATTCCAATTGGCTCGCCCCAGACAGTTACGGATACTGTAGCGTGCAAGGTGGGTTCCGCTATCAAAGTGAAGGCGGCAAAGGCAACAGTGCCATACGCGGAAGCGCACGCTATGACGCACCAAAATCAATGGTACAGCTTAGACACACAAAGAATATCAGCCTTATAAACAGTGAATTTTCTTTTTCCGGCAGTTGGGGAATTATGGGATATGAAGATACCGAGAATACATTTATAGATCATAATGTTTTCACTAAAAATGCCGGTGGAGGTGTTACTATGGGCATGGCAGGCAGAGAATGGGACGATCAAACCGAGAATGAGCAGCCGCGTACATATACCGATATGGATGGGCAAAGCCGCTATGACACCATTACCAATAATTATATCGACCATGTTGCATGCGAATATCAAGATATGGTTGGTATAGGCGCAATGCTTCCTCAGCACATGACTATCGCCAACAACGAAATCGGTTATCTCCCATATACTGGCATAAACATAGGCTGGAATTGGCTTGACACCGATCATGGAATGACCGCAAACAAGGTATATCAGAATTACATACATAATACTTGTATGCTTTTACAGGATGGCGGCGGCATTTATTCACTCGGTCGTATGAACGGCGACTCAAATTTCTATTATAATTACATTACAGATATAGAAATGAGCGAATGGGCTCCTCATAACAATCTGATGGGTATATATTTTGATAACGGCAGTTGCTATAAAAAAGCTCAATCAAATGTATTTGACAATACAGTATACTCATTTCAGGCATCTAACCCACCAAACCACGACAATATTTTTGATGGTAATTTTTATAACTGCCCCGGCGGTATCAGTAGCATAGGATCTTCTGCAAGCATTGATAATCGTCCGTTCACCTCAGACTCTGTTCCTGAAGCGGCACAAAGAATAATTGATCATGCCGGCATTGACAAAGAACCACTTGAAAATCCATCTTCAAGAGTCAACCTCGCATTTGGTAAACCCGTTTTTTCTTCTGAAAATGATGACATAAGTCCGGCTTCAAATGCCACAGACGGCAATCCATCAACATTATGGGAGCAAAACATTGTAAACAGACCTGATTCGTCAAAGGCTATCACGTCTCTCACGATCGATTTGGAAAACGAATATTCTATTGATGAAATTATGATTTCTTTCCAATACGGAAACCGCTCACGCTATAAAATAGAATATTCCTCAGACGGCAATTCATGGGATACATATGTTGATAAGCTATATGAATCACCTTCTTCCTCATCATCCGTATATGAAACAAAATCAAACATCAGAGGAAGATATGTAAAACTTACCATGAACACCGAAGGCTGGGGTGCCGGTGTATATGAAATATACATATACAGCAACAGTGACAATGTACCTGCTTCTGCGAATATTACTCCTGACTCGGTTTCATATGATAAAAATCCGGTATGGAAACAGGCAATACAACTTACTTCATTAGAAAACGGAAGTTCGCTGACTTCACTCAGAAACGGCGACTATACACTTATTGCAGATAAGGATTACGAAAAGCATTGGAACAGTATAACATTAAACACATCATATCTTGACACGCTTACCGAAGGTATAAATATAATTCAAGCTGATTTTGACCACAGTCAACCAAAAAACATTACTATTAACGTTTCAGAAAACGACGAAATTACAAATATCGCTCTCGGCAAACCTGTTTATGCGTCTTCATATAATACTGATGAAAACCGATACGCTTCCTATCTTGTAGATGGTGATTCTTCAACACGTTGGGCACAGCAACAAGGAACAGCCGGTCAAACGTCAACAATTGACTTAGATTTAGAGGGCATTTATAATATAACAAAAACTTCTATTGATTTTGAGCTTGACAGTGCCGGATACAATTATAAAATAGAGTATTCTATTGACGGCAACAACTATCAGACATTTGTCGACAAGCTGTCACAATCAACAGAAACCAGAAAAGTAATTGACAGCGGAAATATAAATGCTCGTTATTTGAAATTTACCGTAAATAATAACGAGTGGGGAGCCAGCATTTGGGAAATACAAGTCAAAGGCGCACCTGTAAACAACTGGTCAATTCTATCAGCTATATTCAAAAGCGGAACAAACGTTGCCGGTGGAGAAGGCAATCTAACTGTAAAAATCACAGAGCATAATAATGTTGAAGATGCCAACGTATACTGCGCAATTTACAACTCAGATGGTGTTCTTCAATCGACAGCGCTAAGTTCCGCTCCTGAATTCAGTGACAGCGAAACCGACAGAGTTGTATGCAAAGTAAAAATGCCTGAGGAAAAAGGAACTTATCTGCTCAAGGTTTTCTCATGGACATCCACTCAAACACCTGTAAGCAATGTATATTCAAAAAGTATTACAGTAAAATAGAGAAATATTGACACATCTTTTCAATTAGCACACATCAAGTAAATACCCCTTGTATATGATATGTACCCGCTTTACCTGTCTAAACAGGCTGGCGGGTACATATTATTATCCAAAAATGTTCAGCATATAAAAACACCGCATTTTGTATTATGCGGTGTTTTTTATATGCAATATTTTTATTTCTTTTCTTCTATTTCCCACGCTCTGCTCTCAAAATCCTTCTCATATTCCGGCAGATACAATCCGAAATTCATAAGGGTACGTCCTGTATATTCTTTGTTATCCACTATATATGTTTTTCCTTCGTCAAGTCCTTTTAATTTAAGTCGTCTGATTTCTGAATTCGGTTTTGCAAGTTTATTATAATAGAATACAACCGCCTTAGTCTTATCCTCAGACACATACATCCATGATGCGCTTCTGTTTTCAAATGGGTTAATAAGTCGATATAAATCTCCGAAACAAACTATACTGCGTATACGTTTATACTGTTTAATCTGCTCCGAAATATCATAACATTCATCATCTGTAAGTTTTGACAAATCAAATTCATAACCCATAACAGCACTCATAGCCACTTCCGAACGCAGTTTCATAGGTGTTGTACGTCCTACTTGATGATTCGGTACGTCCGATACATGTGCGCATATTGTACTTGACGGATAAACCATTCCGGCTCCGTACTGTATATACATTCTTTCCACTGCATCTGTATTATCGCTTCCCCAATTCTGCGGCATATAATACAATATTCCGGGATCGTTTCTTCCTGCACCGCCGCTGCAGCCCTCAAACAGAATATTCGGGAATGTTGAAACAAGATTTTCCATGAGTTTGTATACGCCAAGTATATATCTGTGCATAACTTCGCCTTGTCTGTTCGGTGGAAGTGCCGCCGAATTAGCATCACTTATGTTCCTGTTCATATCCCATTTTATATATTTAATATCTGCACTGCCAAGAACGGCTGTAAATACATCGGTAAGATATGCCACAACATCATCTCTGCCCATATCAAGCACATATTGATTTCTGCCTTCATGCATTTCTCTACCCTGTATTCTAAATGCCCAATCGGGATGTTTTCTGAACAAATCACTGTCTTCCGATATCATTTCAGGCTCAACCCAAAGTCCGAAACTCATCCCCAATTTGTCAACCTTTTCAGACAAACCTTTAAGAGAACCGGGAAGTTTGTCTGTGTTGACAAACCAATCTCCCAATGACGATTTATCATTATTACGTTTTCCGAACCAACCGTCGTCAAGAACGAAAAGTTCGATTCCAAGTTCCGATGCTTTTTTACATATGTTAATAAGTTTATCTTCGTTAAAATCAAAATATGTTGCTTCCCAATTGTTTATAAGTATAGGTCGTACCTTATCACGCCAAATGCCTCTGCATAAATTTCTGCGATACAGTCTATGAAATGTACGCGACATTTCGCCCAATCCGTTCTCTGAATATACCATTACCAACTCCGGCGTAATAAATTGTTCTCCCTTATTAAGTTTCCATTTGAAATTATGCGGATTTACTCCTGCCTGAAAACGCATTGTTCCGTAAGTTTCCGCTTCCAAAAGCATTTTGAAGTTTCCGCTGTAAACAAGAGAAAATCCGTATACTTCACCGAAATCCTCTCCCGCATCTTTTCTCATAATAGCCATAAAAGGATTTTCATTCGGGCTGCTCGCCCCACGTCTGCTTTCAATGCCTTGAAAACCTTTTTTTACCTCTGCCGTTTCTATGTGTTTTTCACGAATCCACGCACCGTGCAAATGCATATATTTAAAATCACTGTCCGAAAAATCTATACTTGCACTTGCAGCATTTGTTAGGTACACTGCCGTTTTGCCGCTTAATACTCTACTGTGACGGCAGATTATCGGCATAGTTTCGCTTATGGAGTAATACAGTTCAACACTGACTCCGCTTATATCATCTCCAACCGTTATTATCAGCGTTGTAAATTCTCCACTGCTATTTTCATATATATGCGGCAAACCCTCAATATCCGGTTTTCCTTGAATAATCTTATGCGACTTATATCGCATATTGCACATATCATATCTTCCGTCTTCATATTCAAATTCCAGTGCCGGAGAACGCATGTCCTGTGCTCCGAACATTGGATATTCCTGCGGCAATACATCAAGAGAATATTTATAATCCTTGCCCTCATAAGCTGAAAATGACGCTCTGTCACGCTTAAGAATATATATATTATTACTGTCTATTCGTTTTCCATAATATATATGAAGCAAGTCTTTGTACTTTGATAATTCAATACAATAGCTTATGCTATCGTTATAAATATGAAATATATTATTATTAAATTCAATTGGCATAATAATCACCGTAACCTTTCTACTTAAAAACTGTTTGAAAAAATTAACGCCTTATCTATGGCAGATAAGGCGTTAAGTAACATTTATCTTCTTATTTCATTCCCCATAGTTTTAGCTTTTTCTGATAATTTTCAGTTATAATCTTCTCAACATTAGCCTCATCAAGGCTCTCCGCCTCAGACATAAAGCTATCCCATACGGTATTAAATTCTTCTTCACTTGAAGCATTGATAAGTTTTGTGCTGTATTCAAGTGACAAATCACTAAGCTTTTTATAATTTAGTGCCTCAACAGTTCCGCCGACCGGAGTCAAATCCTCGTAAGGTGAGCAATCCCAAACAGTATCACCCATCGTCTTTTTTGCAAAAGCAGTCGTTTCATCAGAATTATAAGCATTGTATAGATAATACGGCAAACCGTCCTTAGCATCGCCATTCTTAACACAAATTGTCCAATATCTCACACCTGTCTTTTTGGAATATGCCGATATGTCTGTATTCATTTCATCAAGTGTAGCCTCATCAATTGTTCTTACTCCATCCTTAACAGTATAATTAACTCCATCAATACCGCTCATTATCAGTTTCTGACCTTCATCACTTGCAATAAAATCAAGAAATTCAATTGTTCTTTCAGGATAAGGATTTGTTGAAGTAATACCTACAATATCCCAACCCATAGGATTTCTTGAACTATACGTTGTCTTTGACGGATCTACTCCATCTGCAACAACCTTATAAGGCAAATATACTGCATCTTCATTGCTTTCGCTCAAAATTGTGCTTGCCTCACCGGTATTCCAATATGCCTCAGGCGTAGCAAATACCACACCTGATGTAAGCTTTTGCTTCCAAAGTTGTTCCTTGTTGGTCGCCCATTCCACATCCAGTAGTCCTTCGCGTTTTATTTGGTTTATGTACTTCATCATAGGTTTGTAATTTTCATCTTTAAAATCAAGCTGCAATGCTCCATCTTTTTCCGCATATGTTTTCATACCAAACATACCCTTAAAGCTTCCAATAGCACTTCCCCAATTTTCCGACCACATTGTAAGCGGAATACTTGTTTTTCCGTCAATATCAGGATGCTTTTTCTTAAATGCCTTAAGGTATTCAATAAATTCAGACTGTGTTATAGGTCTGTCCCCGTTTACAACCTCCTCGGGAGCAACTTCACTCAAATAATCCTTTCTGATCATAAATGCAAGAACAGGCTCTTCGTCTATGCCGTACCAGTTTGGAAGTCCATAAATATGACCGTCTTCACTCTTTGAGCGATTAAGATATTCCCCGTACTGCTCCTTTATATTAGGTGCATATTCCTCAATAAGATCTTCAAGCGGAATTAGTGCTTTTGCGGATATGAACTTATCAATCATACCGGAACTTCTATCAATTAATATCAAATCCGGATAGTCATTTGATGCAAGCATAAGATTTAATTTTTCTTTTGCATCTCCCGATGCCTGATTATAATCAAGAGTCACACCGGTTTTTTTGATAATTTCACTCGAAACGTCATCGTTTCCGAATGATGTAGTTACATTTTTATCGTAAGCCGTAAGAGTAATATTTCCCTCCTCAACCTTTTTATTATTACCCCCGCATCCTGCAAGAGAGAAAACTGCCAAAATTACAGCAGATGCTATTGCAATTATTTTCTTTGTTTTCATTTTTGTCATTCCTTTCTTTTTATAATTATCCTTTTACTGCTCCCATCATAATTCCGGAAACAAAATATTTTTGTACAAACGGATATACCATAATTATCGGTATAGTAGATACTATTGTAGCCGTCATTCTTATACTGTCTGAAGATGTCGCCTGACGTCTTGCCGCATTAGCAGCTGCTCCCGCAGTATCAGTCAGACTTGCTGTCTGATATTGATTCAGTATGTTCATCATTACTGCCTGTAACGTTTTCAAGTTTTGCTTACTTGTGTATAAATATGAATCAAAGAATGAATTCCAGTGATTTATAGCTACAAACAATGCGATTGTCGCTATTATCGGCACCGACACCGGCATAATAATCCTGAAAAATATTACTATATCATTTGCCCCGTCAATAGTTGCCGATTCTTCCAACTCTTTCGGAAGCTGTGACATATAACTGTTAATAAGTATCATATAATATACACTTATAATTGAAGGAACTATATACACCGCAAAATTATCTATAAGTCCCAAGCTTTTATATACCATATATGTCGGAATTATTCCGCCTCCAAAATACATTGTAAAGACAAATATTTTTCTCCAAAACTTATATGCCACAAGTTCTTTTTTTGTAAGCACATATGCAAGCATTGAAGTAAACAATACCGAAAGAGGTGTTCCTACTATTACTCTTAACACGCTTACAGCCATAGAGTTTAAAAACTCCTTATCTTTCATAATAACACCGTATGCACTGAAATTCAATACTCGAGGCAATAGCGACAGTCCGCCTTTCATTGTATCCATAGGATCGTTTATAGATGCTATAAATACATACCAAAACGGATAAAATGTTATAATGAATAAGATTGTTAAAAATATTACGCATATGGTATCCATTGCAATATCACTTTTAGTCCTTTTAATTTCGTATTTCTTCATTTCAGCACCTCCTTTACATTATGTGTGCACTGTCAAATTTACGCGATATATTATTTACAATAACCAACAGCACAAACGATATTACTGACTTAAACAATCCCACAGCCGCACCGTATGAATACATAGACTGCTGAATACCAAACTTATAAGAATACAAATCTATAACAAGTGCATAATCCATAATTTGATTATTCTGCATAAGTAGTTGCTGTTCAAAGCCCGCGTTCAGTATGCCTCCTACGGCAAGTATAAGCATAATAACTATCGTGTCCTTCAAACACGGCAGCGTTATATACCATATTTTTTGAAGTCTGCCTGCACCGTCAACCTCCGCTGCTTCATATATTGCAGCGTCTATTCCCGATATTGCCGACAGATATATTATTGAGTTATAACCCATGCCTTTCCATGTATTAGCAATCGCTATAATCCACCAGAAATACTTTCCGTTTTGGAAATATTGTATAGGCTCATCTATAAGATGTAGTTTTAAACAAATTGCATTTATAACACCGTCTTGTGACAAAAGCGTTATAAATATATTTGCAACAACAACCCACGAAATAAAGTACGGCAAATATGATACTGTCTGTACTACTCGTTTAAATCTTCTCATTCTTATTTCATTAAGAGCAAGTGCTATTATTATCGGTGCCGGAATTGAGAATATAATTGTCAAAAGACTTGTTGCAAGTGTATTTCTCATTACCTTGTAAAAGTCACCGCTATCAAATATAAAATATTTTATCCATTGCAGTCCTACAAATTCACTTCCGAAAAATGACTGAAAAAACGGCGTTCCGTCAGGAACATAATTTGTAAATGCCATATACAATCCGAACATAGGAAGATAGCACATCAGAATTACCCATATTATCGCCGGAATAAGCATTATGTATAAATAACGCTGCCGATACAATCTCGTCTTAAGATTCATTTTTTTTGCAGTCGGCATAGCATTCAAATTTTTTTGCGTTGCTGATTTCACCGGTTATTCCCCCTTTTTATTTTATATATACATGATTCCTCAGGATGAAGTTCAATACTCATTATGTCTTTGACCTGCATATTTTTTCCGCTCCACATATCGGTCACAGAATATTCAGTATCTTTTTCCAACCCTATGCGTTCCAAATCTATATTGTATTTTTTGTTCATTGTTCGCTCATAGTTGAACACCGCCAGATAAAAGCCGTCTTCATCATCCAGCGTGAACAGATCGTTTGTCCACTGTCCTGTATTACCTTCAACAGGTCTAAATGCTTTTCCTTTTCTCGCAAGAGCATTAATATCCTCATTTGATGTCAATTCTTTTGTAAGCTCCCGCATTCCCTTATTTTTATATGAGTCACTTAAAAGCATCATAGTTCCGCATATAACTGCTGAATTATATCTTGTCCTCGCTTCTGTTGCCGAAGCTGCAAAACTAATATGATCCGGATCGGTAAACTGATACAAAGTATTGTCTTCCCACCAACCATAATTCAGAGAATTTAGCATATATGACGTTTCACCTATATCGTCTGCAGTATCACACGATATTCTTCTCGCATGTGCATACTGATACGGGAACAGTGGTGCTATCGAATAGCTTAGGAAAAACTTATCTGTATCAACATAGTCAGTAAACATTTTTAGTGCTTGATTATATGCCTGCATACCCGTCTTTACATCAGGATCACGATGATTTCCCTCCAAAGCGGCATAGTTGAGAAAATCTATTTTCAGAAACTCAAAGCCGCAGTCTATAAACTTATTCATTATATAATCAAGCCTTGCTTTCATAGCATCGCTTGTCGGATCCATAGGCAGTGAGCCGGAATCCTTCTGAATTGCCGCAACTCCACCATTCGGTTCCTCAAGCACAGCATCTCGGTATGTGTAATCATACCCAGGCACTCCCATATTCCACCAAGCCTCAGTAGACCAGAATACAAAGTGAGACCAATATATACCTGCTCTCTGACCATTAACGTGACAATGCTCAACAAATTGCTTGAGTTGATCATCTGAAAAAGAATCCCAATATGAATCAAGGTTAATATATGCCACATCATTATCGCCCTTAAAATCATTATCTCCAAGTTCTTTTATAAAGTTAGATACATCAATGGACTCGTTATAATTTACTTTTGATCCTTGTCCATACCAACTGTTATAACCAAACGGTACGCCATCTTTCCATTCCAGCATTGGGATATTTCTTGTATTTGCATCTCCGTAAGCCTCCATGCCATCGCGCCAATCGTCGAAATATCCAAGGAAAAATCTCGGTGATGTCAGTATGTTTCCGTCTATACTTCCATGCGGGACATAATCATAAGTATCCTTTGCGGACCATATTCCTCCAAATCCGCCAAAGAAGTTTATACTGTTTTCGCGTGAATACTCGCTTGTTCCCGTCTTAAATGTGTCATGATCAATTGATCCTGTAACTATCGATGCTCTTGAAGTATTGTCATATAATGAAGTAGCCCAATAGCTGATATGTCTACCGTTAATCTCATCTCCACGGTATCTTACCCATCCGTCATTATCATACGGAACAAAAAGTGTTCTTCCATCGTCAATCTCTCCAATATTTACAATCCCGCTACCCATAGCAGTAATCGGAGCAAGAAAATTAGAAGAAATACTTTTATCAGACTCAATTTCCATATTGGTTATAATGTATTCAAGTCCGTTATACAACCAATATCTCTGACGCATTATCGGAAGTCCGGGTTCATATGAAGTTACCGTATAAAGAGTTCCCTTTCCATAGCCGTCTTCAACGTCTTCCTTCGATACCGTTCTATAAGAATAATCGGAAGATTTAACAGCAGTATTTGTATCGTCACCCTCAAGCTTAGCCACAGCCTCTATACCCTTTACTCTAAGTGTATCGCCGCAGTAAAAATCACCTGTTCCATTCTCCATATTATATTTAATCGATACTGTTCCGTTGTCAAAATTTCTCGTTCCTAACGACTTATACCTTGTTTTGCTTTCCGATGATTTTGTCAATTGTATTTTATCAATATCCGGTGCATCGGAATAAGAATTTGTAAATTTGATTTTATGTTTACCTGCTGACAAATTGATTTTTGTGCTTATTGTTTCAGTATTGTAATCCTCTGCGGTAATCGGACAATATAATCTGTCATGATATTTTCCGTCAATATATATTTCCATTCCGCGATATTCGGGAGATGAATACCATATTGTCATTTCATATGTACCCGAATCTGTATTTACATTAAATTCCGCACTGCCGTCAGGGCCTATTCCTGTTATTCCGCTGCTGTTTTTCGCAGTATAAAGATTATTTCTTATCTCTGCACTTCCAAAAAGCTTAGCTTCTGTTTCTTCATAACAGTTATCCATAACCTCCTCGGGAGCAAATACCGTAATACAATCCACCGAGCCCATATTTCCTGCTTCGCCGTATATCTTTACGTCATTTGAACCGGCATTTAGGGGAAGTTCAACATATTTTCGTCCCTCTTTTGAAAACTGCATATCCTTTGCCGAGGTAACCTCAACGCTACTGTCACCGGATTTAATATAAAACGGTATGTTACCTGATGATGTATAATCCACTATAATTCCATATACACCGTCATACGGTGCGTATACGTCAAGCAATATATTTCCAAAATCTGTTTTCGGAGCACCTATATTGGATACAACCGCTCCACCCGAAGCACCGCTACTACTGTTTCTCACAGCGTATCCGCCAAGTCTGCCACCCTCTGCTTCATATACTGTCTGCTCTATTTCCACCTTCAGAAAATCAAGCTTTCCTTTTCCAGACAACTGTACTTCATGCCTGCCTTTATCCAAATAAATATCTGAAATTTGATTTTCTCCGTTGAGAGTCATTTCATATATATTATCTCCGGCATCTATCGTCAGTCCGTCACCTTTTCCGCGAAAGTTTATCTTATAGCTTCCCGATACCGGTGCATTAACAATCATTCCCGCTCCGTCTTCAAGCGAAGTAACCTTAAAGTTTTCGCCATCTGTAATCATTCCATATGAAGCTTCTGTACTGCATTGATATCCGTTCACCGCCGCACTTCCCTGTACTGGAATTACAGAAGCTGATACTAAAATTGTTATAATGCATGCCGTAAAAAATGCTGTTAACTTTTTCAAAGTCTGCACCCCTTTCTCTTTATTTTTCTTAATTCTATAATACTGTATCTCCACCAATTTTTCAACGTGTAAAAATTTTATCTCATATAGAAAATTTTAATATTCAACAAAAAGATTATTGAATATAGGCTTATTTTATGTTAAAATCAATATATAAAATGAAGAAAACAAAATCAACGGAGGAATAGTTGTCTATGTTAAAAACTACATTGAAAAAACTGAGCAACAAAAACACAAACAATTTAGCTATCAAATCGACTTTTCTTTTTATGTCCTTATTTATTTTGATGCTTGTTATTTTTTCAACTGTATTAATGATTGTTTTTTCACACCATTCCGACAATATTATTACACGTTCAAATACATGGGCATTGGAACAGATGGCGACAGCTACAGATAAATATTTGTTTGAAAAGATAGATTATCTGTGCGATACATATTTTAATACAAATTCCGAAAATGCTCGCATAAAGAAATTCTTTTCAAATATGAACGATATGTCATTCGACGAAATGAAAACTATGCAACAGGAGATTTCCGATATTAAGAAACAAAATCCTTTTATCGACAATGTAATTCTCTATAACGGACAGTTCGATTCCATTGTATCTTCATATGACGGAATCGTTTACAGTGTTTCAGATATAAGAAATAATCTTTCTATCCAAAACAGATTTTTTTCTTATTTAGATAGTATAAATTCTGATTTCTATGTGCCTCAGGATGACAATATTATGCTTGAAAATCAGAAAAAATCCATTATATATGTCCACTACGTTTCTAGTAATGAAACATCTTCTTTCGGCAAACGAAATGTAAACTGTGTTATTATGGCTGTTGATATAGAAAATATAATGAATTTTATTAAGGACGTTGATATGACCGGCGTTCAGTGCTTTGCAATTCTTGACAATAGTTCAAAAACTCTAATACATAGTGAAAAGTTTCCTGAAATAAACTCAATAGAGAAGTTAAATCCCACTTCTTATAATAAAATTATAAGCACTCCAAGCGGTTCATCAAGAATGAAATTTCAGAATACAACCGCCAAATACATATGGCTGCAATCAAAAATAAAAGATTGGAAATATGTCTATATTATTTCCACCAAGGAGTGGTATGAACAGATTTTATTTGTTATATTATGTATATCATTTACCGCATTTATTATACTGCTGTTGCTATATTTTCTTATGAAACTACTTTCAAGAAAAATATATAAACCGTTTAATGATGTTGTTGATAAAGCAAAAGTCAGTCTTGCGAATGAATCTCATTCCGATAATGAGATAGAATTTCTTAATAATCTCATTGATGATTTCAGTCAGAAAAGAATTGAATTGGATTCGCTTGATAAAAAGTATGCTGAACTTCATCTTCATCAGACCACGACGAAAATTATAAACGGTTTAACAAACGACACACCCGAAAATATACTTTCCATACTTTCGCATTTTGGAATCGAATTTTCACATAAGATATATTCTCTTATAACGATAGAATTTAATGAAGAAATTCTTAAAACGTTTTCATACGAACAAAGTAATTTCATTCTTTATGACGTTATGGATGTCTTGTATGAAACATTCAACTGTATTGTATCTTTATCATCCTCCAGAACGATAGATATAGTTATTAATGATGATAGAATTGATTATGACATGATAATTAGAACCATTCACCGTCTTATCATCGAAAAATCTCTTATCAATATATATTTCTGCGGAGAAACGGACAATATTTCACAAATCGGCAAACTGCACGAGCAATCTGTCGACCTTATAAAATATTCGTACATCTATGGTTTTGATAACACATTCCGGGCAAGCGAATTAATTGAAGTTGAAATGGATAATTCACTGATTGATTCAAAGCAGATAGAACGTATTGAAAATGCTCTTATGAATAATAACCAAACTCAGTTCTGTGATGAATGTAATCTGATGCTTACAAGCGTAAAACGTGACAACCATTCATTCAGCTATGCGCAATCGGTAGTAGTCAGCATTCTTTCTATATTGTGTCGTACTGCCAAGAAATTCGATATATCAATATCCGAAGATGCCGCTTTCAAAAAAATTGTGGACAATAATTTTTTTGATGGCTCTACTGTATATTTATTTGAACTTTCAGACAGGATTTTCAAAGAACTTTCAGACAAAATGTCTATACAATCGGAGGATAGACGCTATAGTCTAATTACAGATATAAAGGAATATATTCGAGAACATATAACCGAAGATATTTCACTTGCTTCAGTTGCTCAGCAATTTAATATAAGCGCAGGGTACCTCAGCAAGTTTTTCAAAGAAAATACTGATGAATCTTTTTCAAAATATATGATTGAACAAAAATTCACTTATGCTTCAGAGGCTTTGATTAAGTTCCCAAATCGTTCAATAACAGACATAGCCAACGAGTTAGGATACTTTGACAGTGCATATTTTTCAAGACAATTTAAGGCTCACTACGGAGTTACCCCTGTACAGTACAGAAAAATGAATCACTGACCTAAAAAAATCCGACACTATGCTGTCGGATTTCATACTGTAGGCAAAACCATTGTGGTTTTGTCTACTTTAATTTTGTGGAGTTTTATGGTGTATCGGAAAGACATCCGATGCCCACAAAGCGATTTTGCCGTAGAAAACTATTGAAAATCATTTCTGCCGACAGGCTCGGATATTTCTGTTCCCTAATAATCATAATAATAAAAGGATGCCGGTTATTTTAACCGACATCCTTTTCCGTTTTATCATTTCAAATATTCAGCTATCATATAAATTACACTTGCCGCTTCAGCTCTTGTCGCATTATCAGCAGGTCTGAACATATTGTCCGATCCCTGCATGATTCCGGCATTTGTCAATTTCTTTACTCCTTCGACTGCATAATCTGATATAGCCGTACTATCAATAAATTCCGATAAATCTCCGTTACCGTCAAGTTCTTTTGATAATTCTATTGCAGCTGCCGCCATAACAGCCATATCCTGACGTTTTATATTCAAATTCGTACCGAAGCTGCCATCACCCATACCATTCACTATATTGAATTTGAGTGCTGATGCAACATAAGGATAATACCAAGCATCTTTATCAACATCTGTAAAGTTGCATTCCACTTCATTGTCCTTGATTTTCAAAAGTTCTACTATAAGTTTCACAAACTCAGCTCTTGTAATCATACTGCCCGGGCGGAAATTACCGTCATCATCTCCGTCTATTATTCCTCTTTTCTTTAGTTCAAAAATATTTGAAGCATACCATTCACCGCCGTCAATATCATTAAAATATCGCTTTACAGGATTTATGATTTCACCTGTACCGTTATTATCGCTTTCATCATCAGTCCAGCTTGTCACAGGAGCCGCTGCCACATGCTTTATATTTACATTGCTGCCACTGCTTCCTCCCGACGAACTTCCTCCTCCGCCTCCGCCTGAGCCTGATGAACTGCCGCTGCTTCCTTTAATTGTTACGGTATACGTTTTTTTGCTCGTATTTCCGTCCTTATCTGTAGCGGTACATGTAAGCGTAACTGTTTTATATCCGTATAACGGTCTGTTTATAACACCGCTGTTGCTCACTATCGAGTTATCCGAAGATACCCATTTCAAAGTTACTCCGTTTTCCTCATCACTTTCCGGAAGATAAACAGAGCTTCCCGAAGGCTCGCTTGGAATATTGATTTTTTTCCATACTCTGTTGAATAATGTATCTTCACCTTCCTCAATCGAATATTCCACTGTGTTGCCACATACACCGTAATTATCTCTCGGAATTATTTGTAGTTTTATATAGCTGCCTGCATCCTTATCCTTAACAGTATACTCCTTTTCTCTGCTTATTTCTTTATAAGTTCCGTCAAGTGTTCTACTTTGAAGCCATATATAGATACTATCGTCTTCGTCGCCGTCCGCATCGGTATATGTATATTCCGCTTTTAAAACCTGACCGCTTTCCACACTGCCGGTAACCTTCAAATTCGATATAGCAGGTGCACTGTTCTTTGAAACCTCCGCTTCACCAAAAGCCTGTGCGGTCTGACCGTATACATCAGTAAATTTGCCGGTTGCTCGTACTTTTTCGGCATTTTCGGGCACAATATTATTTGTCATTTCAACCCAATCACTGCCGTTATAATATTCCCAAATATATATTTCGTCTGACAAAATAGTTGATTCTTCTGTCTGTGGAACGGCTGTAACACTTCCTCCTGTAACAATCTTCTTGGCTGCGTCATATCCATTCACCGGATTTATACCACTCACGGTCAGAGTGCTGTCAGCCGGAAGATAATATCTTTGTAGAGAAATATTATCTATACAAGTGTTTTCCCACCAAGCAGAATTCTCTTGACCTATTTCAATTGCTCCTATACCCTTTACCTCATTGGGTTTTCCGATACCTGTAACAATAGTATCCGACGGTATAAACCAACCTGTTCCGTCAACTCTTATCGCTTTGCCGTCTATAAGCATACAGTATTTATTTTTTTCGGTATCAAGATATAATTCCATTGTGCGCCATATGTCAAGAGTTACATCCTGTCCTTGTGCAATAACAGCCTGCTTATTTTTTCCCTCTGCTTCATCATAATATGACATATACATTTTATCGCCAAGCAAACTTATCGTTGTAAATGCCTTGTTATTTGTATCTTTTATTCGTATATATGCAAGTGAAGCCGAATTTACCGTATCTTCATCGCTACCCAAACCGAATGAATAATCGAATTTTAAATACAGTTTATCGTTTGTTTCAAACGTAGCTCCTCTTTTAACCAGATCCAAACGCAGATTATTTGTTGCATTGCTTGCTGTCGACGCAAATCTCAGCGAATTTCTTGTTCCTCCAAAACCTGTGCCAACCTTTGCCTGGTATGACTGTCCACTTAAACTCCAGCCATTTTTTTGATTGAGGATTTCCGTTTCCTTATCAGATTCTTCAAAATTTTCTCCGACAATTTCCACATAATCTACTTCTCCCGTTTCGGCAATCTCGGTTTGGGCTTCACCGGTTGCAGTTTTTCCGTCTGTGCTTGTGCATATAACACTGACTTTTATATGAGTCGCGTCATTCGGTACCGTACTGCTCTCAAGTGCTTTCCATGAAACTCCATTGTCTGTTGAATACTCCCATGAAAGCTGTGTGTCCGCAGTTTCGCCGCCTATCGCATTTACCTCTGCACTGTAACTGTTGCCCTTTGTCAGGACTGTTCCTCCGTGCTCATTTTTTATTGTAATACTTCCTATTTCATATTCATCCTCTGTCGGTTCATACTGCGATAACGCAATATTATCTATACACATATTCTGCCAATATGCCGACCAAAAATGACCGAATTCAATGCTTTCAATAGTTCCAAGCGATGCATGCGAGGATGCGCCTATTCCGCTTTCACTACCACCCGGTATCCACTTTCCGTAAGAAGTACCTTTGAATATTTCTCCGTCTACTTCTACCATATACGCATCTTTTTCATGATTAAAATATATTGCAAAGTTATGCCACTCTTTGTTGCCTTTACTCCAATCTATTGTTTTTATTTCATAAAATTCATTTGCTGTTTTATCCTTATTTAAAGCTATAATACCAAGCTTATCATCCATGAGGTGCAATTCGGCTATGGCATGATTATCCGAGCCTTTTATCCGAATATACTGCTCATGAGTACCGTCTGTACCTTGTTGTTCAAATTTAGCGTCAAAAGACAGCTTAAAGTCACCGTTTAAATATTCTGTCACATCTTTCGTGGCAGTTTCTGTATCAATGCCCGATTCGGTCTTTTTCTTTATGAAATTCTCCTTGACATTCATAATCAGCCACATGGTTTTATACCATGTATCCGAAGCAAATCTCAAAGAATTACTGTCAGAAAGATTGTTGCCAACCCAAAGATTTATATGGCTTGCAGAATCGCTTGTTCCGTCATAGCTCCAACCGTCATTTTGCTCTTTGATGTTTTGTTCTGTATTTGCACCCTCAAAATCCTCTATATAATCCACATCCGAATCCGGTTCAGGTGATGGTGTGACAATTACTGTCGGAGTTTCATTCGGCCCCTCAGATGTCCAATCACCTTCTGTCAGCACAATATCATCAACTCCGATACATTGCCACCATCCTGACCATGAATGTCCCATCTCCAAACTTTTTATCATACCGATTTCACACGGTGAAGATTCTGTTGTATTATCCGAAGGTATTGCCGCAGACGGAATCCAACTGCCGTATGGAGTATCCTTGAATACCTCTCCGTCTACAGTAAGCCTATAAGTATTATTTGTTATATTAAAATCTATTTTGAAGTCATGCCAATCGGTATTTTCTTTTTGCCAGCTTATATCTGCAATTTTATATTCCTCAATTTCCGTTTTTTCGTTGTTCAAAGCCTTCAGTACAAGCGAACCTGTATCACTTTTATTTTCACAGTATGTACTCAGTTCTGCAATTGCTTCATTTTCAGCATTTTTTATGCGTATATATGCTTCATGCTTTGCATTATCCTTTCCGTCCGCCTCAAACTTTGCCTTAAAGCTTACAGATATATTATTTGAAAGATACTCGCTTACAGCTGCTTTAGCATCACTCTGGCTCTCGCCGTTTTGAACCAGTTTATATATTCCGTTTTCCTGCAAGTCAAGTACTGTCCACATACTCTTATACCAATCTGTAGACGCAAATCTCAAAAAATTTCCACCGTTCGGATAGCTGTAGTCATTCTCCTCTACCTGAAATGCAGCTTTGTCGGATGCATTGCCTGCCGCATCCCAACTCCAGCCGTATTGTTTATTTTCTATTTCATCCTTAATTGTTTCGCTTTCAAAATGTTCCTCATACAATATATTTTCGCTATTTTCCGCAAATGCAACAGTAGGTATCAATGATATCAACATTATTGCGGACAGAATTTTAGCTATAAACCGTTTCATATAATACACCCCTTCCTTATTATCAATCAAGCGGCAATATAACCGCTATGTCACCGGCTATTATAACTGTATCTGCATTGACACCATTTTCATCTGTAAGAATGTCTGCCGCACCGATTTTATCGACATAGCCGTTTCTGCCTTGTGTATAACGGAATATCGGATATTCCGCTTTTATACCTGCCTCCACACGTTCGTCATCATCATTCATATAGAAAAATACATTATAGAAATCATCGCCGTTACTCTTATTCCATATAACATTCTGTTGAAGTTTTTCAATAATGCCCATCTGTGTACCGTCTATCGGTCTTGAAGCAGAAGCCATAACTTTAATTTCAAGAACTCTGTTTTGTCCGTCACGTCCAATTTCCATTACATCGCCGGCACATAAGTCCATAATAGCATTCTTTACCGAACTGTCTGCAAATCTGAAATCATTGCGTATTGTAAGCGTTATTTCATTTCCGTTTTTATCATAAGCTTGTGCAAAATAACATTCTTCATCATCTTCATTAACGCCTTTAGATACTCCTTCTGTCAATATACAAGTTTCATTATCGCCACCCGCTGTTCCGACTTCTGATAAAACGGTTTTCATTACAAGCAGTTTAGGTGTCTGTGAATCTTTCGGTATACCGTAAAATTCAACATTATGTGTTGATACATCATTTTCTATACGATATTTTGCCATGTAACAATCATCATCGTATTTCTCTGCCGTATCCACCGGAACAACCAATGTTTTTATATTACCGCTTAGCAATACCGCAGGGTTATCATAATTCATCAAACTTAAATCCGACTGTATCATAGCGCTTGTGTTATGATTATATTTTCCTTTTGTATATTGAAAATTCGGCACAAGTTTGTCTATTTTAGTAATTTCCGTTCCGGCTGTTTCACTGTGTTGAACTTTTATTTCACATACTTTATTTTTGATACTTTCTGCCAAGCTTGATGTTATCTTATATCCGTCTACCTTTGCCTTATCAGCTATCTTATATTCGTACACATTGTCATTTTGAACAAGCTTATCGCTTACCCACCAATATTTTCTGTTTGTAAGTGTTCCCATATTGCCCGCCGTAACCAACTTTGCATACAATGTTTCTCCGTTTTCATCAATCCATGTGTTTATTATATACGCATATACTGTGTCACTGCTTATACCATCACTGCAATATACAACCTCACCATTTTCATTCAGATATGCTTCCGTTGATTTACCAACCTTTACTCCCAAATCCGTATATTCACCGTCAGCAGCAATTGCAATATCATATTCAGTACCGTTTATCTTTATCTTTTTCAATGTAAGTGAATCTATCTTACCGTCTATCTTCTTTCTTGTAAGTGTAACGCTTATAACATTGCCATTCTTGCTTTTTGCTACAGAAACAACATCATCGGCAGATATTAGGGACGGTGAAATTTCATTTCCTTTTTCATCGTATACAATATAATAAACATTTGTATCCAATTCATCTTCTTTTATGTAATATCCGGATTCAGTCTGCACTCCATATCGCTTATATTTTACAGACAAGCCTGAATTTCCTACACTGTCAACTACATAATATCTTTTATCATTAATGATAACTATTTCATAAAGATTATCGTTATCATTATCAATAAACGTCACATCGCCGTTCTGAGGGATTAAATCCTCCTCTGTAAAGCTTTCCATTCCTTGACCGTTATATATAACATTTATGCTTTTTTCAAGCTTTATCGTAGTTTTTTTGTTATTTGAATCACTAACTGTGTATTTGCTAAAATCTGCCGAATCAATGTCCTTGCTTGAAAATGTTCGTATATTGTTTTTATTTTTATACTCATATGCATATATTATTGTATCATTATCTTTAAGCCAATACTCAACACACATTCCCAAAAGAGATCTCATATTAATATCGCTTAAAAATCTGTCACCGTTGATTTCAGCATAACCCTTGTCCGGAACACCTGCCTTGTTTATATGAGTTATCCCGTCAAAATTCACTATTCCCTGACTGTATGATAAATCTTTGCTCGCCATAAGATTTTCCTTTAGGGTTTTATTACTGTCTATATCATACTGCATATAACCGTATTCATAAGAATCAATATACACAACAGGCATTTCCATCGCTTTATACACCGAATAAGCCAATTTTCTTCCTGTTACAATATCTGTTCCGGCTGTATCCGGTGCGAGTACGTCGTTTTCTCCTGCTATCTTCATATAACCTGACGGATATCCACCGTATTGTGAAGCAATATCATCATAACCGGTCATACTGATAAGTATTTTTATCATCTGTTCATTTGTTATTGTTTCATTCGGTCTGAAACTTCCGTCACCGAAACCGCTTATTATACCATGTGTATATACCATGTCTATTGCTTGATAATACGGATTATCCTCGTCCACATCACTGAATATCCTGCTTCCTCCCGAAGTATAATCCAAATTATATATCCTGCATACAATCTCGGATATTTCTCCCCTTGTGATTTCTTTATCCATGTCGAAATCATCAGGTATAACCTCCATTGCTTTCAGTCTATTACTATATAAAATTTCAGATTGGCTATTTTCTTCCGCAAATACATTCATCGCAGTAAACAGTATAAATGCCGATAATATACAGCAGATTGATATAATACGTCGTTTCATTCTTTTCATCCCCTCTTAGATAATGTTATTTTTCTTTGTAATAAATTATATCATACTTGATACCTTTAAAACAACTATGAATAATTAGCTCTGTATATAGAAAAATTTATTCCACAATACGAAGAACCGTGCAATCTCTTGCCCTTAATTCATAGCAATCCGTGGCAGATAAATCTATCTTTACTTTTGTAAACAAATCCTCTCCAATTTTTGGCTTTATTCCCTTTGCTGATGTACAAATTTTTCTATCCGTATCTGTCATATTAAATATGATCATATACTTTTTATTTTCCGAAATAAATACAGATGCAAAATCTCTGTCTATACTTTCATCGATTGGAACAAAGGTTATATGCTCTCTTGCAATATCAAGAAGTTCATTATTTGACGTCAAGTCTAAAATGCGTTTATTTATATCTTCATTTTCTACATCATTTGACATAAGCATTAATGTTCCTCCCACCAATGCAGAAACCAGCCTTGACTTTGCCTCCGCATAGTTCCCGTTAAAACAGATATGATCCGGATCGGTAAATTCATATACTTTTTTATTCTGCCAAAAACCATATGTTACTGCATTAAGCAAATATTCCGTATCCTTAAACTGCTGAAACACATCGCAGCAAATTCTGCGTGAATGTCCGTATCCACCCGGAAAGAGCGGGGCGATTGACAGACTTATAAACATCCCTTCTTCAATGCAATATTCCTTCAACTTTTGCATAGCATAGTTATACGCTGCCATACCCGTCTGAATTTCTTTTATATAATGTTTCCCCTCAACTGCGGCATGACCGAGAAAATCGGCTTTTATATATCTATACCCCAAACCTCCGAGATATTTTATCACATATCTCAGCCGTTCTATAACTACAGGATGTGTTACATCAAGCGGATAACCTCCATCGAGCGGCGGCAAAATACGACCATTATAATCCTTTAATATAATATCACTGTATCTTATATCCTCAAAGCCGTCAACTCGTACCCTTTCACCCGTATCATAAGTGACATAATCATCAATACAATCTTCTTTTATCCACCCCGCAAACGGTGCTATGTACGCTCCGGGTATCTGACCTCTTTCTTTAACAAATTCAGCCGCTTTTAAAAGTTCTTCAGAGGTAAGACCTACGTTCCAAAATGCATCAAAATTGATATAGGACACATTTTTGTCATAAAAATTCGTTTTGCTTACAAATTTTGATGCTTCCATATATTTATCCATATCTATTTCTTTCATATATGCATACCAGCTGTTCCAGCCAAACGGTATCGGTCCGTGCCACAAAAGTCTTGTGTTGTATTCATTATAAATATCAGCAAAGCCCATCATTCCTTGTTGCCATGTTCTGCTCTCTCCGATATATATTACAGGAGATTTGACAATTTCTCCATGTACCGTACCATGCTTTATTGTATCTCTTGTAAGTTTATCCGTCACTCCTGATCGTACTTCTATACATTCATTGGGAATAATACCGGTTTTCCAAATATCGTATTCCAATGCACCGATAATCAGTGCACCGTTTTGATTATAAACTGCACTTACGCCATATCCCATTTCCGATTTACTGTATTCTTTCGACTCGAATTTTACCCAATCGTCATTATCAAAAGGAACCTTTAAAAATTTTTGATTTGCTTCTTCCGGTTTTATCTCTCCTCGAAATGCACATAACGCATCAATATATACTTCATTTTTTGATTGAATTGTCAACTCGGCGGTTATATAATTTCCCTTATCACAAAGTTTCCATTCCACATTTCGTCCATCATAACTTCCTCTTAAAATAACCTCTTTATCATTGGAATCAATCTTTAATCCATCACATGCCTTAACAGCATATCTCCTGCCGTTTTCCTCCCAATATGCGTTTACATTTATAATTGTATATCTGCGCATTGATATTTTTATATTTTCAGTTATATTTATCTTCATAAGTATAGCCTCCTCAGCACTTATCCTTAATATGGAATAATCAGCGAAATATCTAAATTGATATTCCGCTGTTCTTCCGAAAGAGAGAGATTTTATGTTATTATATTATCTTTTATATCTGCCATTGTCTATATCGAAAAATTTAATCCAATATAGAATAATATATACAAAAAAATAAATAGGTTCATTTCTGAACCTATTTAACCTATTTATATCATTTACTTCAATTCGCAACCGCCTACAGGGCGTATGGATAAGATATGACACGAATCTTTTCCGACAACATCTTCTATGCGTCGTTTAAAATCATCAAGCATATCAAATGGAACAAATGCCTGCACCGTACCCGCAAAACCTCCTCCATGCACTCTATATGCTCCTCTATCCCCAAGTATCTCGCTGCATAATGCCAAAACCAGCGATACCGCTTGTTTTTTGGGCATATTATTTGAAAATATATTCTGTAAATACATATATGACGAATAACCCGATTCTCTTACCAGTCGTTTAAATTCTTCAAAGTCATCGTTCTTAATTGCCTGCATCTCAGAAATCGCTCTGTCGTTTTCGTCAAAAAAATGAATTGCTCTGAGAATCGCTCTGTCATTATTTATTTTCAAACGTATATTATGTATATTATCATAGAATTCATTTCTGTCAATTTCACGCAAATACTTTTTCCCAAAGTATGATGCTATTTCCTTCATCTCGGCAGGAATTGACGCATATTCATCTGTTAAATCTGCGTGGTCAGCTCCTGAATCAATAATACAAAGTGCATGACCATGTTTTTTTAAATCAAATTCCAATTTTTCTACAACAGGTTTCTCTGTACTTTTAAAATCTATAAACACCATAGATCCTACTGATGACGCCATTTGGTCCATTAGTCCGCTCGGTTTATTGTAATATATATTCTCTGCAAATTTACCGAATTTCGCTATTTCCGTCGCATCCACTTCACCGTTTGCAAAAAGACCATTGATTACCGTACCTACAAGTACCTCAAAAGCTGCTGACGAGGACAATCCCGAACCTTTTAATACATTTGAAACTGTATATGCGTCAAAGCCCCCAACACTGTAACCTAAATCAACAAATTTTTTTATAATTCCGCGAATAAGTGCCGCCGCCGTTTCAAATTCATCCTCCTTGATTTCCAATTCATCAAGTTTAATAATATCCATCGGATAACCTTCGGACTTAATCCGGACAACATTTGTTCCGTTTGGAGCGGCTGCCGCTATTACATCAAGATTTACACTTCCCGCTATAACACATCCATGCTGATGGTCGGTATGATTACCGCCGATTTCTGTACGTCCCGGTGCGGAAAACAGTGCTATACTTTCCTTCTTACCGAACGTAGATTCAAAGTTATCTATAACCCTTATGTACCTTTTTGCATAAAATTCGGTTTCACTATCCGTACAATTGTATATATTCTGCAGTTGTTCATTATAAACACCTGCCTTAAGCATATCTTTTACTATATTTATATTGTGCATATATATCCTCCTGATAGTGATACAGACAAAACCATACGGCTTTGTCTGTATCGAAAAATTTATTTTGTATTAATTTTTTGATGTATATTCTGTAGCAAATGTGTATGAAGGCAAACCGCTTCCATCTGTGAGATTCGGTGACTCAGGATAAGCACCAAATGCATATCTTGCCTTGACCGGAGTCTTAACTTCATCACAGCTCAAAATAACAGTCTTTCCTTTGATTTCTGCATTAGCACTGTAATAAATACCATCTTCTCCCGCAATCTCAAAACCGTTAAGAACCGTTACATCAAGCTTGTCACTTTCAATAAGCTCGTCAGTCTTATAGTCTGCATAGCAATCTTTATCCAATATATCCAAATCTCCATCGGCTTCAAATGTTAAAATAAGCTTGTCGCCATCTGTCTCCATCGACTTATACTGTGGTCCCGTTACCGAGCTGTCCGTATATCCATAAATATCGTGCTTTGCAAGAAGTGCAAATCTTCTTGCAACCTCATCCTTTCCGTAAGGATGTATATCATGGCGGGCATTTCCCGAAGTATTGCCCACTGAACCGAAATTACCTACTTCATCAAGATTTGATACCATTCTAACATAATTCGGATTTGTTACCTTATCCAACGCCCATACCTGAGCCGCACGGATATTTTCAAAATTCTGATTTGAATATCTTGCAAGTTGCGCATAATAGAACGGAAGATTTTCGTTATTAAACAGTTCTCTGTAATTGTCAATAAGTGCCGCCATTATCGTACTGTATTGATCTGCACTCATTCCCTTGCTACTATCCAAGCTGTCTGCATCCTCAGGTCCATCGGACTCGCCCTGATAATACAGAACTCCTGACAGTTTAAACTTTCTTAAAGGATAAACACGGTTATTGTATAATGACCACGGCGAAGAAATTCCTTCAACATAATCATTTTCAAGCCATCTGTCTATCCTTGTACCTCCTACAGCAGCATGAATATAACCTATCGGTCTGCCTGTTTCTTTATTAAGTTCCTGTGCAAAATAATATCCTATTGCAGAAGTTGTATTTGCATTTGAGAATGTCATCGGTGCCCATGCATTTCCTTCAATCTCCGGAAGATTATCGCTAGGATTCGAAGAACCGTTTCCGCCCTTGCTTAACAAATCAATAGTTCTGATATTAGAATTTTCGGCTCTTTCCTTTTCTCCTGCATAATTCTGGCTGTCAATCCAACTCAACCATGCTTCCATATTTGACTGACCGGCAAGCAGATAAACATCGCCAAAGATAATATTTGTATATCTCCTTGTTTCTTCGCCGCATTTAACCGTCATTGTATAGTCACCGCCGCATTCCTTTGCATCAAGTGTAACCTCCCAAGTGCCGTCCTCAGCAATTGTGCAGTTTGCTTCATATGCTGTTTCTGCGTCCTTTTCCTTAAGAGTAACGGTTACAGTATCGTTCGGAACACCTGTACCCCAGACAGTTATATCCTCATCTGCCTGAAGCATCATATTATCGGAAAATACATTCGGCAAAGCAAATGGGCTTTCAACATTATATTCTGTTTCATATACGTCACCTATCGCTCTCATGCTGTCGTCCCATACAAATACCTTCGCAGTATAATTTCCGCCTACCTTCGGTACGTCCATTGTAACCGTAGTTTCATACACGCCTCTTGCGTCAAACTGAATATCATCGCTGTCTATTTCTTTTATCGACTTAAGAACACCATCACAGTAAAGCGCCGTATAAATTTTTCCGCTTTCAGGCTTCTGTTTTTCAATAACTCTAAGATTCATATTGTTGGTTTTACCGTATTCCAATTTGCCGTCCGCCGCTGAAAATTCATCAACAATCCAGTATGCTCCCGACATTTCAGAATATGTTCCCGCTTTGATATTATCGATCCACAAAGTTGAATTTGCTCCCATCCATTCGTGTCCGAATTCAAGCGATACAATCTTACCTATGGTTTCAGTAGAAGCTGCTCCCGGATCCGAAGTACTGTCTGCAGTTGCGGTAAACCATATATCTCCGTTGTCCAAAGTAACAAATTTATTATTTACCTTAACCGCATACTTATTAGTTTCTGTATCAACGTAAAATTTAAAGTTAAACCACTTTCCGTATACATTGTCCATGCCGGACGCTATGTTATAATACTTTCTATATCCGCCGTCACTGAGTGAAATCACATCAAGGTTTTCACCCGTCAGACGTATAGCTGCAAAACGTGTTGAACCGTTATTTAGCGCAACATACATCTTGCTACCCGAATCATAATAATTAGGTGCGTCGAACATAGCGTCAAATTCAACATATGCTTTTCCCGTAAGTTCTTCAAATTCGTTGTCGTCATTACCCAAATCAAGCGTTACGTTTGCGCTGTTCCACCAATCCTTCGCCAAAATACTCATGGCATTATCATGTCCTGATTTTTCACCTACAGATATTTCATATGTACTACCCGAATGTGTAAATCCTTTTTCACGAGAATTGATTAGTGCAGCCATATCATCATCTGAAAAATCCTCTTGAGCCGTAACAGAAGTGCTCATGTTCGTACCGTTAACATTGATGGCATGTATATTCTTGCTGAAAGATGCGCCTGTTTTGCCTAATTTTGAAGAAGGCGTAATCTCTATCGTTAAAACGCTGTTTGTGCCATAATCCGACGGCACTTCAAACTTAAAGCCCTCCGATTCTGACGTTGTTCCACTTGCAACAACATTTTCACTGCTATTCATATATACTTTATATGTACTGCCATCCTCAATACTACCGTCACAGTTTGCATATTTATATGAAACAGTAACTTCTCCACCGTCTACAATTTTGCCTTCTGTATGTATATCATATACATACGGTGCCGAACTGTTACTGTCTGAAAGACTTATCGCCCACTTTGTTCCTCCTATATCAAGTTCGCTGTTGTCCTCAGCATTTGTAAATATGCAGTAAAGAACTCCGTTTTGTTTTTTCTGTTCAATTGTCCATTTTGCTGCATCTGTATCGGCAGAACCAAGAATTATATTGCCATTGCTCCTTACTATTGCCTTATCACCGGCAGCCTGTTTTATGACATATTTATTATCACCGACATATTTAATTTCCCACTTCTGATTTCTTCCGACAAGCTTGCTCCATGTTTTTATCGACGCGCCATCTCCGTTTATATTACTCGGATCTACGCTCATATACGTTCCAAGCTTATTCTTAATTAAAACAGTATTTTCTCCTGCATCCTCAAAACTCCAGAAGAAATGATTGCTTGTGCTGTAATACCACATCGCAACTCCGCCGCCGTTACCGTCATATTCACCGTCGATTTGAGCAAACAAGGTTCCGTCTTTTCCAAGCATTGAATTCATAAGCCAATATTCATTCGCTCCTGCTGTACTCTTGACTCTCTGCCAAATCTGCTTTTTTGAATTTACATCTATCTTCTCCTGTACAAGGCTTCTGTTATCTGAACCAAGCGACACTGCCATGCCTGTCTGTGCATTTATAAGTCTGAAATTAGCGTTATCAACATAATCAAGTATCCACTTTTGATTATCTGCTCCAGCACATTCATCTGTTGTGGTTATTTCCGTATTATTCAATGAAAGAACCTTACCATTATCGAGATTCGACAATTCATATATCCCTTCATTGAAAGTACTGCCGCCCTCATTAAGAATTATAAATCCATCTACAATACACCAATCGCCGCCGGTTTTGGTAAGCTTAAGTGTATGTGAGCCATTTGCAAGTCCGCTTATTTCCATAACAGTCAGTCTTCTATCACCGGACGCATCCTGTATTTCACCTACATTAATTTCATCATAGTCCGTGCCGTCAATTGCTGCCGAAATAATTCCGCTATTTTTCTCAAGTACAACCTCTATTCCGGTACCGCTAAATTCAACATTTAGACTTGAACCATTTTCGGTAGCGTAATGAACATCGCCCATATAATCGAAATTGCTCATATTACGATTTTCACTTCTGCCCCAACCATCTCCGTAAGTAATCATTGGGTTATCATCATTTATAAAATTCGAGTATTGTCCTCTTACCGCGAATGCGTCAAACTCAAAGTAACCGCCATCCTCATTCTGCACAACCTTAATGGTATGATTTCCGTAATCAAGGTCGTCTACTGAATATAATACCTTCTGACCTCTTGGAGTATCAGACTTCGCATTGAATTTTCCTTTGCTTTCACCATCTATAAAGACCTCCATAGTCTTGCTGTCACTACTTCCTTCGGCTATTACATCAATACCGGTACCGACAAACTGAAATTCTATGCTTGAGCCTGCACTCTGCGAATAATGAATATCATTACCTATATCCGGAAGTGAACGTTCATTATGATAGCTAAATCCGTCATATTTAATTCTTGGATCACTGTCATTTATAATTTTGCCCGTCTGAAGCTCTTCACCATATAAGTTCTTAAGCGTATATGACTTTCCGGCTTTGGTGTCAAAACTTAGCAGCTTACTTGTATCGGTAACATTTTCAAGCTTATTTCCATCTTCATCATAAACTGCGACATTGTCCCAGTTTATTGCCGCATTTTTCAAAATGTTTACTCTATTGCCGCTCTTTGATGTAATTTTTGCCGACTTGATTGTATAATCCTTCCATTCAAAATCTACATCAAATGCACCTTCAGCTGACATTCCTTCAATGTTACCTTCACTCCATTCCTTAGGAAGTGCAGGGAGAAATTCAAGCCTGTCGCTGTGTGACTGTAAAAGCATTTCCGCCAAATCCTGCGCAATACCCAACGTACCGTCTATACAATATACATCACATGGTGCAAGGGCTATTCCCTCCGGTGATATACTTAACAGGTTCGGCCATGTAAATGTATCAGCTTCAAGTTTGAGATATTTATATGCATTCTCGCCGTCCTTTAATCTCGCATACTGTGCCGCAGCCATAACTGCTGTCCATTCTGTATGCTCATAATCGTTTCTGTTGTAACGACGCTGCATCGATTCAAGTGCCGCAGCAGCAAGTTCCGGAGTTCTGTCCGGCGTAATCTGTGCATACGGGAATAAACCCAAAAGATGCGAGGTGTGACGATGGTTTGTATTGCCGTCATCTGTCAATCCTTTTTCGTCCGCATTCTTTAAGAATGGCCACTCTGCCACTGTACCGGATTCGGTTATTTTATAATCCGGCAGACCGGCATACTTTTCTTGTATAGCTGCATAATATCCGTCGTTCTTGCTTACTTCAGCCTCACTTCCGTCACCGTCAATATACTTTTCACCTTCCAATATATCATAGCATTTTAACGTCTGCTCAAATATATCTCTTATAAGCGTAATATCATATGTTGACATAATTTCAACATATCCATTTTCCGGCGATCCGCTTGGAATCGTTACCCAATAGGTTTTTCCGTCATCTGCTGTATATTGTGTCATAAAACTGTTAAAGAACTTAGCAGTTTCTTTCAACATATAGAATCCGGATTCCTTAAGGAATTCCTTATCGCCTGTATGATTATAATAATTCATAACCTCTTGCATAATCCATGCACCGCAGGCAGTATCCGTGAACGCTTCCCATGAATCCTTACCTATTCCGGCATAACCCCATGCATTCGTTGCAACATTGGCAAGCCAACCCTCGGCATTATATTGTTTCTCAGCGGTTATCTGTCCGCTCGGAATAAGTATATTCTTTATATAATTTATCAGTGGAAGTTCACTCTCAGAGAGATTCGCAGAATTTGACATCCACTGATTCATCTGCGTATTCACGTCAAGATGATAATCGCATGTCCACGCCATATTGCATGCAACATTGTCATTCCATATACCAAGTAGATTCATTGGCAATGGTGAATTTTCACGAGAACCGGCAATCATAAGGTATCTTGCGTACTGATACCAAAGCGACATAAAGCTTCCGTCAATTTCAGCTCCGTCCCTGATTGCTTCATATCTGACGTCGGTCGGATCTTCAGACTTTAATTCGTCTTTTGCACCGATTTCAACCTTCATTCTGTTAAACAACTTACTTACGTCCTCTGTATGTTCTGCCTTAATGTCGCTATATCCCTTAGCCACTGCGGCATCAAGCTGATTCTTACAGTTTTCTTTACTGTTCTGATTGTAATTTTCGTTTGCTTTAAAGTCTGTTCCGATTGAAACTATAACTACAACTTCATTTGCATCTAATACGTGCATACCGGTTTTGTCATATGTAACAGTTCCGCCATCAGGAACTGCCTGCATATAACCAAAGGTATTAACACCGTTTGTAACACTATCAGTATTGTATACCGCGCCGTCCCATTCAAGATAATTTTCACCTGCGGTAACCGTACCGGTACCTCCGTTTGTTTCCTCGGTAGCAAAACTAACGTCAAAAGAAATTTTTCCGGATCCCTTCTTGCTATACTTAAGAGCTATTACCTGATCGGGATTGCTTACAATCGCTTCACGAGTATACTTCGTACCACCCGATGTAAATTCGACAGTGGAAACCGCATTTTCAAGGTCAAGCGAACGTCTGTAACCAGAAATAGCATTATCCATACTGTTAAAGCTAAATTCCAGCTTACCGAACGGTCTGTTTGTGCCAAAGTTACTGTTCCCCTCGCCTCCCATTTCACTTAAATACTGAGTCACCTTATACCTGTCGGGAGTATCCTTTTTCATTTCCTCACGCAGATTATTGAGAGCTGCCCAATTATCAGTGCTGCCGTCATTATCAAGGTTTTTGCTTCTGTGGTCTTCGCCTGACCAATCTGTAACCTCACTCAATGACAGAGTATCCGAAGTAATTCCGCCCCAAACCATAGCACCTATTCTGCCATTGCCCAACGGAATTGACTGCGCCCAACGCTCTGCAGGCATTCTGTACCACATAGACATAGCTTTATCGGGTGCAACCGCAGGATTTGTAAAAGAAAGTTCTGTCCATTTTGAAAGCTCTACATTATCCAAAATAATACCTCCGTACCAGCTTGAATGAACATTTTTGATTTTAATTGATCCGACCTTTGCGTCAGACGCCTGCGAGGCGGCTCCTACATCATCGCTTGTACTCATCGGGATCCATGCACCGAAATTTCCTATATCAAGCGTATCCGCTCCTACCTTAACCTGATATGTATTATCATCATTATTTACATATACCGTAACCTCATGAAGCACATCAAATATATTGGACGCACCCTTTGCCAGTTCATAGCGGACGTTCTCAGTCTTGCTTTCATTAAGTGCAATCAGATTAAGAGTTATATCATCGCTGTTCTTATCCTTTGTATACGCTTCAAATGCCATAAACGGCTTGCCGTCATCTGTAAGTAACTCTATCATATTACGGCTTCCGTCCTGCTTATTTCCAATATTGCTGTCAGCTGTAGCAGCATACTGAAAGCTTACCGCAATGTTATCTGTCATATAGCCGTCATATACAGTTTCATCAATACCCTTGGCAATCGCAGACTGTTTTAAATTTAGTTCAAGTGAACTGTCGTCCCACTGTGTACCGCAGAAACGTATCATATTTGAGCCTGTCTGAACATTGTTAAAATTGTTTCCGCAGTCAAATGCAGCACCATTTCCGGGATTATAAGTCCATCCGTTTTCATTTGTCTTAGCCATATCAACAAAGCCGTTCTCTTCAAAATCTTCTGAATAAAACGGTGCTGACATGACCATGCTGTATTCAGTATCTTCCGTCCCATCAGCATAAGCCATTGACGGTGCAGGTATCATGCTTGCGCACATCGCCGTAGCAATTGCTGCCGATATAATCTTTTTTTTCATTTTATTCCCTTCCTCTCATTTATAATTTGATGATTAAATTTTAGCATAACCACTATGATATTCATAGACGAAAAATATCATCTGACATATGAATAATTTGTTATATGGTTTAAAAACCGCATAAAACCTAATAAATACACAAGGACTGCCGAAATTAACGGCAGTCCTTGCATTAAATATTTTATGAAGGTTTTAACTTATTTTATCGACAGCTGTATTGCCTCTGTAATAGGAACCATCTCACCATGCCATATAAATGCCTTCGCTGAAATGTTCGTCATATCTGATGGCAATGACATTGTTCCGTCGCCACTGTATTCCGAATTGCTGTCAAATTCGGGTACAAAACTTTTAACCGATACAAGAACTCCGTTCCGATACAAAGCTACATATATCTTAGTGTCGGGATAACGCTCTTTGCCCGCAGTAACGGTTATGTTAAAGTTGCCTGTCTGCTTGTTCAGATTGAACGATTTAACGCCCCACTCCGGTTCGGTTTTATCATCATTATTATCATCTGACGCTTTATAATTATATACTTCACTCTGCACTGTTTCACTGTTGGTATACTTTTCGCCGTTGCCTATTGACGTGATAGTATAATAATATTTTCCGTCTTTTTTAATATAAGCTGTGAAATCATATGTGAACAGTTCCGTTTCAACCTTTTTCAACAAAGAATTGTCACGGTAAAGTTTCAACTCATACTTTTCTGCATGCGCCACAGATGTCCACGTTGCAATACCTTTTTCAAATTTAATTTCAGACGGCGCCGGAAGCTGTACAACGTCAGTTCCGGGTTCATAATTATAGCCGACACTTTGCGCACTTTCATCACTGTCCGTATAATACTTTCCGTCACCTATCGTTGTTACAGTATATGTGTATACTCCCTTTGAATCTATATACTCCATCATATCACAGTTTAGAATATCCGATTCGACACTTATAACTTTGCCATATGCAGTTCCGTCCTTATAAAGCTGTATTTTGTATCCTTGTGCGTTTGCAACAGCTCTCCATGATGCTTTTCCATCCGAAAAGCCGAGCAAAACAGGCATTTCAAGCTTAGCAGATATTACATATTCATTACTTTCCGCCTCATCACTGTCCGAATAGTATAGTCCGTCACCTAAAGCAGTAATCTTATAAGTATAGCCTCCGACGCCGCTAAATTCAAAATCAAGAGAAAGTCTATCTCTTACTATTTCAGGAGCACCCTCGGCTTTGCCGTTCTTATAGAGTTGTATACGGTATCCTTCGGCACCTTCTACCATACTCCACTCGGCTTTGCCGTTATTGAACGTCACACTCTCCGGTACGTCAAGTTTTTGAGCAACAGGATTATGCTCATAATCAGTACTTGTAACGGTTTTGCTCTTGTCGCTTGTCTGACCGTTTCCAAGCGCTATTATACTGACATAATAAACGCCCTTTGCACTAAGAACAAATTCACATTCAGTCTGCGCCGCATTATTAATCATCTTTGTGTCTGTCATAATGTCGTCGCTTTCTTCATTATCTGTTTTCTTATACAGTCTTATCATATAACCCTCGGAATCACTTACTGCTCCCCATGAAACATTCAGTGTTCTGCCATCGTTGTTTATTGAAATCTCTAAGTTTTCAGGTGCATTCACTGGCGGTTTCTGTATGTACTCAAAGACATTACTTTCCGTTGTTTTCTCGCTTGCTATATAATATTCATCACCAACGGTTTTAACAGTAAAATAATATTTTCCGTCAGTTTCAAAATCAAATACATACTGCGTAGTATCCGCATTGACACGGTATACTTTCCCTAACGGTTCACCACCGTCTTCAGTCTTGCAGTAAAGCTGAATATCATAGCCAAGTGCATTTTCAACAGCCTCCCATTGAGCGATACCACTGCCTGAAATTGAAGCGGATGCAGGCGGAGCTAAATTAACCATATATTTATATGTCATGCCATTGTTTTCGCTACATGCTATATCTCCCTGAGTATAATATTCACTGCTGCTCTCGGCTCTGACATGAACGCTGTATGTACCGACCTCCGTAATATTACAATCATATTCTGTTGCCGTAATACCTTGTACAGTTTCACCTACCGCTGTATACACATCTGCCGCTTTATCATATTTATAAACTCTTACACTGTAGCTTTGTGCGTTATCTACCGAATTCCATTTTGCCTTTCCGTTTTCAAACAAAACTATTTGTGGCGTAGCAAGCTTTTTCGTTTGTCTGTAATCCTCGCTCTGCACTTCATCACTGTCACTGAAATTATCACCATCACCTATTGCTTTAACCTTATAAGCATAGTCGCCGACGCTCAATTCTGAAAATTCATATTCGGTTGTATTTTTTGCAATATTTATAGGTTCGCCCTCGGCTGTATATTCCTCACCCGATTTTTTATAAAGCTGCAAAACATATCCGTCTGCATTTTCGACTGTATTCCATTCTGCTTTTCCGTTTATAAACGTAAGTCCTGCAGGCGTAGCAAGCTTTTTGGGATTTTCCTTAAATGCACCGGTAATAACTGCGGTTTCGTTTGGCATAATAAACATACCATTTTCACCGATTTCCGTACCATTTACCTTCAGCGACTCAACCAATATATTTCTGTAACCCTTATTCGGAGTTACCTTTACAAATATGCGATTGCCCGCCTCGGCAGTATCCGTGCTTTGTCTTGAACGTATTGTTTCAACTGTACCGCCGACAAACTGAGATGTGTCAATATCATACATTATAGGCTCAATCTTAAAATCATCAAACCAAATCGTCTGATACCATGATGTCCAGAAAATTCCGAGTGAAAGCTTTGAAAGCTCGCTCATATTTGCCAAAATCCATCCGTCTCCATAGCTTGTATCCGTAAACTGTGTACCGTCAATATACAACTTATAACCTGTGCCGTCCTCATTCACCACAAATTTATAATCTCGCAGATTCATATCGCTGTTTGATTCCTCTGCAATCTTATAGTCGGTGCCGTCAACGCTTAAATACACCGTATGAACACCGCCGTTGTCGGTATTCGGAGATACCGCATGAATCTGTGTCAAAATATTTCCCGATTTACCGTTAAGTCTTATAAAATATTCATTGTTGTTTCCGTTGTCATTATCACCTTGCTGAAAACCTGCTTTAAAAGAAACAACAAAATTTCCTCCAAGCTTTTTCGCAATATTTACCTCGGCTGTGCTGTCCGACAAACCGTCTTTTGTATATTTCATCTTGACAGCCGATGTTATGTCCTTGTCAAGCCAAAATTGATTCCAATATTTATCGGTATAAAATCTCAGCATTCCGTTGCTTTGTGATATTATATCATTATTTGAGTTTATATTACCTGTATTTCCGGATATGCTCCAGCCATCCGCGGTATTCTTTATATTTTCATATACTTCGTCATTATCAAAATCTTCGTTGTAATACGTTCTGTCATACGGCTCTACATCGGCATAAACTATTCTGCGCACTGTATTGCCATCCTCGCTTACAACATCAGCAACCATCATAATTCTGTATGCGTCCTCCGGAACAATCTTGTCTGTTATCGGAGTATATCCACTTTGATCCGTTGTGCGATATGCAAAACTTACCTCTGTTTTATCATTATCGATTGTGCCGCCCGACGATGTTAATGTATAATCAAGAATGTCGCCCGGCCATATTTCATCTCTGTCCTCTATGGTATTCTTTATTTCTGCATCTACGTTAAACTCAACGTCATCTGCCGCCGATACTACTTTGATGTCATCAAAATGCATACTTTGATACCAAGCTGCGGAATAAACCTCCATATATAAATCTGTGATTATATTATCGGTAAGCGGTGTACTGCTCTCAATCCATTCACCATATTCATCGGTATTAAGCACTTGACCGTCAACACTTACTCTGTATTTGCTGTTAGCCATGTCAAAATTTACAGCAATTTCGTACCACTCTGTATTATTATTTACATTATTTATTGGATCCTTAAGCGTATATGACAAATTATCACCACTGCCGTCAGGATTTTTAACACCCGTTAATTTTAATTTATCAGTTATTCCGTTTTCATTATTCGAGCGTTCCGGCGTTTGTATTTGTACAATGACATTGCCGTTCTTATCTTTTATGCGTATTGAATTATACCCTGCTTGTTCGGGATTTGGTATGTCAAAATTGACCTTAAAGGACAACGTGATATCCTTTGAAAGCTTTTCATTTATTTCATCTTCGGAAATACTTTTTTGTGCGGCTCCGGCTTTTGCCAGATTAACATTTACATATCCCGATGTCCACCACGAATTTCCGGCTGATAATCTTAATGAATTTTCTCTGCCGCAGAATCCTCCTATCTGTGCAAAAGGAGCTGTATCTCCCCATGTGCCAAATGTCCAACCGTTTGAATTGCTTGTAATTGTTTCCGTTGTTGTACCTGTTGTATCAAAATCCTCATAGAACAATGTTTCTGCACCGTTCTCTTGCGTATCCGCACCGGATTCTATCTTATATAAATTGGCACTGCGTGCCGCAATGCTGTTTGTTGTAAAGCTATCTCCCGAAATCGTTACGGAACTGTTGTCCCATAATTCAACTGCACTGTATTCTTCTGTCGGATTCAATCCTACATCTGCAAGGTTAAATTCCTTTGTTTTACTTGTGCTGTCAAAGTTAAACACCGCAACATATGTATAGCCGTTATCTTCCATGTAATATACATTGTCGGGATCCTTCTTATCGTTCTCATAAGGTGTATTCCATGCGCTTGTTGCTTTTGTTGGACGGAATGCTTTGCCAATACGCACCACGTCATTAATACGCTCGTTCATAGCAACAGATTCAACGCCACTTTTTGCTTTATCGCTACTGAAATCATTACTCAGAAGCATTACGCCTCCTGCAATAACTCCCGATGTATATTTACCACGCGCCGTATCAGTATCAAAACCCAGAAGAGTCGGCACATAGAATGAAATCTGGTCAGGATCGGTATATTCATAAAGGTTGCCGTCCTGCCACCATCCGTACTGTAACGCATTAAGCATATATTTCGCCTTTTCAAGTGAATTTGATTTTTCTGTTCCTATATCGCAGCTCAGTCTTCTCGAATGTGCATACTGACTTGGGAACAACGGTGCTATCGAGTAGTTCAAAAAGAATTTTTCGGGATCAATATATTTTGTGAACTCTTTGCAAAGTGCATTATATGCCTGCATACCCGTTGTAATGCTACTATCCGCATAATTTCCTTCAAGAGTACAAAAATTCAAAAAGTCAATCTTTAAATAGTCAAATCCTATACCGGTATAGGTCGACATAAAGTTCTTAACATCATTTTTGAAATGGTCTGAAGTCGGATCAATCGGTATTGAATTTTTAACTACACCGTATGTCGAATCAGTTTTTGCAAGTGCAACGGGGTTTCCGTATTCATCTGTTATCGCAGAATCTCTTACACCCCAACCTTGCATATCATTATCCCACAAAACATGTCTTGCGTTGTAAAGGCCAACTTTCAGTCCCTTGTTATGAGCATATTCTACATATTCTTTAAGTTCTGTGTATGGATCTTCCTTACTGTTGTCTATCAAATTATCATAATATGAATCTATATTTACCCATGTTATTCCGTTTTCGTCACAGAATCCACCCGCATTAAGAGTTGCCATTTCATCGGATGCGTTTTTCATATTTTCGAGAGTCACCTTGTCCTGATGAGCATTCCATGAACTGAAACCGAATATCGAGCCACTGCACCAGCTGAGTTTGCCGTTATTTCGTTTATTTGCGTCACCATATGTTTCCATTCCGTCACGCCAATCATCAAAATATCCTAAAAACATCTTTGGTGATGATACCTTTGTTCCCTTAATTGAGCCGTGTGGTTGGAAATCATATGTAAATTCCTTTGAATTTATACCGGCAAATGCACCAAAAAAGTTAATATTCCCGTTATCTGCTGTTGCCCAGGTGCTTGTACCTGTTTTCCATGTATCATGATCCACCGAACCCGCAATTACACTGTTTCTTGAATTGTTATCAAAAATTGCCGTAACAAAATAGCTTGTATGTGCTCCGTTAAGTGTTTCAGGATTATAAGCCGTATATCCATCGTTCGAAAACGGAACGAAAAGCGCTCTTGCATCGGTTTTTGTTCCTATATCTACAACATTTTCTCCGGATGTACTTATAGGCGCCATAAAGTTCGTCGATATTTCATTGTCCGAACCGAGTTCTACCTGAACAAGTGCATACGGCATATCTTTATACACATAAAACTTCTGATACATTGTCGGAAGATTTTCCGCTTGGTTTACAACCGTATAAAGTGCGCCCTGTCCGAAACCGTCATCCAAGACATCGTATGTAACATAACGATCGGTATAATCCGATGATTTTACAACGGTATTTATCATATTTCCGTCACCACTGTCATACGAATCTTCTACTTTAACTACAGATTCAAACCCGCTTACTTTAATGTCACTACCGTATTTATAGTCTGCCTTACCGGTGTTTAAATTATAATCAATGCTGAAAATGCCGTTTGTAAACGGTGGCTCCGTATTTATTCCGAGTAGATTGATATTCTCAGTGTTACTCTCCGAGTTGTTTTCCGCTTCCTTTAACTGAATTTTATCGATATCAGGAGCCTGACCGTATTGATTTTTAAATGTGATTTTATGCTCTCCTGCCGTAAGAGTAAGCTGTACCACAGCAGTATCGATTCTATCGCTTTCGTTGGTAACAGGGCAATATACAGTATCAACAAGAACATTATCAGCATATACTTCCAGTGCTCTGTAATCCGCACTGCTGTACCATATACCAAGGTTATACGCCCCATCCTCATCGGCTTTGACAATAAAATCCGCACTACCGCTCTGTCCCAGACCGGTAATACCACTGCCGTCAGACGCCTTGTAAATGTCACGATGTGACGTATTATTTAACGTTGCCTTTGTGTCCTCCGTAATATTTGGCAATGTATATCCCTCTGTATCGACATCAAGATAATCTACAGATATTCTGTAATCTGTTCCATCATCAGTTATACCCTTTGTGCTGTAAATCTTTACATCATTCCAACCGGCATTGAGTTTAAGCGTCATTTCCTGTGTCTGAACGCTATTGCTTGCCGTTGTCGTGAATTTTGTGTCGTTTCCTGTATCCCATGCATACCAATTTACTCTGACATAAAAATCGGAATCCTTTTTCGATATATATCCAAGCTTTGCATTATATGTGCCGGCTTCCTCTGCCCATATCTTAAATACAACCGTACCTATATCTGTGCTTTTTCCGCCTATGCGTTCAACTACATAGCCGCCGGATGCAATGCTGTTTTGCACAACATCAGCCCATCCACCGGTATATTGACGTTCTGCTTCATAACGTGTCATACCGGTATCCGCAGAAACCGGTATGACCGGAATTATTGATGTGCTCAATGCGACTGCAGCACATACTGATACCATCTTTTTATAAAAGCTCATAATCAAATCCCTCCTAATGTTTATTTTATGATTTGATTTTATTATATCATTGAGCTTTGTATATTCAATTGAGAAAAATTTAATGTGCATATGAATTTTTTAATTAGTTTCCGTTATTGCTGATATTTTAAGTATTTATAAAAAAATAAAATTTAGACAAAACAAAAACCCTCGACATTTTACTGTTCGAGGGCTTTTATTTAAGCAACAATTCAACACGTTCTTGTATTACACGTTCAACTGTTTTTAATATTTTCTTGCTCCAATTATATCTTGGATGTTTTTTGAATTTGAAGTTTTGCAACTTATGCAGTTTTTGTTTTTGTGAATTTGTTATATAGTGTTTTGCAAACTCCATAAAATCCGAATATGTTGCAGGCGTACGGGTATTGACATATGCGGAAATATCATCAAGTTCATTTTCCATTGCAAATCCCCATAATGACAATCCGTTATCAAATATCGGTGCATTGTCAATTACCGTATTCGTATGATTATCAACAAGAACACCGAAATTACCAAAGTGTCTGTCTGTATTACACACTACTGCATCAAACACAAACATATCAATCAATTTATCAAAATGCTCATCACCCAACTTTTTATAATAGTCCGTAACTGCATTTATTCCGCCTTTTGACACCAATCTTGAAATCGGAACAAACTAAACATCTTTACTTGTAAAAAGTTCACATACCGAACACAATCGTCCATCATATTTTCTTAAATTATACTCAACCGCATATCAAATATTTTATTGGTATTGTTTTATATTCTCTACTATATCCTTATCAACAATCTAGTAATCCTTTGATAAATAATTATAAATCGCTTTTATACAGTTCAATGAATCAATATCTGAAAATAAAACTCAATCTTATGAATATGAGTTTTATTATCTATAATTAATATATCTTTAGGTACTGCTATGATATTATATTTATCATCAAAATTCAAGAAAAAATAAAAATCTTTATTTACTTTTTTTATTTGGTCTTTTGTACAATTAGGCAAATCTCTTTTTATAGCAGAAATTGCATTCTTCCAATCATTACATTCGTCATAGCCAATCTCATATGTCTTCCCATTTAATATCGTTTTAACCTCAATATACAAGTCACTTTTGATCCAATCATTTAGATTATGTACAACAATTTTGATATTTTGGGAATGTGCTGATAGATATTTTAACAAGTATTCAAATTCTTCATCCATCAATTTTCTATTTAAAAAAATTTCTTTTTCAATAACTTGTCTTAATTCATTTCTATCACTTTTATTATTTTTACATTTTAATAAACATTTTTTTAGGTTTTCGTTTTCCTGCAAATTCAAAGCTGTAAATTCTCTTCTTGGTTTATATTTAACGAAAAGCTTTTTTAATAATTTTTTTCTTCTTATTTGCTCAATTATTTCATCTTTAAACATTTTAAATAATGTATCATACTTCTTACTACTAGCTAAAACATCTATATCATATCCATCTGCACTTACATATATATTTATAGGAATTCGAATAAATTTTACAAAAACATTCTCTATACCATCAATACTTAATAATTCATCAGGTTCGCTTTTTGTTTTATCATTAAACAAATTCATTTCATCAAGGAATACTTTGTTAACACTCTCAATATTTTCCTTAAATATTTCAATATTATTTACAGTAATATCTGCCTCTAATTTTTTATCATTATTATATACAACTTTATCAATAAATTGATAGTTGTCATAATCTGTAATTATTTTCTTATTAATCGGGTCTAAATAAATATTTTTAATTGTATCTTTGCGTCTTTGAACAGTCCTTAAATCTTTTAATGCTTGCTTTCCTTTCGACAACAATGTACACCTATTTGTTGTACAATAAATTATGTCCTTCACGCTCAAATCCGCTAAAGTTACCTCTAATAATTTTCTATCAATCCCCAATACATTCGCCAATTCATCAATTTCCTGCAAATTTTCATTTATCAAGCGTAATACTATTTCTTCTAACAATGGCAATCTATAAAATGAACGTTTAGTAATTGATAATACTGTTTTTATTATAGGCACATATATATCTTCTTGTTTCACAAAAATATATCCTTCATTCTTCCGTATATTAATATTCAACAACGACTCAATTAATTTGTCCATTATAATTCTCCTCCTGATATAATAAGGCACTCATCTTCATGTTCATGTATATAGTCAATTATTTCTACAAACTTATTATCCGGATCATCAAATTTATAGAAAAAATCCATATCTCCACATATTATAAGCAAATCTTTAGCTCTTGAAAAAGCAACATTAACTCTTTCCTTTTCTTTTTGAAATCCTATAGAATTTTTTGTTCTAACTGTACTATATATGATAATGTCATTTTCTCTTCCTTGAAATGCATCTAGAGTATTAATATCAATTTTTTTTGATATTTTATCATAACCACCATTACTTACTGATTTTCTTATTAATTCTTTTTGTCCACGATATCCCGTAATAATACCAATATCCAAATCTTTAATTACATTCTCATTTTTAAAACACTCTAGCAGTTTTTTTATTATAGTATTTTCAATATAATTGCAAAATGATCCGCCTTTAAGTCTATCTTCATCTTTTCCATTCATCATTGATGTATCAATCCATACAATTGACTTTCCTTCAAATTTTTTTATTGGATGTGTTCTATTTTTATCATCAACTTCAGTTGCTATTTTACCATCATAAAAAACTTGACTAATTAAATTACCAATATTACGTTTCATTCTATATTGAACAGTTAATATTTGTTTATGCGTATCTGGCAACACATTAAACAACAAATCAAACAATCTATATTTAGGATCTTTGGTTAATTGAGATATTATAGGAGATAATTCTTGGTCTGCATAAGCTGGTAACTGATTTTGATCTCCTACTAATACAATTTTCTTAGATTTAATTATTGATACTAATAATTCTGGTGTTGTTGCTTTCGCCGCTTCATCGATTATCACATAATCAAAATCTAAGTCCTTTACAAAATCATTAGACAAAAAACCAACACATGTTCCTGCAATAATAGTTGCACTTTTTATAACTTGATAATCCAAAGTTTCTAAATTACTGCATCTATTAATCCAATCAGCTTGTATATCTTTTATTCTTGACCATCTTTCTACCATTTTTTTGTCTAAAATATCTTTATACATTAAATTTTTTTGTTCTATGTATGCATTAGATTTTTCTTTAATATCTGTAAATAAATTCTTTCTAATGGCACCTATAGTACATTTTTCTTCCACCTTTGCAGATATGTTCTCCGTACGACCAATACGGATAATATTCCACTGCCCGCTATTCATTTCTATTAAACCTTCTATAATATTGTCTACAGCAGTATGGGATTGGGATACAATAAGAATTCTAGATGTATCATCTAGCTTATCAATCTGCATTAAGATTTGTTGTATAATTTCTTTTATTACTGTTGTTTTTCCTGTCCCTGGAGGACCTTGTATTAAACTAATACTATCAGAATAAAGTGCTTTTTTTATTGCTTCTTTTTGAGAAGAATTCAATTTATTTGTACTAAATTTTATATTTTGTAAATAGGGGGTATACGTTGGTTCATCCAAATTAAGTAAAATATCCTTCAAGTTTTTAGAAGAATAATTATCATCATGTAATGAACGTATAGCACGATGTTGCCTTTTATATGCACTTATATTTGCTCTATAGTTTTCCATAATCGGTTTTTGCTTTTTTAATAATTGACGCACTTTTCCTATTTGTATATTTTTATCCAATGTAATGACCAAAATCGGTTTATTTTTATCATAATTTATCTCATGATAAGTACCTACATCAAAAAGAAATAAATTTCCTCTTTGATCTTTGTATTCAACAATATATTTTGTATCATTTTCTATTTCATCAATATCATTATTTTTGTATTCCTCAAGAGTGAGTAGCAACTGATTATCTATTATCTCAAAATCAGAGTAAATAACCTTTCCTACTCTTTCTTTTTCATTTATTATTGATTCATCCAATCCCTCTGACCAATATCCAAACAAATTATCAAATAGCTCATCCTGTTTTTGTAATGTAGCTTTATTTTTTTTATTGTTTTTAAACTGTATAATTAATTTTTCATTATTATTTTCCGATATTCTAGATAAATTAAATCTTCTTCTATTATCAATAAATTTTATAACACCCTCAATAGTAAATCCCCTTTTTATATTACTTACTTTTCTGTCCGCAGATAATGGCATAATTTTATGAACCATAAATAACTCTTCTTCAGCGTTATATATACATTCCAATGCTATCTTTTTACCTGAAAATATATATTTTTCAAATTTTTCATTATAGTAACCCGAACATTCTTTGAATTGATTTTTCAAATAAGAATTTGTGAGAATTGTCATAGTCGCATCATTTTCTATTAATGAAGTTTTCTTTAAATAATTCAACTTTTCTATGTCAACACTACATAAATATGTATCCTTTTGAGGTTTATTATCACCTATCAAATCCTCCACAATATCAATGACCGGAGCAAGTTCTTGAAATCTATTTTCAGGTTCCTCTGCTACCATTTTACTTATCAAGTTTTTTAATATTTCAGTAGTTCCTAAATCATCCATTGTTTTGCAAATCATTTTAGTACCATTAGGTAACATATTAAATAACACAAAAAACATGACAGCACCTAATGAATAAATGTCACTAGCTTCCGTTGTACTGTTGCCTTTTACGACTTCTGGAGCTGAAAAATTCTGAGAATAGAATGGTAATGTAGTTTCTTGTTCTACTATAGATTTTATCTTACTCGTTCCAAAATCAATAATTTTCACTTCTTTTGTTTCTACATTATACATTATATTTGATGGTTTAATATCTCGGTGTAATACATTATTATTATGTGCTTCCTCTATAGCCTTGAAAATTTTTAAACACAACTCATATTTTTCTATCTGTGAAAATTGATTTAATTCCACTTCTTCAAGATTTGTTCCATCGACATAGTCTAATAAAATTAGTCCACAATCATTTTTCCCATCAAACTCAGCATTTAAAACGTAATCTCTAATTTTCACTATTCCATTACATGAATTCAAAGTTTTAAGAGCATCTACTTCCCTTTTAAACATTAATTTTTGAAATCTATTATTCAACTCTCCAATTAGCTTTAATGCATAAACTTTATCACATGTCTTTTTATTCTTTTCTTTAACCTTAAAAACGATTGTCTCACCAGTTTTAGATTTGTGAATAGTTTCTAAAATCTCATAGTTATCCATAGTACCTTTCCACTCCTTTTTATCATGTTAAAACTCATCATTCATTTAATTTATTATACAAAAACTAATACTAACTTGTTGTCATTATATACTATTTAATATTTGTTAAATTTTGTTGATTTTATTGATTCTCCATAATATACAATAATAATTTACACTATTATATCATATTTTGCTAAAAGTACAATTGATAAACTTACAATTTTTTTCAAATACCACTATAACTAACTCATCTCAAATATCTTTCGATCTAAGTTATCTAAAATCTAATTTATAATAAACAATTCCGCATTCGTAAATAATATGCATTTTTCGCCATATATGAATAATTACTCTATTTTATTAAGAAAATATACTATATAATTCAAAAAATAATTACCATTTCTTATTCCTTTAATATAATTTTAGGTGATTGCAAATAAAAAAAATGCCGTTAGTTTGGTTTTCTCCACCCTAACGGCACTGTTTTAGTATCAAGTGTAAATCATTTCTTCTAATTCTTCGAGCGTATATCCGTCGTTATACAATTCCTGTATCACTTCCGGATCCTCGCCATGCATTGCGGCAACCGTCTTTATATCTTCAAGATATTCTTCCTCATAATAATCGTCATACCCCGTATCGATATAGCAGTCGCAACCGTAATCGTACCAATGTCTGCCGTATGATTCGATATAATTAAAATGACCTCTTTCACGTTTACCGTTACTTTTGATTTTCAGAATATCACCCTCATTAAGAACAATATGTTCATACTTGCCATTCTCCAAATCTTGAAATAATTCCGAATCAACCAACGCTTTCCACAATATCTGTTTAGTTGATGCAAATACATAAACACCCTTATCTTTAAAGTGAATTAATGAAATCGGGCTGTCACCTTTTACAAGATACAAATTGTTGTGGTTATCAAGTATATTAAAACTAAAACTTCCCTCTATACTTTCAGCCATGAATTTGATCGTCTTGAAATTAAGTGCGTTTTTGTATTTTAACAGTTGCACCGCCACAAATGAATCTGTTTCAATTTTGCTTTTAAAGTTATACTTCTTTTGAAGTTCCTTATCATTGAACAGTACGCCATTATGAGCAAGTGCAAACTGACAGTTCTTCACCTTTTCACTCCATGGGTGATTGTTGTAGTTCTTGCTCTTGTCACCTTGTGTACTGTGTCTTGTATGACCGATTACGGCATTTACGAATTTCGGAATATTGGGATTAAACTTATATGCACTTACCGCACTTTTGTTTATCTTCATATTACCCAAAATCGAATATGCCACACCGGTTGCATCCGTGCCACGTTCCGCACTTTCCATACCAAGCAAATCCACAAGTTCATTCATATCTTTTAACTTATCCTTGTAACTTAATACTCCATATATTCCGCACATTATATTTCCACCTCATTTCTTATCGGTTCATTGACGTAAAGTCTTTTTTCTTTCAAATAATTAATCAACTCTTGTTTGTCATCTGCTATTCCTTTTACGAAATCAAGCCAAGTAAGACTCTGCATAAATTCGTCGGACAAAGAAATAGCAACCTTACAGATTTCATCTACCATCTGTAAGGTTGCTATAAATGTGTTGTACTTTAAAGTACCTCTGAATATTCGCATTTCTATTGTCGCTTCATTTTCAAGATTGACCGCAGCATATCTTCCCATATGTGAATTCTTTGCGTGTTTTAATGTTTCTTTCGGATTGATTATTCCGCCGCCGTAACGTCTTGCCCAATGTTCTGCTTGTGATTCCGTTCTTCTGCTGAATGTTAAGATTTCATTCCAGAACTTCTCGTAGAAGTAGAGAATCTTTGCTATTGTTGCCTCTTGTTCTTCGTAATTTGCTCCGAGTGCATTTCGGCTTATATGTACATGAAGTCCGCAGGTTCCGGCTTGGTGACTTAGATATCCTTTGGCTACCGCTTTGTTAAGAATCGATTTCCAAGGCATTTGATTGATGTGATAATCAAGTGTCATTGGGTGGGTTACACATTCAAAACCGTCATCAAGTGAGCCGTCATGTTTGATGTACATACGCTCACATCCATTGTTAGCTATTTCAAGCAGCTTGCTCGCACAAAACTCATTTTCACCGCCGTCATCAAGTTCAAGTTCCACACCCAAATATCTCGGACCGTCACCGTAGAATATCGGTTCAGGCTTGTAGTAATAGTCGTGGATTATCTCATCCATATCAAAACAATCTCGACAATATGGGTGGTCGTGATATTCTTCATCTTCATGATAACAAGCGTCATCATAATGAATTACCGCATCACATCTTTCACATCTGACATAATCTTCATCGTAACAAGTTTGGCACAAATCACCGTCCGCCGAATCATCATTCCAATGTCTGTCACCACAATCACGGCAAATGAATGTTTCACGTCTTAAACAATCTTCACACAAATAAGACTCATCAAAATATGTTAGTTCTGATACGTCATGTTCTTCGTGACATATGTCACAAGTGTATTTTTCCTCTTTCATCTTTCGTCCTCCTCTTAATACTCCTCTGCTTTCAGCATTGTCGAATGTGTTTTATCGTCAATCACATAAACTTTACCCACAAAAATAGGAGCACCTTGTAATTTAATAAGATACTCCATTTTATACTCCGGCATTTCTTGTGAATGCACGATTTTCTGCATACCGTCATACCCTGACAGTTCAAATACTTGCAAGTAATCCTTTGATTCAACCTCCATTGTATCAATCATATTCCACATCATACATTGTAATACAATAGGAACTTCCTCATTTACTCCGCAAGTACAAAATCGTTCGTTTTGGAACATATAAATTTCACCTCCGTGTATTTTATTACACAGAGATATTATATAAATCATAACTTTCATAATACGGTTTTTATCGTATATTATCGAATTCCATTTATACATTATCTACTTGAATAATCGAAAGGAGGCTTCCGATATGATACGAACGATACTAAAAGGAATTAAAAAAGTATTGCTTATGCTTTAGAGAGGTGCAAAACACAAGAAATAAAAAGTAAATAAATCATAAATAAAGCTAAGCGAAGCAACAAAAGCGAATAATAGTTAAAAAAGTGCATAGCAAACAAACCTAACGGCAAGGAACAAAAATATTTGGTTTTAAACATTGTCAGGTAAGTCGTTTTAAAGTTTTTACGCTGCGATAAGAAACGTCTTTCTTAGTAATAACGGCGGCAATTGCAATCGATAAAAGTGATATATGAGCAATTGTATTAAGATTTTTTACAGAATTGCCATTACGAACAAAAACTCTTTCACAGCCTGCTTGCTTAAATCGTGAATTGTATCTTTCGGCTTCGGTTCTGAGAGCATAAACGGATTTAAAGGCTATTGAGCTTCTATCGATAGAAAGCCTGTAATCATCGGGAAGAGTTATGTATTTAGTACAACCGCGATTTTTCTTGCCATTATTCCAACATTTGTGATTACAAGGGCAGTTGCCATTTTTAGAGCGTTTCAACGGACAGCAGTATTTCTGACGTGTTCGACCGCTATCTGAAAACTTGCCGTCTTTATGCATTGCGAGTCCTGCTTCGCAAATGATATTCCCTGACGGTAACTTTTTAGGGCTTTTGGTATTTCGTTTGTTTAAGGCAATAAAGCAATCGCCATTGTATGTGTCATGCACAGTGTTGTAAATAGCCTTAACATCATAGGCTTTATCAGCTAAAAATGAGCATTCAGACATAGGAAGATAAGAATTTGCTCTTTTGAGTATTTCGAGTGTTACAGAACTGTCGGAAACATTGGCACCGGTTGTTAATTCACAAACGGGTAAGCCCGATATGCAGTCGACAAGAATATGATTTTTGTAACCCCAATAGAATTCATAATTCTTTTCGTTGTGCTGATTTGAAGCAGTTTGAACACCAAGCCTGCAATCTTTATCAGACTTTGGATGAGAGGCTTTGGAGAACTTATTCTTTTTAAAGGACTTGGGATTGTTGTTTGAAACATTAGCCTTAACAGGAGTAGCATCCAAAGCGATAAAAGATGAATCAATCAAAGATAAATCGGCAGCTTTCAAGACCTGTGATTGCATAACAGTTTGAAGTATATCGTTATCAAATTCACGGATAAAGCGTGTGAATTTTGCATAAGAAGGTAATTCATGAGAAATGTCAAAGCCACAGTAATGGGCAATAATTAAGTTGTTTGACAGATAATCATGTAAGTCTGAAATTTGAGAGAAACCTTCGCATTTCATAACGATAAAGGCACAAATCATAGAATGATTGCTATAACTTGCACGACCGAATTTTGAGTTTTGAGCCGGAATACAGCTTAAATCTAAATTAATGAATAGTTCATCGTAAAATTTAGCTTTTGGTTGTGAAGTGAAAAGACTGATGTCTTTTAAAATTTCTTGACGATAGATAAAAACCACTCTCCTTTGTGGGATTTTGATTTCAACTATATTATACCAAATCAGAGTGGTTTTTTCTATACATTAAATATTAAATTTATAGTGACAAAACGGATTTGCCACACCCGTAAAATTGCATAAACTCTATGTTTTTAGAGTTTTGCACGTGGCTAATATCGTATAAAACAGAGGAGGTATAAAAATGCAGACATACCACAATAAAACCGTACAGCAAACCGCCGAATTGCTCGGTACGGATATAAAAACAGGACTTACACATGACGAGGTAAAGAAACGACTTCACCATTACGGCAAAAACGAACTTATCGAAAAAAAGAAAAAGAACATATTTATAAAATTCCTTGAACAATTTAATGATTTTATGATAATTATACTTCTTTCCGCCGCTGCGGTATCATTTATAACGTCAATTATGCAAGGTGACGCGGATATAACAGAACCTGTAATAATTCTTGCAATCGTCATATTAAACGCATTGCTCGGAGTTATTCAAGAAAAACGTGCCGAAAAAAGTCTTGAGGCTTTAAAGAAACTATCATCACCCCATGCCTGTGTACTCAGAAACGGCAATGAGCTTAATATTCCTGCCGCGAACGTTGTTCCCGGTGATATACTTATAATATCGGCAGGCGATCTTGTTGCCGCAGACTGCCGTCTTGTCACATCTAACAACCTCACAACAGACGAATCCTCTCTTACCGGCGAATCTGTAAACGCCGAAAAAGACGCATCGGTTGTACTTGAAGAATTCACGACACTTGGGGACAGAAAAAATATAATCCTTTCTTCCACCTCCGTAACAGCCGGAAAAGCCACCGCGATAGTTACGGGTACGGGAATGAATACGGAAGTCGGACATATTGCGAATATGCTCCTTGATGATGAAACACCGCAGACACCGCTTCAGCTAAAGCTTGCCGATACAGGCAAAACGCTCGGTATTGCCGCACTTTTCGTATGCCTTTTTATTTTTATTGTCGGACTGTTCCGTCATCTTCCTCCGTTTGATATGTTTATGACAGCCGTTTCTTTGGCGGTTGCGGCAATACCGGAGGGACTTCCGGCAATAGTTACGATTATGCTTGCAATCGGCGTAATGCGTATGTCAAAGCATAACGCAATAGTACGAAATCTTCCGTCTGTCGAAACGCTTGGCAGTGCGTCCGTAATATGTTCCGACAAAACAGGCACTTTAACGCAAAATAAAATGACTGTAACTTCATTTTATACGTACGATGAAAAAAAGCTGATACGACTGTGTTCAATGTGTTGCGATTGTGACGAGGGACATAAAAGTCCGACAGAAAGTGCAATACTCGCCGTCGCAAAAAAGCATGGTTTTGACAAGTCCGTACTTGACAAGAAATACAGACGTATTGACGAAATACCTTTCGACTCAACACGCAAACGAATGACAACAATGCACAGGGACATAAAAGGTTATAAAACAATAATAAAGGGTGCATTGGAATTTGTACTTCCGCTCTGCACCGATATTTATAACGGTCAAAAGGCTATTCCGCTTACTTCACAGAGCAAGCGAAAAATTGTATCCGAAAATTCAAAAATGACTTCAGACGGCTTGCGTGTAATCGCGGTTTGTTATCGTGATGATTACACAAAGACAGCCATCAACGAAAACAATATGGTGTTTATCGGTCTTATCGGCATTGAAGACCCGCCGCGAAAAGAGGCAAAACAATCCGTAGAACTTTGTAAAAGAGCAGGTATTCGTCCTGTTATGATAACAGGCGATCACGCAGAAACGGCTTTATCTGTTGCGAAAAAAATCGGAATTGCGGACGATAATTCAAAGGTTATGACAGGCGATATTCTTGAAAAAATATCGGACAACGAACTTGCACTCACAATAAATCAATACAACATATTTGCACGCGTTACTCCGAGCCATAAAATGAAAATTGTAAAAGCGCTTAAAGCCAACGGTGAAATTGTCGCAATGACAGGTGACGGTGTAAATGACGCGCCTGCACTTTCCGCCGCCGATATTGGATGCAGTATGGGCATAACAGGTACGGACGTTGCAAAATCAGCATCCGATATGGTGCTTACGGACGATAATTTTGCTACTATTATATATGCAGTCCGTGAGGGCAGAAGTATTTTTTCAAACATCAAAAAAGCGGTACAATTTTTGCTTTCAAGCAATATAGGCGAAATCCTGACCGTATTTTCGGGTATTATGTTTGGTTGGTCGTCACCGCTTACCGCTATACAGCTTTTATGGGTAAATCTTGTTACCGACTCACTTCCTGCAATTGCTTTAGGACTTGACACTCCCGACAACAACATAATGGATAAACCGCCACGTTCACCGAAAAAAGGTTTATTTGCCGACGGACTTTGGCTGACAATTATATTTGAGGGCTTGATGATAGGTGCACTCGCACTTTTGGCATTCACCATAGGTGCAAACATCTTCGGCGGTATTACAGCAGGTCGTACAATGGCATTTGCGGTGCTTAGTATTTCTCAGTTGGTACACGCATTTAATATGAGAAGTGAACATTCCGTTTTTAAAGCAGGCATATTTAAAAATCCTTACCTTGTGCTTTCACTGATTTCGGGACTTATTTTAGAGGTGTCGGTAATTTCCGTTCCGTACCTTGCAAATATTTTCGGAGTTGTTCCTCTTAATGCTATGGGCTGGATTGTTGTAACGGTGCTGTCCGTTATGCCGCTTATAATCGTTGAGCTTCAAAAGTTTGTCAGCTCGTTTGTATGGCGAAAGGACTGATATATGAATTTAAGCAATTTAAAGAAAAACGAATCTGGCGTTATATCCGCAATACGGTTAAGCGGTTCAATTAAACGCCGTCTTTCCGATATGGGAATGACGCTCGGTGCAACCGTAAAAATGCTTAGATTAGCACCGCTCGGCGATCCTATCGAATTTCGTGTACTCAACTGTAACATAGGTATACGGAAAAAGGACGCCGAAAAAATTTTTATTCACAAGGTGGTGAAATGAATGTTCGATACAAAAACAGTCGTTGCCCTTGTCGGCAATCCGAATTGCGGAAAAACAACCCTTTTTAACGAACTCACAGGCAGTAATTATGATGTCGGCAACCGAATAGGCGTTACTGTTGAGAGCAAAAAAGGCATATGCCGTTACAACAAAAATATGCTTATAGTCGATCTGCCAGGTATCTATTCACTTTTACCGAACAGCGCGGAGGAGATTATAACACATGACTTTATTGTAAATGAAAAGCCCGATTTAATACTCAACATAGTTGACGCAACCAACCTTGAACGCAATCTCTACCTTACAACACAGCTCGCCGAAACAGGTGTGCCTATGGTAATCGCGCTGAATATGGCGGACGCAGTTAAGAAAAACGGTTTTGAAATTAATGCAAATATGTTGACAAAACGTCTTAATATACCGTCTGTTCCGATTTCGGCAAGCAAATGTATCGGGATTGAAAAACTCATCAAAGAATGTAACTTAGGCGGTAATACCCAAAATCAAATTAAATACAATGCGGAAATTGAAAGAACAATTTCCGCATTATGCTTAAAAAATAAAATAAGCCGTTTTTACGCCATACAACTTACAGAAAAAAATGATACCGAAACACATATAGCACAAGCTCGCTACAAATTCATAAAATCGGTTGCAGCCGACTGCATAAAAATAATCGGTCAAAACAGACAATTCCTTCTAACCGAAAAAATAGATTCAATCGCTATGCACCCACTGTTTGCGATACCGATTTTTATACTTGTAATGTTTTGTGTTTTTCAGATAACTTTCGGAACATTCGGCTCAATGCTGTCTGATATGCTCGATACCCTGTTTAATTTTCAATTTGCAAATATGCTTGAAAATATTTTAACATCAGCCGAAGTCGGTGCATTTTTCAAAGGACTTTTACTTGACGGAATAATATCCGGAATAGGCAGTGTCATAACATTTTTTCCGCAGATAATGCTGTTATTTTTATTTCTTTCCTTTCTTGAAGATTCGGGATATATGGCACGAACGGCTTTTATTATGGACAAACTTTTTATAAAAATCGGTCTTTCAGGCAAGTCGTTTGTACCTATGATAATGGGATTTGGATGCAGTGTTCCTGCGATAATGGCAGTCAGAACACTTGACAACGAACGTGACAGAAAGCTGACAATGCTGTTGATACCGTTTATGTCGTGCGGTGCAAAAATGCCGGTTTATGCGGTGTTTACAGCGGCACTGTTTCCGAATAATGCAGGTATCGTCACATTCAGTTTATACATTTTAGGGATAGCTTTAGGGGTAATTTCGGGATTGATTTTGTCAAATACGGTATTCAAGGGCGATGAACCGCCTTTTGTACTCGAACTCCCTCCCTACCGAATGCCTACTTTCAAATCGACATTTAATCATATGTGGGATAAAGTCAAGGACTTCCTTACAAGAGTAGGTACTGTAATTTTGCTTGCAAGTATAATCATCTGGCTTTTGGAAAATCTTGATTTTCATTTGCATTTAACCGCTGACAGCGAATACAGCATTATCGGCACTTTCGGAAAACTTATCGCACCGATATTTAAACCTTGCGGGTTCGGTAATTGGAAAGTTGCGGTAAGCCTTATTTCAGGTTTTGCCGCAAAAGAGGCAGTCGTGTCAACTATGTCAATCCTATACGGTGCATACAACACTGCCGACCTTGTATTGTGCCTTACGACTTCATTCACTCCCCTGTCGGCATATTCGTTTTTAACGTTTGTACTGCTTTATGTGCCTTGTATCGCCGCAGTGTCAACACTCCGCAGTGAACTCAACTCACGAAATTTAACCGTATTTTCGGTATTATATCAGCTTTCTGTTGCGTGGATAATGTCAACGCTTGTATTCCAAATCGGTAATTTATTTGTATAGACTTCACAAAATTAAATTTTTTTATGTTAGCTATTGCAAATTAAAGTGATTTAGGTTATAATAAAAGCATAATTTAATTGATATTAATTTTCGAAACCAAAGAGGGTTTTAGAAACAACAATGTTTCTATACCCTCTTTATTTTTTTATTAGTTTGCGGACAGAAAGGCTATGGTGATTAATATGTTAGTTGATAATGATATTTGTATCTCAAGCGCACTTGAAGATTATCTTGAATCAATATATGAAATTTCAAAGCAAAAGACGAGTGTGCGCATAACGGATATTGCCCTTGCACTCAAAATATCAAAACCAAGTGTGAACAGAGCGGTAAATACTCTAAAAAAGCAAGGTCTTGTTTCTCACGAGCCTTACGGCGATATAATTCTTACGGAAAAGGGTTTTGAGCTCGGTGAGGCAGTATATCACCGTCATACGATGATTAAAAAATTCCTTGTAAATGTTCTTCATATTCCCGAAGATGACGCCGAAAAAGAGGCTTGCCAAATTGAGCATAACATAAGCCAAAATACAGTTGAAAAAATGAAAAGTTTTATGGAAAACTAAAAAGGAGTACCGAAACGGTACTCCTTTCAGATTGTAGACAAATTGTCCTCCGGAATTTATAAATCTCTTTCGTGCATTAAACCCTTCATATAATCGTCCATTGCGTCTGCAACTTGCTTTGAATACGCAACCGCCTCAACAACCGTTTTCGCGCCGCGAACAACATCGCCCGACGCAAAAATACCGTCACGCGTAGTTTCTCCGAACGTATTTGTTACAAGCAAACCTTTTTCATTAACTTCTAAGCCTGTCGTTGTTGAAACAATTCTGTCCTTCGGACCTTGACTTATCGCAATAATCGTTGAATCTGCCTGATAAAGATTTTCCGTTCCTCTTATCGGCGAAAGATTTCCCTTTCCGTCACATTCAAGTTCAACAAATATAACTCCGTCATCTACAATTTCCACAGGCTCAACGTGTACCACGAATTCAACACCGTCAATCTTTGCATAATCCACTTCACGCTGACTTGCTGCCAAATGGTCACTTCTTGAAAATACCGTAACCTTTTTAGCACCGTGTCTTAAAGCAGTTCTTGCAACGTCCATTGCCGAGTTACCCGCACCGATAATATTAACCGTATCGCCAAGTCTGTAAACATCGGGATTGGTAAGATAATTAATCGCATAATGCACATTTCCGAGCGTTTCGCCTTTTATATGAAGTGTGTTCGGTTTCCATACACCTGTACCGATAAATATTGCACTGTAACCGTCACGGAACATATCGTCAACGCTTATAGTCGTACCTATTGCCGTATTCGGTCTGATTTTAATACCAAGCTCAATCAGCTTTTCCTTATATCTTTCCAAAATTGATTTCGGCAATCTGAATTCGGGAATACCGTATCTCAACACGCCGCCGATTTTTTCTCTTGATTCAAATATCGTAATATCATATCCGCGCTGTGCAAGTATTACCGCAATGGTTATACCGGCAGGACCTGAGCCGATTATACCTGCTTTCAAGCCGTTTTTTTCAATCCCCGAAAAACCAAGTTTATCAAAATAGTTTTCGGAAATATAATTTTCAATACTGCTTATATGAACCGGTGAGCCTTTTCTGTTCAAAACGCAATGTCCCTCGCATTGATTTTCATGATTACATATAAGCGAACAGACGATTGAAAGCGGATTATTCTCAAACACCATCTCGCCGGCTTGATTTATATCCCCCTCTAAAAACGTATGTATCATATCCGGTATCGGTGTATGTATCGGACATCCCTCTCTGCACATAGGTTTCTTACAGTTCAAGCATCTTTTTGCTTCATTAATAACGTGTATCGCCATTTCATATTTCCTTTCTGCAATATATTTACTAATTTGATTTTAACACATTTTATGTGAACATTCAACAGTTTAAATAATAAATTTTGTTGACAATTTGTTAATTTTTTCTCAATTACAAATTTCGACTTAATACTACATTCCTTATCCTTGAAAATACACCGTTTTAGTGATAAAATTATATTGTTTACTTGACAATTTATAAATTAAGTTGTATAATAACTTTATCGCTTTAGCATAATAAAGTTAAAATTCAAAAATATATTGAAAGGATTAGTTTTATGTCTAATTGGAAATTGCATACACCGAACGGTGTAAATGATATACTGCCGGACGAATGTGCAGTAAAAAAAGAAATTGAATCAACAATATGGTCTGTTTTTTCTTCAATCGGTTACAAAGAAGTTGAAACACCTACATTTGAATATTACGACTGTTATTTAGGTCTTAGCGGTCAGATTTCACAAGAGCATATGTTCAAGTTTTTTGACGAGCAAGGACGTATTCTTGCACTAAGACCGGACTTTACAACATCAATCGCCCGTATGGCGGCAACAAAGGTTGCAAATTCAGACAAGCCTCAGCGCTACCTATACACAGGCAACGTATACAGAGTTGAGCAAACACAAGGTGCACGTCAAAGAGAATTTACACAAAGCGGTATCGAGCTTATAGGCTCATACTCACCTGCCGCAGACGCTGAAGTTATTTCAGCAGCTATGGAGGCTGTTCTTGCGGTAGGTATTGAAGAATTTTCAATGGAAATCGGTCAGATTGCATTCTTCAACGGACTTGTAAAACAAGCAGGACTTGACGAACAATCTATCGAAAAACTTCGTGAACGTATTGATTCAAAAGACTCTGTCGGTATTAAGACAATTACGGACAAACTTGATATTGATGACAATATCAAAAATCTTATGATTGATTTGCCTTACCTTTTCGGCGGTGAAGAGGTTTTCAAAAAGGCTTATGTTGACGGTCTTAACGAAGAATCCAAAAACGCACTTGACAACTTAAAGCGTATATATGAGCTTTTGTGTCTGTACGGTTTTGAAAAGTACGTTTCTATTGACCTTGGTATGCTTGAAAGTATCGACTACTACACAGGCTCAATCTTTAAGTGCTACACACACGGTGTCGGATTTCCTATTTGTGCCGGAGGACGTTATGATAATCTTATGGGACAATTTGGTGACAATAAAGGTGCTGTCGGTGCGGCAATCGGTATAAACAGACTTATTTCCGTACTAAGCGACAAGGAGGTACATGATGTTTCCGCATCACTTGTTTTTGCCGAAAAGAACGCCGAAGGCATTGCCTATGACATTGCATACAATCTTCGTGTAAACGGCTGCCTTGTTGAAATGTATATCGGTGACGGCGATTATAAAGCAGCAGAGGAATATTCAAAAGGTAAAAATATCGGTGCAATGCTTAGAGTTTTCCCTAACGGTCAGCTTATGATTAACGATTTTGCAAAACACGAAATTATAGAAACAACCGCAAACGAATTTTTAGGCTACTATGACGAATCTATGATGTTTGACGAACACGACCATTGCGGCTGTGGCTGTGACCATGACCACGAGCATGAACATCACCACGACCACTGCGACTGCGGTCACAAACACTGATTTTAGGGAGGAAGAGATTATAATGAGATATTTAACAGTTGCTCTTGCAAAGGGCAGACTTGCCGAACTTGCAATGGAATTATTTATTTCAATCGGAATGGATTGTTCCGAAATGAAAGAAAAAACAAGAAAACTTATTTTCACTGACGAAAAAAACAAGATGAAATTTATCCTTGTAAAAGCGTCTGACGTTCCTACTTACGTTGAATACGGTGCGGCTGACATCGGTATCGTCGGTAAGGACACACTTTTGGAAGAAAGCCGTAACCTATATGAAATGGTTGATTTGGGATTCGGAAAATGTAAAATGGCTGTATGCGGTCCGAAAGAATTAAAAGGTAAGCTTGGCACTATGACAAATCTTCGTGTTGCGTCAAAGTATCCGCACATCGCAATGAAATATTTCCAAGACGACAAAGGTCAGACTATTGAAATTATAAAGCTAAACGGCTCTGTTGAGCTTGCTCCGCTTGTCGGACTTTCGGACGTCATTGTCGATATTGTCGAAACAGGTAAAACACTTTACGAAAACGGTCTTGACGTTCTTGAGGATGTATGCCCTCTAAGCGCACGTTTTGTTGTAAACAAGGTTAGTATGAAAATGGAAACAGAACGTATTATGAATATTGTAAAACAGTTTGAGGAGAGAATTGCAAAATGAGAATTTACCCTGCGATTGATATAAAAGACGGTAAATGCGTGAGATTGTTCAAGGGACAATTTTCGGACGTTACCGTATACGGTGACTCCCCTGCCGAAATGGCTAAAAAATGGGAAAGTCTTGGCGGTGAATATATCCACGTTGTCGACCTTGACGGTGCTTTAAAAGGTCATGGTGTAAATGCCACAAAAATCAAAGAAATATGCGAAAGCGTCAATGTTCCCGTACAAACGGGCGGTGGTATTCGTACTATGGAGGATATTGAGGCAAAACTTGCCTGCGGTATCGACAGAGTAATCATAGGTACAAAAGCCGTTTCAGACAGTGAATTTGTTAAACGTGCCGTTGATAAATACGGCAAAAAAATCGTTATCGGTATTGACGCAAAAGACGGTATGGTGGCTATCGAGGGTTGGGAAAAAACAAGCGATTTTACTGCAGTTGAATTTGCAAAGAAAATGGTAAATATCGGCGTACAAACAATCGTTTATACGGATATTGCAACCGACGGTACACTTGCAGGTCCTAACGTAAACGCAATGTCTGAAATGGCAAGTGCGGTAAATGCCGATATTATCGCCTCAGGCGGTGTCGGAAGTCTTGACCACATCAAGTCACTTGTTACAACAGGTGTTGAGGGTGTTATCGTTGGTAAGGCACTTTATACGGATAAGGTTGACTTAACCGAAGCTATCAAGGCGGTAAAATAACAGGAAAGGCTGAATAATATGAAAAAGGTAGTAAGTCTTACAAGGCGTGCTATTGAACAGTATAATATGATTGAGGACGGCGATAAAATTGCCGTCGGTGTTTCCGGCGGTAAGGACAGTCTTGTACTGCTTAATGTGCTTGCGGAACTTTCGCGATACTATCCGAAAAAATTTACCGTTATGGGATTGACTTTGGATATGGGATATGATGCCGATTATTCAAAAGTACAAAAAATGTGTGATGATTTGGGCGTTGAATATAAGGTTAAGAAAACAAATATTAAAGAGATTATTTTTGATATACGAAAAGAATCCAATCCTTGCTCATTGTGTGCAAAAATGCGCCGCGGTGCGTTAAATGATATGGCAATCGAAAACGGTTGCAATAAAGTTGCACTCGGTCATCATAATGATGATGTGCTTGAAACATTCTTCCTTAGCCTTATGCACGAGGGCAGAATACATTGTTTTTCGCCTGTTACATATCTCGACCGCACTAATATGTATCAAATCAGACCTATGATTTACGTTCGCGAACGTGATATTAGAGGCGTGGTTAAAAATTATGATATTCCCGTTGTTCACAATCCTTGCCCGGCTGACGGATATACACAACGTCAATATATGAAAGATCTTATTAAACGTCTTGAAAAGGAAATGTATCCGGGGCTTAGAAAAAGACTTTTCAGAGCAATTCAAGACAGTGCAATAGACGGTTGGAGCGATTATACAAAATAAGGACGGTCATTGACCGTCCTTGTTTTTTTGCCACCACTCCGTCACTTCGTGCTACCTCTCCTCAATGAAAGGTTTTTTGTATGGCTCCCATTGAGGGGAGCTGTCGACGCAGTCGACTGTGGGGTGGTTATCTATCTTTTCCACTTTTCAGACAACATATCAATCTGGTCTGCGAACTTAGCCAAATCTTTATTTGCCATTCCCTCACAGCTTCTTGCAACTGCAAGCAATCTTTCCGCCGCGGCAATAAGTCTGCCGAATACAGTCGCAGCACGTTTTGTAGTTTTCTTTTTCTGCACGCGTATACCGTATGTCTGTACAACAACTTCGCCTGTCAGCAAATCGTAACAAGTACCGCTGTACGGTGCAACAGAATTATAGCCGTATTCATTTCTGATACAATCGGTAAATTCATCGCAAGACTTTTCCTCGCCATGATTAACAAAGACAATTTCAGGCTTTTTCTTAAATGTTTTAAGCCACTTTATAAGACCGTTCTTATCTGCATGTCCGCTTATTCCGTCAAGTATTTTAATTTCGGCATTTACTTCTATATCCTCACCAAACAGTTTTACATTCTTAACACCGTCACACAACATTCTGCCGAGTGTTCCCTCTGCCTGATAGCCGACAAACAAAACCAAACATTCTCTTCGCCACAAATTGTGTTTTAAATGATGCCGTATTCTTCCCGCCTCACACATACCGCTTGACGATATTATAACTTTCGGCTTTTCGTCAAAATTAATTGCAACAGACTCATCAGTTGAAACGGCAAGTTTTAATCCGCTGAATGTAAGCGGATTTATACCGCTGTCCACCAACGCTCTTGCTTCTTCGTCCAGACATTTTACGTCACACTGTAAAAATATCGCGGTAGCCTCATTCGCCAAAGGACTGTCCACGTACACAGAAAAATCACCGTAACCTTTTACAAGATTTTGTTCTTTAATCTGACGTATATAGTATAAAAGCTCTTGCGTTCTGCCTACAGCAAATGACGGTATAACAACATTTCCACCCCTGTCAAATGTTCTCTGAAATTCCCCCGCAAGCAATGTTATATAATCAGGTACTTCCGTATGAAATCTGTTTCCGTAGGTGGACTCTATAACAAGATAATCGGTATCGTCCGTATCATAAATCGGAGTCGGGTCTTTTATAATCGGTTGATTTGTATTTCCCACGTCACCGCTGAAAACTGTTTTCTTTGTAATACCGCTTTCTGTTATCCAAATTTCTATACAAGACGAGCCGAGCAAGTGACCTATATCGTGAAATCTTATTTCGACATTTTCCAAAATTCTTATTTTCTCATCATAATTACACGGACGGAATTGCTGAAGCACACCGATAGTATCGTCCATATCATAAATCGGAACATATTCTTCCCTGCCGGCACGCTTTGCTTTTCTGTTTCGCCATTTCGCCTCAGTTTCTTGAATATGCGCACTGTCCGGCAACATTATTTCGCATAAATCGGATGTTTCATTCGTCGCGTAAATTTTACCGCGAAAACCGTTTTTGTAAAGTAACGGCAAATTGCCCGAATGGTCAATATGTGCATGAGTAAGCAATACACATTCAATATCATTTGGATTTACGGGGATTTCTTGATTTTCAAATATATCAGCACCTTGTTCCATTCCGCAGTCAACAAGAATATTTTTTCCGTTCGTTTCTATTAGCGTACAACTGCCCGTAACTTCGTGTGCCGCACCTAAAAATGTGATTTTCATACTAACTCACTTCCTTTCTATTTTATTTATACCACCGATTTCGGCTTTAGTAACAAATAAATTGTATTTTTTTATGTTTTAATGTATAATATTTTTGAGGTGTTTGGTATAAAAAAAGAGCTTTAAAGCTCTTTTTTGATTTTCTTGAGTAAAGCAGTGCAACCTTCAAGTACATCATTGTATGTCACATCAAAATCACCTGTGTACCATGGATCCGCAATATCTCTCGGATTGTCGGACCAATCAAGTAAAAGGTGTATTTTGTTTTCGGTATCATTCGGTAACATACGTTTCATATTTCGTAAATTGTAACTGTCCATACCGACAATGTAGTCATATTTGGCATAGTCGGATTTTTTTAATTGAACCGCATATTTTCCGTCAACGGAAATACCGAATTCCGCAAGCTTTTTGCGCGCACCATAATGTACACCGTTCCCGATTTCCTCTGTACTCGTTGCCGCAGACGCTATGTAAAACTCATCACTAAGCCCCGCCTTTTTTACTAAATCTTTCATCACAAACTCCGCCATCGGCGACCTGCATATATTGCCGTGGCAAACAAAAAGTATCTTAATCATAATTTTTCCTTTCATAAAAAGCCGTAAAATGCCGTGGTTTGCCCGTATTTGCGGTGTCTTTCAAACGATTAAAAAACATGCTTGACAAGAGCGTAATCTGCAAAACACGGCAAATAAGGGCAAATCGAGGACACCGTTAGTAGTAAGATAGTAGTAAAAATCCGAGTGTTTACTACTAATGGATTCAAAAAAAATGTTTTATCATCTTTTCAATATTATTATTTATTAGGAATATTTGTCACCATTCTATAGTAATATTTAACTTCTGCATATGTGTATACATCTTTTTATTTATTTTCCCAAATGCTTCTATTAATTCATTATACTTGGGATATTTTTTTTGCAATTCATCAATAAATTTGTATTCTTTTTCGTTTTCGAATTTATACCATCTTCTATAATCAGTTTGGTTTGATGTTAGAAAATAGTTTAAATCTTTTATCATACACTTCATTTCTTTATATATAGTATTATCTGTTTTAGCCACGTTTTCATAGTAACTCATTTGTAATCTTATAAATTCATATGTATTATGATAGGATTCAAAAACATCATCAAAATTGTCTTTCAAAATGTCAATTTTAAACAAACTTCTTTTGGTGACAAAATAATTTGTAAGATTTGCTTTTACTATTCTGTCAATATTTTTTAAATTAAATTCAATTCCCGCAATTGAAATTGATGGAACTTTTACATCTGCATATTTTCTCAAATATAATATTACAACCAAAAACAATGCCCCTATAATAACTGTATAATAATTTGTAAAAATGCTAGTTATGAAATTTAGATTCAATACAAAGTTACGTATTCCTGGAATATATAACAATATTTTTTTTATATCACAGCACCACACTATAAGTAATACAATTCCCCCAACAATCCATGTGATTATTGATTTTTTTATAGGTTTAATCAAACTATTTTTAATCTTCATTTCTCCATTCTTTTTAATTCTTCTCACCTTTTTTAACAAAAAATAACCTCTGTCTGATTTAAAAGTAAATTTAATCACATCTATTTTATTAAGTGTAGTTCTAATTTTTTATTGTGGAAAATTATCAATATTTTTATCATTTATTGATGCAATTCTGCTTTCTTTTAAATCAGGAATTCCAAATTCATCATCTATATAATTTTTTATCTTTTCTGTGTATACTGCTTTTTGCAATTTTATATTAAATAAATAAAGATAGCATCTATAGATATTTTTTAATTACCTAACGCTAAAACACCTTCTTCATCTTCACTTTATAAAAAATCAAAACATAATTAATATTTTTATCGACTATATTCATTAAATCACTTAATGTGTTTTATTATGTGTTTTACACCTCGAATTATATTTCATCATTACATTTGTATTTTTAATTAAATGTGCTCTTTGAGTTCTTGCATTATATGCATCTTCTATCCATGCCTCTAATTGTTCATTACTACTTGGATATGTATAATATCTAGCGTATCCAGTATCCTGTTTATTTGAGTTTTTGCTTATATTTTCTTCCACTCTAGGCGGCAACAATCCTTTCGAACCCATATACGGTAAATTAATCGCAATCAATCCATTAGGCAATGACTGTCCACATTGAAGAGAAGCTTTAACTTCCCAGTCAACATATCTTCTACTATGGGTACAACTTCCAACCAATACTATAGTTACAGTGGAATCTTCTAACTTGTCTTCTCTTATTTTTCTCATAATATATTGCGGATTGTTGCTATCAAAAGTAAAGTCTCCCTCTTTGACTCCAACAGTTTTAAATATACACACATTAGAAAAATCATTAACAAACTTATTAACCTCTTGTTGATCTCCATGATAATATGAAACAAATACTTTTCTCATTTATAAAACCTTCTTCCTATATTCATTTTATATATTATACCACACCTCATACATTATATCAATTCACAAATCCGACATTTTTTAACAAAAGCAAACAAAAAAACAGGCACCCAAGCCGTAGCCTGAGTGCCGTCTATGCAACATTATCATATAACCCTAAACATTTTCTGAGTTATTAAATTTCTTCTTGAATTTTTATCAAGTTCATTTCTCGCATTATTCAAATCCTCCATACGTTTTAGTTCGTCCTCGGCATCTTCAAGACCGAGATGTGTATAAGTGTTTAGTGTTACGCCTATGTCGCTATGCCCCATAAGGTACTGCAATGTCTTTGGGTTCATTCCTGATTTCGCCATATTACTGCAGTAGGTATGTCTGCAAACATGCGGCGTAATATTCGGTATCTGTATACGGTAAATATCGTTGTATCGCTGTACCATATGGTTAAAACGATGTTCCCAATGCATTGCTACGAGCGGATTGTTATCTTTATCATAAAACAAAAATCCGGCATATCCGTCAATCATTTTTTCTCTTTGTTGCGGTTCTCTGTCCTCGATAATGGCTTGAAAACACTTTGCCACTTCCTCTGTAATTGGAAGTTTTCTTGTTCCGGCATTGGTTTTCGTTGATTCAATTACATACTGCATATCTGAGGTTCTCTGAAGCTGATGGTCAATATTTACAATTCGGTTCTTTAAATCAATATCTTTGAGTGTCAAACCGCAGAATTCCGATATTCTCATTCCTGTATGGAATAGGATATAAACCACCTCATAATACTTACAATAGCAGTTATCATCATGCACGAATTTCAAAAACTGTCGCATTTGCTCTCTTGTTATTGCAGTTCGTGTATGTGAATCATTCACCACAACTCCGGCAAGCTGAAATTCAAATGGATTCTTATTTAAAATATCATCATCAACAGCCATCTGAAATGCAGGTCTTAGAACTCCGCGTACCGACTTGACTGTACTGTAACCTTTGCCGTCACTCTGCATTTTAATAAGGAAAAGTTTTGCATCCGATGTTTTAACGTCTGCTATTTTCGCCTCGCTAAATTCCTCTTTTTTCAAGATATTCTTTACAAAGTTATAGTTTGCAACTGTACTGTGTTTCGCTCCTGTTTTTGTGGATAGGTATCGTTCTACAAGTTCGTTCACTGTTATATTTCTTTTCATCGGATCTAACTGCGATTCCAAGTCATATCCTATCTGCTTTTCAAGTTCCCTCAGTGAAAGACACGGTTTCTTTCCTGCAGGTAATTTGTCCGTAGGTTCAAGTTTCCAACTGTACACAAAATGCGGTTTGCCTGCTATATGATACTTAAACTGATATTTTCCGTCTGCTCTCATTGACTCTCCCGCTCTCAAAACTCTATGTTTTGAATCGCGTCTTATTCTTCCTCTGATCCCCATTATCTGCACCTCCTAAGTTCCGGATGTTTTAAGATATACCTCTCAAATGCCGTTCTGATAATCAATCTTCGACTGCCATAGAAAACAATAAAATCATGAACCGTTTTTTCTCTGATAAGAGAATGAAACTTTCTTTGACTGAGGTTGAAATATTCAATCGTTTCTGACAGATTTAATAAATCCTTTTTCTCTGCTGTTGCTCTCTGCATAAAATTTCTTCCTTTCTGTTCTTTAATTTTTACTTTTAGTTTGATTATAAGCTTTATTAAGCTTGCACTATATATCACTCTAAAAGCTCATAAAGTCAACTACTTACGGCAAATAAAATCAATTTATATCGTAGAAATTCGGCAGAGATGTTCCTCAAATTTAGGACGTATTATTAAATATCTGTTGCCACTGTAAATAGAGAATACTCCGAGATTATCTTCCGCCAGTCTGCGGATTTTTTTGACTCCGATATTGAAATATATACTTGCTTCTCTTATGGTAAGCATATATTTTTCTCCGAGTGTTATAGGTACATTTTTCTCTTCATTCATTGCAATCACCTCTGTTATTTATATATTGTGGTTCTCAAATAATAAAAATAATGCCCGTTAAGAAAATCAATCTCTAACGGGCATAAACTCAACTATTCACTTTTACCATCCCATCTGTTTTCATATACTCCTGCTCTGTCATTTATAACAAAGACTCTCAGAAGTTCATCGGTCAAGCTCAGACAGCCGTTTTCGTCACCTTTAAGAAATCCCTTATCCATCATTTTCTGAACGGTAGGTCTTGCCCATTCAGGCATATTGTCATCAACATAATTGTAAATCATTTTGCTGTTCAGTTTATTCACATCAGCCTGTAATTTTGCGATTTCTGCTTTCAACTCCGTATATTCCTTACTCATAATTTCTTCCTCGCTTTCTGCCGTTTCATAATCCGGTCTGCAGAACTTTGTTCCCGCAAGATTACTTATATAATATCCTTTTCTGCAGACACCGCCGCCGTTTGCAACAACCGCACTTCCGGCTGACGTGTTTCCCTCAACAGTAGTGAAATAATCACCGTCCACGCCGGTTACAATTCCCGTATGCGTAAATACCCCATTATGATTAAATATAACAATATCGCCCCTTTTCGGATTTGCGTACAATTTAAAAAGTCCCGACATTGTCGGACAATATACATACGGATAATGCTTCAATAATTGATGTGCCTTATCCACTCCGAAAACCTTGGTAAAGCACCATGTAACAAACACCGCACACCACGGCTGTCCTTGATATTCGTTTTTTATATCACGCCAATACTTAGTATAATTGTTCATACCGGCATTCGCTGTTTTATCATCAAGCTGTGAATTACTTGACTTCTCCAAATAGCCGACTTCATTATCGGCTGTCTGAATCAATTTATCTATTGCAGTCATCTCTTACTCCTTATCATCGTTAGGTGTATCGTATGTCAATGCACGTTTGCTGTCTGTAAATCCTGTTGTTGTAGGGTCTGTAATTGCGTTATATACACTGACAATTACAAGGCTCAAAATGTACGGGCTTGAAACCGCCTTTATAAGTACTTCCCCCAATACCGACCACGAGCTTAAATCCTCGGCTGTAAGTCCGAGATATGCCAGTATCGGCATAATTACAGACAGCAATATCTGTGCCCAAAACATAGGATTTCTCATTCGTACTTTCCAGTTAATCATTTTACATATCCCCCTTCAGTTCATCAATTTGGTGCTGCTGAGATTTAAGTGTATTTTCCGCAATAGCCACTCGTTCAACAACACTGTTGTGTTTTTCTACTTTGCGTTCAAGCTGTTCAATTCTGTACAGTGTCTTATTGTTTGAAACAATACCTGCAATAATAGAACCGCCAAGTGTTCCTACAAGCGACAAAATCGCCACAACAATCGTACTTTCCATAGTCAGTACCCCCTTATCAGTTATTTTCTAATTTTTCTACTCTTTCGAGCAGGTCTTTTATTGTATTAAATATATCACTCCTTCCTATACAAAACGGCTTTCCGTCTATATAGATATATTCCGCTATATCTCCGTCTTCCGCCACTATATATACGGTTCTTTCGTCATCGCTTTCATTTCCCGATTTTGATGTTATGCTTATATTGTCAATCCCCATTTCAACGCTATTTACATACGAATAAATCTCAAGTCCCGTAACCTTACTTACGGACTTATCATAAAAATCAATCTCACCGCTTAATTTGGCTGATTCATTATTGTTTGTAATACAATATGATACCGTTTTTGATTCGTAATTGACTTCTATTCGGCTATGAACCCAACAGTTAAAAAAGTTGTCTTTCCACGTCAGGTCACTGTTTATGTAATAATACTTTCCGTCTTTTGTACCTTGCGTGAAAACAACTCCCGTACTGTCATACGAACCTCTGCTTGATTCTCCCGGACGCTGTGCCAAATCAGACAGTCCTATATACCAGCGGTCGGTATTTATTTTCGTATCAAACTCAATTATCAGTTCTTTTGCATTAGCCGTATATTTTGAAAAGTCAAGATAAGCAAAAGCATACATATTCGCAGCATTTGAACCGGTTACAATTTTTTGATACTTGTTACCGTCACTTTCTTCCGCAACGGATACAGTACATCTATTTATAGCATTGAATTTTGAAACACCGTCTGAAAAATCAAATTCAACAGACATTGACGGCAGTACGCCTACAACTTTTTTCTTCAGATACCCTTCTGTTTCAAGCATAGCCACATCAGCCTTGCCATTCCAATTTTGCTTGTCACCGGCAGTAACGTGAGTTTCATCACTGCCGATATGGTTATTCACTATATCCTCAAGTGCATCTAATTCTTCGCCTTTTGCCAAACGTATATCTTCCGGCATATTTTATCACCCCACGCTATTCCTTTACAAAATGATCTTTAGGATTATAATAAATATAATTGTTATCCGTACTCCAATCATTCCAAGAAAGCTTACTCACAATACCGTTGCTGATACTCCACAAGTATCTATGGCGTCCATATACCGTTCCGTCCGGATAGATTACAGCCTGAACATTATATATTTCACTTTCGTCACCGGATTCAGCCGCCCACGACACTAAAAATACGGGTGCATTCGATTTATTCGGCAGTTGAGCGTTATTTCCGACCTGCACTATATCAGTTTTATATGTACCGTTTTGATACTGACTGTATGTAATTCCGAAACTGTCAATATTACTGCAAGTGCTGATATTATCTTTATCAAACAACAGCATAGCATAAGTGCTGTCCAATGTTGAAGATACCAATTCGGAAATCTTTTTATCCACTGCTTGCACCAAATTCTGTACAAATGCGGTTGTTGCTATTCTCGTTGAAATATCAGATGACGGCGGAGTCGGAGATTTCGGTGTACCCGTAAAGCTCGGTGAATTTTTGTCCGCCTTGCCTGACAATGCTGTCTGTATACCTTTTATCAGTCCCTGCACAAAAGCCGTAGTAGCAATCTGCGTAGAATTTGTACTGCTTGACGCAGTCGGTGCTGTTGGTGTACCTGTAAAACTCGGTGAATTTTTATCTGCCTTAGCAGACTCCAAAGTTTTAATAAGTGCGTCGATATTTGTAAAATTCTCATTGAGCACCTCTACATTAATAGTGTCGGACGGTGCCGGCAGTTTAAAATTATGATTTGATGTGTATTTCATTTTTCACGCCTCCTTATAAAAAATGTGCATATGGCTTATTATCTTTAAATACCACATATGCGTTTGCTCCGTTTTCTCTTAAATATACCTCATTGTTTTCTACATACAGCCACGTTCTGCCGTCATAATCTTTAACACCTCCCCATGTAAATATTTTTGCATTGCCCCATGTCCCAAGTTTTTTCTGTACTTCGCTCCAAGTATTGCTTTGAAACTCATAATTCACTTGAAGATGTGCGGGCTTAACCTCATCCACCACTGATTTTATTTGTTCAAAATTATACGGCACTCCTTTACGTCCGCTGAATCTAACAGCCACTGTGTAATTTTTATAATCCTCGGTTATTGTACAGCCTGTTCTGTCATACATTAAAATAAGCTGTTCAAGTTCCGATTTTGTCAGAAGATTATTTCCTTGCAGTCTTGCAATTACTCTCGCTCGCTTAGTTTCATTATCTGCCGTAATTTCAGACAGTCCTACGTCTTTTTCATGCAGCAGAAAACTGTCCGTGGTAGTAATAAACAGACGCTTATCTTCATCAGAAATATCTTCCGAAACTTTATCAAGTATTGTTTGAACAACACTGTAAAAGTCCCTTACCATCTTTGATTTTCTATAGTAATTCGGAAGTCTGTCAATCATTTCAACACCACGCTTTCAAGCACCGGTACAGCTCCGTCCGCTATTTTGATATTTTCTGTTCCGCTGTTGACCTTTAAATCCGTATAATCCTCAACACCCGATATTGATAATATAAGACTGCCGATTTTGGCATATGATATATATTCCTTTTTTATTGCCTCTCCCGATAAATAGTCCTTTAATACATTTTCAACCGTTGTTTGTATGTTTGATTTATTATCAGCTGTCAGACTAACTGATATATTTATCATAACGGGTGATGCACTGACTACTGTAACTTCTGCACCGATTGGTCTATTTTCCTCAATGTGCTCTTTCACTTTTGAAATAAGTTCACTGTCTGCCGGACGGTTATCTGCATCTACAATTACTACTTTTACTGTCCCCGCTCCGTTCCAAAGCGGTATTACTTTTACATCTCCCACTCCGCTTACTTCTTTTGCCCATTCAATATAATGATATTTATTTCCGCTGACATTCGGACGTGATACTTTTTCAAGGTATCGTTCCAATAAGTCTGCATCGCTCTCCGCATCATAACCGCCGGTAAAATCCGTTATATTCTGAACGGCTGTAATTCCGGGAAGTGTTATAGGGAATCGATTTATATCTCCTTTTTTCACATTGCCTGCACTTCCCGAAACAGTGCAAGTCGCACCGACTTCAACAGAACCGTTTTCAGCAATGCTCACTGTTTCATTTACTTCAAACAAGACATTATCCGCCGCAACCTTTGCACCTTTCAAAATCACTTCACCTCGGTTTCCGCTGATTAGCAGTGTACCTTTTGAATAAGTGGCTGTTTTACGAACTATATTCTGCTCGGCTGTCTTGCGGTCAAGGTATTCTCCCTCTGCCGTCACGGCAAATGTGTTTTCTGACAGTCTGCTTATCCTTTTCTGCAAAAGATATATTTGTTCTGCCACGGGATAAAGAAGATCATAAAAAAACGAGCCAACCGAAATATCATATTCTTCCGGCACGCTCGACAGCATATATTCAATTATTTCATCAAGTGTCATATGGTGTACACCTCCGCACTTTCTCCGTAAGCTGTGTTTAATGTGAAAGATATTTTAAGTATCGCTCCGACTTTCTCTGCTGAAAAACCGCTTATACTATAAATATCCTCATTCTGCAAAAGTGCTGTTTCTATTTCTCTGCGAAGTTCTGATTCTGCAAAATCAAAGTTATATGATTTTCCTATTACCAAATCTTCAATATTTGCACCGTATTGTTTGTCTTTGTATATGGAGTATCTGTAAAGCTGTGTCCGCATACATTTTTGTATCCATAGCTTAAGAGCATTAATGCCCGATAAAATGACAGGATTACCGTCTTTCATAACAAATTCACCGTTACCGAAATCAAAATCAAATGTCTTTTTCATTATTCGGTTACTCCTATCACAACAAACTTGTTGTCGTTGTCATACGGCAATAAAACTACTTCTTTTCCGAGGTATTTGTATTCCGTATGATTGTCCCTCTCTTGTGTTTCATAAATATCAAAGACCGATTTTATATCACTGTCATCAAGTAAAATATTGTTTCCAAGCTGTATTACAAGTTTCGGCAGAGATATAATTCTGCCGAACATCGGTGTATATGATGACGGATTGTCTCTTGCTTTTATGTGCCTTGCTAAATCCGTAACTCCACTCATATCATTTTTCCTTTCCACGAAAAAAGCGACTACCTAAGTAATCGCTTTATATTTTAATCTTCTTTTATATATTCTCTAAAAATATCTCTTAGCATAAATACGACATAAGTATACTGCATTATAAATTAGTCATTCTGCACCTTTTCAAGCATTATTTTGATAAATTCGTCCTTTGTGAGTTTCCCATCTAAAACTTCCATACAAAGTTCCTTTTCGTTATCAGAAATCTTGTATCCTTCCATTTCGACAGATGCCACTGCATTATTCAACACCATTTTCTTTTCTCTCAATGAAACTTGTTTCATAAAAAACTTCTTTCTTAATTGATATTAATACTCTACTATGTTTTTATCAATACATAGACTACCTAAGTAATCATTTTAATCTTCTTAATCTTCTTTTTCCGATTCTTTAATTAGGTCTTCTGCTTTTTTGCATCCGCCTTCTACCCATTCTTCAAATTCAGTCTGTACTCGCACAGACTGATTAATTTGTTCTTCCACCGTTTACACCTACTTTACTCGTTATGAAGAGTATTATACCACAACACATACTTTAAATCAACTGTTCATTCAAGTTTACTCAACTCCAGTTTATCAAAATGCCAGCCGTCTTTATAACTGTGACTTGTGCTTTCGATTGCATACTTTACACCATCTACCGATATAACTTCTCCGGCTCTGGTATAGCTGTCATATTTCTCTACTATTTCAAACGAAAAAGTTTCATTCACCTTTGCATTTTCGTTAAGTTCACGTTTTGCAACTGTATCGGCATTTTCTTTTTCAGTATCTATCTTAACTATTTTCTGCAAAAAGCCATATTTATCAATAAGATTACGATTCTGCAGCACCATCAATTCCTTATACACATTATCCTTTTCAGATGTAATTTTAATAGAGTTGTACATATCCTCAATAGATGTGCTATGGCTTACATTGCCTCTATAATCAATCGAATATCCCTGTCTTACATTACTCGCCACCTGAAATTCGGGATAGGCTGTCAAATCTCCGATTTTGTATATTCTCAATCCTTCCGGCACAAAATCAAAGTTATAATTCCCGCCGCACTTTTCAAGAATATCTTTGAGTATATCCGATACCGTTTTATCAAAATATATCTGCTTTATATTTGCAGTCAATTCCGGCAGCATTACAATAGATATAGACAAGTCATTACAGATTTCTTTGATTGCATTGGCTGCCGAAATATTTTTAAACTGATATGTCTGACTTGTTTTATTAAGATACCACCCAAGGTCAGCAATAGTATATTTATTACTGTTCTTGTCACCGTCATCTGCCTTAGTTATTACTCCCCGAAAAATCTCTGCATTTGTTACCATTCGGATAATATCGCCAACTTGCGGTGTGTACATCAAATCTTTCAGATATGCTGCGTCAGTTTTCGCTATATCAAAAGACATTGTAGTTGCAAGTTCATATATACTGTTTTTCCACGACAGATTTCCTATCATTTCGGTTATATCGGTATCATTTGCATACATTCTCAGTTCATCAGTCGGCGTAATAGGAGTAAGGTTCTGCATTGCAGCATGAATGTTTTCCTTAACTCTGTTATTCCATACAGCCGTAGGTTCTTTTTCTCCGCCGTATGAATTTTCCGAATACATATAGCTTTCCATACTTCCGGAAGATGATGTTCCGTTTGACTTATCGGAGTATTCCGGATTAAACACATAATCATAATTACCGCCTGAAAAGCTCCATGTATGACTTCCCACAGTTCTGCAGTTGCTTGTCCCTCCTGTATTGCCTTCAACAGTAGTAAAACTGTTACCGCTTACAGAAACAATTATTCCGGTATGTCCCTCACGCAGAAATATATCTCCTGCGTGAGGTGTATATGTACCATTTGTAACTTGATGTTTCGAATGAAGTCTGCCGTTTTTTCGTGCCCAATCAATACAGTTAGGGCAATATGAGTAATTAGGAACTATACTTGTCGGAACACCGCACTGTCTTACAACATAGCTTACAAACGCCGCACACCACCAAAAGTTATATCCTATATTTTCAACATTGTCGGAATACCAATGAGTATATTTATTGTTATTTCCGCACTTGCCCCCTATTTCCTGCATTTCTTTTCTTGCACGTTCCGCAACATCAAATCCCGATGACATTATTCAAGCAGCCCCAATCTATCCAACCACACAATTACACGCAAATCATCATATTTTAAATTCCATCCTTCGTCCGTTCCGCTGAGTACACCCTTGTCAACAGCCTTTTGAACACTCTTTCGTGCCCATTCCGGCATATTTTCATCAATATAGTTATATATCATTGGATTTGCAAGGGTTTCAACAAGTCCTACAAGGTATGCAACTTGTTCTTTGAGTTTATTAAGTTCTTCCATATCAATTTCATCCTCCGTATTGTTTTGGTCCTCATAATTCAGAAGATTAAACTCCTCTAAATCAAGTGTGTACCAAAGGTCACCGTCTGTCTTTATTGTGTATTTAAAGTCCTTGACCGCAACAGCCATATTTATCGGTGTTTCTGTAATAATGAGGCGTATAGGAAGTTTCAGGTCTATCCATGTATCAATTTTATATACATATTCCCACCCCTGCATTGACTTATCACGCAGATACGGATAATCTCTTATCGGGAAAAAGCTTGAAATAGAAATGCTTTTTAATTTCGGACTTCCTATCAGCATAAGTTCGCCGTGCGATACCGTTTCAAAAGTTTCGGTTGACTGTGGTTTGCTTATGGTAAACTGTGACGGCAAAACGGGAATTTTCAATATATCCGCTCTGTTATTTACGCTTAAATATATATCCAAATTCGCACCTCCGACTTAAAAAACTGCAAAGAAAAAAGCCGTCAGGAGCTGACAGCCGCAAAAATCACATATTCTCCAACACTTCAACAATTCTTTTTGCCACCTTATTTGCCAAAGTATCATCATCTTCACCGTTTGAATACACAGTAACATTTATCCGGTTTATTATGCTCGGTTTCTCATTTGCAGACACCGGTTTCATATAGTTCTTCAGTGTGTTCCAAAATCTGTCGAGCGGAAGAATTGCCTCTGCTCCGGATTCACCTCCGACCATAGGGAAACCGCCGTTCATACCGAACATTGTAGGACGTGTCATAATACCGCCTTTTGCGTACCATTGTATGCCGAGTTTCGGTATCGGTGTATTGATACCGGCAATACTGATAGTTCCTGTCTGCACAATATGCGGAGTTTTTATAATACCTTTTATCCCGTTCCATACATTGCTTATTGTACTCTTTATTGAATTAAAGACACTTGACACTGTGTTTTTGACTGAATTAAACACATTCTGAAATGTTGTTCTTATGCTGTCGATTACTGTTTTAATTCCTTCTATAACATTAGTTACAACCGTCTTTATATTGTCAAAAGCAAGTCCTGCGGATAATGTTATCGTATTCCAAATATTTATTATAACATTCTTCGCACCGTCAATTATTAATGTAATACCGCTTATCACATTCTGCACACCGTTTTTTATGGTTTCGATATTCAATGTAAATATACCGACTATGACTTGGAACACACCGGATATTGTTGTTTTAATGCCTTCAAATATTCCTGACACTGCCATTTTTATATTTTCAAAAACAGACTTTATGTTATCAAAGAACATTTGAAAATTCTGCTTTATTCCGCCTATAATATTCGATATTACCGTTTGTATATTTAAGACGGTATCGGATACTTGATTTTTAATGCCGTCAATAACTTTTCTGACAGTTGCTTTGACATCATTCACAATCTCGGAAATTACATTCTTAACCGGAGCAAGTGCTGTACTTACCGAAGTTTTTATTTCTGCAAATTTTTCAGTAATTGCGGTTTTTATCGAAGTAAATTTCTCCGCAACTTTGTTCTTTATTCCGTTTGCGGCATCATCGATTGACGATAACTTTTCTCCGACAGCTTCTTTAATTCCGGTAAATTTCTCACTGATTTTTGTCTTTATACCGTTAAATGCACTTATGCATTTATCCACCATCGGTTTCAAAGCACCTTCATTATATGAATTTCTCACAAATTCAAAGGCTTTTGAAAAGGCACTGTCAAACACATCTTTTATGCCTGATAATTTTTCTTTGACAGTATTCAGCATAGGAGAAAGTTTTGTTTTTACACTCTCAACAACCTGTCCGAGTTTTCCGCCTGTAAGAGAGTTTATTGCATCATAGCCGGTCTTGTAATATTCTTTTATTGCTGTCATAGTACCGGCGACTGCACCTTTTATTCCTCCGCCGTGTTCCTGATATGCATTCTTGATGTTATTCAGTTTTGTTGATACCGTATTTTTAATACCGTCCCAAACATTTATTGCCGTTTCCTTGACTTTACCCCAAGCATTTGAAACTGTATCTTTTATCCCGTTGAACACATTCTTTATACCGTTCCAGAGATTTTTTGCTGTTTCCTTTACCTTGTCCCAATGTTTAAAGAGCAGAACACCCACCGCAATAACCGCACCGATAGCAATAACAACAAGACCTATCGGTGATGTGACAAACGTCATTATTGCACCGAACACTCCCGTCACCACATTAAGTGCCTGAGTTGCGGCAATTTGAGCGATAGTCGCAGTTGTAAGCGGTGCAAAAGCAGCCGCCTGCGTTCCTGTCATGACAGCAGAAAATGCAATTAGTCCGTTTCTTATCCCCTCGACTACATTTGCAGCCGCAACAGCAATTTTATATGCGGTTACCGCTCCGGCAATTCCGGCAATCACAGGTGAAAGTGTGCTTGCAGCGGATATTACACCCGAAGCAATATTCATCACTGCCGCAAGTGAATTGCACAAATTCGGTACTACTACATTTGCAAGTGTCTGAATCAATTCAGTACCGTTTCCGCTGAATGCGTTTACAATGCTGTTCCTGACATTATCAAACGCATTATGAAGTCGTTCTATTGCCGGCTGATTATTTTGAATTGCATTCTTTACAGCGTTAAATACCGTGCTTGCAGTATTATAAATTGTCTGAATTGCAGAAAATAATCCGTTTCCTATTGCAACAGTAACATAAGAAATAGCGGGAGTTAATGCACCGAGTCCGTCAGACATAGACTGAAGAACGCCTTTGAACTGCGATGAACCGAGTGCATCAAATATCGCAATTTTCACACCCTCGAACTGAGACTTTAACAGTGTGAGTTTACCGCTTACCGTGTCATTCATAGTGTCAGCCATTTTTAAAGTCGCACCTTCCGAATTATTTATAGCGTCGGACAATGAATAAAAATCATCAGAACTTGCATTCACGATTGACAGAAATCCCGACAGTGCATTTTTTCCGGCAATCATTGTTGCATACTGACCTTTTTGAGCATCGGTAAGTGTTGAGAAGCGTGTCTGAAGTTCGGGAATAAGCACAGATAAAGGGTTCATACTGCCGTCCGTATTTACTGCAGAAATCCCCAAAGCCGACATAGCCGCATCTACTTCTTTGGTAGGTTTCGCCAACCTTGTCATAACACCTCTCAGAGAAGTACCTGCGTCCGAACCTTTAACTCCGGCATTTGCCATCAGACCGAGTGCTGTGGTGGTATCTTTCATTGAATATCCCATTGCGCCCGCAGTTGCCGCAACATTTTTAAAGGACTCGCCGAGCAAAGATACATTTGTATTTGACTTTGACGATGCAACCGCCAAAACATCAGCGAACTCACCGCTGTCACTTGCTTTCAGTCCGAAAGCGGTCAAGGCATCGGTTACAATATCAGATACACCGGCTAATTCCTCACCGCTCGCAGCGGCAAGGTTCATTATTCCCGCAATACCGTCAATCATCTGCGATGAATTCCAGCCTGCCATACCCATATATGACATAGCCTCTGACGCTTCTATTGCAGAAAATTTGGTTTTAGCACCCATTTCCTTTGCTTTCTCGGAAAGTGCGGTCAGTTCTGCACCTGTTGCCCCCGAGATTGCGGATACGTTTGCCATTCCCTGTTCAAACTCTCTGCCGGTATTCACTACATCTTTGCCGAAGTCAATCGCTTGACGTACACCGACAAACGCTCCTACGACTACTGCCGCCTTAGATGCCAACGAGGTTATAACCCCGCCTACTCCGGAAGACTGATTTCCGAATTTTTTCATTCCAGACGTTGTACCGTTTAAACTGTTTCTAAGGTTATTGCTCGCATTGACAGCGGACTTCATATTGACGAAAAAATTACCTTTATTAAGGCTTAAAGTTGCACCTATATTACGAGCCAATTTTTACGTCACCCACTCCCCAATAACGCCTTATACTTCTCCGTATCCTCTTCCACAGCAAGCTCCATACTCGCCTTTAAAAATATTTTTTCAGACAGTGATAACCTTGCAAGCCTGTCCCAATCAAATCCCTTTTGAAGATAGAAATGAATAAGCTGCAGGTCACCGTCCGTCTGTATTAGTTTTTTACAGCTTCCACACCGCCCATATATCCGGCAAGTTTCATACACTCAATCGCAATCTGCGGTATTTCTCCCGGTGCAAATATAATTTCAACAATATCCATAGGTACTGCACAGCCAAATGCGTCCTGTACTTCCTTCGACTTAATGTCAGGTTCTTTGATACATTCATAGCACATATATTTATCACCCTCGCCTGCCTCCATATCATTTGCGTCACGGCAAAGTGCTCCGTCCGGTTCTTCAATCGTTATAACCGAATCAATGGACTTGATATATAAATCCATTGTCTTTTTAATTTTCTTTGACGCAATCATCTGCTCCTTACGTCGTAAAAGTTCTGCTAATGTTAATTTTGTAGCCTTATTCATTTTAGTGTCCCTTCCTTTTTTCTTAATAAAAAACCAGCTGTATAGCCGTTAATTTTTTAGTGTCCCTACCATTAAAAATACAATCTTTTTATACACACGGGTCAGCGATTGTATCAAGATACTTAAATCCTACAAATCCGCCCGAAAATTCATCTTCGGTAATTTTTCCGTTCTCAAATGCCTGAAGTGTAAGTTCATCAAGCCAGCATGACATAAGCTGTACTCTCTCTGTACCGCCGTTATCGGGGTCCTCCAATTTTGATATAAGCGACAATCGCTCATCAATACCCGCCGAGAGTTTCTCCGCATACGTTTTGCCTCTTGAATAAATCTTCTTTATTTTCGCTGTCCAAGTACCGGACACACCCATCAGTTTACTGTCGTCCCACATTTGCCCCGAAAAGTTTATCGTTTCACGGTTTGTTTTGATTTTTGCTTCAAATGAAGTTATTTCATAACAAATACTGTTGTTCCACCAAAAATAGCCGTGCGTACCGCTGATTACTTTTCCGACAGCGGGAAGCTTTCTTTCTCCTGCCATTGTTTACTGCCTCCCTTACTCTATATTTATAGAAAATTTCAAATCCTCTATTGCATCACAGAATGTTATATCCGCCGTTACAAAAACATAACTGCCCGTCTTTGCCTTACGAATCTGTTCATCACTGTACTCGGATATATCATATTTTTGTGCAAGCCAGTCACGTTGTGCATTAACATCTATATCCGCTGTATTTTCCGCATCGCCGTACAGTACGCCTTCTCTTACAAGTCCGTCAAAATACTGATTAATAGCAGCTACAAACATAACCTTATTGTCATAGCTGTTATTAATTCCGATATAGTTATTCTCAAATGCAGAACGAATATCGTCACGCATTAAGTCCATACCCTCAATAATTTTGATTTTCTTCATATCTTCGGTCTTATCACCGCTTAAGATGTGTAGCGAATTTACACCTCGTGCGACTTTTACTTTTTCGCCGTCATTGATAAGTATAAACTTACCTTCGTCTATATCTTCATTGGGAGTAAGGCTCTCCGTTATAGAGTCAATTTCCGAAAGAACTTGATATGTCGCGCTCTCTGTCATTGACAGTCCGGCAAGCAAGCCTGCAATTCTTGCGCAGTATTCATATGCCGAATATGTCTTTGCTCCGACTTTGATACCGCTCGAGGAAAAGTTAACAATGCCCTCATTATTTGCCGCAGAACAAGGCAAAACCGCTTTGAATGTCTTTTTTGCCGCTCTCTGTGCTATAATCCAATTCTGCAGTTCTTCCGTCAAATCTTTATGCGGTTCCAATCCCGGAAACGTCAGCCAGTTCCACGACTTATTTCTAAGGCGTGCCAAGGCGGCGTTATATGACTTTTTGAAGTCCTCGCCTGTTTCCGCTCTTTCCACAAGCACTCGTTTCGGTTTGCCGAGAAATATTTTATTCAAGTAGTCAAGATTTGTCGTTGTCCAGTCTGATTTCACAATATCGGCTTCATAGTTATATGTATAACTTAAATTTTCATCTCCGACTTTGGTTGAATCTTCAAGAATAACCGCTACAATTCCGTTCTGACTTCGTGTTACCGCAGTCTGTGCCTTCGTCTTAAATTCAATTAAAATTTCAGGTAATCCCATTTTTATCCCCCCGTATCACAAGTTCGCTCATTTCATCATACTTTTCTGTTTTATCCACAGCCTGAATGAAATTTATATCAAAATACACATACATTGCACTCTTTTCAATTTCAAAATTCATTTCATGAATAGTCAGATGTCTGTCCATAATATCGAAAGTCGGGTACAAAAAAAGCTCTTTTATCCTGCTGTAAGCACCTATACAGTCCTCCACAGTTTCAAGAGCCGATATATATTTTAATTCTACCGAAACAGTAAGTTCCTCAAGTGCACCGCCACAGCACAGAGGCTGTACATCTGAAGGATACGCAGAAACAAACACTGCCGGTTTTAAAAATCCCTCATCTACTTCTGATGCAACTACGTTAAATCCGGCATTCGCAAGGATTTCCGCAGTTCGTGTCTGTATATCTTTTTCTGTAATCATCTCTACTCCTACATTTGTATATCTTTTGTTATTTTATCAAGCAGTTTTTCTGCACCCAAGTTGAATTTTGCCTGTGCCTCCGATATTGATTTTTCAAGCATAAAATCACCTTGTACATATCCGCCGGATTTAATGCCTATTGCAGAACGCTGTACACGATTAAGTTTTCTGCCTCTTTCCCGAGTTCTGCCGCCGCTTACAATCTTGTGACCGAGTTCAACAAGATGTGCATGAGGTGCTGTTGACTGAACTCTCACTACTCTTACTTTACCGCCCTTATACAGTTTTACTTTTTTCTTTCTCCATGAGTTTCGGAGCTTCTTTGTCCTTACCGGTGTAAGTGATTTTGTTCTCTTATTTACGGCACGTCCTTCTGCCATAAGGAATGCGTCTGCTTGACTCGGATAATTCTTCTCGCATTGCTTCATAGCTTTTTCAAGTTCGTCAAATCCGAATACATCAATATTCCTTGCCATTTCGGTCTTTCTCCTTTGCAACAATTTGCAATTCCGTATTGTTTTCGCCTATGTTAAGAACAGAAATAATATCAAGAACCTTTAGTCCGAACATAATTTTCATATCCTCGGTTATATTCGGAAAATACCTTGTTGTAATTTTGTATGTGGTTTCTGCACGCAGTTTTTGTGACTCCTCATACTCACGTCCCGACATCGGAGAAACATTTGCCCATACGGCATACTCATTCAAAGAAAGCTGATGTGAATACAGCTGTCCGCCGCCTGCTGATTTCCATAATGCGTTGCCTTTGTTATCAGTCAGCACATACACAGAAGTTTCATCGGCATTAATGTCACTGCTTAATTTAGGTTTGAACGGAATCCAAACCGGTACATTTTCATTCATTGAATTTAATCTTTTATCAAGCGGTTTCAAAAATATAACCCGATGACGCAGTTTTGAAAAGTCCATTAAAATGCCGCCTTTCTGTATGGTCTCAGCAATGTATAAAATATACTCGGTACGCCGTTTTTAGTTCCGTCACGCTGTTCAAAGAAATATCCTATACACACAAGCATGGCTTGTTTATAGCTTTCCGGCAGTTCGTCAGGTATTGCAAGACGTGTATAATTTTCACACATTTCCCCTGCTAAGAGAATAAGTATTCGGAGATAGTTGTCCTCTGCGTCAGAATCCAAATGCAGATACTGTTTAACCTCTTCAATCGTCAGCATTTTCTTCTTCCTCCATTTTGGCTTGCACTGTTTTAGATTTAGTGTCCCTTCTTGTTATTTTTGTGTCCCTTACTTCTTCCGCAAATCCGCACTGAACCAAATCTTCGCCTATTTTCTTGTCAACATCAACAGTTTGACCTTCAGAAAAACTGAAAGTCAAACCCGAGCATGAAGTTGTTATCTTTATTTTCATTTTACCCTCCTATTATTTCATCTGAACAGTCTTAACCGATTCAGGCAATATCAGCTTTCCGTCTAATCTTTGGAATACACGGAAACCGACTTGTCCGTTCTTTGCAAAAAGTTCATTCAATCTTTGGAATGAACGTCCTTGTCTGTCAGCCACCCAATAATATGATAAATCACCAAACAGCAATATCTTATTGCCGGACTCTATCTCAGGCATATATGCAGAAGTATGTATCGGACGGTTAAGAATTGTATCCGGCTGTCCCGCCTGCAGACCCGGTTGCCATAAATACTGACCGTTACTGTCTTTAAGTTTTCTTATAGCCTTTATTGTACTGTCGCTTGACATAAATACGGCATTCTTTCGATACGGTGTTCTAAGACTGTGATATAGGTCAATTATTTCATCTGTCGTAATTGCGTTTGACGCAGCAGACGTAACCCCTACTTCAGCTGTATTTAACACACCTGTCGGTTTTCCTGTACCGTTGCCGTTTATAAATGCCAATTCCTCTGCCGCACCCATTCTTCTTGCAAATTCCGATGATATGTATGTTTCAAGATTAAATGCGGAGTCATTGAGCAGTTCTTCCGATACTTTTATAATCGTACTGAGCTTATGAGCTCCAAGAGATACCGTTCCGAACTCATCATCGCTTTCAGTGTATTCCGAGCCTTCATCTGTCCACACAGCCTCACCGTGAGATGCAACTACCGGAATCTTTTTATCACCGTTTGCACTTGTTATGATTGTAGCTAATCCTCTCATAATGTTTTCATCGGCAAGTTTATCAATAAGAACTGTCTCGTATTCGTCCGGAACAAGATATCCGCCGTCACTGTCAGTACCAATCTGCAATGTATCATGCACCGAATATGACAGCTGATTATTCTTCATAAGCTTCCAAAATGCCTGCTTATATTCGTTACTTGCTCTGCCCGTTTTTGTATTACCGTTCGTTTTAGGTGTTTCAAGAACGGGTGTATTAACAGGAGAATTCAGTCTTTTTTCCATCTCTGCCTGACGTTCTAAAATATCTATCTCTTTGCCGAGAGCAACAATTTCACTCTCCATTTTTTCATATGTTTCTACGTCCTCTGCCGAAAGCATATCGTTTTCTCGTTTTGCATTATCAAGAAATTTCTTTGTCTTTTCCCATAACGCTGCCCTTTTTTGTCTTAAATCAGTTATTGACGCCATTTATATTACCCCCATTATTTCAATAAATTTAATCTTGTTTCAAACTGTTCTGACGGAATACAATACTTTGAATCTTCCGGCTTGACTATCGGCTTAAGTTTCTTGCGCATTGCAGCAATGGTATTGGTCACCATTGTTGTTTTGTCAAAAATCATATCTTGATTATCAGTGCTGTCATCATTGCCGTATAGGATTTTGTCGCAGAACCCCATATCATGTGCCGAATGTGCATTCATCCATGTTTCTCCGTCCATCAAATGTGACAGTTTGCTTCGTGACAGTCCGGTCTTTATCTGATAAGCATTTATAATTGATTCCTTTACTTCGTTAAGAAAATCAATACCTTGTTCAAGTTCCGATGCCTGTCCGTAAAGCATCATTGAAGGATTATGTATCATAATCATTGATGTCGGAGACATCTCAACCATATCCCCAGCCATTGCAATTACAGATGCCGCACTTACCGCAATGCCGTTTATTTTAACGGTAATTTTGCCGTTATGTTCTTTCAGTGCCGTATATATTTCACTTGCCGCAAAACAGTCACCGCCCGGACTGTTTATCCATACCGTAATATCACCGTCGTACCGATTAAGTTCATCACGGAACATTTTCGGTGTTACATCATCGCTGTACCAGCTTTCTTCAGCAATTACACCATTTAAAAAAAGCACATTTTCTGTGCTTTCATTTTCTTCGTCTATTTTGTTTTTAACAGTCTTGAACCTCCAAAATTTACTCATTTTCACTTTCACCCCCGCTGTTGTAATTTCCGGCATTATTTATATCAACCATATTGCCGTTACACAAATATCTGTCACCGCCAAGTTCTTTAGGTATTTTATTCATATCCTCCAATTCCCTTATATCGTTTGCACTGTACCACCCATTCTGTCTGCCGATAGCATATCCGCTCATACGGCTTTTAAAATCCCCTCGCAGAAGTCCGTCAACATTGAATTTTACGAAGTATTTCTTCTGTTCTTCTTCTGTCAGAAGCTGCTGAAATATTGTCTGCTCTATCCTCACAAGCCACGGCCGGATTGTATTCGTTACAAAATCAAGCGACTGCTGTTCTATATTGTTAAAACTTGATTTTTCCAAATCGGCAATCATATGCGGAGGAACACGAAATATTCTGCATATTTCATTCACTTGAAATTTTCTTGTTTCGAGAAACTGTGCCTCATGAGGATTTATCGAAATCGGATTGAATTTCATTCCTTCTTCCAACACTGCAACCTTGTGTGCATTTGAACTTCCGCCGTATGCGTCATTCCATGCGTCACGAACTTTTTCAGGCTCTTTCAAAACTCCCGGATGTTCCAAAACTCCGCTTGGTGTACCGCTGTTTGAGAAAAAGCTTGAGCCGTATTCTTCGGCAGCAATAGAAAGTCCTATCGCATTCTTCGCCATAGCAATCGGTGAGTATCCCACAAGTCCGTCAAATCCCAGTCCGACTATATGCAGAAATTCATCTTTGCGAAATACAAATGTCCCCTGCTTATCACTGTTATATGTGTAATATATTTTGCTGTCCGCACCTCTGTCTATACGCATCTTTTCCGGCATAAGCGGATAAAGTGCCGTAACCTCACCTTTACCGTTTCGGATAATCTGTGAATACGAATTCCCCCATAAAAGCAGATGTGACATCATAACCTCACGCATTATGAAACTGTTCATTTCAGGATTGGGTATATCGTGCAGAAGTCTGTACAACGGATGCGTAAAGGCTCGCTCTTTTCCGCTGTCCGTGTATTCATAAAGATGAATCGGCAGACTTGCTACCGTTTCAGATATGATACGAACACACGCATATACTGCCGTTGTCTGCATAGCCGACCGTTCCGTCACAGATTTTCCTGACCACGACCTGCCGAACGGAAACGACCGTCCTCCTCCGATACTGTCACCCATATGATTTTTAGGCTTGTCTCTTGGTTTGAATATTGATTTTATAACCCCCATATTTCCTCCCATAAAAAAAGCACCTCTAACGAGATGCTAAAAATCTATTTATCTAATTTAACCCCGAGTAATCGGGATGGAATATCACTTTTAACAATAAAACTTATCAATAATCCAACAAATGAAATAATGCTAATAATATCATTAAACATAGACACCCCTCCTCGAATACCAGCCATACTAACTTGTCCCCATTCTTGACATAGCTTTTCCAGGGCAGGACATATAAATTATACTATCTTTTAAGATAGGCGTCAATAAATTTTTTATATGAATATACTGTGTAAAAATTTTTTTTATTCTTACGATTACATAAAGCTTTCAAAACTCGATTAAATGTATGCATACCACCAGAATATTCAATTAAAAGTTTAACAATCCAATGATTAAATTTATTTCTATTTACATGAATTACTCCAGGCTTGTAAATTTCATTGCAATCTGCTAATATGCTTATTTTCTCTTTTATTCCATCTGACAGTGGTATACTATTATATTTATTCATTATTACACAGCCATCTGATAAATTAAAATCTATACAATTATCAATATTAGTTGAAATAAAATAAACATTTTCAAATTTTGTATTCTTGAATGTTGTATCTTTTAACTTACATCCAAAAAATACAATATTCTTTAACACTGCACCATTAAAATTACTTCCTCGCAAATTAGAAGAAATAAAATCCACACCACATAGCAAAGAATTTCTGAAATTGCATTCAGTTATATTGGAAGCTTTAAATCTTACATTTTTAAATTGAGCATCTTTATATATAAGATTATGTATATTTGCTTGGTATAAGTATCTATTGATACGCCCCTTCAACTTTTTAGGCGAATTTTGTAAATCAAATCGCACGCGTTCCCCTTTTTTTATCTTTCTATTGTGTTTTTGTTTTGCCAGCTTTCTTCTTTTTTGTTTTGCTCTTCCCAATTCACATTCAACCTCATCTTAATTGTAATTATATTTTTCAATTCGCACTATTTACTTTTAAAATATATACATATTACTCGCTGAACATATTACTAAAAATATCGTCACCATACTTATTATACAATTTTGCTGCTATTTCATAGCAATACTCATCATCCCTTTGTGATATTACAACTATGTTCATTATTTTTTCTTCTGACACAAGAGAATATACTACCCTAATTCCGATACCTTTATATTTTATTTTGAAAAATCCAGTCAAATTATTTCCACCTTTGTTTCCCAATGGCTTACCATAACCATGCGGAACAGGCAGAGGATTTGTTCTTACTTTTGCAATCCCCTTTAATACCTGCCCTTTCAGTGAATTATCTAATTTCGCCAAATCTTTCTTTGCTTCATTTAAGAATTTAACTTGCCACATTATTCAAACTCCACATCATCTATACCATTATATATTTCTTCTTCTGTAAAACCCAACTCAGTAATTACATCGTTAAAATCTGTGGTTTCATGACCATCGCTTATTCTTTCATTCGCAATACCAAGAAGCCTTTTCTCTTCGATTTTATCAAGTAATAGTTCCATCTTTGCTGCCTTATCTGCCATTTCACGATAATTGTCAATAGAAATAACCAACGCTGTCGGCTGATTATTTTTCAGTACAATATATTCTGCATTATTATTTTTTACGTCTTCAAATATCTGTGCAGTTTTTCCTTTACTAAAATCAGAAATAGGTATAAGTTTATCGGCAAAATTAAGAATTTGATTATTAATAGTTCCCATACTAAAAACCTCCTGACATATATAGTATTATTCTTTCTATGATTATTATACTCAATCCGAGTCAAAAAGTCAATAAATTTACCTAATTATTTTTATGTTAATTTATCTTAAAATACAATAATACCCCTACTGTCATAAACACTTCCCTGCTGTCCACCGTTACGAACTGCTCTGTCGAGTGCCATTACCGCTGCAACCGCACCGTCTATTCGTTCGGTACTGTGTTTCTTAGAAAGTTTAATATTTTCTGCCGAATCTGTTTCTACGCATACATTATCAAAATTCCATCTGAGTACAGGATGATTGTTATGTATAATCTTTTCTTTCAGAACAAGCGAGTAAAGTTCCTTTGTCGGAGGTGACATATCCTTAAAGCCTTGTCCGAAAGGTATCATCGTCAATCCTTCATCCTGCAAATTAAGAATTATCTGTGTTGCATTATATCTGTCATATGCTATTTCACGCACAATGTACTTGCTTGCAATATCCTTTATATCAGCCTCTATTCTTCGGTAGTCAACTACATTCCCCTCTGTTGTTCGTATAAATCCGTTTGCTTTCCATACATCATACGGAACATGGTCACGTCGTACACGCTGACGAAGATTTTCTTCCGGTATCCAAAAATACGGAACAATTATATATTTTTCTGTATCGTTTCTCGGAGGGAACACCAAAACAAATGCCGTAAGGTCAAGTGTTGTTGAAAGGTCAAGACCTGCATAGCATTCCCTTCCGATAAGTGTATCAAGATTTATTACTTCATCGCACGCATCCCATTTCTCCATCTGCATCCATCGTGTTGACTGTTTAACCCACTGATTAAGGCGGAGCTGTCTGAACAGATTTTCCTCAGCCGGATTTTCCTTTGCCGACAAAAATGCGGCACGGACTTTTTCGATGTCAACCGTATGTCCGAGCGAGGGATTTGCTTTATACCAATTACGCTCATCTGTCCAGTCATCTGTATCTTCTATTCCGTATATAACAGGATAAAATGTCGGATCAATTTTTCTGCCTTCCAAAATGTCAACTGCCTTTTGGTGCTGTTCAAAACATATACTGTTTCGGTCTGTTCCGGCGGTTGTTATAAGAAAGAACAACGGCTGTGTTCGTGCATCACCTGAACCTTTTGTCATTACATCAAACAATTCACGGTTTGGCTGTGAATGCAGTTCATCAAATATTACGCCGTGAACATTAAGACCGTGTTTTGTAAAAGCCTCGCTCGACAGCACTTGATAATATGAATTAGTCGGTTTATACACAAGTCTTTTTACTGACATAACAGGTTTAATTCTCTTTTTCAAAGCAGGACATTGTTCGACCATATCCACCGCCACATCAAACACAATACTTGCCTGCTGACGGTCACTTGCACAGCCGTATACTTCTGCACCCCATTCACCGTCACCGCATGTAAGATACAGTGCCACTCCTGCCGCAAGTTCTGACTTACCCATCTTCTTCGGTATTTCAACATATGCTGTGTTGTATTGTCTGTATCCGTTCTCCTTTACCGTACCGAACACATCATTTATTATTTTATCCTGCCACGGCAGCAATTCAAAAGGCACACCCCGCCATTTGCCTTTTGTATGTTTAAGTGCATTTATAAATGTAACTGCACGTTTTGCTTTATTTTCGTCATACATTACTTTTTCTCTCCGCCCAATGAAAGAAGCTGTTCCATTGCATCATCACTGCTGTCATTGCCTCTGTCTGTTACAATTCTTGACCTTGACGCAGGAGTAAGACCGAACTGTTCACAGAACTTGCTCATCTGTTTCATATACTGCTGAGCAATAGATACCTGCGGCACTTGCTGCCAATATCCGCTCGGAGTTTTGACAATAGCACCGTGTCTTGATATAAATTCTTCTGCTTCTTTCCAACGTGCATAAGCTTGGCAATATCCCGCAAAAGCCGCCATATCAACTTCTGTTAGAATACCGAGCTGTTCCATCTGTTTCGCAAGACGTCTCCATTCCTTTTTCGCATCATCTTCAAGCCATTTCGGACAAGACGGTGCACGAGCCGCAGGTTTCGGCTCATTTGCGTTTAACTGTCTCTTGCCTGGATTACCCTCAAGCTGTTTTACTGCCGTTGGTTTCGGCTTTCTGCCCCTCTGTGCCAAGCGTATCACCTCCATTCGTATAAATTTCTTGTCATTAAAAATTTTCATACAAAAAACCGCCATTTAAGGCGGTTTAAAAATTGTATTTTCTTATTTTTCTGTAATCATAATCTCATATTCATAGCTGTTTAGTTCAAAAAGGTCAACTACTTTCCATAAATCATATTGGTCAGGAATATCTTTAACTGTTCCGCAGAAATAAACGTCTGTACGTTTTTCATTAACCAATTTTATTGTTGCGTTTCGGTTGATAAGGCTGTAAAGTTTCTTTAATTTTAGCATTTTGTTTTCCTCCGTTTTCTCGGTCTGTTTATCTTTTTGTTGTACACATATTACCGTTATGTGAGGACTTTATCAATACCATTACTATACAAAAAGTACAGCCTTTATTTGTGTATATACTACCCTCGTATTCCCTTAAAGTTATAGTTTCCCTTGCGAATTTCTGCAATGTCGGCGTCTTGTGACTTTTTGTATTCCGAATCGGTACATTCTTTTTTCTTGCAGTCCATACAGATACATTCGCTATTAAACATACTTTGAATTCGACCGTTTTTTAAAGACTTTCCGCATCGGTCACAGTTTTTCTGTGTAAAAAAATTATCCATCTCAATTCACCTCCGCCATACAGCGTTCAAATGCCGTCTTTAATTCCTCCACGGGCATACCGTTAGATTTATACCCGAGTTCTATTCCTCCGTAATAATACTCTGTCGGTGTCTGCATCTTTTGACAGTATTTATCGTCCATAACATAGAACATCGCTTCAATCGTATCTTCGCCGTTATCAATTTCCACCGAAATATTCTGCTTGATATAAAAGCTCGGATAACCCTCATAATGGTCAAGTGTCTTTTCGCACTGTTCTGTAATAACCCAAAGCAGAACAGGCACTCGGTCTCCCTCGGATTTTTCAATGTTGGCAAAGCCTCCGCTCCTGAATGTGAGTCGATAGCCGTTTATGTACCCCACCTTGTACACTTCAGCATGCGGACATCTATATGCCATCTGTTCCAAATTAATGTTTGAGCCGTATGCTCCGTAGATTTTTGTTTTCATAATATTTCGTCCTTTCTGATCGGTTGATTTTTATAATACCGCTTCTACTGCCATAAGGACGGCTTAAACCGTCCGTTGGCTGTAACTGCTAAAGACTTATTTGTCTTTTTCTCTCATACTGCGGTGTATAATTTCAAGTATTTCATTCTGCTCCTCTTTGCCTACACCGATATTTTCAAGTGCCTCGTGTATTCCGCAGTCAGGACAAATCATTGTTTTGTTATCTGCTCTTGATAATGCAGGTCTGCCTGTGTATTCCTGTCCGCATTTAGGACATATGGCTGTTTTTATATCTTCATACTTCTTCATATCATTGTCTCCTTTTTGCTTTCGTCAATAGCGTGTAACAGACGTTTGGAATCAAATCCGAAGTTTCTGTATCCCCAAAGGCAAGTCATAACATAACTCATTGACGGAACACCGCTCGGTCTGTTTTCGTCCAATATATATGCAAATGCTGTACGTTCACGTTTTTTGCCCGTCTTAATTCCTGTCACCGTTACTTGAAATTCCTTTTTATAATAATATTTCGGATACCCCTCGTAGCGGTCAAGCGACCGTTCGTCCTCTGTTGTCAACTGCCACACGGCAACGGGAACTTCCGCACCTTGTTTCGGTTCAACTGTCAGATAAGAGCCCGTTTTGCTTTTCTTGAACATCAACTTGTAATTCTCTATAACCGCAGTTCCCATAAGCCGTGCCGACGGACAGCGATACCGCATTTGCGGTGTATAAAGGTTACTGCCGTAAGCTAAGTAATACCGTTTCATTCTTATCATATCCTTTCCGAAGGAAACACCCTTCTACCACCTTAAGACCGCCAAATGCAGTCGCAGTTTTAAGGTTATAGGAGGCTGTTTTCTTCGGTTATGCCATTCTGCCGTTTCTGAATGATGCATCTCCGTCAAGATGTTTTGTAAGAATTTCTCTCGCCGTTGCAAATTCTTCACCGATAAATCCAAGTCTTAAAAGCCATGTTCTCATTGCGTATTTAGGATTTTCAGTCTGCTGTGGTTTCGGACTTGCTGACTTTAGTGTTTTTGCCATCTGACTGAGTGCAAGGCAAAGCTGAATGTAGCTTTTTAACTGTCCTGCGTGTAAGCCGTTTTGTTTTCCGTTGGACGGTGCATCGAATTGAAAAAGTCTGAATTCAACCGTTCCTTTTGTAAAAGTTGCGTGTAGGTTCAGCATATGGTATCTGCTGTCGTTGTAATGCTGTGTTCTGCCGTAGTTTGCACCGTTTGATGTGTACCAAATATCCGCTAATTCCGACATTGTTCTTGGCTTTCTTCTGTTAAGGTTATCAAGAAATTTCGGACTTACCATTCTGCAGTAATTGTTTATTCTGCTCTGTGAAATATTTAATGCACTTGCTATGAGGCTTTCGTGGCTTGCCATTATGTTTGCAAGATTTCTGAGTGTCTGTGCTGTGTGTCCGTTTGCACCGATATGAATATGTACGCCGCATCCTCGTGTTGCATCGCTTTTGGCTTTTGCTTTTCTAAGTCTTCTTATAAGTTCCTGCAAAAGCGGAATATCTTCGTATTTAAGAATCGGCGTTACCAATTCGCATTTCTCACTGTCAACCCCTGCAATGCTTACATCTCTTTGGAACTTCCACTCTCTGCCCTCCGTGTCCCAAGCTGACCAAGTGTAATAACCGTTTCTGTCTGCTGTATATTTGTATCTGCCTGTTCCGAAATAGTCTGCGGCTATTCTCGCAGCATTTTCTCTTGTGATGTTGTTCATTTCAACCTCAACACCGATGGTCTGTCTTTTCATTTCCTCAATCTGAATTCTTGTTTTCTCGTTCATTGTATTTCCTCCGTTTTTTAAGGCTTTCTGCCCTTTTGTTGTAACACATATTACCGTCATACGGAGATTATATCAATACGATTAGTACACAATAATATACACTATAATTTGTGTACATTACGGCTGTATATTGAGTTCATGTTTATTTTTTTCTTACTTACATCGCTCCGGTCTGCCGTAGCGAAATGCGCCGTCACCGCTGAGATTTCTCATCAGTTCTTTACGGAGCGGTTTATATTCAATACCTGATAAACCGATACGGTTTAAGAATGTACGCATTGCAAATTTTTCGTTGTCAACCGGCTTATCCTTTGTATTCACTCTTACAGCTTTTTCTGCCATTTGGTAAAGGGCTTTGAAAAGCGATATATACAGTCCGAGTTTTTCATTAGGAATCACGCTGTCAAACCAGTCAAACCATATTTCATCCTTGTTCCATTCAATTTTCAGTTCCTTATCCGTACCGACTGCTTTTTGAAACAATGTCATTTTACCCGTAATAATCGCTTTGAGATTTGCAATGATTTTATCGTTACAAGGTTTATCGGATAATTTTGAAATCGGCAGTCCGATTGAACAGCCTATTGTTTCACTTTCAAAATCTTTATTTGTGTCTGCAATATCAACATTTTCATCATTCTCGGTTTCATATCCGCACTCATACAGCTTTTCAAGTAAATGCTCAACTTTATCATTGTCGGTGTCGTTTGAAATTTTAAGTGTTCCGTCACTCGTAACTGTACAGTCGTCGCCAATTTGATAAGCAAACGACGGTGCTCCAAGATATTTAGACTTTTTTTCAATTATATTGCTAACTGCTTTTACGAGAGCCTTTCTTTCCGTTCCTGTCAGATTATATTTAATCTCCATTACGGCAATCCTCCTTTATTTTTTTGTTAAGCACATATTACCGTCATGCAGAAAATATATCAAGGTGTATAGTACACAATATTACATTACAGAATTTGTGAGTTCAGCATAGTGAGCAATTCCGTTCAATACATAGAACACGCACGGAAGTGCAACACCATTTCCCCACATCGTATATTCCGCACTGTCGGAATGAGGATTTTTAAGCCACTTTATAATCTGATTTCTTGTTTTCGGTTTTGTACTTTTACAAAGTGCTTTTCTGCGATTTTCAAAAATATCCGACCATTTCTGAATTTCTTCTTCCGTAGGATTTTCTGTTTTCAAACCGTCACACCACCATACAGGGAACCCTTGCAGCAGAGCACATTCTTTAGGTGTCAGACGTCTTACTATATATTCCGTACCGTTTGTATCATTTACAAGCGGAGGGTCTTTGTAATCGCTTGCAACAAGTGTATTTGCACATTCTTTTTCGGCACTTGTAAAGAATGATGCCTTGCTTGCCGAATATGCAGGTTCAGCTACCGCTCCCGGACCTTTTGCCACCATTGTCGGCTGTTTCTCTTTTTCTATTGCAAAATCATATAACGCATTTTGTCCTTGATTAAATGCAGCACGGTCAATTCCGTATGCAACCGCATGCCGGTCAACTGTATTTAATGTAAATGATGTATCCTGATTAAATCCGCTGCCATTCGACCCGTTTTTCTCCTTACGTCCAATTATTGAGCCCTGTAATGCAACAACAGCCATTCCTCCTTGATTAGATGACGGATTTACACCTCCGCAGTCAATGGTACGAGAAGTATCTGCCGCATATATTCCGCTGTTCGGGTTGTCAGACTTCATCGAATTGCTGTCGTTTGAACATATCCCGTACACTTTCGGTTCAAATAAGGTCTGGTCATTATTACAGCTTAATGTTGCTGATTTATTTTCTTGTATCAATGCACCTTTACCGCCGCCGTCACATCCGCATCTGATTTTTAAAGTTTTCGGTGTATGCACAACAAACGGCTGATTATTACCGCCCGTTCCGAAAGTTGCAAGCACTGTCTGCGATACTTCCAACGGACCTATATATCTTGTATCTTGAGAGTGATTTTCAAACATTACACACGTCGGATGATGTGCCTGAGCTCTCAAAGTAGTTGTTTTGTCTTGCGTCACATCTATACGTTCTCCGCCTTGATCGTTTAAACATATTGTGCCTGTTTCTCCAATGCCCGTTTCAGCAGTTCCGGCAGTTCCTTGCCGCGAACAGATGCTCTTCTTAAAATTCCCGAACACGCTCTCTGACTCAAATAATACTTTTCCGGCACATTCTCCTGCAAAATCTGCGACAAGAAAGATTCTTCTGCGTCTTTGAGGGACTCCGAAGTATTGCGCATCGAGTATTCGATAGGCAACGGAATAATCATTTCCCACAATTTCTCCGGCTGTTGTCCATTTCTTTTCAGGCATAGGAATATGTACGGTTTCATCTTTGATTTTGCAGATTTCTTCAAGGACTGTCCTAAAATCCTGTCCTTTTGAGCTTGACATTGCTCCCGGCACATTCTCCCACACAATCCATCTCGGATATTCTCCATTTGTATTCTCCCTCATTTCCTTTATAACCCGAATCGCCTCAAAAAACATTGATGATTTTTCACCGTTTAACCCTTCACGTTTTCCCGCCAAAGACAAGTTTTGACAAGGGCTCCCGAATGTAATTATATCAACAGGCTCAATCTTTCCGCCGTTCATTTTTGAAATATCCCCGTAGTGTTTCATATGCGGAATACGCTTGGTAGTAACCCGAATAGGAAATGGTTCGATTTCACTCGCCCATATAGGCGTAATTCCAGCCATCATTCCGGCAAGAGAAAAACCCCCGCTGCCGTCAAATAACGAGCCAAGTGTTAAATTACTCATTCGTCAATACCTCACTGTACGGAATTTTTTCACCGTTACGCAATAAAAAAACGTCATCTGAATTTTCTTTAAAATCCACATAACGTCTTACAATTACATCTACAAACTTCTCATCAATCTCAATCGCATAACATATACGGTCAGTCTGTTCGCACGCAATCAATGTACTTCCGCTGCCGCCGAACGGTTCAAGAATAACTGAATTGACTACACTTGAATTTTGTATCGGATATGCCACAAGCGGTATTGGTTTTGTTGTCGGATGAAGTTCCGATTTCTTCGGCTTGTCAAAATTCCATACCGTTCTTTGTTTTCTGTCAGAATACCACTTATGTCCGGCTGTAGGTTTCCATCCGACAAGTATAGGCTCATGACAATACTGATAATCACATCTGCCGAGCACGGGTGTATTTTTCACCCATATACACGTTTGATGACAGAAAAATCCGGCATCACGAAATGCCGTTCTGAAATTTATACTTTCCTTATCAGCATGAAAAACATAAATACTTGCACCATCCGCACAAACATCATACATACACTTAAAAGCTGAAAACAGAAATTCATAAAACTTTCCGTCCTCCATGCTGTCATTTTGAATAGTACCTGCCGTACCCTCGTATGCAACATTATACGGCGGGTCTGTTACAACAAGATTTGCTTTTTTGCCATTCATCAAGTTTTCATACGTTTCCGCTTTTGTACTGTCACCGCATATTAATCTGTGTTTTCCCAAAAGCCATATATCACCTTGTTCAGACACCGGATTTTCCGGAGGTGTCAAATCTGCATCATCTTCTTTAACTTCACCCTCTTGTGATTTTGCGAGAAGTTCATTAAGTGCTTCTTCCGTAAATGCAGACATCTCAAGTTCAATGTCACCGCTGTCCTTTATATCTTGTAAAATATCAGCAGACATTTTCATATCAAGTTCTGAAAATTCCTGTATTTTATTATCTGCCATAAGGTCGGCATATTCCGAAGCTTCACTTTCATAGTCCTGAAAATCCACAGGCACTTGCTTTGCTCCGATTTCTTTTGCAGCAAGAAGTCTTCCGTGACCTTTTACCACAAATCCGGAACGGTTTGACACTACAATCGGATGTCTCCAGCCTTGACGTTTTATGATTTTAGCCAATGCGGTTATCTGTTCTTTAGGGTGCTTGTTCGGATTTCTCGGATTGCCCACCAAGCTGTCCGTATCGACAATTTTATCGTGAGCACAATACACAGCAACTCCGTCTGCTGTTGCTTTCGGTTCTATATGTTCAATCATACTTTTCCTCCGTTATGTAGATTCCAATATTGTTTTCTGCATTTGTCCGAGCAAAAAACTTTTCTTTTTTTGCCTGCTGTATGCTTAAGCCGTTTTCCGCAGTTCCGGCAGATAAGTCCAAGCTGTACAGATACATCATTGTTCATTGCTACCACTGGTCCTATGCCTACAAGTCCGTTTCGTTTGCAATATGATTTAACCGTACTCAGCGGCAGAACAAGTGTACTTGCGATATGCTTATATCCGTTACCGTCAAGCCGCATTCTGCGAATTTTAATTTTCTGTTCTTCGGTCATAAACTGTTCTCCTCTGTCAGTAAAATTCAATAAACCATAGCCGATTAATTGAAATCTTCATAATGTTGTAATATAATATTTATGAGTCATCTATTAAGCTCCTCTATGACTCACCAGACCAAGTGTGGTTCAGAGCAAACGAAAAGAATCGCATTTTAGGAGGAGGAATGCTTATGAAGATTTTACTGTTTTTATATTATTTTATTGTCAGTGTTCAATTTACTTTTGTAATACCAAATAGCTTCATTGAATTTTCGTTTGCAGCCCTGATAATAATCGGTTCACATTTTTGTGAACCTTTTTTTATATTAAAAAGCAATAAAAAATGCACACTTGAGGACGATTTCAAGTATGCACTAATGCAAGTGTCTATTGAGTTATGCGATAATTTTAATGTGACCGTTTTTAGTCCCCCTTGCTTAATTTTGCGAAAATTTGCGTAAATGGGGACAACGGTCTACGCTCACCCATTTTTTTAAGATTATATAACCCCTTGGGGAGAGTGTACCCATAAAATGCCCGATTATTTGTTCATTCGGGATTGTAAACCTTTAACCGATTATATATTTTTTATTTGCTTCGCTGACTATGAGATTTTTATTATAATTGCATATAATATTTATATATTAAACTGCTGATTGCGTTTTATTAGCTTGATATTAGCAGTCTAATATGTTATAATAATACTACAATCAACGGAAGGAGTGATTTTACATGGCTAACATATCAAATGTAAGTTTTCGCATTGACAGCGACTTGAAAGCTCAAGCCGATACACTGTTTTCTCAGCTTGGTATGAATATGACCACAGCGTTTAACATTTTTCTGCGTCAGTCAGTACGCGAAGGACGTATTCCGTTCGACATAACTATAAACACACCCAACTCAGAAACAGTGGCGGCAATGCTTGAAACCGAGCGTATGCTGCGCGATCCCAATTTAAAGGCATATGATGTTGAAGACGCTCTAAAGGAGTTGAAGTCATGAATCTAAAAGTCATCTGGACTTCCAGATTTAAAAAAGACTACAAACTCGCAATCAAGCGCAACCTAAACATTGAGCTTCTTGACGATGTAATTCGTATGCTTGCCGCAGGACAGACATTGCCGGAAGAATACAATGACCATCAGTTAACAGGCAATCTCAAGGATTACCGTGAATGTCATATTCAACCAGATTGGCTGTTGATGTATCGCATTGAAAAAAACATTCTTGTTCTTACACTGCAAAGAACAGGAACACACAGCGATTTGTTCGACAAATAAATATCGGGACGATTTCAGTAACTGTATGTAGGTTTACTGTCAAACCGTCCCGTTTTTTTATCATGACAGCTCTTACAAAGGCTCTGCCAGTTGCTTTTATCCCAAAACAATTTATTATCACCTCTGTGCGGTTTGATATGGTCAACCACCGTAGCTTGAACGTATTTCCCGTTCCTCTTACAAATCTCGCACAGAGGATGTTCTCTAAGATATGCCTTGCTTGATGTTCTCCATTTACTTCCGTATCCACGCTTTGTGGCTGAGCGAGTAACTTCAGGGTGACATGATATATGTTCCTCACAATATCTTCCGTCAGTTAAATTTGCACAGCCCGGATGTCTGCATGGTTTCTTTGGTCTGTATGGCATATTCTTTCCTCCAACGAAAAAAGGACGCTCCGTATAGGAAACATCCTTCTTTGTATAACTTTTCACTTTCAAGTCTTAAATATTTATTTCTAATCTTCCCTGCAATACCGTATTATCGGAATAATATCAAGTGTATCGGAATAATACAACCTCAATTATTGGAACAATACACAAAGCCGACTGTTACATATCATCTCTCTGTTTATTCTTCTCTCGCGATTATAGCATAACACACTTTTTTACGATGTTCAAGAGTGAACTGAAGTGAACTTGCGTGAACTATAGTGTCCAATTTTCTTTTTATATGATTTTATCAAGTTCAGCCAAAGCTTTCAAGTGCATTTTATGAATATACCGTATTGTAAAATTAAGTTCCAACGCAATATATCTCCACGTTTTACGGTCGGCATATCTAAGCCACAAAATCCGTTTATATCTTTCATCTGCGATTTTATCAAGCTTTTCCCATACTTCTGCTTTAAAATCGACAAGTTCATCAATATCTCTGTCAATATCACGGTCAATATCGATTATCTTTGTCATTATATTTTCAAGCGGATTTTTATTCCGTGTATGCTGAACTGTTTCTCCGCTGTAATTCGGAGTGGTATTCATTGCAACATCACGAAGTGTCATAAGACGCTGTTGTTTTCTGTTTATCGCATTATCCATTGTTATAAGCTGACTTAAATATTCCTTTGCCGTCATTTGTATATTCCCTCCATCCTTGCTTTTATAGCCTCCATCAAAGAAGCCTGTCCTATATCTTTATTCTTTAAGGCTGTCATCACCTTTTCATCAACCGTGCCTTTGGTAATGATGTGATGAATCACCACTGTGTTTTTCTGTCCCTGTCTGTAAAGCCTTGCGTTTGCCTGTTGGTACAGTTCCAAACTCCAAGTCAGTCCAAACCATATAATCGTGCTACCTCCGCTTTGCAGATTAAGACCGTGACCGCAGCTTGCCGGATGCGCTATGGCAAGCTGTATCTTTCCTGCATTCCATTCCGATATATCCTTATCGTCCTTTATCTCACGGACATCGAACCGCTCTGAAATCCTATCCCTGTCGTGCTTGTAGCTGTAATACACAAGCACAGACTTTCCGTTTGCCGCTTCGATTAAGCCCTCTAAAGCGTCAAGCTTACGGCTATGTATCTTCTTGACCTTTCCGTTCTCATCATAGACCGCACCGTTGGCAAGCTGAAGGAGCTTGTTGCTAAGACTCGCCGCATTTACCGCGTCAATATCGCCATCGGCAAACGGCAATAGCATCTCCTTTTCAAGCCGTTTATACATTGCCGTTTCCTTATCGCTCATACCGACTTCAACAATATTATCAACCCTCTCCGGCATTTCAAGATAGTCCGCTGCTTTCATCGAAACACAGATGTCGGATATTTTCCCGTATATCCTCTCCTCTGCATCAGGCAATGGCTTATATGAATACACGATTGCGCCGTTACGCTTATCCGGCTTAAAATACTCATCACGATACCGAGTTATATATCTTCCAAGCCTCTCTCCCATATCAAGCAGGTTTATCTCCGCCCATAAATCCATTAACCCGTTAGGCGCAGGTGTTCCCGTTAACCCGACAATCCTGTCAAACTTCGGTCGTACCTTCCTTAATGCTCTGAACCTCTTACTCCGATGCGACTTAAAACTCGAAAGCTCATCAACGACTACCATATCAAAATCAAACGGATAATTCTTTACAAGCCATTCCACATTCTCGCGGTTGATGATATATATGTCCGCATCTGATTGCAGGGCTTTTTCTCTTTCAGACACACTGCCGACAGCGATTGAGCATCTGAGATATTTTAGCTGTTCCCATTTATCGCATTCCTGTTTCCATACGGTCAAGCCGACTCTTAAAGGTGCTATTATAAGCACCTTTGAAATCTCAAAGTAGTCATATATCAAATCACTGACAGCGGTAAGCGTGGTTATTGTTTTCCCAAGACCGCATTCGAGCATCAATGCTGAAATCGGTTTATTTATTATAAAGTCAACACCGTAATTCTGAAACTCATGCAAATCATCTCTGTTCAATTTCATCAAGCACCCCTCCGATTTGCTCTATGCCGTCAATGCAATACACCAAAAACCCTAATGCTTCTAATTGCCTTTTTCGCTTTATTTGCAGACTTCTCATTTTCCGTCCCGTTGCTTTCAGTTCCGCAAACGCTGCCTTTCCCTCCGGCAACAATAACAGCCTGTCCGGAACGCCGTTGAAATTCGGCGATACAAACTTCAAAGCCAGTCCGCCCCTCATCTTTACTGCATTTTTGAGCCTTTTCTCTATTTCACTTTCACGCATTTTCCCTCCATATTTTCAGCCGTTGTTGCCATTTACTCAAAAAAGCCCTCGCGCGCGTATATATATGTGTGTGCAAATATTTATATATAATATATAATCTATATAGACTTTTTAAGAAACACAGCAACAAACAATGTCAGTAACCTTGCTTTTATGCCGTTTTCCGATGTTGCCGCACCGCCGTTTTTATCGGCAATTCACGGAAACATCGGAAACATAAAAGCATATAACTCTACCCTATATCCTCTCATAGCCCGCGACAATTCCGTACATACCGAACCTCGACTTCTTGCCTGACTTCTGCCAGCCTTCCATCTTCGCCATAATTGCCGAGATAGCGTTTGCGTCAAGCCTTTTCAAGTCCGCTTTCGCTTTACCGAAACACTCGCACCATATCTCCATATTGCAGACCTTCGTGCGTTTTACAGTACCCTTAACCGATACCTCTCCGAACTCACTGCCGTTAAGGAAATTCCTTCTCTCGTATAAAGACATTTCATTCCAATTATCCGGCAGCAATGTTTCAAGATACTCGCGCACCATCCCCTCGCGCTCGTCCGTTTCCAAAGCCTCGCGCTGAAGGTTCTTCGCATATTGCTCCATTTCCGCGTCAAGAATAAGCGGTTCTTTGTTCCTGTAATACACAAGCGCCTCCGCCCAAATCTGGTCTATTTCATTTTGCGCGAGCTGCCACGGCTTTTTCTCCGAGTCCCCCGATACCTTAACAGGGAAAAAACGGCGGTTGCCCGTAGTATCTCTGAGGTATCCGTGTTCCGCATTCGTTGTGCCTATGAAAATACACTGTCTTAAATGCGGCGTCGCTCTGCGACCGAAAGATGCACGAAATACATCGTTCTGCCGCGAGATAAACCCTCTTAAGGTCTCGATTTCGGTCTTTTTCAGTCCGGCAAGCTCGCCTATCTCTAAAATCCAAAAGCCTTGTAGTTTCTCCGCCGCCGTCTTATCCTTTGTGTCGGATAATAAAAGCGAATCGTTAAACCACTCACCGCACAGCTTTGATATAATCGTTGACTTTCCTATCCCCTGCGGTCCCGACAGAACAAGCATCGTATCAAACTTAATGCCCGGTACTATAACGCGGGCTATCGCACCGCATAAGGTTTTACGGATTACGGCGCGTGTGTACGGATTATCCTCCGCGCCGAGGTAATCGGTAAGCAAGGTATCAACCCTTTCTGTCTTATCCCATTCCGGCAAACCGTCAAGATACTGACGGATAGGATGGAACGAGCGGTCATCGACTACCTTTGCCAATGCTACGTCATAGTTCACCCTTGTGAATTTACCGTAATGGTAGGTTAAGTATGTTAAAAGCTGCGCGTCATCCGCATCGCGCCAATATTTAGACGGATGCTGCCACGGCACATTTCCCTTTATCTCTATACAGTCAGACAGTTCGTTGAAAACGATACCTTTAAGTTTCGGGTCGTTCTGCAATATAATCGTGAGGTTTTGTATAGTGTTCTCTATATCTCCTCTCTTGTTCATAGACAGCCTGTGCCGCCACATCACATCGTCATCATCCGAGATAGCCGAAAACTCCTCCTGCGCCGCCGTTTCCTTATCGGTGAGCGTCTGTGCCTTGACATTGTCATCGTTCATCGCAAAGTCCATCATTGCTTTGAAAGACGGCGATTTCTCGCTGTCTGTTTCGTCCTTGTCTAAGTATGAAAACTTATGTATCCGCACAAGGTCAAAGCTATTGCACAGCTTACCGCAAGCCGGATCGGTCGCGTGATGGCTGTATGCGAATTTATCGTTATAGACTATAACCCCTGCGATTGAGTCTGCCGGGATATAGTCATAACGTCCGCTTAAGCTGCTCGGCGTATATACATCCGACAAAAATGTGCTTATTGCCTGCTGTATCGGATACGCGCGGCAGAACGCGCCGACTATGCCGTCCTTTATCAGCGGGTCGGCTTGCTTTTTCAATGCATGGGATACTATCTTTTTCTGTCTTGACGATACGGGATATTCCGATGTATCGTGCCAATCCTTATATCTTGCAAGCACAGCATCCGCGTCCACAGGATTTCCATCCCGATGCTTGAACACAAACTCACCGTCAGCGGATGTTGACGCCCAATACATAAGGCGATGCGGCTGATAGGTCGTATCGTCAAACTGCTCTATTCCGATGTCGGCAGCGATGCGCCTTGCAATGGCTGTGTATTCGTCCGCCGTAACAGGACGGGACAGAGGGATTATAAGCCTGAGTCTCGGCCGTTCAGGTGTATGCTTATGCGTTGAGTATATAAGACAGCGGAAGTCAAAAAACAACTCTATCTGCTCCCAAAAATCATCATCTGCGTAATCTGCATCAAGTGTGAGCATACAGCGGTTTACAACGGTGTCCTTCTTTCGGATACCATTTCTTAACTCGCTGCCGACAAAACCGCCCACGTCCTTTATATTATCCTGCTGACCTTTCGGGAGTTTACGGTATTCCTGCACCGTTTCAGCCGTTCTGATTGTTTCTGAACATCTGCTTACAAATTCATCCCATGAAAACTCCTTGATTTTCCACGCTCTTGAAGTCCTGCTGTTGCCTACGGATATTTTCATAGTTCCATCACCCCGCAGTTCTCGTCAAAATACTTTATCGGTATATTCCACTTTCTTGCCGCACGGATTTCTCGCTGCATTCCACTTGAAATATACTCGCCGAACACCCACATTTCCGTACATCGTTTTAGCATATGCAAGGCAAGCGTCAAGCCTTGTCTGCGTTCGGTTTTAATATTATCGTTGAGGAATTGCGTAAAATATATGTGAGGGCAAAACGGCAATTTGCCGCACTGCACTGCAAACAGCGAATACCTTCTTGCATTATCTGTGTTTTTCTCTATATTCCCGCGATAAGGAGATGCTATGTAAACCCACGGAATAAATCTCTCGCCGCGCTTTATAATCTTTTCATCCCTGCGGATTTGAAAGTATGCGCCGCTAAATGTCGGATTGGGATAATGCTCACTGTTTCTGTGCATTTACTCTCCTCCTGTGATACATCTCAATCAAATCCGTTCTTCCCTTTTTCATCAACGTGTATCGTGTCTGCTCACGCTCTGCCTCTGCTTTTGACTTATTCTTGTAAAACGGACAGTCCCTGCCGCCAAAGTCATTATTCATTAAACAGGTACAATAACCGTTAGTATTGGCAAAGCAGTCCTTATGCTCAGAACACGGTATTTTTATAACCATATCAATCTCCCCTCTCCTCATAAGCGCATAGCTTCTCGACTGCGACCTTCATCGGCTCAAAGCAGAAAATCTCGTGTATCAGCGTTTCCCTGTCATATTCGGGAAATGCCTCGTGATTTAAGACCGCATCGCCGTACTTCGTCCGTCTTGTAAGTCTTATCTCCGTTTCCTTCTTACGCTCTGCCGCACCGATTATTTCTAAAACACAGTATGCTGCCACAATAAAGAACGGCAGTATAAAATACTCGCCGCCGATTACGGCATCGCTGCGTATATGTATTGTATATATGACCGCTGCAAGCTCAGACAGTGCGCCGATTATGGCAGCGGTTAAAATTACTTTCTTTTTCATTGTCTAATCCTTTCTGTAATATTCACACTCATATCCATCGGCGCTCAAGGGAATACCGTCCGCCCAATCAGGATTTATGCTCATCAGCATACACATCTCATTAACCGAGCCTTTACCGTCCGGCGCTTCGGCTATTATTTCATCGTGGACATGGAAAACAATATCATATCCGGCGTTTGCGACATTCATCATTGCCGATGCAAGCAAATCTCTCGCAATTCCCTGAACGATATTTTCCACGAGCTTGCCGCCGAAAGTCTCCAGCCGTTCCCACTTCTTTGACGCGCCGACGCCCATATACGTTATACTGTCGCCGCCGAACCTGTTTGTGCCAATACGCGGCTTTATATACGACAGACTGCGTCCGCTCGGCAGGCGTATAAATAATATCCCTCGCTCGTACATAAACACAAGCTTACCGAGTGTAACGATTGTTTTTTCCTTAATTGCCTTCATTGCGGCATTTCCGACCTCTGTCCACAGCTTAACGATATGCGGATTGGCATTTCGCCAATCGTTGATTAAGCCTTGCAGTTCCTCCTCCGGCACTCCCATCTCAACCGCGCCCATATTCTTCAACGCGCCGACTGAGCCGCCGTAACCACAGGCAAGCTCGGATATTTTACCCTTTTGCCGAAGATGCCCGTTTACTCCGTGTTTCTCGACCGGAACACGGAACATCTGACTTGCAGAAGCGCAGTAAATATCGCCGCCGTTCCTGAATGTGTCAAGCCTCCACTGCTCACCCGCAAGCCACGATAACACACGCGCCTCAATAGCTGAAAAGTCTGCAACTATAAACCTGTGGTTTGGTTTTGGAATAAGGACGGTGCGGATAAGCTCTGACAGGACATTCGGAACATTACCGAATGTCATATCAAGAAGCTCAAAATCTCCGCTTTTTACAATATTCCTTGCAAGCGTCAAGTCAGGCAGATGGTTCTGAGGCAGATTCTGTGGCTGAAGAATATTGCCGGACCACCGTCCGGTTCTTGAAGCACCGCAGAAACGCATCATTCCGCGCACACGGCCGTCTTTGCAGACCGAACGCATAACAGCCTCATATTTCTTAACAAAGGTTTTCGACATCAACAGCCGCAAATGCAGCATTTCCTGTATATCTCCGTCCGTTTCATCCGCAAGCGCCGCCACGGCCTTTTTTGAAAGGCTTTCAATCTCCACACCGTTCTCTGTAAGCCATGCCTTAAGCTGTGCTACGGAGTTTGGATTTTCAAGACCTGTCAATGTATATGCCTGTTCCGTAGCAACTGCGGTCTGTATGGATTTAAGCTTTACCGCCTGCCGCGCCAATTCCAAGTCCACAAGCACACCGCGGTCGTTTATTCTCTGATCGAGGACATATAACCGATGCTCTGACTCGCTGATGAGATACATCTCAAGCTTTTTTGCAATCTGCCGCTCTACATCAACGTCGCGCTTACAGTATTCCTTAAACAGCGCCCACTTGTCCGGTGCATCCCACGGCATATTCCTTGTTCTGCCTCCGTTTGATTTTGTCGGCTTACAGGGAACGCAGAAGTATTTGATTAACTCCTTACCCTCTGTCATCTTCTGCCGTTCCAAGCCAAGAGCCGCGCCGACATCTGCAAGCGATGACGGCAGCGACAGTTCCGCAGCCTGTACCGCTGTACAGTACCAAGACGAAGAGTCAAGCAGGATGCCGAGATGCTTTGACAGACACACCCGCTCAAACTGAGCATTGAACGCAGTCTTTATAACCGTATCGGATTTGATTGCTTCGGCTATTTCCTCCGGCAGTTCTTCACCGCTTACAAGGTCAACAATATGTATTTCCCCGTCATCTACAGAATAGGCAAACAGGAGTATTTCAAAAGCAGGAGAATCGGCATATTTATACACCCCGCACTTGATAAGGTCTATGTCAGAAAATGTTTCAATGTCTATGCTTAATTTTTTCACACTTCTCACCTTTTACCAATAAATTTTAGGTTGACTTTATCCTAAAATTAGAGTATAATATTTATAGAATATAATTGGAGGTATGCAATATGAATGTTAATACAAACACAATGGTTTCTATTTCGGAAGCCAACCAGAATTTTTCTAAAGTTGCAAGACTTGTCGACCAGTACGGCTCTGCTGTAATTCTTAAAAACAACTCGCCGCGTTACTTGATTTTAGAATTCAATCAAGCCGATGAGCAATTAGCTGCGCCAACTGATGATGTATTAGCCGTATCCAAGAAAATAATCGCTCGTAATAAAGCGGTATATGAGGAGCTTGCAAAATGAAAATTCTTACTAAAGAACAGATTTTACTGCTCCACTCACAGCTTATAGAGAATTTCGGCGGTTCATCCGATATACGTGATGAAGCGCTTCTTGACTCGGCTATCAACACACCATTCCAAACATACGATGGAGAAGAACTATATCCTACTTTACTGGATAAAGCCTCACGACTATGCTTTGGCCTTGTAAAAAATCATCCGTTTGTCGATGGCAATAAACGTATCGGAACTCACGCAATGCTTGTATTTCTTGCGATAAACGGCATTGATTTGGAATACAGTGACATCGAGCTGATTGAACTTATTTTATCGGTTGCGTCAGGAACTCAGTCCGACTCTGATATTCTTCGATGGCTTCAGCAGCATATTATTTAAGAACATCTTGCAAGGTGTTCTTTTTTTGCATACACATCCGTTTACTCTTAACTCAGGAAATCGTCATCCTCATCCTCATACGCTTCAAAATCGTCCTCTGCTCTTGTGCGTCCGCCGAGCGGCTCACCGTCGCGTATCTTTTGTACTGAGTTTACCGATGCTGCAATTCCACGATTTCCGTTCACATTATACGCATAAACAGAAATTGAAGCTCGTCCATAACATCCTGAATAAAACTCGTTTCTGTCTAAAATCGGTTTTACCTTTCTATCGACAATCTGAGGCTGTTCTTTTGAATTGCAGTTTATGAAGTAGCTGTCGGCATACGCCTCATCATCCGGTCTCTCAATATCTCCGTCACGGAGCGGAAGCTTTAAGTTCGCCGGAATCTTACCTCCAAATTTTGCAATTCCATCTTTTTTGCCGTTTCAATTGCTTCCTTTATAGCCTTTATTGTTTCTGTATCCTTTTTAGGAATAATCAGTGAAACGCTGTACTTAGGTTCACTTCCGTTTATCGCTTGCGGTTCCCATAAATGCGTATATGAAAACCTTACTTCGTTTGTTACTACTTTCGCCATATTTAACTCTCCTTTTCTTTTTCACTGAAACTATCATCAAAGAATGCAAACTCTCCGAACAGTTTTTTTCGTGCTGTATTCGCAACCATAACTGCATCCGGCAAGTTTTTATAATATCCAAAATGAATAGCTTTTCCATCTTTCCGGACTATCACTCTATACTTGCCATCCTGTATATATACGTTTTTGTGTCCGCTGCTGCGATTGTTTTTAAAGGCCGCTGAATTTGCTGCATTTTCCTTATTTACGGCGTAACGCAAATTTCCTCTCCAGCAATCATACTTTTTACGGTTTACATGGTCAATTTGTATTCCCTCTGAAGCAGGCATTATATATCTGTGTAATTTAATATTTCTGCCGTTAATTTTAGTTAACACATAACCTTTAGTATCAATATGCCAATTATGTGATGTGACAAAATCCCAATCTTCAGAGCTAAACAGAAAAAGTTCACCTTTTACGGTTTTCCCTCACAATATGTACCATGATTTATATAATCATTTTTAATGCAATGTCCGCAGCTTTCCGTATGATGTGTTGTCAAATGATTTATGGGAACATTTGTAACATTTCCGCAGTCGCATTGACACTTCCATATTGACATTCCATTTTCTGTCTGATACACTCGTTCCTTTGCTGTCAAATATCCAAAACGCTGATTGGTTATATCTTTCAAATGTCCGCATCTCTTACAGGCTTTAACACTGCCGTTTCTTAAGGCAGTCCCATTGACAACACTTCGGTTACCGCAATCACATAAACAATTCCATTGCAAATGTCCATCTTTATCCCTGCCATTAAATCCTGTCACAGCTAAAGTTCCAAAGCGCATACCCGTCAAGTCATACTTCTTATTCATTGTTAAAATTGAGGGATTTCATCAAAATCCCCTAATGTATGTACTTCCTCACGCTTATCCGACTCCGGAACAAGCGTCAATTTCCCTTTTGGTTTGATGATGTATTCACCAAGCAGCTCTCGGAACTGCTTTTTACCCATCAGTTTTTCCATCTCTGTTATGCCGATAAGCGTATTTTTATATATCTGCGAAAGCGTATAACCGTTATCACGGCATACTTCCGCAATCTTATCCTCATCTGCGTACTGTCGCTTTGAACGCCCCTCGACAACCTTGAAACCGCGCCAGCGTTTGCCTTCGTTTATCGCCTTCGCCTGCGCGTATGCAAACACATCCTCTGCCCATTTGGAGATGTCGGAGGCAATCGTTAAAACACCTGCTATTTCATCATCTGTCAGTTCTGCAGGTTCCTTGAATTCGTGTTTTGCGGTTTCAAGCATAACTTCTGTTCTCTTTCGGCAGGTGGCTCGGAGTTTACAGAACCTGCAATGATGTCCGGCTTTAAACTCGCCCTCGCCTTTCGCTGCAAGCTGCGCGATTGGTCTTAGTGTGTTTTCCACCCAAGAAATCAGCTCATCAACAGACAGCTCCCACTCGGAAATACTGTTAAGTCTCGGCTGAACAATCGCCATCTTAACCGTTTTTATATCATACAGATAACCATAGAGATTTAACGCACCCAAAGCATACAGCATCATCTGCGGATTATGCTCTGCCGATACAGCCACACCTTTGCCGTACTTGAAATCAATTACCTGTATAACATCATCAGCTACAATGACAAGGTCGCCTGTGCCAAAGCCGTCCTCGACATAGTTTGAAAAGTCAAGTCTCTGTTCTACCATAACCACTGCATCGGGACACGACTTTCTGATTGTTTCAATTTTATCCGTAACATAATACGCATAGCTGTCTGTGTATCGGTCAATCTCCTCTGCGTTAAAGTTTCCGGTAGAAGGCAATGGAATGTCCCGTTCTCCTAAATACCACCTGACCTTATACTCAGCGACCTCGTGAGCGACAGAGCCTTCCTCTGCATACACAGTTGTTTCATCGGGCAGTTCCTTCTCAAGCATAGCCGAAGGCGGACACGCAAGCCAGCGATGCGCCGATGACGCGGATAAAACCGCGTGTTTACGTTCAGTAGATTTTGCGCTTTGCGCAAAACTCGCACCTTCGGTGCGCCCGCCCTTCTTGGCGGTACATAATGGCGGCATTTACTCCACCTCCATCTGCTGCAAATCAGCATAGAATGCGTCAAGGTCAGACACAGCTACGGCTGTAATATTCTTTACACCGTATTTTTCAATAAGCTGCTTGATTTCCTCACGCTTTTTCTCACGGGACAGCTTAACCGCAAGTTCTCGGAGCTGTTCGTGCGTCACAGAGGGCGTGTCTGCCCCTTTCTGCGCCGATACTTTCTCTTTTGGTATACTATCCCCATCGGACATAGCATTCGCCATAATTTCCAAGCTGTCGGCAAGTGAGCGCATACCGTTTACAACGTCAAGTAAAAGTTTTATCCTGCTCATCCTACACCCGCCTCCTTGTTTACCTCGTGTATGGAAAGCTCCTCCACACTGTCGCCGGGAACAAGAATTGTCATTTTACACGGCATACCGAATAAGAGACGAAGGAACTTCTCTCTTACCGAAACGCTGCGGAAGTTGACAATACTGTCTGCTCTCGGTTTCTTTGAAACACTGATTTTCAAAGTATGTTTCATCTTTATCGTCCTTTCCGAAAGGCTGATTTTTAATGCCCCTCACTATACGGACAGATAAAATAGAAAATATAAGGTTTTCATAAAAACTTTTTTAATTTTTTATAAACCGTTTTCAATTGCTGAGATATTGCTGGCTGACTTATCCCCATAATATCCGCATACTTACTTACGGAAATCCCCTCAAAGTATATATCTCTGATAAGAGCCTGCTGTTTGCTTGAAAGATGTGTGAGAGCCTCGTTTAATCTCTCCGCATCACCCAATCCTTCAAAAAGCGCTGATATTCCCTTGTCCTCTACTGCATAATAAGCACCCTCATATGTACGCGCCTCAAGCGAATAATGTCTGCGTTTTTCCTTTTTGTCATTATTCCGCTCCAGCCTGTCAAGCTCTGCAAGAACACTCGCCCACTCATCGGAAACTTCAAGTTCCACATCTCCGTCTACAAACTCATATTTGATTTTCATAAAAAGTGCCGCCTTTCTGCAAGAAAAACGGCACTCTAACAAGCCGAAAAAACTCGCATTTTTTTAATGCAAGCCATTCGGCTGTTCTATGTTTTTTGACAAAATCCCCCTTTCCATCCAAAGGGCAAAAAAACGCCCGGTAAACAGCGTTAAAAACTACTGTTTACCGAGCATTTCCCCATTAAATTTATTTTGCTTTTATGTTAAAGCTATTTTACAAGCTCCAAAAGCCACGGTGTAACCGGCTTTGCTATTGCGCGGGCGTTTAAGTATGCCATTTCAAGCGTCAGACAGGTATTGCCTAAATAATACCCATCCATCACCGTCAGCGTCATCGCAAGGTCGGGCTTGTCCATTTTTGTAAGATATATCGGAAGAAGGTATTGCACCCGTCCCATATACCCCTGTGCCGAAACAAGTCCCGGCTCCACCACAACTTTTCGTCTTGCAAGCTCTACCGCTGTTTCCAGCAGCAGAGGTAAGTTTTTAGCCTTGCGTATCTTGGCGGGAAGTCTGTCCAAGTTCTCTTCATCGCCCAAAATATGCTCAACATTTACTCTTATTGGCCATTCGGGATTGAAGTTCAGACCTTGCTGCGCCATCGGATATATCGGCCGTTCCGGCAAAGGCTCAATGTACTTGAGCCACGGCGACAATTCATCGCAGAAACCTCTGAAATACCACTCAAGCATAGAGTCCATCTTTTTGTTTCTGCCGAAAAAACCGTATATTCCTTTATATCTTGGCGTATAAAGTCCTGTATGAAAGCAAGCGCATTCATTTTCCACATGAAAATATTTTGACGCCTTCTCCTCTTCCGATTCCGAATTAAATTCAATAGCCTGTTTGCGAAAGATAGTATGTATATATCGTTCCAATATCGGTGTTTCATAATTCTTTGTTTCAACCGCAGGTTTCTTAAACTGCCATGCCTCCGGCAAAGCCATACATTTTAAATCATAAAGATGCCTGTACCATTCCGGTACATACGCAAAATCGAATAAATCAGTTTGTAACGTCATCATTGCATCACCCTGCACTTTGGTAGTGCCTCAAGATACCCTGCCTGTATCGCTGCTTTCAAATCCTCATCAATATATCGTCTCATATTTCCATCACCATCAACTTCCTCTACTGTGGACAACGCATTTATATAACTATCGTAATACGCTAAAACTTTCATTTGCGCATCATGGTCTCCGTGAACTGCGCGATACGCTGTTTCATAATCAAGTTTTTTCTCGTCCATTATGTATGTTTCCTTTCATAATAATCTCGTATAAAGTTAAAAGCTTTTCTTTTCCATTGGCTGATTGTCGTTTCAGAGACACTAAACAATTCTGCCACTTCTTTTCTTGATAACCCATACCAAAATTCAAGTATCAGCACTTCTTTCTGACACTCCTTAAGCTTAGTCATAGCTTGATATAGCCACTCGGTTGTAACAACACAACTATGTCCGTGTTCATCTGAGACAAAAAATTCTGATGGATACATATCCTCTTTTCCGTATGTCTCCATCACATATTGCATCACCTCCGCACCGCCGGTTTCATTATTTTTTTGTTTCTTTATTACAGCAGTCTTTTTTCTACTCATATTACGCATTACTGTCTTGCTGTAGCTATCAAAAATCGCCATATCTACATTATTATCGGATAAGGAAGTTGACACAAAGGCACCCCCTTCTCCGTATACAGTTTTGTGAATGAGTCCTTTACCTCCTCTGAAAGACTAAGACTCCGAATGCGCGGATATGTTAAGCAAATTACTACTTTTTATTGTTTTTGGGTACAAAAAATAAAGCGCATTACAAAACGGTTTTTAACCACTTCATAATGCGCACTATTACCATCATTTTATTGTTTTATGAATTCATATTAAACATAATTTTTCCCTACTTACATCATCACAAATCACTATTTCCTTTGCATCAACGAAATCTATACTTTTATCATATTATTTACTCTTTCGCACTCAATGCTGCGCCGATAATCCCTGCATCATAAAACTGCCATGTTCATAACACATACCTTTTTATCTTGCTTTCCACTCATAGATGCTATATATAATACTTAGTCCTTGATTACTTATTCTTGGAGCAGGTTATCACGATATAATCCACCTTCGTTTGGTACCCACCTTTAAAGTGTATGAATACATCCTCTTCTTCACTTGATTCCGCAAATGCTTCGTTCAGATTTGCAGTATGCGGATTTGCGTATTTATTTGTATCCGTCCATTCTAAAGTAATTGCACCGTATGCCGCTGCTGTAGCAGTGTTTGTTTCCGGATATACCGGTGGATTGGTGGTATCACCGTTCCAGTCGTAATCAGTCGTATAAAGTACATAATCGGCCGATGTGTTCTTGCTTCCCATTGCGCCGTAAACTACAACACTTTCAATATCTGCGAGCTTTATTTTGCCAAGATAGAATGTCATCTCTTCCTTAGCGTTTTTATCGTTATTTACTCCGTATCCGTTTGTTTTGAAGTTGAAGTCCGCGTTGGTATAATTACCGTCAGCATTTACAGCTGTTGAACCGTTGGTCCATACGCACATCTTTGTTCCGTCTTTTGCGTTGGAAGTCTTTGTTCCGTTAGCCTGTGAACTGAACGCGTTGCCTAACTTCAGCTTTGTTATAGTGTATTTCGCTTCTTCCGCTTCTTTGTCAGCCTTCTGCTGCTCCGCAGCCTGTACTGTCAGCTCCGCAAATCGATTTACTATCTCCAGCGCGTCGGCATAAACAGTCCCGTCCGCCATTCCGTCAAGAACAGTCTGCTGATATGATGAGAAATCATCAAATCCTATATACACGGATATATCGCTTACATTGGTGCCAATAAGCTCAAGATTTTCTTTTGAAAGTGCCGTTTTCATAAGTGAAGTTGCAAGTCCGCTTTCAGCAGCATTAGCTATTTGGTTAAATGCTTGTTCCTCTTTACTTATTCCTACCGCTCTGTACGGCATTGCAAGCTCATTTAAATCAGTTTCCTGGGCAGTATAAGGAATTATTGTATATTCATAGGTATATGAACGGTTATTCTTTATATTGTATTCGTCAAGTGTCCAAGCCGCATTTGTGCTTCCGTTTCCAAGACCTCTGTTCTTATAATCTACAGACAAAACGGTTTCTTTTCTCGGTGACAGCTCATAGACGTGTCCCTTATCATTTAAATCAGAGTCCGTAAAGTGCAATGCGCTTGCCTCCACCTCATTTTTGCCTGCGATAAGCAACGCGGAGGACACATTCGGATTTGTAACCGTTATCCAGCGTACACCCGTAAGATTTCCTGTGTCTTGAGGCTTAACATACGGATAGAACATATTTGATACAGTGTCGCTGTACACTCCCACATTTGCAAAACCGTTTCTGTCAATGTAATTTTCAACAGGACCGTTTCCATACCATGAAACATTTTCAAAGCCCTCAGGTAAGATTAAATCCGTACCTATCTTCTGATAATACTGTGTCATAGAGGTTTTTGAAGCGTCTATTGAGGATTCCACGGTTATGACGCCGTTTCCGTTTACAGTATAATTTACCGTCTGCTTTGCGCCGTTTTTGAGGATTGCCTGAACATTTATTACAATCCTTCCGTCTGACAGTTCAGAAACAGTCGTTTCCTCTACCGTTACAGTATCCATTGCAGTCTGCCAACCCGTTTCAAAAATATTGCCTTTCTTCGCATCTGAACTGCTTGTTTTATCATTATCCAACCTTGCACGCCAATAGTTTCCGACAGGACCGTTCTTTATCAGCACATCATTATTATATGTATAATTCTCTATCTGACCTGTTGTTTTATTCACTGTAAACTCGAAATTTTCGCCTGTAACTGAAATTTCATTCGCGTTGTCCGATGTTGTAATACCTCCGCTGATAACGGGCGCGGTGTTATTTCTGCTTTCTGCCACCTTAAACTGCTCGTGCGCAATTTCGTGTCCGGCATTTCTGAAATCTGTATCTTCTTTAAGCGTTACGGTGATATTCAGAAAATACTCCGAGCCTGCCGTTAGATTATCCAACGTATACGGAATATTAACAGTCTTTGTTTCATTTGGTTCTATGCTTTCATTGATTACTCCCGAATCAATAACCGTTCCGTTCTCGGTAAGCTCCCACTTACAGTCGTATTCGTTAAGGTTTGTAAAGTTGCTTTCATTATATATTGAAACGCTGTGCTTATCATTTTCATTTATTGTAAAATGGAAATTCTGATATACATATTTCACTTCGTAAAGCTCAGGCTGAACATCTCTGTCAGGCGAAACAAGTCCGTTTATACAGAAGTTGCTGTCCTTTTGTTTGCCGCCCCAGTCATCGCCGTAACCAAAATATTTACCGTCCATCTTATCAGCATACAAACTCTTATGTGCGTTTTCATCAGCATAATAGTTCCACGCGCCGCTTTTTGTATATTCCGTAATTCTCGACTGGTCAACCCAATCCCATATAAAGCCGCCCATCATATAATCCGAGCTTCTTACAGCGTCCCAATATTCTTCAAGATTTCCTACGGCGTTGCCCATAGCGTGGGCATACTCGCACATAATATAAGGAACCTGTTTAGTAGCTCTTGTTTTCACTGTTGACACGAGCGGATACATATTGCTTGCCATATCTGTTCCGACATCGGCAGTTCCGTTTGATGAATGGCTCTCGGAATGTACAGGACGCGTCTTGTCGTTGGTCTTAAAGAACTGAATCATATCGCGCCACATATAATCGGAGCTTGCTGCATTGCTTGTATAAACGCTCTCATTTCCAATTGACCACATAATTACGGACGTTCTGTTTCTAAGACGCTCATATGCGGTATTTGTTCTGTCCATACACATCTTCTTAAAGAGAGCTTTTTTAGCCTCTGAACCGGCAGTGATGGTGTCCTTCATCAGCGCGTTTGCTTCAATGTTTGTTTCCGCCATAAGGTAAATACCGTATTTATCACACAGATAATACAAATATTCGTCATTTGAATAATGAGAAGTACGAATAGCATTGATGTTGTACTTCTTCATCAGCTCAATGTCCTTTTCAAGCGACTCCTTTGGTGTTGTTTTACCGTATGCGGTATCAGTATCGTGGCGGTTTACGCCTTTAATAAGCAGATGCTTTCCGTTGATTTTTATAGGCTCATATGTCGTGGCAATGCTATCGCCGTTGCTGTTTGTGTTCGTGCTTATAAATGTTATTTCTCTAAATCCAAGCTGTTGTCCCACACTTTCAAACAGCTTACCCGAAGTTTTGTCATAAAGCGAGATAACAAGCGTATATAAATACGGATTTTCGTCCGACCAAAGCTCCGGAGCGGTTATTTTTCTGCTAATATCCGCTGTAACAGTACCGTTTGATGGTATTGCCGACAAGTTAGTATTTTGTGTAAATACACTTTTACTGTCTGCATCAAAAAGATTTGTAAATACAGCATAATTTGACAGCTCAGACGTACTCAGATTTTTTACATCGACCGACAGCTTTAAATCCGCATTTTTAAATTCATTATCCAAATCAGTTTCAACAGCATAATCGCTTATCTGCACAAGCGGTGCGGAATACAGGTATACGTCTCTGAAAATTCCTCCGTCATAAAGCATATCCTGATCCTCAAACCACGTTCCGTCACAGAATTTATGTACCTCGACCGCAAGCAGATTTTCTCCATCTTTGTTCAGATAATCTGTAACATCAAAAGCGTGTGGGCTGAACGAGTCCTCGCTATAGCCGACTTGTTTTCCGTTTATATAAACATAATACGCAGACTCGACGCCCTGGAATGAAAGATATATTCTTCCGTTATTTGAATATAAGCTGTCATTTACGGTGAAGGTTTTTCTGTAAAGTCCAACGGGGTTATGCTTTACGGGCGCATTTGGACATTCCACTGTTTCTGTATTATGCCACGGGTTTTGGTAATTGTCATAAATTGTATAGTCAAAGCCCTGCATCGTCCAGCTGCACGGAAGCTGAACAGTTTTCCAGCCATCAGCTGTATTTACGGTATAATCACTGTTCATATATCCCGCATTGATAGTCGGAGTTGCCAGCTCGTCAGTATTAAACACATTAAGCTGCCAATCGCTGTTTTCGCCTGTCAAAAGCTGATAGTACGGTGAGCTTTCTCTGTCATAATTTATAGCTCCGTTTCTTGCTAAGATCTCGCTGTCGTATGCGATAAGTGGAACTGACGCGTCAATAGTATTTATTGAAAATACATCACAGTAATTCTGCTTGGAACCGTCCTCCGCAGTATAGTCCGTTCCTGTCCATTCTTTTCTTGTAAATTTATCTGCGATTGGATTAATACCATTATCAGCTGCTGTTAAGGACGGGAATTCCGCTTGATTGTCCCACGGTGTATCAACATTAGGCATATCATAAATTACATTTGTTAGGGGGCGCATATTGCTGTCCCATACAAATATTTTATAATATTCACCGTTTTTTAAGCCTGACGGATATATATTCGTAAACTCTGTCTCATCCTTTATTGATTTTTTAATTTTTTTAACATTTTTTAATGCTCCGTCCGCATTGTATACCGCAGTATAAACGAAAATATCCCGTTCACTTTCGCTCGCCACATATATGCTCTCATTTTCCTGATAGCACTTAATATCCTCGACAATACTTATATTGTCCAAACGCTCTGCATACGAGGTTATTCCCGTAATAGCCAACAGCACGGTCAGCACTAAAAATAACTTTGTTTTCATTTTTGTTCTCCTTTGATATATTTTTATATTCTAATTATACAATATAAGTATCTGTTTCCAAAGATAAAAACCAGGCTTGTTGGCTTCATTGTCACAAGCCTGGTTTTTATTATATATGAATGTAGCCTAATTAAAATGCTGTGCTCATATAGTTTCTTTTACACATCTGTTGTTATCAATCAATCACAAATGTTGTAACTGAGTTTGCCGGTAAATCAAAGCGGAATTTACCGTCTTTTACTTCCGCAGTTCCTACATCTTTCCAATGTTCTCCGTCTGTAAATGAACCGCTTGTGCGTATAATTTTTGCGCTTGTTCCTGTTTGTGAAAACGCCGATAAGTCAAATCTGTAATTCTGTGTATCACCGGTTGTATTTACCGCAACAATTTTTATTGCGCCGGTATCTTTGTTATATGCAGCCAGCGTTGTAGGCGATGACGCAATGATTGTATCACCCGGATTTATATATTTTGTAAACTGACCATAAACATAATACTTTTGGGTAAGTTCTATTTCCTTCGTGTCATGGTTTACCATCCCTACTCCCCAAGTTCCGATATGCTGCGCATTTGAAGTGTTTGCCTCGGAATTTGTACCGTTTGGAGCCACGAACTCAGCGTCCTTATGCTTATCAAGAATATCCCACATTACCCAGGCAGAGGGTTGCATAGAGTTCATATCTTCAAGTATATTCACTGCCAAGCTTAAACCTGCACCCATATTTTTCGCATTTGTTCCGGCTAAGTTTCCGTTATCAACCTCGCTCATCCAGAAGTTCTTTCCGCTATTCACAGCCGTTTGCTTCAATGCCGCAAAGTTTTCACTACTGCGGTCACTATATGTATGTGTATCAAATCTACCCAATGCTGCTTTTGCTTCAGTTGTCAGCGCCTCATATGCAGTTTTTGAATCCACGAGGCTCGTTTCATCCGGTCCGACAATCATAGTATCTATGTTACGTTTGTTATACTCGTTATCCAACGCAAGAATAAGCTGTGATTGATGCACGCCCTGAGCGACATGATTTCCCTCCTGCTTTGCATTCATTGCCAACCAGTATTTTCTTGCCGGATTTGGCTCATTCATAGGTGAATAGCTGTCAAACTTTAAACCAATCTCATCATAATGTTCCGTTACATCTGCCAGAAATACCGCAAACTCCGCGTATCTTGATGGGTCAAGATTTTCGGCTCCGCCAACTCCGCCACCGGAGCATTTGCTGTTTGTCATAAACCACGGCGGAGAATTTGTGTATCCTTCAATATGTACATTTGCATTTTGTTCCTTTATTTTTTGCAGCACATTTGTCTGGTTCTTATCGGCATTCCAGTTATAGTCGTACATATAACATCCGTTTTCGTCCGTCTTAAATGTTCCATCCTCATTATACTGCGGTTCGGCAAAGCACGGAAGCTTTGAATCCGAGCGCGTAACGTGATTATGGGTCGGATCGTCGCCGCCGCCTACATTATATCGAACAATATCCAAGCCTAAACCATCTTCACTGTAAAAAAGTTCCGCGCTGTCCTGTGCAAGTTTATCGCTATAACCTATACGGTTGCCCCACCAGCCCATACTAGTTCCCCAACCTTCAAATACACCGTCATTAAAAGGCGATTCTTCTTCCGGATTGAGTTTTACTGTTATACTGTCAGGTGCATAGTCAATTAATCTGTCATATTCCGACTGCGTTATAGGTATAACCGTACCATGTCTGTATTTCCCGTCAAAGCTGAAATTTGTTCCGGCAGTAAATATGCCTTTTGAAATATCATCTGTTATGAACGGCTTATAGCCTTGATTTTTCGAATAATAATCAAGAAGCAGACACCATTTATTTTCACCGTTAATCTTATATGCTGTCGGTCCTTCATAACCGGTTACGCTATTTCCTGCTTTACCGTCAATTGTGTATGTGCCTACTGCCTCAAAAACCCCGTCAAGGTCTGTAGACTGCTCCATTATAACGGACGATTTCGCTTCATTCTTTGTAAATCTGTAATATATACCGTTATTTTCGAGAATTGTTGTATCTATATTTGTGGATGCTTTTCCTGCGGCAATATCCTCGGCAGTAGCGTTATCAATATAAGCTTCCGGTTCTGAGAAATGCTTAAAATCTCTCGTATAGCTTCTGTAAATTCTCTGATATTTAAAGCCGTCGCTGCTTACTTTTGACGCCCAGAACACCATGTATTCTCCGGTTTTTTCGTTATAAACACTTTCCGGTGCCCATGTACAGCCTGCATTGTCCACAGCCACTTTAACTCGTCTTGCCGGCGACCAGTTTACAAGGTCTGTACTTTCCCAAATAACTATACCTTTACTGCCGCTTACCTGACACGTTCCCCAACGGTTAGAGTCAGCTCTTCTGTTGTAAATACTTAAATCTGTCGCGATAAGGAAGAACTTATCGCCCTCCGGTGAACGTATAATATGAGGATCGCGCACGCCTCTTTCTCCGACATCGCTTCTTAAAATGGGTTTTGAGCCGTTTATTGTTTCCCAAGTCTGACCATCCTTTGAAACAGAGAAATAAATCTGTTCTTCATCGGCAGTTGACTCCGAGCCTACAAAATGCACAAACAGATATGCGCTCATATCTTCTTGATTTTCAGGGTGCGCCTTCACCTTGCAGTTATACTCTTTTTCAAACTTTTCTTCGCCACGGGTAAATATAGCCTTTACCTTTATATCAGCATCATCCGAACCTCTTGTTACCACACCGTCAGTTGTCATAACCTGTTCATTTGAAACGGACCACGTTATATCAACATCGTCATACTTTTCGGGCATATACTGATTTCCGTAGATTTCGCTCGGCAAGGCAAGTTCATCGGCATATTCCGATAATTCCTTCTCCAAAGCTTCGCTTGCCTCATGACTCACAGTAAGATTATCCAAATATGTATATCTTTGTGCATGATTTGATGTTGCGGCAAACTTCACAATCTTATCCGCTTCAAATTTTCCCGTTACCTCTCGGGAGCTTGTTCCGTTGCTTATGGTTACAGTCGCAATTCCGTTGGCAAGGTCAATTACGTTTTTAAAATGAGTTGCCTTTGCGCCCATGCCGTCATTATTCACTTTATTTATAAACGGCCATGTTTCTCCGCCCAAAATTTGGGCGCCTTCAACACTGATATATGAACTGCTTGTGCTGTATTCGTTTACGAATACTGTAAGGATATTTCCATCTGCGGAATCAATGGTATAGCTTGTTGATTTGTCCTTAAGAGATCCCATGTACATATCAAATTCTATTGTTACCTTTTCATCTGTATATGCAGGGTCAAAATCCACTGCCAGACCGCCGTTGCTAAGCTGAATGTTTTTATTAGCGGTACTGTATACGGAATCTCCTGTTTTATACGGAGCATTTTGTACCGGTGATGATGAAAATTCATTGAAACTGTCAAATTTCCAAGTGTAATTTCCGTCTGACGGCGCTTCTGTTGGAGGCGGTGTTACAACGGGTTTTTCTTCTTTCTTTATTGTTGTTTCCAAACCCAAAGGTTTCATATTTTTATCCCATAGGAATGCCTTTACATTGTCATATACAACATTAGTGGTATCAATGCTGAACTCAACCTTTTCCGCATCATCCGCCAATACACTCTTATGCTCAACCTTTACCAGTGCCCCATCTGAGGTATAAAGTGCAACATATGCCTCACATTCGCCGTTTTCATCTCTTACGGGAGTTTGGAATACCGCACTGACATTATTATCCGAGATTTTTATCTGTGCCGTATTTTTATAAAGACTGTCAGTGTATACCTCTATTTCGGCAAGATTCAATCTGTTGCCGTTATCATCCGGGAACACCCATGCTCCGTATGATTTTGAGTTCTTCTCCTCAGTTCTCACATAACGTATATATCTGTAGACTTCAGGTGTATAAGGTATATATACTTCTTCTGATTCGTCATTTTTGTTGTCCGGCGCCGGATTCATTGTCATTATTTTCTTCCAGTTTTTACCGTCCGTGCTTCCCTGCAGCTCACAGCCTACGGCAAGTACCCAGTCGCCCCAATAATTATAAGTAGTACCGCCGACATTTGCTTGCTTTTTTATTACGATTTTATTAATATCTATCGTTCTTCCGAGGTCAAATACAAATTCACCGCTCGTAGCCGATGCAGCAGTTGATGCGTTTCCGTCATGGGCCAAAGCAGCGTTTGACGAAGAAATCTCCACCTTTTCGTAAACATTTTCTTTTCTTTCAAGAAGCGAGAAATTAATATCTGCCGATTCTCCGTTATCAAGGCTTACAAGTATATATTTACCTACTTCGTCCGAAAGAACTTCGGCTTTCTTTCCGTTAACAGCAGCGCTGCTCCACGATTCACCGCAGCGAACCTTTATTTTATTTTCATCCATATTAGATGTTATCGTTGCATCGGCCGTCTTATCTTCAATATTCCACGAAAGACTACTAAGTTCAGCTCTCGAACGAGTCATTAGTCCTGTTATTGTTCCGCCGTTCCAATCTGTCGGAAGTGCCGGAATAATCTCAATCTCACCTGTATTCGAGAATGCAAGTGCCTCATTAACCGCAGCTACGCTGCCGAACGCAGTATCCGTACAATATGTATCATTTCTGCGGTTGGTATCATGATCTGTCATAAATGATGAATAATACGCTGTACCGTTCATCATCTTTAAAAGTGAACCTACCATTCCGTCACCGCGCTTTAATCTTGACTCTACCAAAGCCTTGTGCATCCAACCATGTCCGGCTGTGGCATCTCCTGTATTGAAACGATTACGGTTATCAAGTGCGATATTTGCAGCTTTTGCAAGTTCCGGATCTTTCTGAGTGTCATATGCGGGCCATGCCACATACAAATGGCTCAAATGACGGTGATTATTATTCTCCGTGTATTCCTCCATTGCCCACTCACGAAGCGCGCCGTCATCATCCGTCTTATAATCGGATATTTTGTTTTTGAGGTTTTGCCATTTTACGATTGCTTCGTCCGCACCGTCTCTGCCTACTGCCTTTTCTAATGCACATACCATATCAAGTCCGTCACGAGCAGCAGAAATATCCATTGTCGCATTGGCTGTCAATGTGCTTGTGTAGCCTATCGGGTTGTTCTCCGGTGAATATGCGGGAATTATAATATACTTCTCGCCCTCGTTAAGTGACTTTTTATTCTCATCATGGCGCGCTTTACCGTTTACATCTGTGTAATAGCGCGGTGTTACAATCTGTTCCCAGAAATTAGCCTGCTTTGTGAGCAGAGGAAGCAAAATATCCTTCTCAAGGTCAAGATAGCCCTTCGCCTTTAAAGCCGCAAACTCCTCGTTTGTGAGACCGCCGTCATTAACTCCAAGTACCTTTTGAAGGTCATCTATTCTCATATAATCGTTTATCGGTATCTGAGTGTTTCCAAAACACTGCCAATACTCATATATCGGCAGCAGACACCAGCTTGCGCCAGCATTCCAATACTCAAACGGATAGTAGCTGTCATACTCAACATGCATAGCCCTGTCAGCATCTGCATTTACTGAAAGCTGTATAGCGTCGTGCATACCGTATGCCATTTCCGCATTATACATAAAATCTGGAGAATGACGAAGGAAGAATGTTATATATCCCAACTGAAAGTCTCGGAGATTGCCGGTATTCATCGCACTTACCTGTAAATTTACATTTGCATCAAGAGTATAAATTCCTCTCCATCCCGGATTCCATTCGCCCGTCCACATACCGTACAAACGCGGAGCTGTTGTTCCGCCGCAGCATACCTGTGCATATCTCGACTGCATATATGCGCGTTCCATAAACTCGTGGTTTATTCTGTCCGTGGTTCCTCGCTGCAAGTCAATCAAAGTGTTATTGTCAGCTGTTTGATATTCCTCGTCGCCGTCAAGGTCAAATGTAAGACGGTCAAATTCTTCACTATGCTTCTTTGCGGATGGAGCAAGAGCCGCATTATAATCAAACTTGCCTCCAGCCGTATATTTCTCGGCAACTGCTGTTGCTTGCGCTGCCATCTTATCAATGAACGGATAGCTTTCCATTGCCTTAAATCTCTCCATGACCTGAGAAGCTGATGATGTTTCATCAAGGTCTGTCAGGTCAAATGTACGGTCAGTCACGGTAATCAGATACAGAGCCTCCGCATTTTTGACACGTATCGAATTGTTGCCGTCAACGAGCATACTATCGCCCGCATTATCAGAAATTACTTCTTTTTCAGCATTTTCGCCCTCTGCTATAATCTTTATAACATTTCCAAAACCGCCGTCATAAAGCGGACTGCCTGTGTAGACGGGATAATGGGAAACAAGCGCGAGATAATCCGCATTTTGTCCGACAAGTTTTTTATACCTCTGGTCAAGAACCCTACTGTTTCCGTTCTTTGCTTTATACATCTCGGAAATATTATCAATAGAGATAATATCATTTATAAGCTGTCCTCCCGAGGATTTTTCAATCTTTGTTATGGTTACATTATCTTCGCGTGAGGTGAAAGTTGTTCGCTTCCATTCTCCGTATTTATCGGTATATTTAACGCCAACCTCCGCAGTTTCATAATTTGTCCAACGCTTATAATTCGAATATTTATCAGTATTCTCGCTTGTTATTCTTAGCTGTGCACCGGGATGGTATGAATAGAAATATGTTCTGCTACGCGTCACTTTATTGCCGTTGCTGTCGTAATCCCATATCTTCCACGCATCATTCAGATTGAATACGTTTTCACGAGCTTCCTCGAGTTGCTCCGTAAGATAATCCGGAATAACTCTCGGCTGCGATGACGGATAATTAAAATACATATGCTGATAAATAATTGTATCGGTATACGGACTGCCGCTTGTGACAAATCCCGTTTCGCCGTTACCTCCGACCATTCCTTCACGCCATGCGCGGCTGTTATTCCTATGCTCTACTTCGGTAAAACTGTTAGAGAAATTACCCTTTTCGTACAAAGGCTCTTCATTCCTTTCATTCGCAAAGAAAGTTTCAGGTACAGAAGCAGACTCTGCTTCTTTCGCCAATACAGCGCTGGGTACAGAGATAGCTGCCGCCAGTGCTAATGCAATAATTTTTTTCATATCAAACATCCTTTCTGCTACTTATGATATACATGTATACTATATAATGATTATAACATAGGCAAGCATGAAAAGGTAGACATAAACAAGACTACTTTTTTGTCTCTTTGTCCTATTTAAGTATTGAAAATTAAGCAGATTCAGTGTATAATAAAATTATCAGTAAGAAATTTTTATAAATGGCTTTTACGGTGATTTGTATGGGTAAAAATATTAATTTAAGAGATGTAGAACTTAAACTCAGGTTTGATAATCTGCATATAACCATAGAACAAGTAGACTATGGTGTATTTCATGACTCAATCATGCGACATAGTCATAGTAAAAATTATTATGAGGCTCATCTTATATGCGGTGGAAAAGGTACTCTTATCGCTGATGAAGAAGAGTATCCGCTTGAAAAAGGCTCATTATTTATGACAGGACCTGATGTTGTACATGCGCAGATTACCGATTCTCAAGATCTTCTGGAAGAATATTGTCTTGGATTTGAAGTTAAAAAACCAAAAAAATCTTGTGACAGCGAAGCATCCAAGGCACTTCTTGATACTAAATTTTGGATTGGCAAAGATTCCGGAAATGGTGAGACTCTTTTTGAAATGTTGTCTGCCGAATCGCAAACCCGTAGCATCGGTTATCAGAATAATATAAAAAATATCATTTCAAGTATTCTTGTTGTCCTTATACGGGCGTATACAGGAAATTCTGTCAGCACCGAAATAACCTCCGCCCTTTCGGATGACAGACGTATAAATATTATTGATTATATGTTCCTCTATAAATATAGCACTGTTACACGCGATGAACTTGCTAAAAAGCTCAATCTTAGTCAACGCCAGTTGCATCGCATACTTCTAAAACAATATGGGAAAACTTTTTCAGAATTAAAAAGTGAGGCAAGACTTAATAAAGCGCGCGAGCTTTTGCAAAACGGTAAAACATACGAAGAAGCCGCAACAGCTGTCGGTTATAGCGATATGCGAAGTTTCTTAAAACTTATCAAAAAAAAATAACTTCCCTTCAATCGATACAAGTTACATTTATATACGAAAAATATCTCCTACATATACAATGGGAGATATTTTTCATTTTTGGGCATATTCTTTAAGATATCCTTCACAGGAAAAACTCCTCTACCGCAATATATTTCCATATGAAAGAGAGAAGAAATCGAAACGATTATGGTAAAGAAGTTTTTTCTGCAATGATAATTATTGCAGGGAACCGATATTTCTACCGGCTCCCCATCTAATATGAATATAGCTTATACTATTTTAGTTCTATTGGCTTCATGCTTTCAAATGACTCCCAATAGAATATCTTTTCTGTCGCGGTATTTATCGGAGCTGTTATTTCCGATATATTCGCCTTTTCGATTTTTATATCCGTTAATGCGCCTTCGGAAGTATATTTTGCCGTAATCTTCATGCTCTTCGTATCAACAAGAACGCTTACAATTTGACTGGCAAACGCATTATAGAACCATCTGCATTCTGCATCGTTAAAAATCATCTACAGAGTAACCGTAAATATCTACATAACAATCTTGGCTGCCATATCGCATACCGTCCTTTGTGAACCATTCACCACTTTCGCTCAACACTGTAATACGCAGTACATAATCTGCTCTCTCCAATTTTGGCGAAACATACCGTACACCGCTCATAGGCGCAGTACCATAAAAGTTTATAATATCTGTCTTGACAATATTATTTGCCCTATCCATAATGTCAAGTCTACAATACCCGCCTTCATTTGAGGCTTTGCCGAACAGAGATATTCTTTCACCGCAAAACTGAATTTCTCTGCTTTCTGATTTTTTGTTTGAGTAAAATTTATATGATATAAGTTGTTGTTCTTTAAATTCACTCACATCATCAGCTGACCATGCCTGCATATATTCACTTATCGACATTTTTCCGTTTTCAAACTCTAACGGCAACATCACCAGTGTTGCAGACGATGCCTGTTTAGGATACGACCATCTGTCTCCTAAATACATTTTTACAGTTTTATCCTCGATTTGGAAATTAAATATATAGGAGCATTGCGTATTATATGTAGCGCTTCCCTGAGGACAAAATAGACCTTGGTTTTCCCATGGCCCATTGATATTATCAGCGGTAAGGTAGTAGTTATCATTATTATCCCACCCTGTTTTATTGGAAAACATAATATAATACTTACCATCATGTTTACACATTGCAGGAGATTCTCCGCCGGGAGATATGTTTTCGGCGACCAGCTCCTCTGCTTGAGTACATTCATCATTGAGGCGGTATATGTTGCCTTCATGAGTCATCAGATATGCTGTTCCATCCTCGTCAATAAAGGTTCCCATATCCCATTTTCGCACCTTTTCACCCTTGTACATAAGAGGCCCTATAAATTTATATCTGCCATTTATCTTATCACTGACCGCAACTCCTATACACGGATCGCTGTATTGCATATTATCTGTATGCATGAGCATAACGTAATTTTCTGCCTTTCTTGACTTCACTACCTTAACACGTTCTCCGACACGATCAGGGTACAGCATTTTATCTGCGTCTGGTGCCAATGCCATGCCTTCAAATTTCCAATCCGCCAGATTTTTTGAAGAATAGCACGAAAAACCGTTGTACATATTCTTGTCATCAGTTTTGTACTCCCCGAACAGATAATAAGTATCATGTTCCCGAACTATACATGCACCGTGAGCATTTACGGTATTCCCGTTTTGATCAAACCACGGCACCCCGTTAAATATTATATCTTTCATAATCTTCTCCCAAAATCAATATTACTAAGTTATATCGTAACCTTATGGCAGAACGGTCTCATTGTATCCTTTTCCCAGAAGAAAATCTCGACCGTATTTAATTCACCCGCAAATTCAAATTCCGCATCATAGGTTTCACCCGTTTGAAGCTCAATTTCTTTTGATTTTACATTTAAGAGTTTTCCGTCGTCGTCTTTTACAGCCACATACAACACACCGGAACAATTGCTATTCACATTTACACAGAAACCGACCTTGTTACCGTCTTTGCTTGTTTTGGTTATTTCAGCTGCAGGTATACCCTTAACAATTACTTTCTGCTTAACATATACATTATCACTATAATAATCATCCGGTAAGCTGACATATCCTGTAACAACATAGACACCGGGGGTTGTTATGTCAACTCCGTTGGCATTAAGCCATGTAATGGGCAGTTCCGAGGTTTCACCATCATCAGCAACAATTGAAGCTTTATCGGCAAGCGACAGTTTATCATTTAGATTAAGCACCAATGCCGCCGGATTTTTAAGCTCCGAAACATTCACCATAGGTGTATCTGACAGCTCATAAAGCTGAAAGTCTCCAAAACACATATAATGCGCCATATGAAGCCAATACGCATTAAAGAGGAAATAGTCGCCGTCACCGCTGTTTATCAGAGCATCATATGTTTCCCAGCTGTTTCCCCCTATATTCTGCTCATCTCCGTTTTTACACGTCATATAACCGGTACCGCTGAAATTCAGCGTACCGCTTGCCGTATAATTTTTCGGAACAAAGTTTTCCATATTTATGGCGCCGTAACGTACAGATGCTTTTGTATTTTTATTAGACTTTTTAGAAGAAAATGCTTCAAATTGGAAATAGTAATTCTTATTCGGCTTTATTGGGATAAATCCTAAAAGTGAATGCGCTCCGTTCCACGCACAGTTTTGCCAATCGCTGCTCAGTTGTTCAACCAGATATGTACGTCCCGCCTTGTCTTTTCCGTAATAGAATGTATCTTCGCCGGTCTTCTCATATCCTCCGGTTGTAAGAAGTCCGCTCTCGGCGATAGGAACAAGATTTTCTACACTTCCGTCCGGATTTATCTTTGGTATCTGATAATTTTCCGCCGTAGGGTGTCCTCCGTTATTTACACCTACATACCACTGATCCATATCCGCGCCGCTGTAGTCGGCAAAGTTGTGATTTTTGAAAAGGTTTTCTCCTATTTTCTTATATTTTTTACCGTCTATAACGACTGTTCCCGGATTTTCTATTATCGGCTTATCAAAATCGCCTTCTATAGCAGGTGTAAACTCGGCATACAGATTTGTGTCTCCGTTAATCTCAATTTCAGTCTTATATATAATATAATCCTCTGTTGAAAGAGTCTGTGTTATATTTTTCCCATTTAAAGTAAGGCTCTTTACCTCCCCGTCAGGCACAAGATATACCGTTGCGGTTTCACCATTATAAGCCGTGTTCTTGTCACAGTAAATATATCCGTTTTTTGTAGACGAAAGAAATATTGTGTTTGCTCTTTCCTTTGCCTCCCATTGAATCGAAGCCGGTGTTATGATGAATTTATCAAAGTTTGGCGTATAGTTTACGAGTTCATTTGTACCGGGCGTTGACGTCGTACCTCCCCATTTAACGTGCCAGCTGTCATCATTATAAATTCTTATCTTATTTTCTCCCGCTTTTAACTCAATCGGTACAGTCCTTTCAAGGAAGGTATCGTCTGAAAATGAGTTAGGGAAAAAGTATCGTGTCGATTGTTCACCGTTTACCTCAACAGTCGCGTAGCGGTCTATAATTTTAATATTGTAACTGTGCGTTCCGCACAGGTCATCGTTGGACTGGAACACCTGCATTTTGTACAGACCATCTTGCTTAGCGTTCACGGTCATTTCAAGATACTCGTCTCCGCGCATTTCCTTAACATAGGTCGCATCGCCTGAAATCGCCGTTTCAAACTTGCCCTGCGCGTCCTCTGCTTCGACGACCACTGCCGGATTGCTGTCCGAGCGTATAACATGCATATAATCCACTGCCGCTTCACAGTCGGTATCAATATCAACAATATTTATTCCCTGTCTTAGGAAAAGCGTAGCTCCATATTTCTGCCAGTCATTATTCGGTTTAATATCCATATTAACAGCAAAATTGTCAAACGTCAGGTTTGTATTATCAATGTACACATTCAGTTTACCAGTATTAGCAGAATTAACCTTAAATTCAAGGTCATACAAACCGCTTTCCTCGACATCAACTATCCAACGTATTCCGCCGCCGCTTGTTACAGGCAAGAGATTAAGTCTTGTTACATAGCCATTTGAGCTGTAACCATCTATCGCTGTTTCCGTAACGGCAAAGCTCTCTTTTGTTTCTCCGAGCGCATTGAAATCGGCTGATTCCGCCTCGTATATTTTATCAAATTCAGGATATTCTTCACCATATGCGCCTGTATAGGACACATATAGCGCATCGTGAAATCCACCCGCTTCGCCGTTATACATCAACGCTATCTTGTGATGCCCTGCTTTGAGGTCAGCATATTGGGGAACCATCCCCTCCATGGAATAAAACAGCGTATTGGGTAGTAAAAGCTCACTTTCCGTACCATCTATTACAAGTTTTTGCGTAATATTTTTAGGACTATGCGTATTAGCATTGTTTCTTGTTGAGCCAACACCGTTTCCATAAAGGAAATCAAGCCTGTAATGTCCGTCTACGGGTACGTCAATGTTATATTCTATACCATCGCCGCTTTGGTCAATTCCGCCGATACGAACTCCACCCGAGCAGAAATAGCGCGGCTCTTCAAGAGGAGTATCCTGATTGTCGATTATAAGGCTGCCATACGGGGTAGCATTTTCTGCCTCATACTCACTGCGAAATGCTCCTACTGCCGGTTCGCTTACATCTTCGGTTGTTTCTGTAATCGTTATGTTATATGCCGCTGAAAACAGCATATCCTCAAGATTTATTGTAACACTTCCATTGTTAACAGGGAATACGCCTTCCATAACTGTTTCAGGAGCATATACCGCACCATGATAGCCGCTGAAATATGAAGCCTCGACTTTAATATGAACCTTATCGGCATCTTTGAAAACCGACGTTGATGAAATATTATCAAGTTTAACTATAGCTTCTCCGTCCGTTCCGCCGCACAGAACGCTCGCGCTGCGCTTGTTCTTATCGTAGGACGCCACACCGTAAAATCCCTCTACGGATGTGTTGCTTTGCTCTACGCCAAGAGTCTTTCCCGACATATCTCCATACCATTTGTATACCCACCAAGCTCCGTTGCCTTGATTGGCGTTTGCAGCAAGATCGTTTAAATTATTTGCCTGATGCCAGAACGGAAGGCATCCGTAAACCTGATTATCTTCAAGACGCGCAATCCAGTTTACAAGTCTGCCCGGAACACCGCAGTCGGCAAAGTCGGCATACTCGTTAATTACAACCTGCTTTTCCTCAACCCCTGCATCTCTTGCCGCAGAACGGTAACGCTGAATAGAATTGTTTGTATTATTTATATTAAGATTATTTAAATCGCTTACCTGAAGCTCGTGCCACGTTATAACATCGGGCAGACAATCGTTAGTCTTGCAGAAGTTCAAAAATCCTAACATTTCGTTATAGCTTGGATCATATGCATGATTAGGCCCTACAACAGTGGCGTTCGGGTCTGCTTCTTTTATTGCCTTGTAATAAATTTTCCACGCTTCATTATAATTCTTGCTGCCGCTAACCTTTATAGGTGTGCTTTCGTTAATCGGAATATATTGAAGCATTTTATCTATGTCAGGGAAACGGTCGCGCATTTTTTCCTTCCATGCTACTACTTCCGGACATATTATATTTTTGAGTACATCTGCGTAATCATAAGCATCTGCCGTAACTCCGAATACACCGTAATAATTGGAGTTGTACATCTGCACCTGTTCTCCGCCGGCTTCAAAAAACTCCTCAGCAACATCAAGAGCATCACCGTAAGGATGCTCCGTACCCAATGCGCCTTTAGTTGCAAGAACTTTCGGTTTTAGAGGGGTCAACGTGTTTACATCGGGTACTCCCTCATTGCTTATTCCGTAAAGGAAGCCCGCCGCGCCATGAATTATGTTGTGCTGTTCATTTGTCATATCAACAGTTATGGTGGGCAATGCTGCTTTTTCCTCTGCCGCAAAGCTCGTTACGCTAAACGATGTAAGTACAATCGTCAGCACTATTAGGATTGATAATATTCTTTTCATATATGATTCTCCTCCCTGTTTCATTCAGCAATCAAGCAGTATTTACCTTTCAATCGTAACAGGCTCTGTTATTCCTTTTAACGTAGCTGTTACAGGTTTAATATTGCCGTTTTCATCGAACTCCATTTTTTCTATACAAATTTCTCTGTGGTTACCCGCTTCACTGTTTTTGGACGTGACAGTTCCGTATCTCGGAACATTAAAGCGATGATAGCATATATACCAGTCGTCTGTTCCCGGAACATTTATAACGCTGTGATGTCCTGTTCCTCTTATCCTCGAATCGTCAGTATTTGAGTATGTTAAAATTCTGGTATTTCCCTGTATCGGTCCATACGGGGAATTTGATGTTCCATATCTCACCTCATAAGTAGGCTCACCTGTATCATTGTCAGACCACATAAAATAATATATTCCGTTGCGTTTTATTACAAATGCGCCCTCTCGAAAATTCGATGGTGTAATTGTATGGATTTCGCCGTCAATACTCATCATATCGTCCGTGAGCTTTGCCATGTACATTCTGCCGTTACCCCAGTATATATATGCTTGCCCGTCATCATCTATAAACGCTGCCGGGTCTATCATCTGTCCCGATAATCCGACAGTATTCTTATTTACAAGAGGTTCGCCCTTGTCAATAAACGGTCCTGTCGGACTATCCGAAACCGCCACGCCTATACTTTGCGTTCCGCTGTAGTAGTAATAATACTTGCCGTCCTTTTCAACTGCGGTAGGCGCCCATGCGTAAACTCCGCTTGACCATGAAACGTCTTTAAGGCTCAGAATTTCACCCTCGTCCTTCCAGTTTATCAAATCCTTTGATGAAAATGCCTTAAACGAACTGCTGTTCCACCCTGTTCCGCCATCGGTTGTGGGATAGAGATAAAACGTATCGCCAAATATACAAAGGTTAGGATCAGCATAATATCCGTTCAGCACAGGGTTTCCTCTGTCCTCAGCCTTAATACTCCACACTTCGCTTTCGTCTCCGTAAGAAATCGTAAGCTGTCCGTCTTTCCATGTTCCCGATGTAAGTTTTACAGAAGCGTTGCCGCTCATCTTAATTTCGGGTTTTAATGTATTGAGATTTGTTCCCGGAATAACCGGAATTAAAATTGATTTATCTGATTGATTTATCTCTACTGTGAAATCTTTAATACCTTCACCTGTGATACTCTCTATAACTGGCATTGGCGCGTCAACCTCTTTATTGTATTTAACGGTGATATAATCAAAATATCCTTTTTCGCCTATATTTCCTGTTATACCAACAATCAGAGCTTTTTTACCCGTTCCTGACGGTATATCCAGAATTTTTGACGTATCCGACAGGGTATAGTTTGAGCCCTCTGAAATTGTCACGTTGTTTCTGCCTATTACTCCGGTTCTATATCCCCACGTTGCTGTTTTTGTATCAGCGATTGTACCAATCGGAGTTCCAAGCGGAGTTGGGTTTGTTACAAACTTTTTTAACTCATTTTCACTTACATACTTTCCATCGTTGTCATAAGCATATACTGACGTTACGGCTGAATTTGATTGATAGCCTGATCTTATTGTAATCGACTCAACGGCATCGAAATCAATATTATCAATATAGAAATATTGCGGTGCAGATGCAATTGTCCATTCATATACATCTCCGCCTGATGCACTTCCGGATGTCTTGACTACCTTATCGTCTGTAAACAGATATTTATATTCAGTTATCTTTTCGGCGGTATTTATAGATTGTTCAATAGCTTCACACACAGGTTTCATTCTGTTTTTCTCCCATACCATGACCTTAATATCATAGTCTGCACCCACATCAAGGTTTGCTGTGCCGCTTAATTCATTTTTCCACACATTAACGAGTTTACCATCATTATCATATAATGCCGTGTAAATGTCATACTCCGATATATCGCCGCCAGATTCAAGTTCATATTTAAAAATGCCCTTATCTGCACGGCAATCAGCCAATCTAATTAGCTGCGAGTTTGTATGCACACGCATTACCGTGAACGACAGAGGAGGTAAGATATAATCAGTGTTATTTGATATATCTATTGTTGTCTTTTCAGGCGCTATATTATCTGGAGCTGAAATACTGTTCACGTCTGTAAGACTATCACCTTTTAACATTTCAACGTCGGCTTTTCCTGTAAGAGTAAATCCCGAATCAATTACAATATTACTCTTTTTCTCTGTTGTGTATGGGTTAATCATTTTTACAATTATGTCTCCGCTCTCTTTGTCATACGAAACTGACTGATACACTTTTTCATAATTATCGTTTACTGTGCTTTTTAGTGTATAGTCACCGTTATTGTTCATATACATACTCTGTACCCAATAAGTCGGCGAAACATAGCTTGCCACATCATTAAACCATATCATATCCGGCGCCCACTGTGTATAGTTAAGCCTTGCGAATAACGGCGCGTATGAAGCCATATAGACAACATCAGCATTTCTTTCAAGTCCGGTCATAAACGCAGCTTCGGCGATTGCGCTCTCTAAATTATTCTTTTTTTCCGCAGCTCCTGTAAGCGTAGTATGTGCCGCGTATTCACCGGCAAATACCTTTGTGTTTCTGTCATACTTATCATAACGCGTGTCATTTGCCAAGAACCATTCTGGTGACATATAATAATGCTCGTCTACAGCATAAGTAAAACTGTCATTTTTAGAGCTGTTTTCTCTTATCCACTTCCAAGCCTCATCAAACGATGTTCCGCTTGCAGACGGTCCGGATGTTGAAATGAGCTTAATATCAGGATATACCTTATGTATTTCCTGTTCAAACGCTTCGTAGCGGTCATACCACTGATTACCATTTATATACCATTGCTCATTGCCTATTCCTATCATGGAAAGATTGAACGGTTCTTCATGTCCCATATCGCATCTTACTTTTCCCCATGTAGTCGATGAGTCCCCGTTAGCAAATTCTATAAGGTCCAGTGCGTCCTGAATGTACTGATAAAATTCTGATGTATATGTTTTTCCATCGCTTTCAAATACCGGCACCGTCTCTTTACTCTGATATTCACACGCCATACCGACATTTACAACAGGCACAGCATCACAGTCCAAATACTCGCATAACTTAAAATATTCGTAAAAACCTATACCGTATGTTTGATTATAATGTTTAAAACCGTTGTCAAGTCCGCTGTTCGTATGACACGACCAACGGCTCCAGTTCTGTTTTCTTTCTTCTACAGGTCCTACAGTATCTTTCCAATTATACCTGTTTGCGAGATTATAGCCTTCAATTATGCAGCCGCCGGGAAAACGGAGGAATCCCGGATTTAATGCTTTTAATTTCTCTGCCAAATCTTTTCTGAATACTCCATCAACAGCATCTGCGGGAATACATGAAATCATATCAAAGTCCGCGCTGCCCTCTCCGTCCAGTTCAATGACAAACTCTGCGTTTCTTACGGTCTTATCAGGGACTATCGTTGCCTCGTACTTTGTCCATATGTCGGTCAGATTATCAGCAACTGTTGTTTGAGCCGCCAGAGTGCCGCCGCTGTAAACCGATGCCTTGATTCTCTCTGCGTAAGTCCCTTTTTTCGCAAACAGAGACACTTTGTACGGCTTACCCGCTTCCATGTATATACCGTCATATGCCTGATTTTTAAATCCTTTTTGTATGCCTGAAGCTGTAAACTCAATATAATTCTTATTATTTTCGTTCAAACCTTCTGTTGATTTTGTGAGCATAGATGCTCCGCTTCCGTTTGACGGATATACGCTCCAGCCATAAAGTCCGTCATAACTTACAGATCCCTTTCCATTGCTCTTTTGAGCTTCAAATGAACAGTTTTCTATCATTTCAGCATATAATCCGCCATCTGCTGCGTAATTTATATCCTCAAAGAACAGACCGTACATATTTTGTTGAATATCTACGCCTTTTTTCTGACTTATCTCAAGCTGATAATCATAATATTCCTCTCCGAGTACATATACGTCATAGCTTCTTGTAAGCGTGTGCGTATCAAACATAATTGTTGCGGTAAGCGTAACCTTTTTCTTCCCTTTTTCAGGTCTTTTTACGTTGCCTGTGTTTGATATTACGTCGGTATTCGAGCTTTTCCATACAATACTATATCCCTTGCCCGATGTAGGAAGGTTTAAATCCGATGTAACCGCTGAAGTATCACCTAGATCGGGAATAATGTCATAATCATATACAACAAAATTATCAAGATAACCATTTGCATATTCACCGCTGCCCCATGTTGCTTTACCTATATATGTAATCGGATTTTCGCCACAAATATCACTTATAGCATACTCATAATCTTTTGAATCTACAAATTTGCCGTTCACATATAACTCCGTTGTTTTATTATTTAAAGATATAACAACATCCTTCCATTCACCGGAAGAATATGACGAAGATACGGAATCCGCACGCGCCCCTTCATTTTTATAACGCTCTACGTTCAGCTTGTTTTTCTCATCTAAAATACCGAGATACTTTTCCTTTTGATATACAGGCGCTGCCGAATTGGAAGCCGCAAACATCCACCAACTCGGAGCCGCATCGGTCTTTGACGAAAATGAAATTGTAATATTATCTTTGCCGGCAAATAACCCTTGTCCGTTGCTGTTCTTTACATCAAGCCAGCCTGATCCGGTACCATCAAAATACGCACATCCTGTACCGTCTTTACCTGTACTGTATGTCATCTGTCCCTGCTCAATAGCAACAGAGCCGTTTATGCTTTTCAATCGGTCATTTTCATCATTAAAATCCAATGCCATGAGTTTTAGAGCATCATCCTCCGGCTTTGAGGTTGCCTGTGGTTGTCCTGTTGATGTGTCGGCATTGTAAACGATATCCGAAACGGTAAAAGCTGTACCTGTTCGACTGTAATGATAGCCCCATATGTAGTATGTGTTTCCGGATTTCACATTATATGAACCCGTTGCAAATTCAAGCGAATTATTGTCATACATCTGGTTAGGTTCTTTTTGCGAAGCATTCGTCCCCTTTACAGTGCATGATAGGGCATCACCGCATGAAAGATACATTCTCGGATGATTTCTTGAATTATTATCAGAACCTTTATAAGTAACGGCAAGGTTTCCGTCATATTTCGGTCGAAATACAATATAGCGATTGTTCTTCACCGTTGTAGTGTCATCTGACACTGTGCCTCCGGGTGTACTCCAATAAAGACCATTTTCCGTTATGCTGTCACCGTTTGCAAGATGAATTTCAAGAACATGGTCTGATACCGCATAGGCCTCGCTTGTTTCACCTGTCGATGAAACAGCCTCATCCCCTGAATAATCTCGAAAATCCCATTCATAAATCATCGTATCGTTCGCAAGCGCCGTGCTTAAATCCAATATAGGCATAAGCGCTATGCTCATAGACACAGATAAAATAATACTAAACAACCTTTTTACTCTCATATTAGCCACTCCTTCCAATGAATATATCATATTTTAGTTATATGTTAATTTTAGCATATTCCCTATTTTAAAAACAGACACAAACAAGACTTCTTTTTAACAAAAGTGTCCTGTTCGTGTCTAAATGCAAGGCTGCCTAATTCATTGATATTTTTTTCATATAATTCATTATGGGAAAAAGGCCGTCTTTATCAAAATCATCATATACTATCTTCTCCGAAACAGGTGTCATCTCGTCCTTCCAGAAAAATACTGCCACATTTCCACTGACTTCTATATCAACGTTTATTTCCCTTGGAACATCTTTTTCAAACTCCACCTGACGTATTTTTACAGAAAGCAATGTGCCATTTTCATCGTAAACAGCCGTAATCATTTTGTATTCGCCATTGGTGTTGCTCTTGGCGTTCACATTGATGCCATCTGCGCTTACAGAGGTGATTTCAGCCTCAACCCACTGTTTAACATCCGGTTCAGGCGTTGGTGTCACGTCTGGCTCAGGTGTCGGTGTCGTATCCGGTTCAGGTACAATTTCCTCTGTTACCTTATATGAAAGCGCAGAAATATTCGACGCCCTCTGATAAGTGTAAATCGCATATGTATGACCACCCTGAAGATTTAATGTCCGCGTTGCAGCATTAGCATTAGTAATATCAGGCGTAGTTGCCATTGTACCCCCCTTCGCTGCCAGCGTTTCATCAATGCTGTCAAAATCAGCCCCGGTGCCATAATCATATGCGTATAGTCTGCATTTTACGTTGCTTTTGGCGGTCGGGAACTCGATAGTAGCAGAAAGTGTTCCGTCATATGTGGGCTTTACAAGGATATAACGACTGTTCTGTATAGATCCGCTGTCGCCAACGCTTTTATCATTAAAGTGAATTCCTGCGGCGTTACTTACATAGTCGCCGCTTCTGAGTACAAGACGAAGATCTGCAATCTTATCCTTAGTCTCATAGTTTCTTGACTGTGCAGTGTCAGTGCCTTCAGGCTCATTAGCAAATGTCCATGTATATGTAGTTGTATTTGCATCATATGAACCGGTTACAGGAAGTGGCGTAGTTTTACTGTAAAAGCTGATATCCTGCACGTTCAAACGATTTCCGCCGTCTCCGCCCTTGCTCGGTGACCATAACCATACGCCATAATCTGAACCGGATTTATACTTCGTTCGTATATATCTTACATATTTATACGCCTGCGGATTATCAAGTTCATAAATATCCTGGGTTGTATCACCAGTACCTTCCGGATACGAATTCATAACTCCTATCGTCTCCCAGTTTTCACCGTCAAACGAACCCTGAAGCTCACATCCCACTGCAAGGCACCAGTCCGGCCAATGGTCGTACTGTGTTATGCCTCCGGCATGGTACTGACGGTCGATTACAATTCTGTCAATTGGAGTTTCTCCGTCAAATTCAATAAGCAGGTATTGGTTTGCCATAGAATTCGCAGTCTGTCCGGAAAGGGTATAAACTGTATCAGCTTTCCCGTCAATTGCGTATTCCGCCGAGCTTCCGCTGTCTGCTGCCGTTGCCGATACTTTAGTCGGTGTTATCCGGATGTATGTATTATATTCCGGATGTAAAATATCGTAAATATATTGTTCTGCCTCAGCCTCAAGTTCTGCACAGCTCTTCCCTGCTGCAATTCCTGCCTCAGCTGAGATAGCGGACACTATTTCATTTGAGTTAGGGTTGGTGTTGAGATAATTATCTGTAGCCGTGTTTTTAGCCTTGCAACCGTTAAAGTTAATTCCGTTACCCCATAGATTATTTCCCACATTATAGGTCAGATTTTCTTTTATAGTATAGCCTTCCGTCTGCTCGTCAAAATATATTGCCGTGTAGCCATAGTCATACCAAGGCTTCTGGCTTAAATCATAAATATAATTTCTCGCACAGAGAGACTGCGGCTGTTTTGATAAAGTATAGATTGCGCCAAAATCACACGAAACAAGTCCTACGTTATGAACTCTGTTCGCAAAAATTATATTGCTGTCCATCGCATTATCTTTACTTGTCCAGCCAAATCCTACCGAAATACCTGAATACGGCGCATTGTAAACCTCATTGTGAGCAACTACTATATTTTTCGGATATCCTGCTGCAATCGCAACCGCACCTTCATATTCAGTACCGATATCGTGAACGGTATTGTTTATTACATTAATATTTTCACATATTTCCGATTTATCCGTCGGGTTATATGCTTCATGATATTCGGTGTCTTCATCCTGGAAGAATTTAGCTACCGAAATACCGTTTCCAGCAGTGTCATATACCTCATTACCGAAAATATTGCTGTTTGTAACTCCTAAATACAGGTCAATCGCAGTCGAACCTATTTTTCTGAATGTACAGCCTGTTATATTGAGACTGTCCGCATATTGTGCGTAAAATGCGCTCGGAGTGTGATATGCTGTTACTTTATTGGCTAAAGAAGAAGTCAGCATATATTGCGATGCCTGACCTCCTACAAGTCCCTCCTCGCTGGGTCGAGTCCAAGTAGAACCTTCAAAAACAATATTTTCAAAATTCAGGTTGCATACTCTGTTTTGGTTACTTCCGTCTATATTTATAAGAGTTTCAAGCGCAGGCGCTGTAACCCTGACATCATTCATATCCGAACCCGCAGGAGCCTTGCAATATATCTTGTTCTCAGTTGTGTCAAGATACCACTCATTATCTTCGTCAATAAACTCATAAGCGTTTTCTAAATAATAGTATGATCTTGATTTATATCCGAGTGTAGTTCCTGTAATATCAGGGTGCGCGCGGTTAAACAAGCGCGTACTTTCAGGCTCGCGCAGCTTTACCGTCGCCGCGTCGACAACGCCTTCACTGCCGCCGTTATTAACGGTTGTCGGTTTAAAATTATTTTCCTTATCATATTTCGCAAATCTCAGAACATTATCCGTCCATGCGGTAATCAGATGGAACTCGACATTTTCAAAATTGTTCCAGTCCGCAATATCGTCACGATAAAAATATATTTCGCGATTATTTCTGGAATTCAAACCAAGCTCACATGTGCGTTTAAGATGATTATATGTGTTGCCTGAGTATGATATATTCCTTGAACGCAGCGCCTTTTCGCCGTTAATATATAATTGACGGGTATTAAAGCCCTCCGGAACAGAAGCGCAGTATATGTTCTTATCTGCATCATAAATGCTCCAGCCGGTAAGTTCAGTTACGCCGCTTATGACGGGGGTTTCGCTTTCATATCCCTTCCATGTAACCTTACGTCCGTTTTTACCTCCGTCCTCAGATGTAAAGCACAGAGTATCTGATATGTTATATTCGCCTCCGCGCAGCACAACCGTAACGTCTTTAGAACCATCGGAATTTATTCGTGCGACTCTTTGTGCCGCAGCGAGCGTTTTCAGCGGACTATCCTTTGTGCCCGCGTTGCTGTCATCTCCGTTTGGAGAAACATAGATTGTATCCGTCATCAGTACATCTTGATTACCGGAATTTAATATAAGAGTATTATATGCCGCGTCAACCTCAGCCTGAGAAGCCAGTCCGTCAGATGCTGCCGCATGCGCCTTTTCAAGCAAAGACTTAAGTTCGGAGTTGCTTTCAAGCAGGGCCTCCGCTTCGGTTATTTTTCTCCACAAATGCTGCTTATTAATCGGCCATGACACGCCGGCTTCGGAAATTGAATAGTTTTTATTCCATTCGGCAATCCACTTAGGACCATAATTTGCATCTTTCGCCAAAGAGCTATTAGAACTGATTTTTCCCGTGCTTAAATCAAGTCCCAGTGCTGATATGGAAGCAGCTTTGTGACGCTTAACGTCATATGTTTCAGCGTCTGATGGATTGACATTATTATAAAAACCGCCGAGATTCCACAAATCTTTAGTATTTACCGTAATGTTTCTGACTGTCGTCATATTCGCCTGCGCAGCAATGGAGTTCTGATCTGTCCATGTAGCGCTGCTGTTATCTCCTTCTGTAGGGAAATATTTTGCACCCAAATCAAAAGCATAAGCAGATTTTTTGCTGTACTCGTCAAGTTCATTATACAAAGTATTATAATGCTCAATCCACTTATTGATATTTTCCTGCGTGTTCCAGTAGCCTTTCGTGGCTTCCTTACTTTCGTCGCCCGCCGCAACAGCCTCATCATAAGTTCTCAGTATATCATAAAATCTGTATTTAAGCGACTTCTCGTTCGGCACCGGACGCGCCCAGCTGTGATACCCATTCGTCAAGTAACGATAGTACGGACCCGTTCCGTCTACAACAATGTTATCAACTACATAATGTCCGTAACCTTTGTTTGAATAAATAGCATTACCTCCGATTTTATTGAATATGTTGTGGTGAATGATAACACCTGATGCGTTATCGTCCATATAGATACCGAAATCAAAATCCGTAGATGTGGAATAGCGTACATTTTCTATGTAATTATAGGAAATTTCATTTCCCAACCATGTCCAATCGCGCCCAATGTATATAGGAGCCATGTCATTGGCATTATAACATGTGTTTATTATTTTGTTCCTTGTAACTAACATATCGTTTCCCATAATCTGAATAACCATGTGCGGCGCATCATGTATATAGTTATCCTGCGCTGTGTTTCCTACACCTTCCAGATATATTGCCGGAGTATAGGTTTCAAGACGTGAAACATTATAAAATTCACAGTTTTTCACCATGTTATTGCCGCGTTCAAGAGACTTTCTGTCCCCGCCTGCCATATATACGCCGCCATGACCCATATCATGAATAACGCAATTTGCAACAGTATTGTTATGTCCGCCGCCGAAGGTATCATAACCGGAATCTGCTGTAATCATTCCGTTGTTATCACCTATTTTGATTGCGTCCATACTTATATTGTACAGCTCACAGCCACTGATTGTACATAACTCGCAGTCAGTCATTGTTATTCCGCTGTTAGTGGTTCCCGTAAAGCGGATACCGCTTATTTGAATTCCCTCGGCATTCTCCATTGTCACAAGCGGTTTGTCAAATGCGTTGAGTGTAATAGACTGATTATCAATTACTCCATTTTGCGGATAGTAATACAAAACGTTATTGTCGTTATAGCGGTCAATATAGTATTCTCCTGCGCTATCAAGTTCGCAGAGCAGGTTGATTGCACTTACTTTCAGACTATTTGCGCTTACTCCATACAACGAAGGGTATTTGCAGTAAATATAATATTTGCCGTCCGTATGCAGTCTTACCGAATACATCTGAACATTGTCATTGCCATATTCGTTAGCAAAGTAACCGCTTAACCATCCGTCTGTTTCATATTTCGTGTTATCGTTGAGTGGATTAACCGCTGGCATATCCCCGTTAACAGCACTGTAGACATTATCGTAATCATACGCTCCTGCCCAGATATGAGCTGAGTCAGGAAGATTTTTTATACAAAATACCGGACCATTCATTGCCAGCATTTCTTCATATGTTTTTGAGTAGTCGGTTTTATCGAAGAAGTAGTCTCTGGGAACGCCGCCTTTGTTTGGAATTTCAAGATGCGACTTTGTTATAGTACCATTATTCGGATATCGCGCCAGAATCTGAAGTTCGCCGTTTACAATAAGCTCAGGCTGTGGCGGCTGTTTTGTCCAGTTAAATCCGTTTTTATAAACATCTCCTACTGGTATCCCCGCTGCGCCAAGGTCATATACATATACCTTATCAGCCACTCCGGACGGCAGTCTTGTCTGTGAGGAATACTTTTCTCCTGAAACCTCGCTTAATTTTTTGAATTTGCCGTTCTCAAGTGTCGCAGAACCTGTAATCTCAACCGATTCTCCTTTATATGCCGCATATGTAACATAAGAATCCTCACTTGTCAAAGAAATGCTGTTCGTAACATGATAAGTACCTTCACGCAAATAAATAATTCCCCTGCTATCTTTGCCAATATCTTTTGTCCTCAGATAATCTCTGGCAGCCTCAACTGTAGAAAACGGATCATCGATGGTTCCATCGGCGTTTTCTGCATTTCCATTCGGAGACACATATACAATATTCTCCAAAGGCACCGATAAATCCGAATTGTTTGCTGCTTTTACCGGCAAAGTAGCAATATGCATGTTTGACATAAAAACAACTCCTGTCAAAATTGTTGTAATTAATTTCTTTGACATGATACACCCTCCTTTTACGCATACAAAGACTTTTAATACTTATATTTTTTCAAAAACGGGTATAATCTCAAGCGGCGCAGGCATATTCATTGTCTGCAATCCGTCATATACCTTCCCCGTGTGAATATCTTTCCAATTACCGTGCGGCAGATATACTTTCCGTTCTGTCATGCCTTGATACATTACCGGCGCAACAAGATATTTTGAGCCGAACATATACTGGTCATCTATATCCCAGCACATTCCGTCCTCCGGGAATTCATAGAACATTGCGCGTATTACGGGCGAGCCGTTTTCGCTTGCTTCATCCATAACCGACTTAATGTAATCTTTCATACCAAGACGTATATCAAGGTACTTTTTCAGTATTTCATAAACATCCTCGCCGTAGCTCCACAGCTCATTAGGTCTGCCGGTTTCAGAAAAACCGCCGCCGTAATCGAGATCGGATAAGCGTGGAATATCATGCGGACCTCTGTCGCCGTGCATACGCAGTACAGGACAGAATGTTGAAAACTGAAACCAGCGTATAAGCAGCTCGTTAAAATGCTCGTCAAGGACGTTTCCGAAAAATCCGCCAGTATCTGATACCCACCATGGTATTCCCGCAATTCCTATGTTCAGTCCCGCGCTTAGCTGGTCTCTAAGAGCCGTAAAGTTTGATTTAATATCGCCCGACCATACGAGTGCGGCATATTTCTGACTGCCTACCCATGCGCAGCGAAGCAGATTTACTATATCCGTCTGCCCCTGAGTCTTCATTCCGTCATAAAATGCCTTTGCATGAGCCTTTGGATAGCTGTTGCCGACCTTTAAAGACGGATCTGTATAATGACGGTAATGCTCATAATCATACGCTGAATATTCCGGCTCTGCCTCGTCGAGCCAGAACATATCTATTCCGTATTTGTAATAATTTTCTTCCGCCTTGTTCCATATAAATTCCCGCGCCTCGGGATTAAGAGCATCATAAATCACAGTGTCACCCTGAAAATCAAAGCATTGTATCGAACCGCGCTCCGTTCTTATGAATAGTCCTCTATCAAACATCTCATTGAAATTCACGCTCTTTCTGTCCACCGTAGGCCATATTGAAACCATGCATCTTATGCCCATTTCCCTAAGCTCGTCCATCATTGCCTGAGGATTTGGCCAGTATTCAGGGTCAAAGCTCCAGTCGCCCTGTCGTATCCAGTGGAAGAAGTCTATAACTATAACATCAAGCGGAATACCGCGCCTTTTATACTCGCGCGCAACCTCCAGAACCTCGTCCTGCGTCCGATAGCGCAGCTTGCACTGCCATAAGCCGAGCGCGTTTTCGGGAAATTCCGGCGCGCGTCCGACAACCTCCGTGTAGTTTTCCATAATAGCTTTTGGGGTATCGTCAGCGGTTATCCAGTAATCAAGTTCTTCTGACAGCTTGCTGCGCCATTGAGTGTAATTTTTTCCGAACATTACCTCGCCTATTCCGGCATTATTCCATAAAAATCCGTAGCCTTTGTTTGAAAGATAAAACGGCACGCTGATTTGTGAATTCCGCTGCGCCAATTCCAGCACGCAGCCCTTTAAATCAAGCTCGGGCTGCTGATACTGACCCATGCCGAATATCTTTTCTCCATCCTGCGACTCAAATCTCGCTGTAATACTGTAGTCGTTTCCGCTCACCGCCTTAAATTCGCGCGCGTGGAATTTCATGCTCGAACTATGCTCATTGGCATTGCCAAAACCCCTGTAGTATTCTTTCAATATGGGCTTTTTGTCACTGTAAAATTCCAACCATCCGCTTTTTGCAATGACACAGCTGATTTTGCCGTTTCGGATACTTGCTTTGCTGTCGTCAATAGTTATTTGCGCTGACGATAAAACAGGCGACAGCGCCTTATCATCCTCCGTGAAATCAGCATTATGTGTCACTCTGACGCGAAGGGCATTATTCCCCCATGCCTCAATCAATATCCTTTCATTTTGCTTACGCGCGGTAAGCCGGTTGCTGTTTTTTTCAAAATACACAATAAAACCCTCTCATTACAATTGACTTTAAACTATTTATATAATATAATTATATTATTAAAATTACATATTTCATATAACTATTTTGATGATTATTAAAACAATATTGACGAGGTTACTGTTATGGAAAGAAAATTTTTAGAAGAACATCTCATACGCGGCACAGCCGACCTGCCTGTAGGGATATATTCAGTTGATGCAGCTAAAGAAGGTCATATTCCGCTGCATTACCACAGAGAATTTGAATTTCTCGTGGTGACTCATGGAAAAGCAAAAATACAGCTTGAGGGCAATGCTGTTTATCTTAATTCATCAGAGGGGATTTTTATAAATTCACAGACGCTGCACTCATCGGTTAATATTACGGAAAACGATGGCTTTTCCTTTATTGCGATAGTATTTTCTCCGGAGTTAATCGCTCCCGAATATGACAATTTATATAAAAGGTTTATACGCCCTATTATAAAGAACAAATTTGCACTGCCTGTTGTACTGCCTGATGAAATTGTTAATATAATAATGAAGACAAAAAAAATATCTGACAGAGCAGATTTTGGTTATGAGCTTGCTATAAAGGGAAATATTTTGCAGATGTTATCCATATACATTGCCAACGCTGAAAAACACCCGTATACAAAAAACACCATCCAATCTGAAATTGTAAAGAAAACGCTTGATTATATACATATGAATTATCCAAACGCGATAACTCTACGCGATTTAGCCTCTCACGCACATATAAGCAAGGAGCATTTATGCCGCATTTTCCGCGATATATCGGATACATCACCGATTGTCTATCTGAACAGATATAGAACTACCCAAAGCGCATATATGCTCCGCAATACAAATAAAAGCATTTCTGAAATATCCTTCCTGTGCGGCTTCAACAACGGCAGCTATTTTGATAAGATGTTTATGAGATTTATGAAATGTACTCCATCCGAATACCGTCGTAAAGTTCAATAGAACAACCCAAATATCAGGATATTCACATTCAATCTGACAATCATAGAGTTTTTGTCAACATGCTCCTGAGCCCTCTGCGTGGCATAAATGCCTTTGAACGACTTTTAATATTTCATCTCGTCCGTTTCACCAATACCTTTTATCGCGCTTATTTCGGCTTTCAGAGCCTCCATATCGACATCGGGTTTTTCCACGCTTTCCTTACCCATATTGTAGAACTCTTGAATAAGCAATTCTAATGTTTCACGGTTCATCCCTTTAAGCGCCCTGCATATTCGCTTTATGAATGGTGCTTGATATTCGCAAATCCTACACTTTTGTCCCGATAACTTCGACTGCTCCCTGATATACGTTTTTGAGCTTCTTCTTGATTACTCATGTCAAAATTATTTTTTCGGTAGGTATATGGAGTTTCTCCTATAATTTTTGTAAAATTACTAAAAAAATGCGTATACGAATTGTATCCGACATCATAACAGATTTTCGTTATATCCATATCGGTATCCTTTAAAAGATTACAGGCTTCATTTATTTTAAGTGAATTTATGTATTGAGTAATTGTCAGTCCGGTACCTTTTTTAAATATGCGGCAGATATATGATTTGCTCACAAAAAAACGTTCCGCAAGCTCTGTTACACTATTTATAGATTTGAAGTTAAGAATTATATATAACAGCACCGCGCCTAATATCCCTTCAATTTCATGCGGAGAAACGGATTTGACAGGCGGTGATGTTTTTAGGATTATCAGTAGCTCTGACAATAATAAAAATATTTTTGATGCATCCTTACCCTCCAGATACTCCTGCTGCAGCAAACGCCCATATGTCTGCATTCTTTTAAAATTTACCGATGAAGGCTGGATAACTTTAGCTGTAAATAATGAAAGATAAATATTTTGTGCTTCGTGTGTAAGATAGTTATTTAAAAATAACTTATCAAAATACAAAACTATTCTTTCGTGTTCAGTTTCGCTAAAATTCCCATGCGGTACAAGCGCGTTAATAACCGCAACACGGTCAGGCTCTATACACAGTATTTCATCCCCTATCATTAATGTGCTTTTTCCGCTCAGTGGTATATAAATCTCATATGCATCATGATAATGCGGCTCACTCATCGAATAATGCTTTGAACGTTTATTGGTTTCAATACTGAAGCCTTGATGCTGTTCATATATCATACATATACCCCCTTTCTATTTTCTATTATAGTTCAAAATACTTTATTTTTCAATAGTTTTGTTCAAAAAACATGATGAAAATAAACCAGAAAGATATTATAATTATTATATCAACAAGTTTAATGGTTTTAATTAATGAAAGGAGCGATTAAAAATGAAAACCAAAATTTCTTTACCAGTGGTGATAAGCTTAATTATGTCGTTTATAATCTTAAGCACATCATTTACCGGCGTTATGGCAGTAAATAAGACAACGACAGCCACTGTTATGAGCTATTCAGGAGCCACGTCAGGCTCAGGAATATTCGTGGGAACAAACCAGAACTCAGAAGCTGGAAACGAAAACGGCGCGCCATGCATAACAGGTGTTACGGTTTCTCAAACCGGCGGCAAAATATACAGCAACCGTATAGGTTATGTAGAATTTGCAATTGACCGCCCGACCTCAGAGATAACAAACGCAAAACTCATGCTGTATATTACATCCGTAAACGAAAATTTATCGGGATGGATGAAGCTTGCATGTTACAGAACTACTGGAGCACCTCAAAACGCGGTACTCGGCAAAGATTCCTCCGCAGCGGGATATCCGGCAGTAAATAATGATTATTCATACTCTGCCGCATATTGGTCTGATGAAATTCATCCTTCATCGGCAAATTCATGGAAAGAAATAAATATTACAAAAGCGGTAGAGGACGCTTGCAGCGAGCAGACAGACAGTGACAAAATCACATTGAAATTCCGACTTCAGGTACCGCAGGCAGGCGTGAACATATCGACCCAATCCCCATATCTGCCGAAAATAGTTATTTCGGATGGAACACCTGAGGAGGATAAGAATGAGTATACAAGAACAGGTTTGTTCACTCATAATATGCTCAGTGATAATCCCGGAGAAGTTGGCTATACGTCACGTTATGAACACGGTGACTTTATGACCGAAAGAGGATATGACGGTATGACCTTCTCACTTTTTGAGGCAGCGCAATACGGTCTGTTATGGGATCAATACGATAAAGACAGAGGCATTGCACTCACCGAGGAAGATTATCTGAAAAATCCTAATGACTCCTCAGTTTCGCAGATGAATGCAAAAAAGGTATTCCCCTACGGCAGCAAGGAAAGAAAATGGGTTGAGGAAAAACGTGCCGAAATCATAAAAATGTATTCCGATGCAAAAAAGAACGGACAAAAGATTTACTTCATGCAGGATGTTATAGTTCTGCCGACGAGCCTGAAAAACAGCAGATCAGATATTCAGTCAAGCGGAAAAATAGATATACGTAAAGCCGAAACACAGAAAGTTATGGATTACATGTATGATGAAATGTTTACAGACTTTTGTGATGAAAACGGAACGCCGCTTATTGACGGTATCTATGTAAGATACGGAGAAACATATACCGGAAGCAGATGGGGAATTCCGTATCACACGGGTAATAACCCTATTATGGGTGATTCAACACAAACGCATCTTCTTCTGATGAATTACTTGAGAAATAAGATATGCGTAGGATATGACAAGGAGATCATCTACAGAACATGGGGCTTCGGTGCTTTCCAGTATGATCCCAACACATACCTTACTATCAGTAACCAACTTGAACCTCATAAAAATTTCTATTTTGCAATCAAGCATACCGCAGGTGACTTCCACAGAACCTTTACTTTTAACCAGACGCTGAACATAGGTCAGCACCAGCAGATCGTAGAGGTACAGGCTGCCCGTGAATATGAGGGTAAAGGAGCATATCCGAACTATATAGCAGGCGGGGTTATAAATGGCTTTGAGGAATATTCCTTCCTTATGAGCGATGACGAAACTCAGTCTTTAAGAGATGTTATAAATGTAGAAAATAGCATGGTAAAAGGTATCTGGACGTGGTCAAGAGGCGGCGGTTGGGCAGGCCCTTACATAAACGGTCTCGGATACCCAAATAATAACCCATCAGACCCGAACAAGGATAAATCAGATAAATCAATCCCTGTTATAAATGGTTCGGAAATGTGGTGCGACTTAAACAGCTATGTTATAAATAAGTGGGCAAAAGATACATCTGTAAGCGATGAAGATCTTGTTAAGGAATATGCAAGAGAAGAGCTTAAGATGAATGAGACAGATGCGCAGAGTTTTTACGATTTGTGCAAGAAATCGTCTATGGCAGTTCTGTTAGGCCTCGCAAGAAACACCGATAAATACGGAGTAGATGTGTGGTGGACACGCGATGACGGCATACAGATAACGGAATTCAATAAAAATATAAACAATGCCTATAAAAATTCGGCAGCAGATGTTATGCTTGCTGAAAAAGCTGAGTCGGTAAAGCTATGGAAGGAAATGATAGATATTGCATATAATCTTGATGACAGATTGTATGACGTAAAATTGGCTGATTCAGATACATCCGTAAAAGAATATATCATTATGACAACAGAATACGGATATTACTTATTTGATATATTCAATCAGATGCATATTGCCTCGGTTGAGCGGCTCAAGGCTCAGGCAATAGGAGAAAGCTCTACACCCGCAATGAATCGAGCTGTTTTGAAGTACGATCAGCTTTGGGCAGAATGGCAAAAAGAATATGATGAAAACAAATTAAAGGGCTATCCTACGCTTTATGCAAAGACGAAATCATCCTTTGCAGGCTATAATTCCCTTGTTTATTCCAAGCCTTTTGATGATATAATGGCCTCATTCCCAAGACTACCCGCTGGGAAAAAGTTTGAAGCTGATAATGTTACGGCGCAGGGTGCGGATAATCCTCAATACGCAGCTGATGGGGATATAAATACGGCATTTACGGCTGGATATCAATCTGAGTCGGAATATCCGAAAAAATATATCCGATTTGAGTTTGACCAATCCGAATCAATAGATACCATAGTAGTTAAAAAGCAGAAGATTACTTTATCAAGCAATACATCCTACTGGGCAGATCACGCCTACGCAGTAGGATGTGTTCTCGAGGGTAGCTTTGACGGAGAAAACTGGGAAACAATATACACCATGAATACAAAGCCCGACGGGACTGATTCTCAGAGTGAGGTTGTTATAAACCTTGCACGACCAAATAATTATAAATTTATCCAATATATCAGAAAGGAGAAAAACAGTTATATTGACTGGGCAGATGCCGGTGGTAATAAGCTTATTCTTGCAGATATAGAGTTCTATACCAATGAAGAAGATGAGCCTGAAGAAACACCGATTCCGACAAACACTCCGGCTCCGACAGATACTCCGGCTCCGACAGATACTCCGGCTCCGACAGACACTCCGGCTCCCGATGAAACACCTGTGCCGTCCGGTACACCGATATCTGTTATTGGTGCAACAGTGACGAAAACAGAAACCGATCAAGAATATATTTTTGATGTAGAGTTAGAGCAGCCACATGATAATTGTAATGTTTATGTGGCAATATATGACGAAAACCACTGTTTGATTGCTGTACGCATAGCGTCATTAGATACTACAAAAAAAGCGAGTGTCCCAATAGACAAATTGGAAAATGAACACATTGCTAAAATATTTATCTGGACGGATAAATTAGAACCGATCATTGATTCAGTAACAATAGAGCTTTGAAGCTATGAGAAAAGGGGCTTTTTTACAGCTCCTTCTCACGCACATATAAGCAAGGAGCATTTATGCTGCATTTTTCGCGATATATCGGATACATCACCGATTGTCTATCTGAACAGATATAGAACTACCCAAAGCGCATATATGCTCCGCAATACAAATAAAAGCATTTCTGAAATATCCTTCCTGTGCGGCTTCAACAACGGCAGCTATTTTGATAAGATGTTTATGAGATTTATGAAATGTACTCCATCCGAATACCGCAATAAAAAGTAAAACAAGCAGAGAACATTTATTTGTTCTCTGCTTGTTTAGATAGAATGTTTCTTTATTAGTTTAGTTGCTGTATTGCTAAGAATATATAGAAAACGCCAACACAAGTGTTGGCTTAAATGTATTGCTGAGTTTGGCAAATGCTCTTAGTGTATCTATGGACGAATTATGTTGCGATAATCTAAATTCTGCCGAAAACGTTTATATAAACTCTATTTCAGATGTTTTAAAGGATTGCTCAAATTATGAACTGAGGATTATTGAAAATGTTCTTAAAGAATTGATTTCGTCTTTAAAAGAATGTAAAAATATGCTCTAAGAACTGCTATATATAGCAAAATGCAGTTCTAATTGAACTGCATTTTCCCTAATCTTTTGTTTCAGCTATTGTCATTTCTTGCTGTTTCCACTGCTCATATTCTCGCCACCCCTTCTCTGTTGAAAAGTATTCTTGAATCTTAGGCAATAGCATTCTGGCAAGGCTATCAATCTCACTCTGAGGTATTTTAAATTTCTCATCACTCATATTATTGCACCCCCTTTCCGCCATTTGTGTAAATAAAAAAAGCAGCAAGCTGCTTTTTTTCGTATCTATTATCCTACTGTGTTCTCTAATGGGCATAAATGCCTCTGAATAACTTTCAATATTTCATCTCGTCTTGTTTCACCAATACCTTTTATCGCACTTATTTCGGCTTTTAGAGCCTCCATATCGACTTTGGGCGTTTCCGCGCTTTCCTTACCCATGTTGTAGAACTCTTGAATAAGCGATTCTAATGCTTCACGGTTCATCCCTTTAATTTTACGATATAATGCCCTGTCAAGAAACTCAGCCATTGCTCTGCCCTCCAACTTAATATTTTTTTAGATGGGATGATTGTATCACAGTTTTATATTTTTGTAAAGCAAACATTGTTTTATACTTTTAATCGTTTGTTTTTACTTTAAGGTGGGACAAAACCGCTATACTTTTAACCGATTATGTCTAAGGGGGTCGGGAGCAAATTAGCCTACTTGAAAACCCACTAAAATTAGGCTGAAATTTTTCTCCAAAAACGAAAAAAAGGCTTGAAATCAAGCCTTTTTCATTGTATCAACTTTATCGTTGATAGGTGCTTTGATTAGGCTAAGTGGTGAATTTTAATACAATTAACTGCAACCTATTGATTTTATGCGGTTTTTCATATATAATAGACTGTGTATAATTTTAATACAAATCTATTTTTAGTAGGCTAAACTAATACTTTTAATAAAATAATTGTATATTTGAGGTGTTTTTATGGAAACAAAAGAAGTCAGAATGATACCACCAAAATTTCAAATTCCCAAACCATATCAAAGGGTAGGAATATATTGCCGTGTCAGTACAGTTACTCAAGAACAACTACATAGTATGTCTAATCAGGTATCTTTTTATGTTCAAATGCTTAATAACCGCAATGACTGGAGACTTGTAGACGCATACCTTGATTTTAAAAGTGGTAAAGATATAGACCATCGTTTAGAATTTATGAGAATGATTAAAGACGCTAAAAATAAAAAGCTTGATATAATATTAACAAAAAGTATCAGCCGATTCGGACGTGATGCTCTTGATACTATACAGACTCTCAGAGAATTAAAAGAAAATGATGTCACCGTTATTTTCGACCAAGAACAAATAAACACTTCAAAGGAAGATTCCGAACTCATAGCTTCTATTATAGCAGGAATTGCCAAAGCCGAAAATAAAAACCGCAGAGATAATCAGAATTGGGCGATAAATAAAAGATTAAAAGATGGCACTTCTAAAATTTACATCAGACCTTGCTATGGATACAAGAAATCTGCCTCAGGCGAACTTACTATATATGATGAACAAGCTAAAATAGTTCAAAATATATTTGAAATGTACCTATCAGGAATGAGCATTTTAGGAATCGTTGCAGAACTTGAAAAACAGGGAATCAAATCCCCAACCGGCAAGGATAAATGGTGCAAACGAACAATTGATACAATGCTCAGTAATGAAAAATACATAGGTAACGCTCTTGTCTTTAAAACTTATACTACATATACTCCAAAACCCAAACGCGTTCAAAACAACGACCATTCCCATGAGCAAATTTAATTGAACGATGCTCATATGCCAATTATTTCAAAAAAGATGTTTGACGCTGTACAGGAAGAAAAGTCTCGTCGGAGCAATATTATCACTGACGAAAACGGCACTCGCCGGAAGGATACCCGATATAAATCTAAACAATAGAATATACCGACTTTGCTAAGTTTAATAAACCCTTAGTAAAATGTCGGTTCAAACGGATAACCGTCTGGAAAACCACTTTACTGTAGAACTCAAATCCGGACTTATCATTGACATTGATGATTAATAATCACAGAAACACGAATACTCATCTTCACTTTTGAACAAATTACCAAGTAGTCCCATTAGTAGTCATCCTAATTATGCCGCTTCTTCAAAAATACGTTTCTGTGCTTTTAAATAAGTCTGCAAATTGATAATTGTATCTGTGATATTCTTGTCTGAAATATTCAGTTCTTCCTCGGTTAGCTCAACCTTATTATCCTTTGCCAGCTTAATCGTATATTCATAAATGCAACCTACCAAAACCTCTAATTCTTCTGTTGTTAGCTGTATGCTTATTTTAGCATAATCCTTATGAACTTTCAGTGCTTCCAAACTATTCATTAAGTTGTTAATCTTTTCAACATCCATAACGCCTTTGCGAATTGCATCAATATATACTCGCAATGAAGCTCTGAATTTCGTTACAACTTTCGGTTCGTGGTTTCTCGCTTTGTTATATACAAATATTCCAGTGCTAAACGCTGCCACACATACCACAGTTATGATGGTTCCTGTTTTATGATGTTTTACAAATTGAAGTGCCTTGTCTCCAATTTCCTGTGCCTGCTCATCCGCTTTAAAATCAACTGACTTTAAGTGCTTTACAATCTGTCCCTTATTAGACCCTATAGCATATCGTACTACACTTCCATTTCTACAATACACCCCTGTTGCTAATCCTGTCTCTATATCGTCTGGAATAAAAAATGCATCTTGCGCTATTTTCATATAACATACCTCCTACTATTCTCTTATTGTTTTCGTAAGTTTATAGACATTTATTTACATAAAATATCTAAAGTCATATGCCTTATTGTATATAGCCTCATTTTGTTTCGACATACGAGAAAGCACTTTTGCAAAATCTAAAGTAACCGGTAATACTTTATATAAGCTATCTCCACTATTCCAATTCATTTTTGTAAGCATTAAAATCTCCTGTGCCAAAACATCTCCGGATGATTTCCCATAATATCGTTTTATTAAAAGTGGTGATGGAATTCCCCGACCGCCTTTATAGTAATTTTTCACAGCATCTATTTCAGGATGTCGAATACAACCATGTGTCCAAAGCAAAAAGCTATCTGCGCTTAATTGTATTGCCATACCTCTTTTTACCGGAAATCCATCCGCTGTATGACTTGCTTGCGTCCCAAATTTTATCGCGCGCCAAGCAGAATATTCTTGTATCTGAATCAATTCAACATTATCTAGTCCCTCAAAAGCCTGTGTAATACCTATTATTTCTTCACGCATAAATGGCGTTGTTTTGTGTATAACAATACGTTTTAAATCAGCTGTTGGATTTCTTCTATAATACTGTTCACGCAATGCAATCATCATTTCTCTCGCTGCGTCTTGTCCCATATAAGGATTTCTTTTACCATAAAAATGCGGATTGTCAATTTTTCGAAGCAACATTCTTATTCCCGTTCCAGTTGAATCAAAGAGTTGACTACATCCTATGCATACGCCATTTGAAGATTGAGCATAACTAATTCCTACGTATGCGCTTGTACTATCAACAGCTTCAGGATGCCACAGTGTGCCCGATGCTTTCGCATATATACTTGTTGATAAACCCCATAGAACCTTGCAAGGATCTTTTGTATTTATTGAGCGTTCTTCTATAAACTGAACCTTAACTCCTTTATCAGTTGCATATAATTTAATTGCATCATGCAAATTAAAGTCAGCAGATATTTCCTTTGCCTCTCTAAAGCGAGAAAAGCTTCTTGGAATATAAATTACAAGAACATTAAAATCTGTGACTCTATTCGAGAAATAATCAATTCCTCTTTTCAAAAATTCAAGAAATTTCGATGCTGTGTTTGATAAAATCGTTTCTTCAGTATATCCAATACAAATATCTTTATTGCCCATTACTGGTATTATCAACGAACGTCTGAATATAGAGTCAAACCCCTCATAATTTGAAATATATATATCTTTTGCTGTTGTGGCTTTATGGTTATTTAATTCATTCAAATGTCCTAATATGGTTGGCATTTTTTCCTTTGGGGCTAAAACTGCGAGTTTTATCGGACTTCTTACTGCTCCATCTTTCATATAAGAACAATCTATAGGTCCATACTTATTTAATCCTTTTAGCTGATTTATTGTCTGCTTATGAACATCATCCTCTGAAAAACACATTTTGGGTTCTGAATATGTCCGCGCAGGCAGTTCATACCAGTCATCCTGACGTTTTTGACCGCCACAGCTAACAGCAGGAGTTTTAAACTCTATACAAAATGTATCATAACCAAAAAGCATCTTCTTTGATGTACGGATTTTATTTTCCCACAACCTCAATTTTTCATTATATTGTCGATTATAAGTTTTAGACATAATTTTATTTATTTGAAATTGATATATGTTTTTATCTAACTCCTGACCGGATGTTTTAAGAACATGAACTGTGGGAAGCAAATTCATATAATATTTATTATCAATATACGAGAGGGCAATTTCTACTGCTTCATAAATTCGATATCCTGAATCGTATTTTTCTGTTTGCGGGTTGAAATATTTATTTTTTCTATACTCTACCATTCCTTTATGTATCATATAATTCTTTATAAGTTGATATATCATTCCTGTATAAACAGAATGATTTTTATATAATATTCTTTCTGGAACAGGTTCAAATTTTATTTCTGATTTAACGTGTTGTTTAAATATAGCCTTAATCTCATCCACATTTGCAAAACAATAAATCTTCTGACTATACAATGCCGCAATTATATTATTATCAGAAATACAAGCTTTAAGCTCTTTCCAGCTACATATATCAGTTTCAAATACATTGCATTTTGGATATTCCTCAGCCATATATGCATTTAATTTAATAAAGCAATCAATGTTCGATGCATTAAAAGTCAAATTCCTTTTATTATTTGAGAAATCCTTCCATCTATCTTCTATTAGTGAATTATGTAAATTTACATTTCGGTAAATTCCAAGTAAAAAAGCATCAAAACCATCACATTCAAAAATATCTGCATCTTTTCCAACAGCTTTAGCTTGAGAAATTAAATTTTCTACTCTCTGTGATACACAACCTTCTTTATGTACAGCCCAAAATAATCCTTTTGATAAAAAATCGGGTTCATGAATATGATTTTCAAAAAATGACATTATTGATTCATCATTGCCTGAATAGCCAGTCACTATTAAACCCTTCCCTAAAAGTTTCGAATAATAATATGACTGTATTTTATCCTCAATTTTTTGCAATTCCTCAGACGTATTCTGTAATGCATCATATCGATAATCACCGTGCAATTTACAAATTAAAGGATAATCATCATTCAACATCGAAATACTGTTCTCATTGGCAGAACTACAAAGATTATAAGAAAATGTCGGAGATAAGGAATGTATAGCAGATTCTAATAACCCATCAAAATTTGTTGTCCAAACATTTTTGATTTTCGAATTCAACATCAAATCCGCCATACACAAATATCCTAATGAAGGTCTTTTGTTATTAACTATACTTTCTATAAAACGTTTTCTCGCAATGTTGGTACTGTAACATTTTTCAAAATAATACGAATATTCTTTTGCTGAATACAAAATTGGACAATCACCTTTACTATCAAAATAGTCCTGCAAAACAGCTTGAGTTGATGGTAGTTTTAAATCTTGATATAATTGATTGGATATATTATTTTCAGTACAATAAATCTCACGTTTAAAATTCCACACAAATCCCCCTCCAGTTGGAATTCCTGACTGTACAGACGCACCAGCTCCCAAGAAAAAATCTATTTCTCCGTCATTCATAACACAAAAATTTCTTATCATTTGTTCTTGTGTCATCATATTACCACACACCTCTTGTAATTAACGTTTTATAATACATTACTAAAATAATAACAATAATAATTAATTTAATATTATATCATATTTTGTCTAAAAATACAACCAAAATTACACCGATTTCTTCACACATCACATATAAACTAAAATTACAATTAACAAAAACTTTTAAGAAGTAACGCCAATTTTTTGTTGATAAATGCAGGGGGATATTTTTTGCAAAAAAGGGGGATAAAATCGCTATACTTTTAATCGATTTACACTAAGGGTGTCAGAGGCACTTTAGCCTACTCTAAAATCCACTAAAAGTAGGCTAAAATTTTAAAGCTAAATACGCAAAAACCGCAGTAAAACTGCGGTTTCGGCGTGTATCAAATTTATGGTACAATCGTGGTGGTTCGGACTGAACCCGAACCTACAACATTTCAAAATAAATATCCACTATATATTATATAATACATTATCTTTAAAACCATCAATTTTTACCCCGCTCATTAGTAGTAAAACGGTAGTAATCCAGTCAACCGCCCACAACATTTTGCCCTCATTTGCCCGAGTGTTGGCAATCAAGAATACTTATGCCGTACTCCTGCCGTGGCAAACAAAAAGTATCTTAATCATTTTTCAAGTACCTCCTAAAATGCTGAGTTTTGCTCTGATTTGCCCCGATTTGCCGAGCATATCAGAGAGGTTATTTTGCCTCCGATTCTGTCACAAAAATACGAAACGGGGCAAAATACGGCAAATTAATGCCGTCAATCGTAGTAAAAACGTAGTAGGAATTGGGGGTGGTTACTACTGTGAGATTAATTCTTGTTTTTCTGCTTTGCCCGATAAATCGGAATTTAAATTATAACGGTCTTTGCAAATACACCATATCTACCAACTGTATTCCACTCTCATAGATTGGGTGGTCATAATTATCTATAAAGAAATTTGATATGATATGCGAACGGACAAAACCACACTTTTCATAAAATGGTATTGTCAGTGGGCTATCGCCTGTTCCCACTTGCAGAATGGCATATTGCTCTCTGTAATTATTAACAATAAACTCAATTAAGGCTCTTGCATAACCTTTCCCTTGATATTCTGGAACTGTCGCAATGTTCTTGATTTCAAGTATGTCATTTTCTTTATCGGTTATGACACACTCACACTTGACCCCATTATCATCAAGTACATACATCTTGCCGTTATCAAGATAACGGTCAACCATATCTTCCTGCTCATCTGCTAATAGGAGCAAATCAAGATATTGTTTTTTATTTTCTTTAACTTCAATAATTTTCATCAATCACACCTACAAATTCCGATTTGTAATTTAAATAATTATACCACACCCCACACATCATATCAATTCACAATGCCGACAAAATATAACAAAAAACCGTAAAAAAACAGCACCCAAGCCATAGCCTGAGTGCCGTCTATGCAGTGTATATTCATCATACCTCAATTTACAGAATATGTGAGAGGGGTTTATTACCCCGAACTCTGTCACGAAAATCCGAAACGGAGCAAAATACGGCAAATTGATGCCGTGGGTAGTAGTAAAAACGTAGTACGAATTGGGGTTGTTACTACTGTGGGGATTCTCGCCGTTAATATAAACTTATCCTATAAAATACTTTTTGTTATTTTTTATTTATCCATTTGTGTTTCTTAATTCTTTCATATTCATCCCCTGTAATTTCCATCACAACACCATGTTTAAATTTATAGGGAAATGTAAATTTCTCTTTAGAGCATTTTAAATTTATACTATCCAAAGATTCCATAACAAAAGGAACATATCCCATATCTTCTTTTTCACATCCATAGAAATCCAACATTAGGCAGATTTTTTTATCTGATAATGTATAAACCATCGGTGCTTCGTAAGTATTACATTTTTCCAAAGAAGCCATTTGTTCATCAAAAAAAATATCTCTTTCATACGGTCCATATAAAGATTGTGAGGTTTCATGTATAACTGCTTTAGGATTGTCTGCACTTTTAACAAAAAAATGATATGTGCCATTTGATTTATATAGAAACGAGTCCAAAAGTTCGCTGTCTGTTTTTTTACAAAACAATTTAGGTTTTGAAAATTTTTCAAAATCCTTTGTTACACTATAGTATATAGCCAACCCGCTATAATCATCATTTTTGTTAGAAGATGACCAATGAACCACATATTCTCCACTCTCATCGTCAAAGAATATTCCCGGAGCCCAAAAGCATCCGAGATTATCGTCATCAAATTGTAACAGTATTTCATCTGACCAATTCACCAAATCATCCGATTTCCACATTGCAATGGCCTTGCTGCCATCTTTAAATGCATTTCTTATGTTTCCTTTATACTTTGTATCTATATTCTTAATAAGGGCAAGATCTGTCGCCATTATGACAAATCTATTATCTCTTGTACGTGCTATTACTATATCTCGCACTCCCAAATCACCTTTTTTAGCAGTAATAACAGGGTTTCCGTCATTTATCATTTCCCAATCATATCCATTTTTACTCAAAGCAAAATAAACCTGCTCTCCTTTTTCTGTCCACATTTCACGAAAGTGCACAAATAAATATGCCATTATATATTTCTCCATTCTACTTTTTTCAAAAAAGTTTTATTTTATTAACAATTATACCACATCACGCAAATCATATCAATTCGCAATACATACAAAAAAACAGCACCCAAGCCATAGCCCGAGTGCTGTCATTATTATCATTAATCATACAATTTTATATATGCATAATCAAGCTACATTAAACATTGTATTGTTGAGAGTATTCTTCGAGTCACAGAATAAATAAAGTTTTGAAAGCGAGTCGCACGCACAGAAAAGATACTCGGCAGAGTAATTGGTGCGGAACATATTCTTTAATCTTATTTACTTCCGAAACAGAAAGAAAAAGATGTGTTGCACAAACGGAATCCAACCCAACATTCAAAAGAGAATTTATAAGTTGATTATGTCTTTTACTTCATACAATTTCATATTATTATTATCCTCACCGTCTACCTATTATACCACAGTAAAAAAGCCTTGATGTGAGTCATTCGCCCACATCAAGACTTTCATTTTATACAAATCTCTTTTCAACTGCAGCCTTAACTTGTGCAAGGTGATCTTCCTTAACTTCTTCAAGAATAACTGCAATATCCGGATTATATTGCTTTAGCTTATCCCAAAGCAAATCTTTATTAAGCAATCCGTCGCACGGGAATTCATAAGCAACTTCACCGTCAACAAGTTTAAAATCTTTCAAGTGAAGCAACTTTGTTTTCTCGCCCAACAAATCAAAATGAGTATTAATAATTTCATCTTGATTTTTATAATTTGCGGTATTGATATAATTAACAGGGTCAAATATAACTCTGACATTTGGTGAATTAAGGTCATCGACCAATCTTTTCATCTTTGTCGGAGTATTTATAACATGAAAATGAACGCCCTCAATACCCACATTTACGCCTATTTCTTCCGCCGCAGAAACAAGTTTTTTCATATTCTTCAAAAGATACTGATATGTTTCTTCGGAGTTATTTATTTCATCGTCATCACTGAAACGGCAAGTTTCAAGACCGACCATTTCCGCACCGATATATTTTGCATAATGCAAATTCTCGATAAAATAATCAAGGCTTTCATTAAGGCTTTCCTCATTTGCGTCAGACGGATTGATATAACAGCCCAAAATTGGCACACGAATACCGTTTTCACGCAATTTATCACCGATTGACTTAGCATATTCAGGTGTAAAATTACCTTTCTTAAAATCAGCCAACGATCTCAAAAGCACAAGCTGAACACCGCCAACACCGTACTCTTTACACTTTTCGCACAAAGCGTCAAGCGTATTAGTATCGAAGTCATGACCTCTCATTCCAATATACATTTTACTTCTCCTATTACTTCAAGTCCTTTGTTTCAATGAAGTCCATATCGTCAAACTCTTGGTTTTCACCGCACATTGCCCAAATAAATGAGTAATTCTTTGTGCCGACACCTGTATGTATTGACCAGCTTGGTGAAATTACAGCTTCTTCATTATGCATAATGATATGTCTTGTTTCGTCAGGCTCGCCCATCATATGGAATACTGCGTCATTTTCGCCCATATCAAGATATAGATAAACTTCCATACGTCTGTCATGTGTATGACAAGGCATAGTGTTCCAGTTTGAACCTACGTCAAGCATTGTAAGACCCATTGCAAGCTGACAGCTCTGCATAACTTCAGGGTGGATATATTGATTTATAACTCTCTTATTACAATCTTCAACACTGCCGCAAGGAACTTTCTTAGCCTTTGTAATATCAATCTTTACTGTCGGATATTCCTTATGAGCAGGACATGATGAAACATAGAACTTCGGTGGGTTTGCTTCGTCAACGCACTTGAAAGTAATTTCCTTATTGCCTCTGCCGATATATATACCGTCACGAGGGTTCATTTCATAATCTGTACCGTCAACTGTGATGATACCTTTTCCGCCGATATTGATACAGCCCATTTCACGTCTCTGTAGGAAGTAGTCAGCAGCAAGTTCCTTACCGGCCTCCAATACAAGCTCTTGCTTTACAGGCATAAATCCGGCTGTGATAATACGGTCAATATGGCTGTATACCATTTTTGAATTATCCGGAGTAAACAATCCGCTGATATGAAATTCCTCTCTTAATCTTTCAGTTGTGTAATGCTTTACATCTTTTGGGTTTGATGCACATCTTAAATCCATTTTAAATTTCCTCCTTGTATTAAATACTTTCTGTATTACATTTTAACATATATTACTTTTAAAATCAAGTGGCTACTATTCCTTAGCCATTATGCAAATGCTTTTTTCTGCATTTACACCTTTTACCGTATGATTAGCCAAATCAAGTGCCTCGGTAACGTTTTCACCCGGATTAATCGCCGCGACGCCTGCGGTTATCACAACAGGACATTCTTTATAATTTCCGACCGTATCTGAAAAAGCTTCAAGCTTTTGTTGTATTTTCGTTTCTAAGTCCACGCCTTCTTCAAACATAAAACAACTGATAAATTTATCCGTTCCGTTCAAATGACAATTCACGCATACCTCTTCAGAGCTAACAAGCAAGAACTTTGCAAATTGTTTTAAAACTCTGTCACCCTCTTCACGACCGTAAATACGGTTAAACTCATAAAATCTGTTAAAATTAAAATACACAAATCCGATTTTTTTGTTTGTCACGTGAGCGTTTCTCGTAATTCGTCCGACTTCTTCTTCAAACTTACTCAACGTAAATACGCCATAAGCGTCATTATCAACTTTATTTTGAAGGAATTTTTCACGTTCCGTGATTATGTGTGACGATTTCATAAACATTGACAGTATCTTTGTTATTTCAAACATATCGTCAAATTCTTTCTTTTCCCAAATACGTTGTTTGTCCCAACACTGATAACAGACAACATAATATACATCTTCGTTTTCGGTATTTGATGAATATATCATTTGAACGTGTTCCGCCGCCTCAAATATGTTCCTGTATTTTTGTGTAAATTCCTCTTTAAAAGCAGGGGTATACTTAAATATATTATCCTTTTGAAATCTCTTTTTAAACAAAACAAGGTCATTATGCTCGTAATAACCGCTCTTTTTATCAGTGAACACAACATTATAATCACCGTCATGTTCTTTCCACCACTGAAATTCTATTTCAACTTTATCGTTAATCATATCGTATTTCATAATCTGAATACAGTCAAGATTAACTGCAACACCGATATGACGCATAAGATTTGATATGGCATTATCCGAATCGGTTGATTTAGACGCAATTTCAAGTGCAACCATTATTATATCGTGATTTTCCGAAACTTCTTCGCTTTCATCTTCTTCGGTCATAATTCCGGTGTATGTCAAAGCATTTTTATCAATAAATTCACCGTTGAAATATTCAAAGCGATTTTTTCCGTTCGTCTTTGCCATATACAAAGCACTGTCGGCTTGTCTGAAAAGGTCCTCATACTTAACTCTGCCACGCCCCAAAGTAACACCCATACTGCACGAAATATCTTTTTCGTCATTTTTATCTATACGCATTTTTAGTATGGCAAGACGTATATTTTCAAGTTTTCTCTCCAACTTTTCCGGTTTTGTGTTATCTATATAAACAAGAAATTCATCACCGCCAAAACGACCGATTATATCCTCGCTGTCAAGCGTACTCTTTATACTTCCCGCAACCATCGCGATAACCGCGTCACCGTACAAATGACCGAATGTATCGTTTATGTTTTTAAAATTATCTATATCAAGAACGATAAATGCACATTCTTCGTTCATTGTTTGAGTTTTCAATCTCTCACGAATTTTCTCGATTGCCGTCTCTCTGTTAAGCACTTTTGAAAGCGGATCTATATATGCTTTTAATTTCAGCTGTTCTTCCTTTTTCTTTGTTTCGTTTATGTTTCGTGCACAGCCGATATATGTGTTCGTTTTCTCGGACGGTTTTAATACAAGTCTGTACCATTCAAACGGCTCTGACTCATTCATACGCATACGTGCGTCAATCGTCAATTCGTCTTTCACAGGCCTCCCTTTTAAAGACTTGAGCAGTATTGTATCTTCCTGAAACATATACGCATTATTATCAAGATTTTTCATAAAATTCTGAACAGGACGTTCCAACATTTCATTGTCGATAGACGACATATAAAATATCGTGTTTGTATCTTTTTGAGAATCATATTCAAAAAAGTACTCATTTGTCGCACTTAATGCGATGATATACTTTGAACATTGATTTTCAAGCTCCATAAATTTCTTCTTGTTTTCAGAGTCGTCAAATAATAATGCAAATATGTGCTTATCATCAAGCTTTACGGCAAACATACAAATATATATACTGCCACCGCTCAAGTTTTTGCTTTTGAAATACAGTCGCTTGGGAGTGTCGGCACTTCGGATTGTATCGTCAAATGATTTGCGACATTCTTCTTCAACTATAATATTATCTTGGTTAAAATTTCCGTTGTTGTATGTGTCATTGGTGTAATATATTTTGTAATTATCATTAACAGAAAACACCACCGCACTGCACGGCAATGAATCATATATTTCATAATCTTCTTTAAGAAAATACATCATTGTTTTTCTCCGTTTACTCATTAATTTGTATTTTATATTATAACATACACTGAATATTTTTGCAATTAATTAATAAAGTAAATATCCCCCGGCATAGCCGGGGGCTTTTCATCAACGGGCATAGCCCTACT